>Ga0209909_100140_pt1 | contig 120403 bp, 114 predicted proteins | sample FECB22metaG_FD_188302 | JGI IMG/M metagenome (GOLD analysis project Ga0209909, IMG submission 188302) | Cyanobacterial communities from the Joint Genome Institute, California, USA - FECB-22 (SPAdes) (version 3) | ecosystem: Environmental > Aquatic > Thermal springs > Hot (42-90C) > Microbial...
CGGAAGATCGAATCGAACTTCATCGGATCGTCCGAATCGGGCGCGCGCTTGCCCTGCACGGAGACCCAGGCGACCTTGCCGCGCCGCGCCACCAGCATGACCGCGCCGGGGATGACGCCGTCGGCGATGTTCTGCTTGGTGACAGCCTCGATGCGTTTCAGCTGCGCCGACGACAGCCCGACATCCTCGGGCTTGCCGGCCATCGGCGCCGGCGTCTCGGCATGCGCCGCCGCGGCGACGGACAACAGAACCAGCGCAAGTAGCGTCTTTTTCATGAGCGCCCTCCCGGAAAAGGCGCACCACTATAGCGCGCAATCACCGGCGCGTCCGGGCCTCCGGTCCGCGCTCCGTCAGCGCCTGCTGCGCAAACTGCCGACGATGCCGGTCGGAAAGAAGTAGACGCAGAGGATGAAGGCGACGCCCAGCCACAGCAGCCAGCGGTCGGGATGGAACAGACCGGCAAGCAGCGGCACGCCGGTCAGCGCCTTGTTGGCCAGGGCCAGCAGGTCCTGCAGGTAGTTCTGGGCGAACACCAGTAGCACGGCGCCCAGGACGGCGCCGTACATCGTGCCCATGCCGCCGATCACCACCATCAGCAGGATGTCGACCATGATGTCGAAGCTGAGCGTCGTGTCGGGGTTGGTCTGGCTCGACCAAAGCGCCAGAAGCGCACCGGCCAGGGCCGCCACCGCCGCAGCGATGCAGCTGGCGATGGTGCGGTAGACGACGGTGCGATAGCCGATCGCCTCAGCGCGGAACGGGTTCTCGCGGATCGCCATCAGCACGCTGCCGAAAGGCGAGTTGACCACGCGCAGCAGGACCAGCACGAGGACCACCGACGCCGCATAGACCAGGTAGTAGTCGAACAGGCGGCCGTTCAGGCGGACGCCGAACAGCGTGCCGTCGGCCAGGCTGAAGGAGGCGCGCAAGGCGGCTGGCAACCGGTAGTTCAGCCCGTCCTCGCCGCCGGTCAGCTCGGGCAGCTGCGAGGCCAGAATGGCGAAGGCGCTGGCGACGGCGAGGGTGATCATGGCGAAGAAGATCGTGCGCACCCGCAGGCTGAACAGGCCAATCACCGCGGCCAGCGCGACGGCAACGACGAGACCGGCGACGATGCCGACCAGGACCGCGACCCAATCCGCGCCCATGCGCGTCAGCGCAATCGCCACGCCGTAGGCGCCGATGCCGAAGAACATGGTGTGGGCAAAGGAGACGATGCCGGTATAGCCCAGCAGCAGGTCGAAGCTTGCCGCCAGCACGATGAAGACGCAGATCTTGGCCGCGACGTTCAGCGATTTGGCGCCCGGGAACAGAAACGGCGCCACGGCCAGCCCGACCACGATCAGGATCAAGGCGATGGCCAGCCAGCGGCTGCGCGGCAGATCGTCGGAAAGCACGGCGCGCAGCATGCTCACCTCTTCGCCACGGGATAGAGGCCCTGCGGCCGCCACAGCAGGATCAGCGCCATCAACAGGATATTGGAGCCCAGCGCCACCTTGGGCGCGACGAAGCCGACATAGTTGGCGGTCAGCCCGACCAGCAGCGCGCCGACGAAGCAGCCGCCGACCGAACCCAGGCCGCCGATGATGATCACGATGAACACCAGCACCACGACCTGGGCACCGATCGCCGCCGTCACCGTCTCCTGGTAGAGACCCCACATGGCGCCGCCGAGCCCGGCCAGCGCCGAGCCCGCGACGAACACGCCGACGAACAGGCGGCGGATGCGGTAGCCCAGCGCCTCGACCATCTCGCCATTCTCCACGCCCGCCCGGATCAGCAGCCCGATGCGCGTGCGGTTCAGCGTCACCGCCAGGACCGCGAACACGGCGAGCCCGACCAGAACGGCCAGCACGCGGTACTTCTCGATCGCAACGTCGCCCAGCACGAAGGCGCCGCGCAGCGCCGTCGGCCGAGCCAGCGTGATCTGGTCTGGCCCCCAGATCACCTTGAGAAGCTGCTCGGCCACGATCAGGCCGCCCGTGGTCACCAGGATCTGGCGCAGATGCTGGCCATAGACCGGCCGCACGATCACGCGCTCGAAGGCCCAGCCCAGGGTGCCGCTGACCGCCATCGCCGCCAGCACCGCCGGACCGACGGCCGCGAGATTGACCCACAGCGAGTCGGCCGTCATCCACGGCGTCAGCGCCAGCATCACACTCGCCGCCACGAAGGCGCCGACGGCGATGAAGGCGCCGTGGCCGAAAGTTCAGCACGTCCATCAGGCCGAAGGTGAGCGTCAGTCCGGACGCCATGATGAAGATCATCAGGCCCATGGCGAGGCCCGCGACGGTGAGAGTCAGCCAGCTGGTGGGCGAGCCGACCAGCGGCAGCGCCACGGCGGCGACGGCCGGGATCAGCAGCAGGGGCAGGTAATCCCGCGTCATGGCGCCCGCTTCACTGGTGCTCTCCCATCCCCAGTCCCAGAAGGTGCTGCTGCAGGCCGGCGTCGGCGGCCACCTTGCCGTCATCCATGACGGCGACGGTGTCACCGAGCTGCCGGGCGAAGACGAAGTTCTGTTCGACCACCAGCAGGCTCACCGCGCCATCCTTCAGCTCGCGGAAGGCGTCGATCATGTTGGCGATGATGGCGGGGGCCAGCCCCTTGGTCGGCTCGTCGATCAGCAGCAGGCGGCGCGGCTCGATGATGGCCCGCGCCACCGCCAGCATCTGCTTCTGGCCGCCCGACAGGTTGCCGGCCGGCAGGGTCCAGAAGCGCTTCAGCGCCTCGAAGCGGCCGAAGATCCAGTCGAGCCGCGCCTGGTCGAGCGGGCCCGAACGCGCCGCCAGGATCAGGTTCTCCTGAACCGTGAGGTCGGCGAAGATCGCCATGGACTCGGGCACATAGGCGATGCCCAAACGCGCGATGTCGGGCGTTGCGAGGCCCGCGATGTTGCGACCGGCGAAGCGAATCTCGCCAGCCACCGCACGCCACAGGCCCATGATGGTGCGCAAGGTCGTGGTCTTTCCCGCGCCGTTGCGGCCCAGCAGCATGGTCAGCCCGCCCTCAGGCACGTCGAACTCGACGCCATGCAGGATGTGGTAGCGACCGATGTCGGTCCGGATGCCGCGCAGGCTGAGCAGCGGTTCAGCCATGCGCGTCTCCGGGGGCCGCCCCGCCGAGATAGGCCTCGCGCACGATGTCGGAGTTGATGACGTCGGCGGGCTTGCCGTCGGCCACGAGCCGCCCCTGATGCAACACGACGATGCGGTCCGACAGCGACCGCACGACGTCCATCTTGTGCTCGACCAGCAGGATCGTCTTGTCGCCGCGTTGCTTGATGCGGGCGATGATGTCGAGAATGGTGGGCACCTCGTCGACGCTCATGCCGGCCGTCGGCTCGTCGAACATGAAGATGTCGGGCTCGAGAGCCAGCAGGATCGCCACCTCGAGCTTGCGTTGGTCGCCGTGCGGCAAGGTGGCGGCGATCGCCTGGGCGCGGTCGGCCAGCGACACGGCGGCGAGATGGGCCATGGCGCGGTCGATCAACTCGCGGTGCCCCTGCATGCGTGAGAAGAGGTCGAGCCCCTTGCCGCTTTTGACCTGCACGGCGAGCCGCACATTCTCCAGCGCGCTGAGATTGGGGAAGAGGTTGGTCAGCTGGAAGGCGCGGCCGAGGCCGAGGCGCGTGCGCAACGGCGCGGCGTATCGCGTGATGTCCTCGCCGTTCAGCCGAACCCTGCCGGACGTCGCCGGCAGCTGACCCGAGATCAGGTTGAAATAGGTCGTCTTGCCGGCGCCGTTGGGCCCGACGATCGAGGTGAGCGTACCCGGCTGGAAGCCGCAGCTCACGCCGTCGACGGCGGCATGGCCGCCGAAACGGATCGTCAGGTCTTGGGTTTCGAGCATGGCACTTGGCGTACGGCAGCCTCACACACGGCCTCACCCTGAGGAGCACCGCGAAGCGGTGCGTCTCGAAGGGTAGGAACCAGTCTTGCTGTTGCCCATCCTTCGAGACGCCGCGCGACGCGCGGCTCCTCAGGATGAGGTTGGCTTTGAGCTAAGGTCGCCCTACTCAACGCTTGTTCTTGATCGGCAGCTTCAGCTCGTCGGCCGGGATCTCGCGTACCAGCTCGAGCAGGTCGACGCTGTCGGGCGGGTTCTGCTTCAGGCGCCAGTGGTACATGAGCTGCAGCGCCTGATGGTCCTCCTTGCGGAAGGTCATCTTGCCCTTGGGCGTGTCGAAGCTCATGCCTTCCATGGCGGCAATCAGCTTCTCGGTGTCGGTGCCGCCCGCCTTCTTGATGCCCTCGACGATCGCCATGGCGGCGGCCATGCCGCCGGCCACGAAGAAGTCCGGCGGCGCGCCGTTGTTCTTCTTCTTGTACTCGGTGACCAGCCACTCGTTCACCGGGTTCTTGGGGAAGCCCCAATAGTAGTAGATGGCGCCTTCCAGTCCCGGGAACTGCTTCCAGCCGGCCATCACCGGCAGGATGTTGCCGCCCGGCGCGATCTCGATCTTGTAGCGCTCGGGCTTGAGGTCCATCAGCTTGGGCAGCGGATGGGCACCCGCCCACACCACGGCGACGACGCGGCGGCAGTTCTTGTCCTTCAGCGCGTCGAAGATGCGCTGCGCCGGTGCGGTGAAGTCCGTCGTCTGCTGCGGCGCATATTCCTCGTGCACGATCTTGGCCTTGGAGCCGACGGCCGCCAGCGCCTCCTTGAGCGAGGCGACGCCGTCACGGCCGAAGGCGTAATCCTGGGCCAGGGTGGCGATGCAGATGTTCTCGTCCTTCAGCGTCGCAGCGGAGGCCAGGGCATCCTGCGTCGAGTTGCGCGCCGTGCGGAAGATGTAGCGGTTCCACTTCTCGCCGGTGATCTGGTCGGCGACGGCGGGTTCGACGATCAGCAGCTTCTTGTATTCCTCGGCAACCGGCAGCATGGCGAGCGCCGCGGCCGACGAGGTGGTCCCGACGGCAATGTCGACCTTGTCGTCACCGTAGGCCTGCTCGAGGGCCGCCTTGGCGAGATCGGGCTTCAGCTGGTCGTCCTTGAGGAGGACCTGGATCTTGCGGCCGTTGATCTCCATCGTGCCCTGGGTGGCATATTCCAGGCCGAGCATGAAACCTGCCTCGGTCTGACGGGCGTAGGCCTCCAGCGGACCGGTCTTGCCATAGATCAGGGCGATCTTGATCGGCGGCTGCTGGGCCGCGGCCGGCAGCGCGAGCGCCACCATGCCGGCGGCGGCGAGAATCGAACGACGAAGCATTTTGGACACCTCCCAGAGTCCTCCCCGAATTGCTGCCCTTCTAGTCGATGATCGCGCCTCGCACCATGTGATTTGTCCGCAACTGCTCCTTGGGATCGATCCAGGTCCGCTCATTGCCGGGATCGTGCCACTAGAGACGGAGCGTAGCTCCGTCGTAAGTGGTGCATCTTCTCATGGTCTTCTGGACCGCGCGCCTCCTGGCGCGCTCATGAGCATGAGCGGGCGAGACGTCCGCGGTCCGGAAGAGCAAGATCATGAGCGGACTAGTCGCGGTTTACCGCGACTTTGGAGGTCCGTGCTCCGGCGTCTCAGCCGCCGGCATTGCGCAGATCGAGATACTCGATCACGCGTCCGTCTCCCCCAGTGTGGCGCACGACGAAACGACCACCGGTCGGCACGCTCTCGGGCTCGATCAATACCTGTGATTCGGACCGGACCTGCTGCCACGCCTCCTCGAGGTCGTCGACGACGAAGATGGCGTCGACCTGGCGGGCAACCTCGAGCGCGGCGGGATCGTCCGCCCCGACGACGACCATCGGCCCCAGCCACGAGACGGTGAACCCCGCGTGCTGAAACTCTGCTTTCACCGGCAGGCCGAGGGCACGCTGGTAGTAGTCGGACGCAGCCTTTTGTGCGGCAAGATTTTCGACGACGACCGGGAAGATGACATTGACGATGTTCATGGGCGGATGTCTCGTGTTGTCGATGTTCCGCACAAACCTAGGACTGGCCCGATGCAAGTCGATACTCATTCGAAAGTGAGCGGCCCCGGCCGCAAGCTCGGATCGGCGAACTTCCTCAACCAGCAGCGGCTTGCGCAGTCCTGCGTGGCCAACGAGGTGATCGCGCGCATCTCGCTGCGTTGGAAGATGTCCATCCTGTTTTCGATCGATAGCGGCGCGCGGACCTTCGCCGAGCTGAAGCGCGCGCACCCGAGCCTCTCCGACCACGTCCTCGCGGGGCGCCTGCGCGAGCTCAGGCGCGAGGGACTGATCGCCAAGGACGACAAGGCGGACCGCCGCCCTGTCTACAGGGCGACGGCGAGGGGCTCATCCCTGCTGAAGATCGTGGCGGCGCTGTGTGCCTGGGGCGAAGAGGCCGCCTCTCCGGGCCCCTGAGGCACGACGGCCCGCCGCCTCGCGCTCCCTCTTCGACTTGCCCTCGCGGAGGCTGGCTGCAGCAAAAACATCCAGCGGGATCGGTTCGACACCGGCACCACATGGCACGCCGCTTCTATTCGGCGGACGTGTCGCCGGGAGGGCGAGTCGAATTTTACATGACCGTACAACCAAGGGACGTCCTTGGGCTCGCGATGTGCCTACGAGAGCGGCATTCGTCGTGAGTCAGTGGCCTCAGGAGCATCGATGCAGTCCTGCAGGCCAGCTTGCGAGATTCGTGCATGCAAATGGCACGATGCTTGATGGCGACGAGGCGACATTCTCCGTATGCTTCGTTTGCCAAGGAGGGTCCTCGATGTCCCAAGCTTCCAGTCTGGTCATACGCGGTGGAACGATCGTCGACGGCACGGGCAGGAAGCCCTTTGTCGGCGACGTCGCCGTGGTCGACGGCAAGATCGTCGAGGTCGGCACCGTCACCATCAAGGCGGACCAGGAGATCGATGCGAAGGGGCTGCTGGTCACCCCGGGCTTCGTCGACATCCACACCCACTACGATGCCCAGGCGATCTGGAGCAACCGGCTCGACCCGTCCTCCTGGAACGGCGTCACCACGGTCATGATGAGCAACTGCGGCGTCGGCTTCGCGCCCTGCAAGCCGCACGAGCGCGAGGTCCTGGTGGCGCTGATGGAGGGCGTGGAGGACATCCCCGAGGTCGTCATGACCGAGGGCCTGCCCTGGAACTGGGAGACCTTCCCCGACTTCATGAATCGCCTCGGCGAACGGCAGTATGACGTCGATATCGTGACCCAGGTGCCGCATGCCGCGATCCGGGTCTACGTCATGGGCCAGCGCGGCGCCGACCGGGAGCCAGCGACCGATGAGGATCGCCGGGAGATGGCTCGGCTGGTGGCGGAAGGAATCGAGGCAGGGGCGCTCGGCTTCTCCACCTCGAACGCCATCGCCCACAAGACCCTGGCCGGCAAGCCCACGCCGACCCTCGCCTCGGCGGAGGAGGAACTCGCCGTCATCGCCGAGGCCGTGGGCAAGACCGGCAAGGGCTGGGTGCAGATCATCACGGACTTCGACGATCCGGTCGAGGAGCTGACCCGGCTGCGCCGGGTCGCGGCGCGCTCGGGCCGGCCGATGAGCCTCACGCTGGCCCAGCGCGAAGGCAAGCCCGGCCATTGGAAGCTGCTGCTCGACATGATCGAGGACGCCAACAAGGATGGCGTCAAGCTCCTGGCGCAGATCATGGGCCGGCAGATCGGCATCAATTTCGGCTTCGAGATTTCGCTCAATCCGTTCTGCGAGCGGCCGAGCTACAAGGCGATCGCCAACCTGCCGTTCGAGGAGCGGCTGCAACGCCTCCAGGATCCGGCTGTCCGGGCCGCGATCCTTGCCGAGAAGACGCCCGACGCGTCACTCGAACGGCGCCTCAACACCTGGGACCGCATCTTCGAGCTCGGCACCCCGCCGAACTACGAGCCGCCGCTGGAGGCGAGCATGGCAGCCCGCGCAAAGGCAGCCGGCGTGCCGGTGGAAGAGTTCGTCTACGACCTGCTCCTGAAGGACGGCGGCACGACCATCCTGTTCCGACCGGTCACCAACTATGTCGATGGCAACCTCGACGCCTGCCTCGAGATGATGAAGCACCCCAACACGGTGATGGGCTTGGGCGACGGCGGCGCCCACTACAGCTTCATCTGCGATTCCTCGACCACGACCTACACCATCACGCACTGGACGCGCGACCGCACGCGCGGCGAAAAGATGCCGATCGAATGGGTCGTCAAACGACTCTCGAGCGACCCGGCGCGCACCATAGGTCTCAACGACCGCGGCGTGATCGCACCTGGCTACAAGGCCGACCTCAACGTGATCGACTACAACCGCCTGAACGTCGGCCCGTTGCACGTGGTCTATGACCTTCCGGCTGGCGGGCGGCGGCTGAACCAGCGCACCGAGGGTTACGTGGCGACGATCCTCTCCGGCACGCCGGTCTACCGCGAAGGCGAGGCGACCGGCGCCCTGCCCGGCCGCCTGGTTCGCGGCCCCCAGGAGCCGGATCAGCAATCCGGGCAGCAGCTCGCCGCCGAATAGAGCCAGTGTCCTTGGGCGTGCCGAGCTGGCGCCGCTTCTTCCCCAAGGGCATGAACCGGTTCATCGAGACGGTCGTTCCCGAGTTGCGCCGACGCGGCCGGTGGCGATCTCAGCCCGCACGGAGCGCTAGGGCACGCTCTTCTTGGCCAGGCGTTCGTTGAACGAACGGAGATCGATCACGATTCGCTGGTGGGTACCGCTGCCGATCTCCTCTTTGCCGTCGCTTGCCGACACTTTGAAGGCGATGCGTTTTCCCTCGACGCCGACCACCTCGGCCGTCGCGCGCACGTCGTGACCCAGAGGCGTGGCCGCGAGGTGCTTTACATCGACGGCCGTGCCGACGGCGCTTTCGCCTGCGTCCAGGAACGGCTTGATCGCATTGAGCGCGGCATTCTCCATGACCAGGATCATCATGGGCGTCGCGAACGTTGGCGGCAGCATGGCGTCCTTGAATCGATTGGCGAGATGCTCGGGCCGCACCCGCAACGCCGCGGTTCCTTTGGCACCCAACGGAATCTGCTTCATCAGCCGCGCCCCTCGAGAACCGAACGGTGGCGCTGGAAGAGCTCGACCAGCGCATCCATGACGGCGCGCACCCGCGGCAGGGCACGGAGGTCGCGGTGCACCAGCAGCCACTGCTCGGTGGTGATCTCGGGCAGCACGCCGCCGACGCGCTGCAGCCTGGCGTCCTGGTCGGCAAGGTAGCAGGGCAGCACGGCAAGGCCCGCTCCGGAGCGCACCGCATCGTGCAGGACGAGCCAGTTGTTGACCCGGATCTCGGGCCGCCGGCCGATCTGCTCGTGTATCCAGCGCTGGCCCGGCATGTAGCTGTGGTCGTCATCGAAGCCGATCCACGGCAGGTCGATCAACGCCGGCATCGTGGTGTGCGTCACCTCGAGCTTGCGCGCCGCGTAGATCGCGTAGGCGACGTGGCAGAGCTTGCGGGTGACGATGCCGGCGAGCTCCGGCACCTGCTCGCGGATCAGGAGATCGGCCTCGCGGCGCGACAGGTTGGCGAGGGTGTGGCTTGCCACCACCTCGAACTCGATCTGCTGCAGCCGCTCGCGCAGCCATGCCAGATGGCGCGCCACAAGCACCGCCATCGCCTCGCCGGCCGACAGCCGCACCACGCCACTCACCGTGTCGCTGAGGCCGGCGCTGCGACGTTGGATTGAAAGGGCCGCCTTCTCCATCGCCTCGGTGTCGGCCAACAGTTCCTCGCCGGCTGAGGTCGGCACGAAGCGATCGGGCAGGCGCTCGAACAGCCGCGCACCGATGTGCTGCTCCAGCGCCTGGACCCGGCGTGACACCGTGGGATGGCTGACCCCGAGCGCCTTGGCGGCGGTGCTGAGCGTGCCCTCGCGGGCCAAGGTCAGGAAAACGCGGAGATCGTCCCAGTTGGCTTCCATGTTCAAAAATGTACACGGGTTCTTCCAATTTGTGGACTGACAAATACGGATGTTCGGCTTAGATTGATTCTCATGCACATCGAACCGCGTCTTCTCGTCTTCACCAAAGGCGTGCGCTGGCGGATCGCCGGCGCCGTCGGCATCGGGCTTCTGGCCGTCGGCCTGGGCATTGCCCGCTTGGGCCTTCTGGGCTGGCTGATCGGCCAGGTCTTCACCGGCCGGCCGGTCGCCGAGCTGGTGCCGTCGATCCTGCTGATCGCCCTGGTCATGGTGCTGCGCGGCGCGGCCGAGCATTGGCGCGCCGTGGTGGCGCACGGGACGGCGGCGCGGGTCCAGAAGAAGCTGCGGCGCATACTCTACGACCAGGTGGCCTCGCTGGGGCCGGGCACGGTCGGCCGCCAGCGCTCGGGCGGACTCACGCTGTCGCTGATCGACGGCGTCGAGCAGCTGGAAACCTACTTCGGCCAGTTCCTGCCGCAATTCCTGATCGCCCTGCTGTCGCCGCTGCTGATCTTCGCGGTCGTGGCCTTCATCGACCTGCCGGTGGCGCTGGTGATGCTGGGCTTCGCCCTGGTGGCGCTGCTCGGGCCGGCGCTGTGGCACAAGTGGGACGTCAAGAATTCGCGGCGTCGCCAGACGGCTTATGCGACCTTCGCCGCCGAGTTCCTCGATTCCATCCAGGGCCTCGCCACGCTGAAAGCCTTCGGCCAGGGCAAGACACGCGCCGACAAGCTCGAGGGCGAAGCACGCGATCTCTTCCGCCGCACCATGTGGGTGCTGGGCACCAATTCACTGGCGCGCGGCATCACCGACACCGCGATCGCCGGCGGCGCGGCGACGGCGCTGATCTACGGCGCCTCGCGTGTCGAGTCGGGCGCGATGTCGCTCTCGGCTCTCCTGGTCATCCTGATGCTGGGCATAGAGATCTTCCGGCCGATGCGCGAGCTCAGGACCGTGCTGCATCAGGGCATGGTCGGCCTGTCGGCGGCGCAGGGCATCTATCGCATCCTCGACGACAAGCCCACCGTTGCCGACGCAGCGCCGGCGCGCCTCGACAAATCGCTGGCGCCGACCATCGAGTTCGAGGATGTGCGCTTTGCCTATCCCGGCACGCGGCGCACCGTGCATGACGGGCTCACCTTCCGCGCCGAAGCCGGCGAGCGGTTGGGCCTGGTCGGCCCGTCGGGCGGCGGCAAGTCGTCGATCGTCCGCCTGCTGCTGCGCTTCTACGATCCCGACCGCGGCCGCATCCTTTTAGGCGGCCACGACCTGCGCACGTTGCCGTTCGCGGAGATCCGCTCGCTGATCTCTGTGGTGAACCAGGACACCTTCCTGTTCCACGGCACGGTCGAGGAGAACATTCGCCTCGGCAAACCCGATGCCATGCAGGCCGAGCTCGAGGAAGCGACGCGCGCGGCCAACATCCACGACTTCATCCTGAGCCTGCCTCAGGGTTATGCGACGGTCATTGGAGAGAAAGGCGTCAAGCTTTCAGGTGGCCAGCGCCAGCGCGTCGCCATTGCCCGTGCGCTGCTGCGCGACACGCCGATCCTGGTGCTCGACGAGGCGCTGTCCGCCGTCGACGCCGAGAATGAGGCGGTGATCCAGGAGGCGCTCGACCGGCTGATGCGCGGCCGCACGACGCTGATCCTCGCCCATCGCCTGTCGAGCGTGATCGACTGCGACCGCATCCTGGTGCTGGACGGCGGCAAGGTCGCCGAACAAGGGCGCCACGCCACGCTGATGGCCAAGGGCGGCGTCTATGCCGGCCTGATGGCCGAGCAGGCGCGCGAGCAACACTCGACGGTCGCCTCCGACATCATCGCCGCGCCGCAGCGCACGGAGTCGGTGGCCGACACGCCGGGCGGCGCGGTCAAGGTCGTGACCGAGGGCATCATCAAGGCTGAGGGGCTCACCTGGTATCAGGTCGTGGTCGCCCTGATGAAGGTGATCATGCCGTGGAAGGGCAAGCTCACGGCCACCTTCACCCTGGGCGTGCTGCGCGTCATCGCCTTCATCGGCGTGGGCGTGCTGTCGGCGCTGATCGTGCTGGCGCTGAAGCATCACGAGCCCTACACCGGCCTCGCCATCGCGCTCGCGATCGTGGCGCCGCTGTCGGGCATCCTGCATTGGTTCGAATCCTGGCTGGCGCATGACATGGCCTTCCGCCTGCTGGCCGAGATGCGCATCGATGCCTTCCGCAAGCTCGATGCGCTCGCCCCCGCCTATCTGGTGCGCCGCCGCACCGGCGATCTGATGGCGCTCGCCACGCACGACATCGAGCTGGTCGAGTACTTCTTCGCCCACACCGTGGCGCCGGCCTTCGTCGCCATCCTGGTGCCGGCCGCCGTTGTCGCGGCGCTGGCCTGGGCGGACGGCTGGCTGGCGGTGGCGCTGCTGCCGTTCCTGCTAGCCGTCGGTCTCAGCCCGTTCCTGATGCGCAAACGCGTCGATCGCCTGGGCAGCCAGGCGCGCGAGGCGGCGGGCGAGCTCGGCGCTTTCGCCGTCGATTCCGTGCAGGGCCTGGGCGAGATCGTCGCCTTCCAGCAGGAAAGCGCGCGCGGCGCCAAGCTCGATCAGCTGTCGCAACGCCACATCACGCTGCGCCTGCCCTTCTTCAGCGAGCTCACCCTGCAGCATGCCATCCTCGAAGTGCTGACCGGGCTGGGCGGTCTTGCCGTCGTCGTCGTGGGCGCGGTGCTGTCGCAGAAAGGCGCCATCGACTCCGGCCTGCTGCCGCTTTGCACCATCCTCGCCATGGCGGCCTTCCTGCCGGTCTCGGAAATCGCCCAGATCGGCCGGCAGCTCGCCGACACGCTGGGCGCGACGCGGCGCGTCTATGCGCTGGCGAACGAGCCGATCCCGGTGCGCGACGGGCCAGGCGTGCCGCCACGCGCCGGCGCCGCCGCCCTCGCGCTCGAGAAGGTGAGCTTCACCTATCCCGGCCAGACGCGCCGCGCCCTTGCCGACGTCAGCTTCGAGATTCCGGCCGGCAAGACGGTCGCCCTGGTCGGCACGTCAGGCGCCGGCAAGACGACGACGGCGCAACTCCTGATGCGCTTCTGGGATCCGGATTCGGGTCGCATCACGCTGAACGGCGCCGACTTGCGCGACTACAAGCTCGACGACCTGCGCCGCCTGATCGCGCTCGTCGCGCAGGATACCTACCTGTTCAACGACAGCCTGCGCGCCAACATCCTGATCGCGCGCCCCGACGCCTCCGAGGCCGACCTGCAGGCGGCCATCCGGCACGCCTCGCTCAGCGACCTCGTCGCCGCCCTGCCCGACGGTCTCGACTCACCGGTCGGCGAGCGCGGCACGGCGCTGTCGGGCGGACAGCGCCAGCGTGTGGCCATCGCGCGCGCCTTCCTGAAGGACGCGCCCATCCTGGTGCTCGACGAGGCGACCTCGCATCTCGATGCCGTCAACGAGCAGGCCGTGCGGCGTGCGCTCGATCTGCTGCAGGCCGACCGGACGACCATCGTCATCGCCCATCGCCTGTCGACGGTGCGCGACGCCGACCTGATCGTCGTGCTTGACGAGGGCCGGGTAGCGGAGACCGGCACGCATGCGTCATTGCTGGCACGCAACGGTCTCTATGCCCGGCTGGTGTCGCGCCAGCTTGCCTCGGTCTACGCGCCTGCGGCATCCTGAGAGGCGCTAATTCCCGTCATCCCGAGCGAAGTCGAGGGGCTCGGCTACGGTCGGGATGACGGACTTGGACGAGGGAGAGCCGCATGTTCAGTCACGTCACTGTCGGCACCAACGACGTCGCCAAGGCCAAAGCCTTCTACGACGGCGTCGGCAAGGCGCTCGGGCTGGCGCGCCTGGCCGATTATCCCGAGGCCGCGGGCTACGGGCCGGCCGGGGGACGGCCGCAGCTCTGGATCGTGACACCACTCGACAAGAAGCCGGCGAGTGTCGGCAACGGCATCACGGTCGGCCTCAACGCAAACGATCGGCCGTCGGTCGACGCCGCTTACAAGGCCGGCCTCGCCGCCGGCGGCAAGGATGAAGGCGCGCCCGGCTTGCGTACGCACTACCATCCCAACTACTACGGCGCCTATCTCAGGGACCCCGACGGCAACAAGGTCTGTGTCGTCTGTCACAAGCCGGCTTGATTCCCCCTGTCCCGGCGGGAATGGATTCGCAGTACAATAGGCAAGTCGATTCGAGTCGAACGAGGATGGCTCCATGGCTCGGCTGTCGCGTCGCGTTATCCTGGCCGCCCCGGCCGTGCTCGGCATATCGTCTTCCTTTGCACAAAGCGTGCTGCCGGCGCGTGGCATCAGGATCGTCATCGGCTATCCGGTCGGCGGCGGCACGGACGAGATGGCCCGCCTCATTGCTGCATCGCTGCAGCGGCGGCTCTCGCGATCCATAACCATCGAGAACAAGCCGGGTAACGCCGGTGCGGCGGTTGGCGAAATCCTGAAGCGCGCACCGACCGATGGGTCGGTCCTGGGGTTCATGCAGACGGCGACGTTGATCGGGAAGCTGACGAGCAAGACCTACCCGTTCGATCCACTGACCGACGTCCTGCCGCTCACCTTGGCCGGCACCTATCCGACGGCCTTTGCCGTCTCCCGCAAGCTCGACCTCTCGACGCTGGCGGACTACGGAAAGTGGCTGCAGAACGCGCCGTCGGAGCAGGCGCGCTTTGGCACCACCTCGGTCAACACCCTCATCCACCTGTTCGGCTTGATGATCGGCAAGGCGTTGGGCCGGCCGCTGGAGGCCGTCTACTACAAAGGCGCTTCGCCGCTCGTGACCGATCTTCAGGAGGGCAGGATCCCCGCCGGCAGCGGCGGGCTCACCTCGTTCCTGCAGCATCATCGCGGCGCACGTCTGCGCATCCTCGTCACCTCGGACGACAAGCGCAGCAAGACGGCGCCCGACATCCCCACCGTCGCGGAACTCGGCTACCCGGGCCTTGAATTGCAGAACTGGTATGGCTTCTTCGGGCCGACCGGCCTGTCGCCGGAGGTGGCGGCGGCCTGGGAACGCGAGTTGCGGGCCACGCTCGACGAACGCGACACCGCCGAGCAGCTGAGCCAGCTTGGCCTCGAGGTGGAAACCTCGACCGGCAAGGAATGCGCCGAGCGCTTGGCAGCCGATATGGTGCGCTGGCAGTCGATGCTTGACACATTCGGCCTCAAGGCGACCAATTGATCCAGTAATTCAGCCTCACCCTCAGGATGAGGTTAGTCGATGGAGTAGGCATATGAGCGAGCCGCTGAAGGTCTTCTGGCAGCCGGGTTGAACCAGCTGTCTGAGACTCAAGGAGTTTCTATCGATCCGTGGGATCGACTTCGTTTCGGTTAACGTGCTCGAGGATCCGACCGGCCTGGCGGAGCTGCAGAAGCTCGGCGTGCGCTCGGTGCCGGTGCTGTCGCGCGGCGACAAATACACCTTCGGCCAGAGCACCAAACAGATCATCGACTTCCTCGGCTTGAACGAGAATGGCGGGCCTCAGCTCACGACCGACGAGCTGGCGGCACGCGTCGACAAATTCATGGGTGCGGCGCTGGAGTTGATTCCGCTGATGCCGGCCGACCGCCTCGACACGCATGTCCCGGGACGGCCGCGGAGCTATCGCACGCTTGCGTTCCATCTGTTCCGCGTGGTCGACGCCTTCCTCGACGCCAATGAGAACATCACCCTTGTCCAGACGATGTTCCGCGAGGAGCCGGCGCCCGACGCCGACACCAAGGCGCTGGTCGCCTACGGCGAGAAGATCCGCGCCCGCTTCCGGGAGTGGTGGCGGAAGGGCGACACCGCGCCTTCGAAGACATTGCAGACCTACTACGGCCCGCAGAGCCTGCACGAGCTGATGGAGCGCACGACCTGGCATTCCGGCCAGCATGTCCGGCAATACATGATGTTGCTGGAAAAGGAGGGGGTCAGCCACCACCGGCCGCTGGTCACCGCCGATTTCGCCAAATTGCCGATGCCCCAGAACGTGTGGGACGGTTGACGAAGACCGTGCCGTCGCTTACGCCCACGTGCATGACTGCCAAGTTTCCCAGCCAGAAATATCCCAACGCCGGCGCCTTCATCGCCGACTACGCCTCCGCCATGGGCAAGGCCCTGAGCTCGGTCCGTCCGGGCGAGATCGAGAGGGCGGTGACGGCTCTGAAGCGCGCCATCCAGGGCGACCGCCTGATCTTCAGCTGCGGCAACGGCGGGTCGGCGGCGATCGCGAACCATCTCACCTGCGACTGCTCCAAGGGCATCGCCGCCAACACGACGCTGCGTCCGCGCGTGGTGAGTCTGTCGGCGACCGTCGAGCTGGTCACGGCGATCGCCAACGACATGGAGTATCCCGAGGTCTTCGCCTACCAGCTGAAGAACCTCGCCCGGCCGGGCGACGTGCTGATCACCATCTCCTCGTCGGGCGATTCGGAGAACATCGTGCGGGCCCTGGCCTGGGCCGCCGACAACGGCATGACCACCATCGCCTTCTCCGGCTTCAGCGGCGGCCGCAGCGCGCAGATGGCCGATATCAGCCTGCACGTCGCGGCGGAGAACTACGGCGTCGTCGAGGACGTGCATCAGTCGCTGATGCATATCCTCGCCCAGTATGTGCGCATGTCGGAGCTGCCGACGGAACTGGTGCAGTCGCTGCGGTTCTGACATGCGGTGGACCGTCGTTTTTGCCGGTCTGCTGCTTATTCCTCCCCGGCTGTTGCCGACCCGGCACTACCGCTAGACGGGAACCTCACCCTGCGGCAGGCGTTCACAGGCCGGAACCCACAGCCCAGGAGCATGTCATGCGAAATGCGGCCACCCACAACGACAAGGACCTGGCCCGGCAGATCGCCCTTCTGAAGGCGCAGCTGGAGGAACTTGCCGAGACCGTCAACGGCACCGGCAATTCAATCGTGGCCCGCGGCGAAGCGGCGATCGAAGAGTCCTTGAAGTCGGCGCGCGAGATGATCGCCAAGTACGGCGACACCGCCAAGTCGATCGCCGACGACACGCTGAAGCTCAAGGACAAGGCTGCCGACAAGATGCTCGAGCACACCGAGGCCCGTCCACTTACGACCCTGGCCGCGATCCTCGGCATCGGCTTCCTGGCAGGCTGGCTTTGTCGTCGCAACTGAGCGGCCGGCCTCTCAGCGGCCATACGCGCCAACGAAGGCCCAGCCCTCCATGATCGGTCCCCTCGTGCGCGTGGCGGCCTCCGCGGCCGCCGCGCGTTCCCTGCGCACCGCCGCGCATGACGCCGTCCTGCGCGCGATACTGACCGTTAGCGCCGCGGCGGCTGTTGCCGCCGGCGCCGTCTGCCTGACGACCGCCGCCCTTCTCCTGCTCGAACGCGCCGTCGATGGTCCGGCGGCGTGGGCGCTCATGGGGGCGTTCTGGACTGCCGTCGGGCTGATCTACTTCGCCGCCGCCAGACGTCGCCGCTGACGGGTCGGACCCGTCTTGGGCGCCTTTACCGGCGGCCGCGTCACCGACGCTAGCGAGGGCTTGCGCGCGATCCTTTCGCTGACCGGCCGATCGTCCGACAGCAGGACCTCCAGCCAGCGCAACGACGGCAGATGGGCCGCGATGGTGCTGACTAGGATCAGCAACGGCACCGCCACGATGGCGCCGATGGCGCCCCACATCCAGCCCAGCAGCGCGATCGAAGCGAACACCGCCACCGTGTTGAGGGCGCAACGCCGGCTCACGAACATCGGGGTGATGAACTGCGATTCCACGCCATGGATCAGCAGGAGCACCGCGGGCGCGGCGACGATGCGCGGCCAGTCGTCGAAGGTGATCAGGGCCACCACGGCCACGACGGCGATCGTCACGGCCGGCCCGATGAAGGGCACGAAGCTCGCGATGCCCAGAAGCGCGCCCCAGATGATGGCGTTGGGAAAGCCCAGCAACATCAGCGCGACGGTGGCAAGCGCGGCGACTCCCGAATAGATCACCGCCAGCGAGAACAGGTACTGGCCGACCCTGTCGTTGATGTCGCGCATGACGCGAGCGACCCGCAGACGGGTGTCGAACGCGGCGGGAATGCGCATGATCTGGCGGCGGGCGCCATTGCGATGCCCGAGCAGCAGGAAAGCCAGCACGGCTGCGTACAGGATCTGCAACAGCAAGCCGGGCGTCGTGCTGACAAGGTCGTTGATCAGCGATCGCTCGCGCACGACGACCTTCTCGGGTGGCGCGGCTGCGGGGGTGCTGGGCGCGGCGCCCGAGGTGGCCTGCTCGACCTGCTTGGAGACCTCCTGCACGACCGCCAGCGACCTGCGCACGCCCTCGAGCTTGCGTTCCAGCGTGTAGGTGAGAAACGGCGCCTGATCGACCCAATTGGTGAGGGCCGGCACCGAGATCGCCAACAGCAGCGCCAACCCCAGCGCCAGCATCGTGACCGACGCCAAGGCGGCCGCGGTGGCCCGCAGACGGAGGCGCTCGAAGGTGTTGGCGACCGGCGTCAGCATCAGGGCCAGCACGACCGCACCGGCCGTCGGGATGAGGAAATCGCGGGCGACATAGCCCAGAGCCGCGACCGCGCACACCGCCAGCACGATCAGCGGACGGCGGATGGCCGAGCCGCGGTGCATATGGACGACGGGATAGCGTTCTTCTTCTTGGTCGACGGTGGGCACGTCCACGCCGTGAAGGCTCCTGTGTGGAACCGTAAACGGATGGCGAACCCCTCGGTTCCGCTCATGAAATTGCGTTCCTCTCTGTGGCTCTGCGCGTTTGCCGGCGGCGTGCCGTCGCCTCTAGGCTCGGCGCCTTATGTCGACGTACGCCAACACGGTCCCGGTGATGGAGCGCCACCGCTTCGACGCCGCCTCGCTCGACCGCTACCTGAGCCGCCATCTCGAGGGCTATCGCGGCGGGCTGGAGGTGCGCCAGTTCGATTCGGGCCATTCCAATCCCACCTTCTTCGTCTCGGCCGAGATGTCGGACGGCAAGCGCCACGACTTCGTGCTGCGCAAGAAGCCGCCGGGCAAGCTGGTCGCCTCCGCCCACCAGGTCGACCGTGAGTTCCGCGTGATCTCGGCGCTGGCCAATACCGACGTCCCCGTCGCGCGCGCGCGCCTGTTGTGCGCCGACGATTCCGTGATCGGCCAGATGTTCTACCTCATGGACGCCGTGCCCGGCCGCATCCTGATCGACGCCGCGATGCCGGCGCAGACACCGCGCGAACGTGCCGCGATCTTCGATTCCATGAACGACGTGCTGGCGCGGCTGCACAAGGTCGATCCGGGGAAGGTCGGCCTGGAAGACTACGGCCGCAGCGGCCAGTACATCGCGCGCCAGGTCGCACGCTGGAGCAAGCAGTACGCCGAGCTCAAGACCGAGGACATCCCGGCAATGGACAAGCTCTCGGCCTGGCTGCCCGAGCACATCCCCGATGAGGATCCGACGACGATCGTCCACGGCGACTACCGGCTGGGCAACCTGATCGTCCATCCGACCGAGCCGCGCATCGTGGCGGTGCTGGACTGGGAGCTGTCGACGCTCGGCCATCCCCTGTGCGACATCGCCTACAATTGCCTGGGCTATCACCTCGTCGAGCCGCCGCACGGTTTCGCCAAGGCCGACTTCCGCGCGCTCGGGCTGCCGACCGAGGAGGAATACGTCGCCGCGTACTGCCGGCGCGTCGGACGCACGTCGATTCCGCACTGGAACTACTACGTCGCCTTCTCCCTGTTCCGGCTGGCCGCGATCGCCCAGGGCGTCTATCGCCGCGGCCTGCAGGGCAATTCGTCGAATCCTGAATCGGTCAAGATGAGCCGGTCGGCGCGCGAACGCGCCGAGCTTGCCTGGAGCCTGGTTTCCTAGGGAGGAAGAAAGAAGATGATCACCCGCCGCTCGACCCTGACTCTTGCCGGCGCAGCCGTGCTCGCGCCGGCCGTACGGGCCCAGCAGGCCGGGCTGCCGGACAAGCCGCTCAAGATCCTGGTCGGCTTCCCGGCCGGCGGCGGCACCGACGTCATGGCGCGCTTCATGGCCGAGCCCTTGAAGCAGCGCACGGGACGCAACGTGCTGATCGACAACAAGGCGGGCGCGTCCGGCACCATCGCCGTCGAAGCCCTGAAGAATGCCGCGCCCGACGGCACCACGATCGGCTATGTGCCGTCGGCCACGATCGTGCAGAAGCTGACAATGGACTCCGTGCCTTTCGACCCGCTGGTCGACATCCAGCCGATCACCCTTGCCGGCACGGTCCAGACGGCGTTCTGCGTGTCGCCGACCATCGGCGTGAACACCCTGCCGGAATACATCGACTGGTTGAAGAAGAACCCGACGCGCCAGAGCTTCGGCACGACGGCCATGGGCTCGTTCACGCATTTCTTCGGCGTCATGGCGGGCCGCGAGATCGGCATTCCGCTGGAGCCGGTGCCCTATCGCGGTGCCGCGCCGCTGGTCGCCGACCTGCAGGGCGGCCACATCGCCGCCGGCTGCGGCGGCATCACCGACTTCCTGGAGCATCATCGCGCCGGCAAGGTGAAGGTGATCTTCACCTCGGGCACCAGGGCCACGACGTCGGCGCCCGAGATCCCGACCGCCACCCAGCTCGGCTATCCCAAGCTGCAGATCCTGGGCTGGTACGTGTTCTTCGCGCCGGCCAAGTTGCCGGCGCCTCTGGTCGATGCCTGGGGCGCCGAGCTCAAGGCTGTGCTCGGCCTGCCCGAGGTCAACCAGAAGCTCACCGACCTCGGTCTCGACGTCGAGACCTCGACTCCGGCCGAGTTCACCCAGCGCATGACAACCGACCTGGCGCGCTGGAAGACCATCATCGATTCGATCGGATACAAGGCGCAGTAGTCCGGGAGACTGTCATGCCGATGCTCAAGCGCGCCGATGCCGAAATCCACTACGAGGTCCATGGGGCGGGCTTTCCCATCCTGCTCTACGCACCGGGCGGCTTGAAATCAGAAAGCAGCATGTGGGGCGGGAAGTCGCCGGCCTATCCCAACGGCTTCCCGTGGATGGATCCGCGCACCGCGCTCGCCGACAAGTACACCGTTATCGCCATGGACCAGCGCAATGCCGGCAAGTCGGTCGCCGACGTGAAGCCCGACCATGGCTGGCACACCTTCGCCGCCGATCATCTGGCGCTGATGGACCATCTGGGCTTCAGGAAGTTCCATGTCATGGGCGGCTGCATCGGCGGCAGCTACTGCTTCGAGGCCATCGAGCAGGCGCCGGACCGCGTCGCCGCGGCGGTGGTGCAGAACCCGATCGGCCTGTGGGAGAACCGCGACAACTGGGACGCCGCGATCAAGGGCTACGGCGAGACCGTGCGCAAGCGCGATCCTTCGATCAGCCAGGAGACCATCGATTCCTTCGGCAGGAACATGTTCGGCGGCGACTTCGTCTTCTCGGTCACGCGCGACTTCGTCAGGAATTGCCACACGCCGCTGCTGCTGCAGCCCGGCACCGACAAGCCGCATCCCGCGCACACCAGCGCGGAGATCGCCGCGCTGGCGCCCAACATCGAGGTGCAGAAGGATTGGCGCGGGCCCGAGTTCCTGCAAGAGTCGATCCGACGCGTACACGCTTTTCTCGCCAGGAACACTCCGCACCAATGATCCGCCGCTTCGCTCTTGCTGCCGCACTCACGGTCGCCTTCGCTCCCGCCTCATTCGCCCAGCAACAGACATGGGTCGCCGTCGCGAGCGACGGTGCCGGCCTGTGGGGCATCGCCGTCGGCATGGCCGATCGCGAGGCCGCCGAACAGTCGGCCCTGGGGGAATGCGGAATGTACTGCAAGCTGAAGTTCATCTCGCAGGCGCGCTGTGTGGCCTATGCCTTCAGCCCGACCGGCCGGGCCGAAGGCTTCAGCGCCGGCTCGACCCGACCGGAAGTCGAGCAGCAGGCATGGGCCGAGTGCAACGCCAACGTGCCCGCCAATTCCTGCAGGGTGCAGTCGGCGCGCTGCTTCGAATGACGCGCTTCAGAGCATGATGGGTCCAGCTGGAATCAGCTGGACCCATCGTGCCTCCTGCAACAGGCATCGTCGGTGCGCGCGAATGGGATGAGATGGAACCGCGCGCGGTTCCATCTCATCCCATTCCGCTCTAGCGCTTCAACGTTATCCGGCTGACCTCGTCGAGCCACTGGCGGGCTTCATGAAGCTTGGTGAACACCCTGAGCGGGCGCTCGCCTTCTTCCGTCAGGGCGGCGAGCTCGCGTACCAGCTCGCCGCGATTGGCATCGACGACGAAGGCAACGGGGCCACGGTCGGCCGCATTCGGTGCCGCCCGGACAAAGTTCAGGATGGCTTTGATCCGGTCCAGATCGGCATCGGAGGATTTGGCCGCAGCGACGTCGACCAGCTTGCGGTAGTGCACGGCTCCCGAGCCTACGAACTCCTTGACCGCGTTCTGGATGTCTTCGGTGCTGATGGTCCCGTGCGCGACGCACACGGCCAAGCGGTCGTGATGAGAGATGCGGACGTGAATGGGCATGGCCGAATGCATCGAGTATGCAGCACAGGTTCGGCAACATACAAGCAGTGCCGATGCGGGAATATCAGCGCCGCGCTCAACGTTCGTAGCTCGGCTTGCCCATCTTGGAAGCGGCGCCGGCGGGCGAGTTGCCTTCGTCGGCGACTCCCGGTTTGCGACACCGCAAATCGTCACGCACCACCGTCACGCCGGGGATTGCGCAGGCATGGCTCTCGACGCGTTTGATGTCGACATCGTTACGGACGACGCCGCTCAGTATCACCGTGCCATCCCTGACCTCGACCTCGATGCCACGAGCATCCAGCCCGACATCGCCGGCCAGGCGCTCGCGCAACTCTTTTGCGATCTCGGCGTCGGAGCGACGATAGCCTGCGGGCTCGCGCACTTCGGGCAGGTGGTCCTGCGCATCGACGCGCCTGGTGTCGCCACTGGTGTCGCCCACCGCCACCTCCTCGCCTGTCAATCCAACCCCACGGCGAGGACGACCAGCCGGTTGCAACGACCGCCGCTTCCCGGTCGTTCAGATCGAATGGCGAAGGCAACGAAGCGGAAATGGTCGGCCAAGGTGACGCGTGAGAGCCATGCGCGCTCCCTCGACGAGGGCGTGTTCTCCCGCCGCAGTCCGCGCGCCATCGCCCAATCGCTTAAGCGGTCAGCCGAGCGCAGCCGCGCCCGCAAGTCCTCGCCCTACCGCTCGGCCATGTCGATGCTGACCTTCTATATCAACCGCGGCGGAGCGGGCTTGTCGACCAGCCGGCGCCGCACGCTGGAGGCGGCCAAGGGCGAGCTGCGCCAGCTGTTCGGCAAGCGAAAGGCCTGACAGTCATCCGCCTGCCAACCCTTGCCAATTAGATGATTAGCGTCCTAACTTTTTTTGGCATGCCGACCAAGCACATCGATTTCGGGTTCCGGGTGGCCCGCATCGCCCGCCGGCTGCGCCAGGCGGTCGACGCCGAATTGCGCGTCTACGGGCTGACCGAGGCCACCTGGCGGCCGCTTGCCTATGTCGGGAAGCTGGGCGGCGGCGTGCGCCAGAAGGAACTGGCCACCGCCCTTTCCATCGAAGGACCGACCCTGGTCCGCCTGCTCGACAATCTCGAGCGCCGCGGCCTGATCGAGCGGCGCGAGGATGAGACCGACCGGCGGGCCCGCGGCATCTACCTGACGAAGGCCGGCCGCGCCCTTGCCGTGCGCGTGGCCAAGGTCGGCACCGAGATCCAGGCGCGCGTGCTGGCCAAGGTACCGCCGGCCGATCTCGAGATCTGCCAGGCCGTGCTCGACCGGATCGAGCGCGAGCTCGACACGCGGCTCGATATTGCGGCGCCTGCGGCTGAATAGGGGCCGGCGAATAGATCAGACAAGACAGCTGAGGAGGAAGCGATGGCCGAAGTCGTAGTGAACGAACCGAACCGCTGGCGCCTCGAGACACCCGGCGCTTCGAGCTGGCCGCGCAGCCCGCGGCCCGACGCGGCGAAGAAGTACTTCATGGTATCGGCCGACGGCCACGCCAACGAGCCGGCCAACCTGTGGGTCGAGCGCATCGACGCCAAGTACAAGGATCGCCTGCCGCGGGTGATCACCGACAAGGACGGTGTGCAATGGCGGGTGAGCGAAGGCCATCGCCCCGACCGGCTGCGGCTCTCCACGCTCGAGGGCGAGGACCAGCTGCGCGCCAGGGCCGGCGCCGAGCCGCTGGGACGGCTCGCCGATCACGACATGGACGGCATCGATGTCGAGCTGATCTTCCCCAACAAGGGCCTGGCGATGTGGGCCACGCCCGACGCCGAGTTCGCCATGGCGCAATGCCGGGTGTGGAACGACTGGGCGTGGGAGCAGTTCGCCGACCACCAGGATCGCATGATCCCGGCCGGCGCCATCGCCACCGCCGATCTCGAAGGCTCGATCGCCGAGGTGCAGCGCCTGGCCAAGCTCGGCTTCAAGTGTTTGACGCTGCCCTGCAAGCCGATCTGGGGCGGCCATGAGAGCGGCCATGTGAACTACAACCTGCCGCACTTCGATCCGCTGTGGGCGGCGATCTCGGACGCCAATCTGCCGATCACCTTCCATGTCTCGACCGGTCGCGATCCGCGGGCGGCGCGCGGCAATGGCGGCGCGGTGGTGAACTACGTCTCGCATTCGCTGTCGCCCACCATCGAGCCGGTGGCCAATCTCTGCGCCTCGGGCGTGCTCGAGCGCTTCCCCAAGATCCGCTTCGCCACCATCGAGGCCGGCATCGGCTGGGTGCCGTGGCTGCTCGACGCCATGGACGAGGCCTACAAGAAGCATCACTTCTGGGTGCGGCCCAAGCTCAAGAACCTGCCGAGCGACTATTACCGCGCGCACGGCTTCTCGTCGTTCCAGGAGGACAAGGCCGGGCTCGATCTCGCCGAGAGCCACAACCTCGACGCCAACTTCATGTGGGCCAACGACTACCCGCACCACGAAGGCACCTGGCCGCATTCGGCCGAGGCGATCGAACGCACCATGGGCCAGCTCTCCGACAAGGCGCGGGCCAATGTGCTGGGACTGAACTGCGCGCGCTTCCTCGGCATCGCGGTGCCGCAGCGCTATCGGCACTGAGCGCCACGCGATGAGCAAGCGTACCCTGAGGGGCAAGGTGGCGATCGCCGGCGTCGGCGAGACCCAATACTACAAGCACGGCAAGGCGCCGGTGTCGGAGTTCAAGCTCGCCCTGCAGGCGATCCTCGCCGCAGCTGAGGATGCCGGCATCGACCCGCGCCGCATCGACGGCTTCGCCTCCTACTCCAACGACCGCAACGATCCGTCGCGGCTCGCCGCAGCGCTCGGCCTGCCGGCGCTGCGCTTCTCCAACATGAACTGGGGCGGCGGTGGCGGCGGCGGATCGGCCGCCATGGGCAATGCCGCGGCCGCCGTGGCCTGCGGCATGGCCAATTGCGTCGTCGTGTTCCGCGCCCTGGCGCAGGGCCAGTTCCAGCGCTTCGGTGCGGCACCGCCGGGCGGCGTGGCCGCGGGCGAGGCCGCGCTCAACGCGCCCTACGGGGTGATGTCGCCGGCGCAGCGCTACGCCATGCGGGCCATGCGCTTCCTGCACGAGAACAGGATCGAGCCGTCGGCCCAACGCGCCATTGCGCTCGCCTCCTACCATCATGCGCAGAGCAATCCGCGCGCGGTGATGCACGGGCGCCCCCTCACCGCGGAGGCCTACGACCAATCGCGCTGGATCGTCGAGCCGTGGCGCCTGTTCGACTGCTGCCAGGAGAATGACGGCGCGGCGGCGCTGATCGTCGTGCCGGCCGAGGAGGCGGGCGATTTCAAGCACCGGCCGGCCTACATCCTGGGCTCGGCGCAGGGTTCGGAATACCGAAACGGCGCGCGCGGCCACAATGCGCCGCTCTACGCCACCTCGAGCTTCACCACGGTGGCGCCGCAGCTTTACGACATGGCGGGCGTGAAACCGGCCGACGTCGATGTCGTCCAGTCTTACGAGAACTTCACTGGCGGCGTGCTGATGAGCCTGGTCGAGCACGGCTTCTTCAAGGCCGAGGAGGCCAACGACTTCCTGACGCCGAAGAACCTGATGGCGCCGTCCGGCCGACTGCCGCTCAACACCTCTGGCGGCAATCTCGCCGAGTGCTACATGCACGGGCTGGAGCTGCAGATCGAGGCGGTGCGCCAGATCCGCGGCCAATCGACGGCGCAGGTGCCGGACGTCGACGTGTCGATGGTGATCTCGGGCCCGATGGTGACCCCGGTGTCGAGCATGATCCTGGGGACGGAGGCCACGCTATGAGCGGCTACCTGCCCGACGGCCTGCCCATCCCGGTTCCCGAGAATGATGGCCTCGACAAGCCGTATTGGGAGGCCACGCGCCGCGGCGAGCTTGTGGTGCAGCGCTGCAAGGGCTGCGGCACCTTCCAGTGGGGACCGGAATGGATCTGCCACAAGTGCCTGTCGTTCGATCTCGACTGGCACAAGGTGTCGGGCAAGGGCCGCATCTACAGCTGGGAGCGGCCGTGGCATCCGGTCCATCCGGCGCTGAAGGGCCATGGTCCTTACATCGTGGTGCTGGTCGAGCTGCCGGACGCCGGCAACGTGCGCATGCTGGGGAATCTTTTGGGCGATCCCAAGCAGGACGTGCCCATCGGCGCCGAGGTGCAGGCCGTGTTCGAGCCGCACGACGACGCCAAGCCACCGTTCACTTTGGTGCAGTGGAAACTGGCCTAGACGAAGAGCAACAAAAAGGTTGCTCTTCCTTCAGGGTCCTCCCACATCCATAGGCAACCAGGAGGTTGCCTATGACGGATCGCATCGAGAAGACCGTGGATCTCAAGGCCCCCGTCGCGCGCGTCTGGAAGGCGCTGACCGACCGCGAGGAGTTCGGAGCCTGGTTCCGGGTGAAGCTTGACGGACCGTTCGTGCCGGGCGGCCGCTCGACCGGCCACGTCACCTATCCGGGCTACGAGCACCTGAAATGGGAGGCGGTGGTGCAGAAGATCGAGCCCGAGCGGCTGTTCTCTTTCACGTGGCACCCCTATGCCGTCGAGCCCGGCACCGACTACAGCAAGGAGCCCCCGACATTGGTCGAGTTCACCGTGGAGAAGACCGCAACGGGCACGCGCCTGCGGGTGGTCGAAGCGGGCTTCGACAAGCTGCCGGCCCACCGCCGCGACACCGCCTTCCAGCGCAACGGCGACGGCTGGAGCATCCAGATGCAAAACATCGCCCAGTATCTGGAGCAGCATGCCTAGCGCGGCGGCTACCTTGCGCACCCGCGCCTCGGTCTTCGCCGCCCTGGGCGACGAGACCCGCCTTGGCCTGCTGGCCAAGCTCACCACCGGCGAGGCGCAGTCGATTGCGCGCCTCACCGAAGGTACCCGGCTGACGCGCCAGGCGGTGACCAAGCACCTGCGCGTGCTCGAGGGCGTGGGCGTCGTCCACTCGGTCAGGGCCGGGCGCGAGAGCCGCTTCGTCCTCGATCCCCGACCGATCGTGAGCGCCCAGGCCTACCTCGAGCACGTGTCGCGGCAGTGGGACGAGGCGCTGGGCCGGCTGAAGGCTCTGGTCGAGGACCGCTAGGCGGGCGTACCCTGTCGCCATGTCGGCGCTCTCGGTCGCCATCATCTACTTCGGGACCTTCCTGGCCATCGGATGGGTGGCCAAGATCGTCCTTGACTACTGGATGCATGAGAAGGGCGTCGAGCTCGACGAGGTGCACAAGCAGGCCGGTCCTCGCGGCGAGCGCACGGTCTTTCTGCTCGGCATCTGGCGCAGGGAGAGAGACGGCTAGTTGGGCGCTACCGCTGAGCGGCCGTCCCGCGTTCTGCGACCGTCTGACCCTTCGGATTCAGGAACTGCCGGATCTCCTCGTCGCGTCGGTAGATATCCGCGCGAAACTGCAGCTTGCCGTCGTCATCCGCGAACGCGGTCTCGTAGACCACGAACACGGGCACCGGCGCCGGCAGTCTCCTGTGGTAGGTGTCGCCGCTCGCGACGGCGTCATGAATGACCTCGTCCGGCTGGCGCATCAGCAGAGCGACCAGCTTGTCCGGGTTCTCCACCCTGATACAGCCATGGGAGATGCGGCGGTTGTCGCGGGTGAACAGATTTCTTGTCGGCGTATCGTGCAGGTAGACGTCGAACCGGTTGTTCATGTCGAACAGGAAATGTCCCAGCCCCGAGTTGCCGCCCTCCTTCTGCTCAAGCACGCCATCAGGCCGCAGGACCATGTTGTGCTTGGCAAGATACGTCGGGTCGGTACGGGCCTTCGGCAGGATCTCGTCCCGGGCAATGTCCTCGGGCACGATCCAAGGCGGGTTGAACCAGATTCCCTCGATCATCGCCTGGAATTCAGGGCTCTGATTGCGTCTCTCATCCTGGCCGACGATGACCCGCGTCGTGAAAATCGGCTGATCGTTGCGGTACAGCACCAGCCGCCCGTCGGCCGCGTTGACCCAGACGCGGTCCGCCGGCAGCTTCCGCGGCAGCCAGCGTTCGCGCTCGAGGTTCACCTCGATATCGCGTGAGCGGCCGCCCACGATCTTGCCACCGCTCGTGCGAGAGACCTCCAAAGCCTGGCGCAGCACCCGGTAGGTCGGCGTCGCCGGCGCCAGGGCTTCGAGGGCGGCCCCGGGATCGGGCGTGGCGAGGGCGGCGTCGAGGGCCGCGACGACATCGATCGGCGCCGGCGCCAAAGCCTCCTCGTCCCTGCGGCGCTCGAGCGGCACAGCCCCATGCGCCAGCGCGTCGGCATAGGACAGGAAGGCGCTCGACAGCAGCAGCTCCCGGTCAAGCGACGTCAGCGACGTTGCCGGCGACATCAGCAAATCCAGGTGAAACAGCTCGGGGGAGAGACCATGCTCGCCGGCCCGCGCAACGGCATCCATCAGCGAATTCGCCTGCGCCTGCCGCGACGTCCACACCGGCTGGAAACCATGGCGGGCATAGAAACGGCGCAGCAACTCGACGTTCAGCCGGTCACCCCGGACGACCGACTTGGGCGCGGTCTCGATCAGTTCGCCAAGCTGGGTTTTGGCGACCGCCAGCGCCGGACTATCGGGCGCCGCCACAAGTCCTAGCGGCTTCCCCTTGGGTGGCGCCACAACGGGCGGATCGGGCGCGCATGCCACGACCAGCGCAATCGTGGCGCCTGCCGTTAGTGCGACGCGTGGCAGAAGGCCTCTCATCCGGCCCCATCGTGCCCTCTCAAGCGCCCTCGATTCAAGCGGCTGGTGCAAGGTTGTGGCGCCCAATGCAGCCTTTTTTTTGCCATGGAGCCGGAACCAGCATAATCTTCTTGGCGTTAGGTGTTCCTGTAGTCATTGTGTCTTTGTTGAGTTGTACTTGAGTCCTTCAACTACGGAGGAAGCGGATGTCCGTTGTCGGAAAACTGGCTCGCCATAAGCACTTGCGCACAGTTGCGCTCGCTGCCGTACTGATCCCAGCACTGCTCGCGGGCTGCTCTTCGCCGCCGCCGCCCCCGCCGCCGCCGGCGCCTGCACCGGCTTATACCCCGCCGCCTCCGCCGCCGCCGGTCCGCGGCTAAGGGCACGCAACGGGCTCAGCATTGAGCCCGCTCAGCCCCGGACGAGATCCACCACTTCCATGGAACGGATCTCGTCGGGCTCGCCGGCATAGATCACCAATGCCGTCGTCTCCTGAGCGATCATGGCGCTGTGCGGCTGGCCTTTCGGATTGAGGCCATAGCCGCCGGATCCCTGCGCACGCTCGCCGCTCTTGGTGCTGCGGCCGCCCTGCAGGGAGAAGATGTGCTCGTCGGACAGAGCGACGGCCACGATCTTGACCATCTTTCCAGGCGGCGGTGTCATCTTCACCAGCCAGGCAATGCCCCCGCCTTCCTTGCGGCGGTCACTCAGCACCTTCAGCTGCACGATGTCCTTGCCATCATGGACCGCGGCCGGGCCGTAGAACGGCACAGCGGATGTCCAGTCCATGGTCGTGTAGTCGACGCGGGTCGAAGCCATGATGTCCTCCTGTTGTGAGGTCATCAGGACTAACGCCCGGCTGCTGACACCGTTGTGTCAGCAGCAATCGCCTAGTTGCCCTTGAGGATTTTCGCGGCAGCGTCGGCGAACACCTGGCAACCCAGCACGATGTCCGTGTCCGCCGTGTTCTCGGTGAAATGATGCGAGATGCCGCCGATCGAGGGCACGAACATCATGGCGGCGGGCAGGCGCTGGGCCAGGATCTGCGCGTCGTGGCCCGCGCCCGATGGCATGCGCATGTGCTCGCCGGGAGCGTTCTTCTCGGCGGAGTCGTCGAAGGCCTCCTGCAGGCGCTCCTCCATGGGCGCCGGCATGGTGCGGCTGAGGTTGACGCACTCGATGGTGCAGGGCCCGCGCTTGTTGTGGGCCTCGACGATCTCCAGCAGGCAGGCCTCCAAACGCTGCAGCACCGCGACGTCGACGTCGCGGAACTGCAGGATCATCTCGGCCTTGCCGGGGATGATGGCGGGCGCGCCAGGTTCAACCGACATCCGGCCCACGGTCCATACGCTGCGCGGGCCGGCAAGCGCAGGGAAGCGCTCCATGACCTCGTTGTAGAGGCGCATCATGGCGACGCCAGCATCCTTGCGGATCGGCATCGGCGTCGTGCCGGCATGGTTCTGGATGCCGCTGAAGGTCAGGCGAAAGGCATAGATGCCGACGATCGCGGTCACCACGCCGATGCGCTTGCCGGTGTGCTCCAGCACGCCGCCCTGCTCGATATGAGCTTCGAGGTAGCAGCGGTAACGGCCCTCCTCCAGTGAGAGGCGCGGCGCCTTGTCGAGACCGGCGGCTTTCAGCGCATCGCGCATCGCCGTCCCTTCCTCGCGATGACGCGCCTTGTCGATGTCGGCCTCGCTGACGCGGCCGATGAAGCTCTTGGAGCCGAGCATCTGGCCCCAATGTCCTTCCTCGTCGGCCCACGAGGCGACGTCGACGGCGAGGTGCGCGGTATCAGGATCCTCGGCCAGCGCGCGGGCCACCTCGAGCCCGTAGATCACGCCCATCACGCCATCGAGCCAGCCGCCGCGCGGCTGGGTGTCGGAGTGCGAGCCCATCAAGAGCCGCGGTCCGGTCTTGGGGCTGCGGCCGATGACGTTGCCGATGCCGTCGATCGTGGGCTCGAGCCCCGCCTCCTTCATGCGGCCGGCGAGCCAATGCCGGCTCTCGACATCCTGCGGCGACAGATGCGGACGATGGACGCCGGTCTGGTAGCGGCCGAAATCGGCGATGCGGCGCAGGTCGGCCAGAAGGCGCTCGCCGTTGATCTTGGGCATGGTTGAGCCTCAGTGCAGGTGCGCCGCCACCCAGGCGGCGGTGGAGAGCAGACGGTCGTCCTCGTGGCGCAGGCCGACCAGCTGGATGCCGAGGGGCAGGCCCTTGGGACCGGTGCCGGCTGGCAGGGTGACGCAGGGCGTGCCGGCCAAGGTCCAGATCGAGTTGAAGCGCGGGTCGCCGGTGTACTCGACGCCTGCCGGCGCCTCGCCCGGCGCGCTGGGACAGAGCAGCACGTCGACCTCGTCAAACAGCGAATCGACATGGGCCTTGAAGGCCGCCGACTTGCGCTGGGCGGCGGCGTAGCGCTCGAGGGTGACCGCGAGACCCTTCTTCAGGCCGGCCATCAGCTCCGCGCTTACCTTGTCGGGATTGCGCAGGCGCTCGTCGGCGTAGTTGCGCGCGCTCTCCCAGCCCGAGATGGCGGCATGATCGTCGAGGATGTCGCTGAATGGTGCGGCAAGGGCGACATCGACCACCGACGCGCCCTTGGTCGCCAGCGTTGCCGCGACCCTCTCGAGCAGCGCCTTCGTATCGGCCGAGGCTTCGTCCCAGATCGGGGTGCGGCAGAAGCCGACGCGCGGCGCGGCTGAGCCGCGGTCGATCGGGACCGGCGGCAGCTTCAGCACGGCGCCGCGCAGGAGGGCGATGTCGTCCAGAGTGCGCGCCATCAGGCCGAGCGTGTCGAGCGAATGGCACTGCATCTTGATGCCGGTGCGGCTGAAGTCGTTGAAGGTTGGCTTGTAGCCGATGACGCCGCAGTAGGCGGCCGGCCGGATCACCGAGCCGCCGGTCTGGGTGCCGAAGGCCAGCGGCACATGGCCGTCGGCCACCGCCGCGGCCGAACCCGAGGACGAGCCGCCCGGCGTGTGCGCCGCGTTGTGCGGGTTGGTTGTCGGCCCAGGATGGCGGTTGGCGAATTCCGTGGTCACGGTCTTGCCCATGATCACGGCGTTGGCGGTCCGGCAGAGCGCCACGCAGGCGGCATCGCCGAACGGCACCTTGCCCGCGAAGATCGGCGAGTTGTGCCCGGTCGGCATGTCATAGGTGTCGATGATGTCCTTCACGCCGATCGGCACGCCACGCAGGATGCCGCCGCCCAGGGCATCGGCAGCCCGCGCCTGGGCGATTGCCAGCTGCGGGTCGAGAAAGGCCCAGGCCTTCACGACGGGCTCGCGCTGGGCGATGCGATCCAGGCAATCACGCACGAATGCCTCGGCGGTGAGCTTGCCGGCCTCGATGGCGGCGATGGCCTCGATGGCGCTGAGCGGCCTCATAGCGCGGCCCTCACCCAGGCGGCGATGTCGAGCAGTGCCGCGTCCTCGTGGCAACGGCCGACCAGCTGGATGCCGACGGGCAAGCCGGTCGGGCCCTTGGTAAAAGGTAGGCCGATGCACGGCATCCAGAGATAGGTCCACAGCAGATTGAACGTCGCCTTGCCTGTGGTCGCGAGGCCGACCGGCGCCTCACCGGGCGCCGGCGCCGTCAGGATGACATCGACGTCGTCGAACAGCGCATCGACGGCGGCGCGGCCCTTCTCGCCGAGCTTGCGGGCGGCGACCCAGGTCGCGTAGTCGATCTTGGCGCCGGCAGCGAGCTTGTCCTTCCTGAGGCTCTCGCTCAGCAGCTCATAGGACCGGCGCGCTTCGTCGGCATGAGCGCGCGGGCCGTCGAAGGCGCTCAGCGTGCGCTGCCCCTCGGTCATGTCGCGCACCGGGGCGGGCAGCTCCATCTCCGTCACCGAGGCGCCCGCCTTGGCGAGCAGCGCCGCCGCGTCGCTCACCGCCTTGGCGCCCTCGGGCGAAAGCTCGGCCTTGTGATGCGTGAAGCACACGGCGACGCGCGGCGGCTTGTCGAGCTTTCTGATCGGCACGTAGGGCATCGCCATCAGCGCGGCGCGGAACAGCGCGATGTCCTCGATGCTGCGGGCATAGGCGCCGATCGTGTCCAGCCATTCGGTGTTGGCCTTCATGCCGGCCGGCGCGAAGTAGCCATAGGTTGGCTTGTAGGCCACGACCCCGCAGAACGCGCCCGGCCGGATGACCGAGCCGCCGGTCTGCGTGCCCGTTCCCAGCACCACCTGGAAGTCGGCAACGGCGGCGGCCGAGCCGGATGACGAACCGCCCGGCGTATGCGCCGGATTGTGCGGGTTCTTGGTGACGCCGGGATGGCGGTTGGCGAACTCGGTGGTCACGGTCTTGCCGAGCAGGATCGCACCCTCGGCCTTGGCCATCGCCACGGTCGCGGCATCGGCCAGCGGCTGGTGCGTGCGGTAGATCGGCGAGCCGTAGCCGGTGGGCTGATCAAAGGAATCGATGATGTCCTTCACGCCCATCGGGATGCCGTGCAGCAGGCCCTGGCGTGGTCCGCGATCGAGCACCTTGGCCCGTGCCAGGGCAGCCTCGCGCGCGAGGTGCGACCAGGCAAGCACGTCGGCGTCGCGCTGGTCGATGCGGTCGAGATGAGCGCGCACGATTGCCTCGGCGGTCACCGCTCCGGCATCGAGTTTGTGCGCAAGTTCGGTGGCGGTGAGCGTGTTGGGCGCAGTCATGACGGGCGATGGAACAGCAAGAAGCGTGCCCCGTCCATGCTGGCGCGCTTCATGCTTCGTGTGACGGAACTTCCAGGAGGATTCGCATGCTCACGCGCCGCACCGCTCTGCTTGCCAGCGCCGCCCTGCCCTTCGCCCGCGGCGCCGAGGCACAACAACCCTCGACTCTGCGCATCGCCATGACCCTGGCCGACATCCCGGTGACCGACGGCGCGCCCGATCAGGGCACCGAGGGCATCCGCTTCATGGGCTATACGCTCTACGATCCGCTGGTGGCGTGGGACCTTTCCTCGGCGAGCGAGCCCGCCAAGCTCGTGCCCGGCCTTGCGACCATGTGGCACCAGGACCCGGCCGATCCGACGAAGTGGATCTTCGAGCTGCGCCAGGGCGTGAAGTTCCATCATGGCGCGCCCTTCACGGCCGACGACGTCATCTTCAGCCTCGACCGCACCCTGAACGACAAGTCGCCGGCCTTCGACCGACTGGGGCGCAGCGTGCTGATCGCGGCGGTCTGGCCGGTCGCCGGCTACCGCAAGATCGACGACTACAAGGTCGAGCTGCAGACCAGCGGCGTCGACACGGTGATGCCGTCGCTGCTGAACCGCTTCCCGATCGCCAGCGCCGACAACTTCGAGAAGGTCGGCCGCGACTGGCAGGCCTATCGCAAGTCGCCCTCGGGCACCGGCCCGTGGAAGATGAAGGCTTGGGCGCCACGCGAGCGGGCCGAGCTCGAGCGCAACAGCGACTACTGGAACAAGGACCGTATCCCGAAGTCGGAGCGCCTGGTGCTGCTGCCCATTCCCGACGTGTCGACGCGCTCGGCGGCGCTGCTGTCGGGTCGCGTCGACTGGATCGAGGCGCCGGCACCCGACTCGCTCGACAAGCTGCGCGCCGCCGGCTGCAAGATCGAAACCAACGCCATCCCGCACATGTGGCCCTACACGCTCAGCATGCTGCCGGGCGCGCCGACGGCCGACATCCGCGTACGCAAGGCAATGAACCTCGCGATCGATCGCGATGCCATCGTCAAGGTGCTGAATGGACTCGCCGTGCCGGCGGTCGGCTGTGTCCCGCCGGATCATCCATGGTTCGGCGCGCCGTCGTTCAAGATCAAGTACGATCCGGCCGAAGCCAAGAAGCTGCTGGCCGAGGCGGGCTACGGCCCCAACAAGAAGCTCAAGACCAAGATCGCGATCTCGACCTCGGGCTCGGGGCAGATGTATCCGCTGATCATGAACGAGGCCGTCCAGCAGCAATGGGCCGAGGTCGGCATCGAGGTCGAGTTCCAGGTCATGGACTGGAATGCGCTTCTGAACCTGATGCGGCAGGGCGCCAAGGCGCCGGAGGGCCAGCCGTTCGGCGCCATCAATGTCAGCTGGAACACCATGGACCCGCACAACGCCTTCATGCGCTTCGTCGACAGCCAGCAGGTGCCGCCCAAGGGCTCGAACTGGGGCTACATCAACGATCCCGAGTTCGACCGGCTGGCCAAGGAGGCGCGCAGCACCTCGGACCCGAAGGAGCTCGACAAGGTGCTGGCAAAGATCAACACCAAGATGGTCGACGACGCGGTGTTCGTCTGGGTGGTCCACGACGTGTGGCCCAACGCCATCTCCAGCAAGGTCAAAGGCTACGTGCACCCCAAGAGCTGGTATGTCGATTTCTCGCCCGTGACGGTAGGTTAGCGAACCGCGTTCAGCGCCCGCCACACACGCTCTGGCGTCGCCGGCATGTCGAGCGCCTGCACGCCCGCCGGCCGCAGCGCGTCGAGGATCGCCGCCATGACGGTCTGGGGTGCGGAAATGCAGCCCGCCTGGCCGGAGCCTTTGACGCCGAGCGGATTGGCCTGCGTCGGACGTTCGATGAGCGTGATGTCGAACGCGGGCAGGTCGGCGGCGCGCGGCAGGGCGTAGTCCATCAGGGAGCCGCTCAGCAGCTGGCCCGACGACGGATCGTACACCGTGTGCTCCAGCATCGCCTGGCCGATGCCCTGGGTGACGCCGCCCTGCACCTGTCCCTCGGTCAGCAGCGGATTGATTAGCCGGCCGTAGTCGTCGACCGCCGTGTAACGCACCAGCTCGACCGCGCCGGTCTCGGGATCGATCTCGACCTCGGCGACATGGCAGCCGCTGGGGAAGGTGAAGACGTCGGTCATGTTCATCACATGCTCGCCAAGCCCCTTGGCCATGCCGTCCGGCAGGCTGGCGGGATCCTCGGCGCTGCGGGCCAATGCCGGCAAAGCGATGGCGCGGTCGCTGCCTTTCACGGCGAAGCGGCCGTCGGCGAAGACCAGCTCACCCTCCGACGCCTGCAACAGATGCGCCGCGAGCTTGCGCGCCTTGGCGAGCGTGGCGTCGATTGCCTTGACCACGGCCGCGCCGCCCATGTGCATGGAGCGCGCGCCGCCATGGCCGGCGCCGCTTTTCACCTGGCGTGTATCCGCCTGCACGTAACGGATGGCCTCGATCGGCACGCCCAGCCGGTCGGCGGCGATCTGCGCATAGGCCGTCTCGTGGCCCTGACCGTTGGATTCCGTGCCGACGGCAACCACGACCTTGCCGTCGCCCTCGACGCGCACTTCGGCGCCTTCGTTGGGCGCGCCGCGCGACGTCTCGAGGAAGCAGCCGACACCGATGCCGCGCAAGCGGCCCCTGGCCTTGCTGGCCTCACGGCGCGAGGCAAAGCCCGCCGTGTCTGCTCGCGCCACGGCAGCGTCGAGATTGGCGACGAAGCCGCCGGAGTCGATCGCCATGCCGAGCGCCGTGCGGTGCGGAAACGACGCGATCAGGTTCTGCCGGCGCAGCTCGGCAGGATCGCGACCGAGCGTGCGCGCCGCCGCCTCGATGGCACGCTCGATGATGTAGTTGGCTTCAGGCTTGCCGGCGCCGCGATAGGCGTCGACCGGCACGGTGTTGGTGAAGGCACCGCGCACGTCGACCGCTATCGACGGGATGTCATAGACTCCGCCCTGCGCCGTCGATGCCGCGACGACCGAGGCGCCGGGGCCGTTGGCCGATAGGTACGCGCCGAGGTTGGCGACCATCCTGACATCGAGCGCGAGAAAGCGGCCCGTCGCGTCGAGCGCGAGCCTGGCCGTCGACGCGATGTCGCGCCCTTGCGCGCCCATGACGAACTCCTCGGCGCGATCGGCCAACCAGCGCACGGGCTTGCCGAACTGGCGGGCGGCGAACAGCAGCACGATCCATTCGGGATAGAGGAAGTTCTTCATGCCGAAGCCGCCGCCGACGTCGGGCGCGTGCAGCTGGATACGGTCGAGCGGCACCTTGAAGACGAACTCGGCGAGCTGACGGCGGATGCCGTGCAGGCCCTGCCCGGTCAGTTCGAGATCCATGGTGTCGGTCGCGGCGTCGTAGCGGGCGATGCCGGCGCGCGGCTCGATCGGAGTGACGATGACTCGGTTGTTCATCACCTCGACCTCGACGATGTGCGCTGCCCGCCTCATCGCCTCGGCCACCGCCGCGGCATCGCCGCGCTGGACGTGGTACGAAAGATTGCCCGGCGCCTCGTCCCAGATCGTCGGCGCGTCGACGCCCAAGGCGGCGATGCCGTCGACGACAGCGTCGAGGGACTCATAGTCGACCTCGATCAGCTCGGCCGCCTCGCGCGCCGCCTCCGCAGTGTCGGCCACGACGAAGGCCACAGGATCGCCGACATGGCGGACGCGGCCGTTCGCCAGCGCCGGGCGCGGCGGCACGATCAGCGGCTTCACGGCCGCCATGCAGGGCATGTGACCGAGCCCGGCTGCCGCGAGATCGGCGTGGGTATAGACGGCGTGCACGCCGGCGAAGGCTGCGGCGGCAGCGACGTCGATCGACTTGATGAGCGCGTGAGCGTGCGGCGAGCGCAACACATGGCCGTGCAGGCAGCCGGGAGCGGCGATGTCATCGACGTAGCGGCCGCTGCCCATCAAAAAGCGGCCGTCTTCGAGGCGCCGCAGCGAGCGGCCGATCTGCTGGTCAGTCATGCCGATTTGTCGCCCAATGCGCCGCTCAGGACAACTCGCGGACCGCCTTCTGCAGCGCGGCCGCAAGCTCGCGCCGCACCGCCGGCGACAGCCGCGCCGTGCCCCTGCCATACTCCGCCGCGCGGGCGCGCGTCAGCTTGTCGAGCAGCGTGTCGGCGCGCGGCGTCGTCGCCAGCCGCTTGCGGCGGCGGTCCTCGGCGTCCTCGACACGAGTCAGCAGGCCCAGCCTAAACAGGCGGTCGACCATTTGGCTGACCGCCGGCGCCGACATATTGAGCCGCTCCGCCAACTCCGACGCCGTGCTGTCGGGCGTCTGCCGCAGGCGGACCAGGAACAGGATCTGCGGCAGCGTAATGCCGGCTTCGCTCATCAGCGCCAGCGTGTCGCCACCGCGATGCGACACGCGGTCGACCAGCGCCAGCAGAAGTTCGCCGACGCCGTCCTTCGCCTGACTCATGGTGTCTGGCTCATGGGCGCGCTCGCCCACGCCGTGTTGGTGCCGATCGGCGGGCGCTGCTCGACCGCGCCGGTATAGCCCATGCAGGTGATCTCGAGGTGATTGCCGAAGGGATCGTTGAAGTAGATCGAGGCATGCCCGGGCGGGCCGAGCCGCAGGGGCCCGTCGATCGGCACGCCGGCCGCGGCAAGGCGGCGCTGCCACGCCTCCAGGTCGCGCGCTGGTGCGGCGAAGGCGTAGTGCGGATGGCCTATCATCAGGGCGGGCTGGCCGGCGTGTTGCAGGAAGAGATCGACCCGCGTCGTGCCACCGAGGTAGACCGAGACATGGTGCGAGCCCTCGCCGTTGTTGGGCGCAGGCGGCCGTCCGAACTTCGCCAGCAAGGCGTCGTCGACCACCATCATCACGCGGCCGCCCAGCACGTCGCAGTAGAAGCGCCGCGCCTCGGCGAGGTCGGTCACCGCGATGGTGAGGTGCTCCAGCCCGCGCAGCCGCGGCCGGCCGAGTGCGTCCAGAACCCGCTGCATGCGCACCGACCATGCCCAGGCATGAAAACCCCAACCGATCATACGAAGGCGAAGCGCCGTCCACATGGCCAGGCCTCATACTTAGTAGTGATTAATAGTTTCATTCACTTAAGTAATAACGCGTGTCCTGTCAAGCGGCGATAAGCTCGCGCCAACCCAAGGAGGACTTACATGATCGACCTGCACTACTGGCCCACGCCCAACGGCAAGAAGGTCACCATCCTGCTCGAGGAATGCGGCCTGCCCTACAAGATCGTGCCGGTGAACATCGGCCGCGGCGATCAATTCAGCAAAGAGTTCCTGGAGATGAACCCCAACCATCGCATGCCGGCGATGGTCGACCACGACCCACTGGGTGACGGCAAGCCGATCACGATCTTCGAATCGGGCGCCATCATGATGTACATCGCCGAGAAGGCCGGGAAGTTCTATCCGCAGGATGTCCGCACGCGCTACGACGTGAATCAGTGGGTGATCTGGCAGATGGCCAACCAGGGGCCGAAGAGCGGCGAGTGCGGCCATTTCCGCCGCGTCGACCAGAAGCAGCACGGCGACCAGACCTACGCCATCACCCGCTTCACCGACGAGGTGAACCGCCTCTACGGCGTGCTCAACAACCAGCTCTACAAGCACAAGTACCTGGCGGGCGACCAGTACACGATCGCCGACATGATCTGCTATCCGTGGACCATCAACTGGAAGTTCCAGGGCCAGGACATCGAGGAGTTCAAGTACTTCAAGCGCTGGTTCGAGGAGCTGGGCGCGCGCCCGGCGGTCCAGAAGGGCATGGCGGTCGGCGCCGATCTCTCGGTCGACAACACCAAGCTACCGCCCGAGGAGCAGGCCCGCATCCGCAAGATGCTCTACAACCAGCGCGCCCGGCCCGTTCCGGCGTAAAGAGGGCCGGCGTAAAGCGGGCCGGCATAGCAGGCCATCACTCGAGGTTGATGTTCGCGACCTCGATCACCTTGGCCATCTTTTTCGAATCGGCAGCGATCAGCCGGCCGAAGTCGGCCGGCGATCCCGGCAGCGGCGTGCCGCCGAGATCGTTGAGTTGGGCCTTGAAGGCCGGATCGGCAAGCGCGTCGTTGACGGCGCGATTGATCGTTTCGATGGCCACGGCCGGCGTGCCCTTCGGCGCGCCGATCCCATACCAGCTGCTCAGCTCGTAGCCCGCCAGGTGATCGCCAAGCGGCGGCACCTCCGGCAGCACGTGCGAGCGCGTCGCCGTCGTGACCGCGAGCGCGCGGAACTTTCCGGCGTTGATGAGCGGGAGAGACGAGGCGACGGGCCCGAAATAGACTTGCACCTGGCCGCCCAGCAGGCCCTGGAAGATCTGCGATCCCCGATAGGGGATATGATACAGCGACACCCCCGCCAACAGCTGGAAGAGCTCACCGGCAATGTGGGTGACGCTGCCGGTGCCCGCAGAGCCCATGTTGATCTTGCCGGGCTGTTGCTTGGCCAGCGCCACGAACTCTGCGACGTTGGTCGCGGCGACGGCGGGATGCACCTCCATCACCAGCGGCACAACGTGGATCGCGGCGACCGGCTCGATGTCGCGGGCAAAGTCGTAGCCGAGCTTGTCCTTCATCGCCGCGTCGATTGCGTTGTTGATGTTGGCCAGCAGCAGCGTGTGGCCGTCGGGCGGCGACTTGGCGACGAATTCGGCGGCGATCCTGCCGGTGGCACCGGGCTTGTTGTCGATGACGAACGGCTTGCCGAGCTTTTCGCCAAGCCTCTGGCCGATCAGGCGGGCAATGACGTCCGGTGCGCCGCCGGCACCATAGCCCTCGACCAGATGCACCGGCCGCGACGGATAGGCCTGCGCCCGGGCCGCCTGCGGCAGGCCGCAGAGCACGGCGGCGCCCGACGAGAGCAGCATCGATCGGCGGTGGAATGAGGCCATGGAGTGCTCCATTGCGAAGACGAATGTCCGCAATCGACCACGCAACGCAGCTCGAAACGGGACGAGCCTAGCATCACGGCCGCCGGCTGGACAGCGGCGGCGCCACCTCCTCCAGCGGCCGGCGCTCGGCATTCACACCCAGGCGCAGCGTGACCAGTGACGCCGCGATCATCAGGACGGCGCCCAGCATGTAGCCCAACACGATTTCCATGGGGCTTTCGCTGGCGATCAGAACGCCGAACAGCCAAGGGCCTCCGACGCCGCCCAGCAGCGTGCCGAAGGCATAGAACAAGGCGATGGTGAGGGCCCTGATCTCGAGCGGAAAGGATTCGCCGACGGTGAGATAGGCCGCACTCGCCGCCGCCGAAGCGAAGAAGAACACCACGCTCCACATCGCCGTCTGGCTGGTGGCCGTCAGAAGGCCCTCTGCGAACAGCCATCCCGTGACGGCGAGCAGCAGGCCGGAGAGCGCATAGGTCGAGAAGATCATGGTCTTGCGGCCGATCGAATCGAACAACGGCCCGAGCAGGAGCGGCCCCAGGAAGTTGCCGACGGCGAACGGCAGGATGTAGAGCCCGACCTTATCGGCCTCAATGGCATAGAAGCGTGTCAGGACCAATGCGTAGGTGAAGAAGATGGCGTTGTAGACGAACGCCTGCGCCGCCATCAGCACGAGCCCGAGCGTGGTGCGGCCGGGATAGTCGTGCAGCAGCGTGCGCAACACCGACAGCATGGTCGTGCGATGCGTGTCGCCCAACGCCAGCGGCACCGTCACCGGCGGCAAGGTCACGCCTTCGCTCGCCACCACCCGCGTTTCGATCTCGTCGACGACCCGCGCCGCCTCACCCGGCTGGCCATGCAGCATCAGCCAGCGCGGACTCTCCGGCAGGAAGCGCCGCAGGTAGAGTATCGCAAGGCCAAGAAGCGCACCGCTACCGAAGGCGAGTCGCCAGCCGAGGTCGGGCCCGAGGACGGCGGGATCGAGCAGCCAGATCGACAGGAGCGCGCCGCCCGCCGCTCCCACCCAGAAGCTGCCGTTGATGGCGAGATCGACGCGCCCGCGCAGGCGCGCGGGGATCAGCTCCTGGATGGCCGAGTTGATCGCCGAATATTCGCCGCCGATGCCCGCACCCGTGAAGAAGCGGAACAGCAGGAAGCTCCAGAAGTCCCACGAGAAGGCGGTGAGCGCCGTCGCCACCAGATAGACGCCGAGCGTCACGTTGAAGAGCTTCTTGCGGCCCAACCGATCGGTGAGATGACCGAAGAACAGCGAGCCCAACACGGCGCCGGCGAGATAGGCGCTGCCCGTGAGCCCGACTTGTTCCGCCGTAAGCTGCAGCCGCGGGCTGGTCTGCAAGGCCGCTGCCACGGAGCCGGCCAGCGTGACTTCCAGGCCGTCGAGGATCCAGGTGATGCCGAGCGCCACCACGACCAGGCGGTGAAACCGGCTCCACGGCAGCCGATCGAGACGGGCGGGCACGTCGGTATGCGTGCCGCGGAAGGGCTGGTCGGGAGGCATGGGTCAAGTCAGATAACACTGGCACTGCATGGAAGGTTCCCTCCTGCAACGCTGGCTTGCCGCTGCAGCGGTGGTGCGGGAAAGCTCTGCTGCTATTGTGTGAATTATGAGCGACAGTACCATGTCCGCCTCGGGCGCTCCCGCGGCGGCGCCTGCAGTATCGACGGTAGATGCGGCTTCGGCCAACAGAACGACCTTCGCGGTCATCCTTTCCCTAAGCTTTTGCCACCTGCTCAACGACATGATGCAGTCGCTGGTGCCGGCGCTTTATCCGATCCTCAAGGAATCCTACGCGCTGAGTTTCGGCCAGGTTGGCCTGATCACGCTTGCCTTCCAGTGCACGGCGTCGATGCTGCAGCCGCTGGTCGGGCTCTATACCGACAAGAAGCCCCAACCCTATTCCCTCATGGTCGGCATGGGCTTCACCCTGGTCGGCCTCTTGATGATGTCGCGCGCCGACACCTATCCCCTGATCCTGCTCGCCGCGGCACTGATCGGCATGGGCTCCTCGGTGTTCCATCCCGAGGCCTCGCGCGTGGCGCGCATGGCGGCTGGCGGCCGCTATGGCCTGGCACAGTCGCTGTTCCAGGTCGGCGGCAACATGGGCTCTGCGGCGGGACCGCTGCTCGCCGCCTTCATCGTCGTGCCGGCCGGTCAGCGCAGCATCGTGTGGTTCTCGGCGGCGGCGATGATCGCCATGTTCGTGCTGTTCCAGGTCGGTGGCTGGTATAGCCGCCGGCGTTCGGCGCAGAAGCCGATGGCGCGCAAGGCCGCTGCCAGCGCCGCGGCGCCGAGGCTGTCGCGTGGCCGTGTCACCTTCGCGGTCGCCATCCTGGTGGCGCTGCTGGTCTCCAAGAACGTCTACAGCGCGAGCCTTGGCTCCTACTTCACCTTTTACCTGATCACCAAGTTCGGCGTGACCGTCCAGGCCGCCCAGCTCTACCTGTTTGCCTTCCTGGTCGGCATCGTCGCCGGCACCCTTGCGGGTGGCGCGGTGGGCGACAAGGTCGGCCGCATTCCGGTGATGTGGTTCTCGATCCTGGGCGCGCTGCCGTTTGCGCTGATGCTTCCCTACGCCAACCTGTTCTGGACCGGCGTGCTGGCCGTCATCGTGGCGATGATCATGGCGTCAGCCTTCTCGGCCATCCTGGTCTACGCTCAAGAGCTGATGCCGGGCCGCGTCGGCCTGGTCTCCGGCATGTTCTTCGGCTTCTCCTTCGGCCTCGGCGGGCTGGGGGCGGCGGCGCTGGGCGAGCTGGCGGATTTGACCAGCATCGAGACGGTCTACCGTGTCACGCCCTTCCTTCTGCTGCTGGGAATCTTGACGGCCTTCCTGCCGCGCCAGCCGGGCGAACCCAAGAACGCACATTAGAAGCCCCCCTCGGGGGCACGTCGACAGCCTCTACGGCGGCCGGTCGATGCGCTAGAGCGCACCGGTGATGCTTGTTGCGAGAGGCACAATCCGCCCAGCTGATTCCAGCTGGGCGGATTATGCTTTAGACTGCCGGTCGAATGGCCCGCTCGCCTACATCCGCATCGCAGGACGCTGCTGCGCCGGCCATCGCCGCCACGGACGCGACCGTGCCCCGCCCGCGGTCGCGCTTGCGCCGCATGATCCGCCAAGGCTTGCCGGTGGTCGGTGTGGTGATCGTGGTCGTGCTGGTGGCCGTCATCGCCTACGTCGTCTACACATCCAACCGGCGTGGCGCCGTCACTCTCAGCAACGACCTGATCACCGCCATCGACCGCCGCGTCGGCGCCCAGATGCGTTCCTATCTGACGCCGCCGCAGCAGTTCCTCTCGCTCGCCGACGCCGCTGCCGCCGGCCGCGGCGTCATCGAAGCGGCGCCCGAGGTCGAGCGCTTTGCCCGCCACGCGATCACCACCATCGGGTCGGTTTCCGCCTTCAGCTACGCCGACCCCCAGGGCAACTTCCTGTTCGTGATCCGTAACGAAAAGGGCGGCTTCGACACCAAGCTGATCAACCGCCATGAAGGCCATCGCGTCACCTGGGAAAGACGCGACGGCGAGAACAACACGCTGGCGATCGAGGAGGATCCGGGCGACACCTACGATCCGCGGACGCGGCCCTGGTATCAGGGGGCGGAAAGCACCCGCAAGCCGTTCTGGACCGAAACCTATCTCTTCTTCACGCTGAAGAAGCCCGGGCTCACGCTCGCCGTGCCGCATTTCGACGCCGACGGCAAGCTGCAGAGCGTGATGGGTGTCGACATCGAGCTCGCCTCGCTGTGCGCCTACCTGGCGCAGCTCAATATCGGCAACCACGGCAAGGCCCTGATCATCGATGCCGACGGCCGCATCATCGCCTATCCCGACGAGAAGTGGCTGCCGGCCAGCGATCCCGAGGCCAGGGCGCCGCGGCTCGACGAGGTCGGCGATCCGGTGCTGACCCGGGCCTACGACCTGCTGCGCGTCGAGGGCTATGGCCGCAAGGTCCTGAACATGGGCGACGAGCGCATCATCGTTTCGTCCGAGCCGGTGCGGCGGCTGACCGGGCGCGATTGGGTCGTGCTGATCGTGGTGCCCGAGACCGACTTCGTGGGCTTCGTCGCCGACAGCGGCGTCACCGCCCTGATCATGTCGATCGCCGTCGTGCTGATCGTCGCCGCGCTGACCGGAATGCTGGCCTGGCGCAACGTGCTGGCCGAGCGCCGGGCCACGACGGCCACGACGCGCCAGCATGCGCTCGAGCTGCGCACCCAGACCTTCATCGACCTGGCCCACGATGCCGTCGCCGCCGACGCCGACGAGGCGGGCCTCGCGCGGGCGACCGAGAGCGCGGCGACGGCCTGCGCCGCCAAGCGCGTGGCGATCTGGCGGCTCAGTCGCGATGGCCGCACGCTCACCTGCGAGGACTGCTTCGACAGCACGGTGCATGACCACACAATGGGCCTCGCCCTGCATCGCGACGAGATGCCGAACCTGTTCGCCGCCCTGGCCAAGGGTGCGGCGATCGATACCGCGGAGGCCGGCCGCGACAAGCGGACGTCGGAGCTGTTCGCGAACTACCTGCAGCCGCTCGAGATCAGCAGCGTCTATATCACGCCCATCGCCATGGCCGGCCGGCTGATGGGCATGATGACGGTCGAGGATCCGCGGCGCGGCGATCACGCAACAGGTCTCGAAACTTTCTGCGATGCCCTCTCGATCCTGTTGGCGCTGCGCTTCACGGCCGCGGCGGCACCCACACCTGGCGCGCAGGCGACGGTCGTCGCCGCCGCCGCTCAGGCCGCGGCCGCCGCCAAGGATGAACCCGCCGAGGCGCAGGACAGCTTCGCTCAGCGCCAGACACGTCTCGAGCGCACCCTGCTGGCTCAGAATGCGCCGATGGAAAGCCTGATCGAGAGCGCGATCGACCGGGCCGCGATCGGCGTCATCAAGCTGCCGAACTGGACGACTGTCGCACAGCGTCCATCCGATACCGGACAGCGCACGGCGATGGACGCAATCATCCAGGAGCTGCGGCGTAGCATCGAAACGAGCGGCGTGTGCTATGCGGCATTGCTCGACGACCAGATCGTTCTGGCGGCCTTCCTGCGCGACCGAAGGTCTGTGGAGGGCCATGCCGAGTGCATGGCGGCGGCCATGCTCGAGTTGCGTGACCGCCTGATCGAGCTGGAGGATCGCTGGGGCACCAGCCTTGACTTCCGCCTCGCCATCGACATCGGCACCGTCATGGCCTCGACGGTTGGCACCGATCCGCCGAGCCGCAACTTGTGGGGCGGCGCGATCGGCGTCGCCAAGGTCCTGGCCGGCACCACGTCGCGCCGTACCATCGCTGCGTCGGAGACGGCCTATGACCTCCTGTCGACGCAGTACCTGTTCCGCCCGCGCGGCAGCTACTTCCTGCCCGAGACCGGCAACATGCGCACCTTCGTGATGGTCGGTCGCATATGAGCGTGCAGGCCGAGCGCTACGCCCTGCGCCCCTGGCCGCGCCGCGCGCTCGCCAGGATCGGCGCGGCCACCATCGCCGGCACCAGCCGCCTGCTGCTGTTCGTGTCGTTCGCGACCACCGTCGCCATCGCGGCGTTTCGGCGCGAGGCGTGGCGAGTGCCAGTGTGGGTCGAGTTCAAGCGCGTGCTGCACGGAGTCGCCGTACGCTCGCTGCCGACCGCCATCGTCACCGGCGGGCTGATGGCCTTTGCGCTCGTGACCCAGGCGATCTACTGGCTGGCGCAGACCGGCACGCAGGGTCTGGTCGGTCCGGTGATCGTGATCGTGTTGATTCGCGAGCTGGTGCCCATCCTGGTCGGCCTGATCGTCTTCGGTCGCAGTGGCACGGCGACCCTGATCGAGCTCGGCGAAGCCCACCCCAGGGGATGGATGCGGCTGTTCGAGATCCAGGGCCTTGATCCCCTGGCCTTGCTGGTGTTGCCACGGGCAGTCGCCTTCGCCCTCGGCTCCTTCTGCCTCGGTACCATTCTGCTCGCCTCCACCTTGCTCGGCAGTTACCTGCTGGCCTACGGCCTGGAGCTCATCGCCTATTCCTTCTGGGACTTCGCCGATCTGGTCCAGCGCAGCATGAAGGTGCAGGACTTCATCGTCCCCCCCATCAAATGCATCGTGATCGGCTACCTGGTGGCGCTCACCTGCTGCTCGACCGGCCTCGCCCGGCGCGACGACTCCGATGAGTTGCAGCGGCTGGTGCCGCGCGGCTTCGTCCGCTCCGCGCTCGCCATCCTGCTCGTCAACACCATGTTCGACCTGGTGGTGTGATGGCGCTCGCTCCCCGTCGATCGGTCCTGTCGCTGCACGGGGTCACTCTCGCCGAGCGGCACTTCTCGACGCGGCCTGCTCATCTCGATCTCGAATTGCCGCGCGGAGAGGTGGCGCTGGTCCAGGTCGAAGACGAAAGCGATGCCGCCACGCTGGTCGACCTGTGCCTAGGGCTGAGCGATCCCGTCGGCGGCAACGTGCGCTTCCTCGGCGTCGACTGGCAGAGCAGCACGCCGCGCGACCGGTTCGCCCGCCGCCGCCGCATCGGCGCCGTCGTTCAGACCGATGTCTGGCCCTCACATTTGACGGTGCTCGAATCGGTGCTGGTGGCGCATCTCTACCATTTCAAGCAGCCGCGCGCCGAGGTGATCGCCGACGCCACGGAGCTGGCGCGGCTGTTCGGCCTGCCGGGACTTCCCGTGGGCCGGCGCGAGACGACGCCTCAACGCGCCCTAATGCGGGCTGCCTGCGTGCGCGGATTCCTCGGCTCGCCCGACCTGATCGTGGTACAGGATCAGGTGCTCGACCAGTCGCCCGACCTCGCCGTGCCCATGGCGCAGGCGATCTCGGCAGCGCGCGACCGCGGGGCTACGGTGCTGTGGATCACGGCGAGCCTGGCCGCCCAGGCTGCGCAGTTCGTCCAGGCCAATCATGAGCTGAGGCTGGGCGACCATGGCCTGGTGCAGGTGCGGAGGCTGCGATGAAGCGCTCGATCTTCGGGGTCTACCAGCTCGACGAGGCGGTCGGCGCGGTCGTCCTGGCCTGCATCGGCCTGTTCGCGGCCGTGCTGATCAATGCCGGCCTGCTGAAGGACTGGTTTCAGCCCTCCTTCACGCTGCGCATCCTGCTGCCCGACGAGGGCGTGTCGGGCCTGGCGCCGGGTGCGGAGGTCCAGGTGCTGGGTACGCGCGCCGGCGAGGTGCGCCGCATCGTCATCGACCCCAATCAGCGCATGCATGCGATCGCCCGCGTCGAGGACCAGATGCGGCCCTTCATCCGCCGCGATTCGGTGGTGTCGATCCGCCGCCAGTTCGGTGTGGCGGGCGCGGCCTATATCGACATCTCCCGCGGCGTCGGGCCCGAGCTCGACTGGTCCTACGCCGTGATCGCAGCCCAAAGCGAGCGCGCGGCGACCGATACACTTGGCCAGATGATCGATGAAGTGCGCGCCAAGGTCATGCCGCTGATCGACGACGTGCAGAAGGCGGTACAGGCCTTCACCGCCGTGGCGCAACGCGCCACCGATCCGCAGGGGCCGCTGGAGCAGACGCTGACCTCGGCGGCAGGCATTGCCCGCAAGGTCGAGGACGGCAAAGGCTTGGCCGGGCGGCTGATCAGCGACGAGAAGCTGCCAGCCGACCTCGAGGCGAGCCTGGCGAGCGTGCGCGAGCTCGCCGCCCAGCTCGAGCGCACCTCCAAGGATCCACGCATCGCACAGATCCTGGTGAAGACCGACGCCATCCTGACCTCGCTGCAGGCGACCACGCGCGATCTCGCCTCCACGACGCCGCAGATCACGCGCAACGTGCGGGATACGACCGACGTCATGCCGGCCACCCTGCTGCAGGCCCAGATCGCCGCCCGTGAGCTGGAGTTGCTGCTGGGCCAGCTGCGCCACAACTGGCTGTTCGGCGGCGGCGGCACGCCGGCGGCACAGCCGACGCGGCGTGCGCCGGCCGTCGAGGTTCGCCCGTGAGCCGAGCTTGCCGCCAAGCCCTGCTTGCTCTAGCGGCCGGCTTGGCCCTCGCGGGATGCGGCGGCAGTTCCGCCGACACGGGGCCACCGCCCGACATCAAGCTCGACCAGGCCAACAAGGCGGGCACCCAGGCGCTGTCGATGGACATGCCCAGTCTCGCGGTCAAGCAGTACAAGGTGGCGCTGAGCCGTGCCTACGAGCGCGATGACGCCGCCGCCATCGCCGACGTGGCCTACAACCTTGCCCTTGCACAGATGAAGGCGGGCGATGCGAAAGGAGCGCTCGTCACTTTGCGCGAGACACGCGGCGCTCTCGATCGGCGCCAGGCGCCGGTGCCATCGGAGCTGATCCTGGTCCAGGCGGCGGCATCGTACCGCGCCGGCGACCTCACAGGCGCGGCGGCCGCGGCGCAGGAGGTCATCGAAAAGGGCGCCAAGGATCCCGATGTGGTGCCGCGGGCCTGGTTCATCCGTGGCCTGGTGGCCGCCGAGCGCGGCGATGGCGCAACGCTTGCCCAGGCGATCGGCGCCTTGCCGCTGTCCAAGCAGGCCGATCTCGAAGCCGATCGCCAGGAGCTGCAGGGCCGCGCCGCGCTGCTTGGCAGCCAGCCGGCCCAGGCATTGGCGCTGTTCGAACAATCGGCGGCCAACCGCCAGCAGGCGCTCGACTATCGCGGCATGGCGCGGGCGTTGTCGTTGGCGGGCGACGCGGCGCTGCAGTCGAACGCCACGACCAACGCCGCCGACCTGTACCTGCGGGCCGGCCGCAGTGCGCTGCTGCAGGGCGACAATGCCACGGCCCTGCCGCTCCTGAAGCGCGCCGAGGATCTCGGCAGGCAGACCGGACAGACGGGCATCGTCGAGGAGGTCGCGCGGCTGCGAAAGGTGGCGGCGGAGCAGACATCGAAGACCTGAGTACGGGGGAGTAAGTCATGATTTTAGGAATGTCGGTCGAGACCTTCACGTTCATCCACGTCGTGCTGAGCCTGGTCTGCATCATGACCGGCTTCATCGTCGTGGCACTGATGCTGCAGAGCGCGCCGATCGCGGGCTGGAATGCGTTCTTCCTGATCTCGGCCGTGCTCACGACCGTGACGGGCTTCTTCTTTTTCCCGATCTCGGGGATGACGCCGGCACAGGTCGTCGGCGCGGTCTCGATCGTCGCGTTGGCTGTGGCGCTGTATGCGATCTACGGACGGAAGCTCAAGGGCGCCTGGCGGGGAATCTACGCCGGCACCGCTGTCTTTGCCCTCTACCTCAACTGCTTCGTGGCCGTGGTCCAGTCGTTCAACAAGTTCCCCTACCTGCACAAGTTCGCGCCCACGGGCTCGGAGCCGGCTTTCGCCATCACGCAGCTGGTCGTGCTGATTGCGCTTGTCATCCTCGGCATCGCGGCCGTGCGGCGGTATCGTCCGGTGGATTGAGATCCCAACAAGGGAGAGCAGCATGCTCAAGGCAGGACTTCTCGGGCTGGCGCTGTCGGCGCTGGTGGCGTCACAGGCCCTGGCGCAGAACGGCACCGCCGACCGCATCTACGTCATGGACTGCGGCCACAATGCCGCGTCCGACCAATCGCGCTGGTCGCCGGGCGTCAATGTCGGCAAGCCGATCGAGTTGTCGGACAACTGCTATGCCATCAAGCATGGCGATGACTGGCTGCTCTGGGACACCGGCTACCCGGATGCCATCGTCGACAAGCCTGTCGTCACGCCGGTCGGCACGGCGAGCCGGGCCAAGACGCTGGTCGGCCAGCTCGGCGAGATCGGGCTCGGGCCCGCCAACATCAAGTACGTCGCCGTCTCGCATCAGCACGGCGACCATGTCGGCAATGTCGACCTGTTCCCCGAGTCGATGCTGCTGATCCAGAAAGCCGAATTCGACTCCGCCTTCGCGCCCGACAAGAAGCCGCCCTTCAAGGCCGAGCGGCCGATGCGCAAGCTCGAGGGCGATCTCGACGTGTTCGGCGACGGCAGCGTCACCATCCTGTCGACACCGGGCCACACGCCCGGACATCAGTCGTTGCTGGTGCACCTGCCCAACACCGGCTGGGTGATCCTCACGGGTGACGCCATCCACTTCAAGGACAACTGGGACAACAAGCGCGTCGCCTCGATGAACACCAGCGCCGAGCAGACCCTGGCGTCGCTGAAGAAGCTCGAGGATCTGATGGTGCAGAAGAAAGCGCAGTTGTGGATCAACCACGACAAGGTGCAGAGCACCGGGCAAAAGCGCTCGCCGCAGTTCTACGATTGATCATTCTCATGTTCCTCTCCCCCTTGGGGGAGAGGAGCATGAGAGGAGTTACGACGGGCCGCTGCTGTGGCGGGCGTCGAGCCGCGCCTGCGCGGCCAGCCGGATCGGGGCGTTGACGGCGCCGAAGCCGCGATAGCCGCGGCGTTCGACGATCTCGAAGAAGAAGCGGTCCTCGATCGTCGCGGTGTAGACCTGGAAGTACTCGGCGTCGCCTTCCCGGTCGTAGAAGATGTTGTGCGCCTTCAGCATATCGATCAGCTCCATCGAGAGCTCGCTCTTGGCCTCGAGGTCGTCGTAGTAGTTCTCGGGCACCGCCAACAGCTTCACCCCGTTGGCCTCCAGCTGACGCACCGTCGCCAGCAGGTCGTCGGTCGCGAGCGCAATGTGCTGCACGCCCGAGCCGAAGACCTCCGACAGGAAGCGCGAGGTCTGGGTGCGGCTGGATTGCGAGCCATTCAGCACCAGGCGCAGCCGGCCATCGTCGGACTGCACCACCTGGCTCTTCACCAGCCCGCCCGGATCGAGCACGTCCTGCGCCGGCGTCTTCTCGACCTGCAGCAGCGAGGTATAGAACAGCAGCCAGCTCAGCATCTCGTCGTACTGCATCACCTGCTGGAGATGATCGATGCGCTTCAGGCCCGCTTCGGCCTTGTCCGAGCTGTCCGCAACGGGGCGGAACTCGATATCCCATACCCGGCCGAGGTCGGTCTTGGGATCGATGAAATAGATCAGGCTGCCACCGAGGCCGCGTACCGCGGGGATCTCCAACTCACCCGGCCCGACGGCCTGACGGAACGGCATGTCGAGCAGCAGCTGCGCGCGGTCGAGCGTGGCCGCGGCATCGTCGACCCTGAGGCCGAGCGCACAGACCGACGTGCCGTGGGTGATGTTGTAGGAATGGGCAAAGCCTTCCTTCTCGGTGTTGACTACGATGTTGATGTCACCCTGGCGCCACCGCGTGACCTGCTTGGAGACATGCCGGCCGGCGCGCCGGAAACCCAGCCCCTGCAGCATGCCCTCGAAGGCGACGGCGGCCTGATCGTCCAGGGCGAACTCGATGAACTCGACACCCAGGCACTTCGCCCGCGGCGGCATCGGCGTCAGGCCGGCGACGGTGTGGCCGGAGCGCGCATGCAGCCGGTCGAGCAGGTAGATCAGCGAGCGATGGCCGTCGACGGCAACCTGGCGCGTCGAGCCGCCGCGGAACTGGTCGTTGAAGATCTCCAGGGAGAACAGGCCCTCGAAGCCGGTGGCGGCCAGCGCATCCATGAAGTCGTCGAGGGCAAAGTCGCCCTGCCCCGGAAAATTGCGGAAATGCCGACTCCACGACAGGTAGTCCATGTCGAGCCTGGGCGCGTCGGCGACCTGGACCAGGAAGATGCGGTCGCGCGGGATGGCGCGGATGGCGCCAAGATCGGTGTTGCGCGCGAAGATGTGGAAGCTGTCGAGCACCAGGCCGACCGCCGGATGGTCGGCGCGCCGCACCGCCTCCCAGGCGTCGCGATAGTCGTTGATGTGCCGGCCCCAGGCCAGCGCCTCGAAGGCGACCCGCATGCCCCGGCGGGCGGCGCGGTCGCCGAGCTCGCGCAGATCGGCGGCGGCGCGGTCGATGCCGCCCAGGCTGTCGGGCGAGACGTTGGAGCACACCATAAGGAGATCGCAGCCCAGCGCCTCCATGACGTCGAACTTGCGCTCGGCGCGGGTCAGCGCTCGCTCGCGCAGGGCCGGCGGCATGCCCTCGAAATCGCGGAACGGCTGGAAAGTGATGGCCTGAAGCCGGTAGTCCTCGATCATGCGCCGGACGTCGGCAGGAGAGCCGTTGAACGACAGAAGGTCGTTCTCGAACAGCTCGACCCGCTCGAAGCCGGCATTGGCGATGGCCTCGAGCTTGTCGTCGAGGGCGCCGCTCAGGCAGACCGTGGCGATCGCTGTCTTCATTTGGGAGCTCCCGTCGAAGACGCCGCATCGCGCAAGGAGCAGGCGGTCTCGAAGGTCCGCTTCATGCGCTCGACGTCGGGCACGAGACCGGTGAAGTGGCGAAAGGCGTCGACGGCCTGGTGCACGCACATGCCGCCACCGTTCATGGTGCGGCAGCCTTTCTTCTGGGCCGCCAGCACGAACTTGGTGTCGATCGGCGTGTAGATCACGTCGGCGACGAAATGATGCTTCTGGAGCAGGCGCGTCGGCAGCGGCACGCCGGGATAACCCGTCATGCCCACGGGCGTTGCGTTGACGACGCCCGCGACGGATTCGACGGCAGCCTCCGGGTCGGCCACCAGCTCGCAGCGGCCCGCGCCGAAGCGCATGATCAGGTCGGCACAGAGACCGGTGGCGCGCGCCTGGTCCTGGTCATAGATCTTCACCGTCGAGGCACCGAGCGCCATCAGCGCCACGGCGACGGCGCGCCCCGCCCCGCCGGCGCCCAGCTGAAGGACCGGCTTGCCGCGCACCGCGTCCTTGCCTAGCGCCTCGATGAAGGCCTGGCGGAAGCCCGAACAGTCGGTGTTATGGCCGGTGGTGCGGCCGCTCTTGTCGAACACGACGGTGTTGACGGCGCCGATCTCGGTCGCCTCGGTCGAGACTTCGTCGAGCAGCGGGATCACCGCTTCTTTGAAGGGATGGGTGATGTTCACGCCGGCAAAGCCCGCCGTGCGCGCGGCGGCCAGCAAGTCCTCCAATTTTCGCCCCGGCAGGGTCTGGACGTCCATCAGATGGTAGTGACCACTGACGCCCGCGGCCGCGAAGGCGTCCTCATGCAGGGCGGGCGCCAGGGACTTCTGGATGTTGGTGCCGATCAGGCCAACAAGCATACGCGACGTCATGATCGTGCCTCCTCAGCCGGTGCAAGACCGCCGCCCAGGAAGAGCTGGGCGATGCGGGGATCGGCCAGGATGTTGGCCGCTGTGTCCTCGATGCGGGTCTGGCCCTGCTCCAGCACCAGCCCGTAGTCGGAGATGGCAAGCGCCTGGCGGGCGTTCTGCTCGATCATCACGATAGTGACGCCGGCGCCGCGCAGGTCCTTCAGGATCGAGAAGACTTCCTGGACCATCAACGGCGAGAGCCCGATCGACGGCTCGTCGATCAGCATCAGCTTGGGCTCGAGCAGCAGCCCGCGCGCCACCTCCAGGAGCTTCTGTTGGCCGCCCGACAGGGTCGAGGCCTGGGCATCGGCCTTGTCGCGTAGCATCGGGAAGCGCGCCATCATGGCGTCCATGCGCTTGGGCAGCTGCGAGGGGTCGGCCAACGCCACGCCCCCCAGCTCGAGATTGTGCCGCACCGACAATTCGGGAAAGAGATTGCGGCCCTGCGGCACGTAGCACATGCCGGCATCGAGCATGCGGCGCGGCGGCAGCGACGTGGTGTCGGCGCCGTCGAAGGTCACGCGGCCCGAGCGCACGCCCAGCAGGCCGAACACCGTCTTGAACAACGTCGACTTGCCGGCGCCGTTGGGGCCGACGACGGTGGTAATAGCGCCGCGGCGGACGGCGGCGCTGGTGCCGTTCAGGATGGTCATCTTGCCGTAGCCGGCGATGACGCTATCCAGGATGAGGATGGCTTGCTGGCTCATCTCAGTGCCCCCCATCTCAATGCCCGAGGTAAGCTTCGATGACCGCGGGATCGCGACGCACGTCGGCCGGCGTGCCCTCAGCGATGATACGCCCCTCGGCCAGCACGATCAGCCGCGTGCAAAGCGCCATCACGAATTCCATGTTGTGCTCGATCACCACGAAGGTGGCGCGGGTCTCGCGGTTGATCGCCTCCAGCCGCTCGCGCAGGCCGCCCAGCATGGTGGGATTGACGCCGCCCGCCGGCTCGTCGAGCAGTACCAGGCGGGACCCCGACATGAAGGCCATGGCGGCATCGAGAAGCTTCTGCTGGCCGTAGCTCAGGCTGCCCGCCGTCTCACCGGCGAGCCGCGTCAGGCGGAAGAACTCGAGCATGCGATCGGCCTCGGCGCCCAGCCCGGCGTCGCGCGCGCCGAACAGGCGGCCAAGCCGCGAGCCGCGATGCTCCTGACCGGCCAGGATCAGGTTCTCGCGCGCGGTGAGCTCGGGAAAGACCTGCAGCAGCTGGAAGGTGCGACTGACGCCGAGGCGATTGAGGCGCGAGGGCCGGAGCCCTGTGACGTCGCGGCCATCGACCCGCACGCTGCCGCGATTGGGCACCAGCTGGCCCAGGATGCAGTTGAACAGCGTCGACTTGCCCGAGCCGTTGGGGCCGATGACGCCCAGGATCTCGCCCTCGCGCACGTCGAAGGAGACGCCGCGCACGGCCTGCACGCCGCCGAAGGATTTTTCGATGTCGCGGACTTCCAGCAGCGCCGTCATGAGCGTGCCTTTCGGGCGACCAGGCGCGTCGCCAGGCCAACTATGCCGCCGGGGAAGAACGCCATCATGACCATCACCAGCACGGCGTAGATCAGCAGGTACCAGGTCTCCCAGGCGCGCAGCCATTCGGGCAGCAGCACGGCGATGCCGGCGCCGATGAACGGGCCCAGGAAGGTGCCGCTGCCGCCGATCACCACCATCAGCATGAAGAGCAGCGAGGGACCCAGGGCGAAGGGGCTCGGGTCAATGAACTCGACCAGCGGCGCATAGAGGCTGCCCGCCATGCCGCCATAGGCCGAGCCCAAGGCGAAGGCGAGCAGCGTGTAGAGCCGGACATCGACGCCGAGGCTCTCGGCGCGCAGCGGGTTCTCGCGCAGCGCGGTGAAGGCGCGGCCCCAGGGCGAGCGCACGATCCACCACAGCACGAAGGTCATGATCGCGGTGATGCCGAGCACGAACCAGTAGAAGCGGACATGGTTGCGCAAGGGCCAGCCGAGGAAGGACGGCCGCTCGATGTCGCGCAGACCCATGACGCCGCCGGTAAGCCAAGTCTCGTTGCGGAAGACCAGCCAGCACAGGACCGAGAAAGCGAGCGTGACAAAGGCAAGATAGTGCTTCTGCACCCGCAAGGCTGGGAAGCCCAGCGCGATGCCGATGACGAAGGTGAGCAGGCCGGAGGCGGCAAAGGCCACACCGAACGGGATCCCGGCCTTGGTGACGATCGCGGTGACATAGGCGCCGATGCCGACGAAAGCGGCCTGCGCCAACGTCTCCTGGCCGGCATAGCCCACGATCAGGTTGACGCCCATGGCGGCGATCGCCGTCACCAGCCACAAGGTCAGGATGTAGGTGCCGTAGCGGCGCAGGCCCGGATAAGGCACCCCGATGTCGTTGAGATCGACCGGCATCAGGGCCAGCAGCACAAGCAGCACGAGGCCGAGCAACAGGGCGGCGCGCGTGCTCATACCGCGCGCTCTTCTTTCCGGCCGAGCAGGCCCTGCGGGCGGAACAGGATGACCAGCACCAGCAGGATCAGGGGAATGGCCTGGCGATACGCTGTCGAGACATAGGCGGCGGCGAGATTGTCCAGCACGCCGATCAAAAGCCCGCCGGCGATGGCGCCGCGCACCTGGTTGAAGCCGCCGACTATGGCCGCCACGAAAGCGATCAGGCCCAAGGTCTCGCCGTTGGAGAACTTGGCGAGATAAATCGGCGAGATCAGCAGCGAGGCCATGGCGGCGAGCGCGGCATTGATCAGGAAGGTGTAGAGGATCATGCGCTCGACCGGCACGCCGAGGATTCGCGCCACCGTCGGGTTCTGCGCCGTCGCCTGCATCTGCCGGCCGGTGCGCGTGCCGGCGAGGAACCATTGCAGCAGGCCGATGGTGACCAGCGCGACGGCGAGCATGCCCAACTGGGCCATCGACACCGAGACGCCGGCCACGGTGATCAGCGTGTCGGGCAGCAAGGTCGGGAAGGTCTGCGCCTCGGCGCTGTAGAAGTCCTTCACCGCCTCCTTCAGCAGGATCGAAAGCGCGATGGTGGAAATGACGAGCGGCAGCACGCCGCGGCGGATCAGCGGTCCGACGATGACATAGCGGAAGGCGACGCCCAGCAGCAGCATCGAGCCCAGGATGGCGAGCACCAGCGAGGCCAGGAATGGCACGCCGAACCAGCGCATGGCGATCAGCGCCAGAAAGGCCGGCACCATCACGAACTCGCCCTGCGCGAAGTTGATGGTCTGGGAGGTCTGCCACAGCAGCGTGAAGCCGATCGCCGCCAGGGCATAGATCGCGCCGGTCGCCAGGCCCGAGATCAGGAGTTGGAGGAAGTCGGCCATGCCGTCGTTAGGGGATGAAGGTCATGTCGTCCTGAGCGTAAGCGAAGGACCTCATCGCCGCTTGCAATCGGCATGAGATCCTTCGCTACGCTCAGGATGACAGCCTCTACTTGTTGAGCTTCGGCAAGGTCTCGGTGATGACCTGCTTGCCGTCCTTGACCTCGCCGAGGAAGGAGATGCGGTCGATCTCGCCTTTGTCGTCCCAGGTCGCCTCGATCAGGATGCCGGGCACCTTGTCGGGGGTGATGGTCATGCCGTGCAGCGCCGCGGCGATCGCTTTGGGGTCGAGCTTGCCCGCCTTCTCCGCCGCCGCCTTGATCATGTAGGGCGCGATGTAGCCCTTCACGCCGTTATGGTCGGGCTTGGACTTGTACTTGGCCTCGTACTTCTTGCCGAATTCCTGGATCGCCGGCACCGGCGCATCGACGGTGAGGCCGACATGCCCCTTCACGCCGTTCGCGGCATCGCCCGCGAGCTCGATCACCTTCTGGCCCAGCAGCGTCGTCTCGCCGATCAGCGGCTTGTTCAGCCCCTGCTTCTTGGCCTCGCGCAGGAAGCGCGCGCTCTCCTCCTCGTTCAGGTAGACGAAGATTGCATCGGCGCTGGCCCCCTTGAGCTTGATCACGTCGGCCGCGAAGTCGGCCTGCCCGGCCTCGGTCGAGATGTCGGCCACCACCTTGATGTCGCGCGCCGCCAGCTCCTTGGTGATGGCATCGCGGCCGCCCTTGCCGAAGTCGTTGTTCACGTAGACGACGGCGACGGTCTTGGCCTTGACGCCGTCGCGCAGGTAGTTGGCGATCTTGGGCATCGACACGTTCTGGCCGAACGAAGTGCGGAAGAGATACTTGGAGCCCTGCGCCGTCAGCGGGCCGGCCTCGCCACCCATCACCTGCGGCACCTCGGCATCGGCCGTCAGCTTCAGCGTGGCGCTGACCGAGCCGGAATAAATCGGGCCGAAGATCGCGATCGGCTTGTCGTCGAGGGCGCGCTGCACGGCGGCGCGGGCCTTGCCGGGATCGGAGGCGGTGTCGATGAACTCGAGCTTGATCTTCTTGCCCAGGATTCCGCCCGAGGCGTTGATCTCGTCGACCGCCAGGCTGGAGCCGTTCTTCCACATCGCGCCCACGGTGGCGCCGCCGCCCGACAGCTCGATGATGTTGGGAATGACGATTTCCTGGGCGAAGCCGGCAGGCGCCCACAGGCCGCCAATGGCGAGGCCCGCCACGGCCAGAGTCTTGCGCAACATGATATGCTCCTTGTCTTGGTTTGCGTTTCCCCACCTCCTTGATGCCGCATTGGAAAAGTAACGTCCATTATCAAGATTTTCGATTATGCAAACCTGAAGTTACTTTCCGCCGGCCCTTTCCGGCATGCAGCATCTCCATCTCCCGGCGCAGCAGCGCGATGAAGTGCTCGCAGTAGCTCGACAGGATCGCGTCGCGACGGAAAGCGATGTAGGTCTGGAATTCCGTCGATTCGACGATCGGCAGCGCCACGATGCCGTTCCAGTTGTCGGCGGCCAGCGTGAACTCGTCGATCACGGCGATGCCCAGCCCTCGCCCGACCAGCGCGCACACCATCGTACCGAAGCGCGCCTTGATCGTGACTTCGTAGGTGAGGCCGAGCCGAGCGAAGATGCCGGCCATCAGCCGCCCATACGGATCGTTGGGATCGATGCCGATCAGCGGATGGCGCACGATGTCGACGGCCGAGATGCGGCTCTTCCGGGCGTGGGCGTGGCCCTCGGGCACGATGCAGAGCAGCCTGCCCTTGGCCAGCGGCTCGAAGGTCAGCATGGGATGCTCGAAGCGCGAGCTCATGGCCACCGCCTCGCCCTTGCCCAGCAGGATGTAGTCCAGCGCCTCCTCGAACTTCAGCACGTCCATGTCGATCAGAAGATTGGGGAAGCGCTTGCGCACGCCCTCGATGGCGCGCGGCACCATGACGTTGGAGATGCTGGGCACCGAGCCCACGCGCAGCTCCGAATCGGCGCCCTGCGACAGGCGGCGGATGACGTATTGCAGGTCGCCGACCTTGTCGTACACGGCGTTGAGCTGGTTGAAGATATCGTGCGCCTCGGGACTGGGTGTATAGCGGCCATGGCGGCGGCTGAAGAGTCTCAGGCCGAGGATCGCCTCGGCATGCTTCATGACGCGACTGATGCCGGGCGAGGAGACGTTCAGGAGCCGCGCCGCGCCGCCCACCGTTCCGGTCACCATGATGGCCCTGATGACCTCGATCTGGCGCAGCGTCAGCATGCCGGCCGAGCATAAGGCAGGTGAAGGCGGCTATCGACGGGGATAGACTGGAGGAATGAGACTGCGACTGGAATGGCTGGCCGACCTGCACGACGCCCTGTTCGGGCCGGCCAGGCTCGAGGCGCGGCAAAAGCCGATGGTCATGGGCATCGGCTACTGCCCGGGCTGCGATGGCTTTCGCGCCTCCAGCAGCCCGAGCTGCAACCACTGCGGCAGCACCGCCCCCGTCACCGCCGACGCCTGACTACGCTGGCGCTCCGCCGCGTTGCGGCGGCTCTCGAAGTGACAAGAAGCGGGCCGTCAGTCCGCTTCTTGTCATCCTGAGCGAAGCGAAGGATCTCATGCCGATTGCAAGCGGCGATGAGGTCCTTCGCTTCGCTCAGGACGACAGATACGAGCGGGCCAGAGGCCCGCGCTCCCTTAAATCGCCCCGCCGGCGATCATGTCGAAGCGCGACCTGATCTCCTCGACCGTCGGCACCTTGTCGGCCTCGAGCTCGGGGTATTCCTTGGCGAGGTCGTGACGGTCGAACTCGTCGAGATGCAGGTCGGCCGCGTCGTGGTCGTGCGGCAGGGCGCTGAGCGCATTGTGCAGGTGGAAGATCTGCCAGCGCGCCGGCATCTCGTGACGTAGCGCCTCCAGGCGCGCCAGGCGTTCCTCGAAGCGCTGCAGCACTTTCTTGCGTGCTTCCGACATGATGGGTCTCCTACTGCGCCCGGCGCCGCTTCATCCTGTAATAGGAGACGAACGCCACCACGACGATCGCAGCGACCGCCAGCCACAAGATTTCCGTCGAGCCGTCGCCATTGTCGGGCGACAGGCCGAAGAGACGTTCGATGAAGTCCATGGGTCACTCCTGGCAGCTAAGCGGCCGCGACGTGCCGCACCTTCGCCTTGGCGAGCGCGGCGTTGAGCTCGGCGACGTCCTTCTTGACGATCGCCTCGAACTTGGCGACTTCGCTGTCGACCTTGGCCATGACCTCGCGCGAGACGGCCGTGGTCTGGGTGGTCGGCGGCCGATCGGCGATGGTCGCCATGGCCACCATGTCGATCAGCGTGTCGTTGAGGCCGGCCGGATTGCGCAGCACGTCGCGCACCGACTTGCGGTGCGGATCGACCATGACGCTCTCGATCGCCGAGAGCTTGCGCACGATCGCCGCGGCACGGGCCTTGAGCGCGCGCTCGCCCTTGCCGAGCTGGTTGCCCGCCTCATCGAGCTGGCGCTTCATCTTGCGCAGGCGATTGACCGCCTGCTTCAGCTTGGACACCGACGCAATCAGCTGCTGGTGCAAGGCGAACTGCGCGGCGTACTCGGGCGCCGTCGTCGGCAGGCGCGGATCCTTGACCACGGTGAACTTGGCCGCATGGCTCTTGGCCTTGTCTTTCTCGCCAACCGTCAGCTCGACGCCGTAACTGCCCGGCACCACGGTCGGGCCCGGCGGATTCTCCGGATCGGGCACCAGCGGCTTGGGCCTGGGCGGCGCGAGGCCGTAATCAAGCCGGGTCGGCCCGGGATACTTCAGGTCCCAGACATAGCGGTTGAGGCCCGGCTTGGTGGTGGGCCGCCGCGCCGGCGCCAGCGCCTCGTCGTTGCTGGCATAGGAGATGATCTTGCGGCCGGCCGAATCGCGGAAGGTGAGCGTCACCGGACCCGGCTCCCTCTCAGCCAGCCAGTAGTAGACGATGGCGCCGTTGGGCGGGTTCTCGCCGACGTCGAGATGCTCGCGATAGCGCGTCCCGTCGGCCTTCTCGACCATCACGGTGCTGCCGTCGATGCCGAAGGCCGGTCCGTAGGCGACGCCGGTGCGCACATTGGCGCCGGCGCTCCAGTGCAGCTTGGTACGGATCGCGTCGCGCGGCGGGAAGACGCGCGTCGAGCGGCGGCCCCCTGACATTTCAGTGGCGGTCAAGCCACGCAGCGCCGTCACGTCGTCGAGGATCCAGAACGAGCGGCCGTGCGTGGCCGCCACGATGTCGGTGTCCTTGAGCTTCATGTCGTAGACCGGCACGTTGGGCAGGCCTTCCATGCGCGTCCAGGTCGCCCCGTCGTCGAGGCTGAAATGGATGCCGGTCTCGGTGCCGACATAGAGCAGGCCCTTGGCCACGGGGTCGGCGCGCACGACGCGGCTGATCTCGTCCTTGGGCAGGTTGCCGTTGATCGACTTCCAGCTCTTGCCGCCGTCGGTGCTCTTGAAGAGATGCGGGCGGTAGTCGGCGAGCTTGTAGCGCGTGGCCGCGACATAGACCGTGTCGGCATCGTGCGCCGAAACCTCGACGCAGCCGACATAGGCGAGCTCGGGCATGCCCTTGGGCGTGACGTCCTTCCAGCTCTTGCCGGCGTCCCTTGTGACATGGACCAGCCCGTCGTCGGTCGAGGCCCAGATTTCGCCGCGGCGATGCGGCGATTCCACCACCGAGGCGCAGGTCGCGTGGACCTCGGCGCCGGCACTTTCACGCGTGATCGGGCCGCCCGATGCGCCCTGGCGCTTGCGGTCGTTCAGGCTGAGGTCGGGCGAGATGCGCTCCCAGCTCATGCCCTCGTCGCGCGTGCGGAAGACGCAGTTGCCGCCGGCATAGAGCGTGCCGGGATCATGCGGCGAGAACACGATGGGGAAGGTCCAGGCGAAGCGGTACTTCAGGTCCTCGGGCGCGATGCCCGTCGATTCCTCGGGCCAGACATTGACCAGCTGGATCTGACGCGTGCGATGGTCGTAGCGCTGCAGCGCGCCGGCGCCGCCCGGGCTCGAGCCGATGGCGCCGACGTAGACGACGTTGTGTTCGCGCGGGTCGACGGCGATGAAGCCCGATTCGCCGGTACCGGGATAGGAACAGTCGGCCAGCGTGATCACACCCCACTCCGAGGCGCTCGGCACCGAGATCGAGGTGTTGTCCTGCTGCGTGCCGTAGACGCGGTAGGGATACTGGTTGTCGACGTCGATGCGATAGAACTGCGCGGTCTTCTGATTGTAGATCGTCGACCACGAGGCGCCGCTGTTGAACGAGACGTGGGCCCCGCCGTCGTTGCCCTCGATCATCCGCGTCGGATCCTTGGGATCGATCCAGAGATCGTGATTGTCGCCGTGCCGCGTCGTGATCTCGTTGAAGGTCGTGCCGCCGTCGGTCGACTTCCACATCTGCAGGTTGGTGACGTAGACCGTGTCGCCGTGGCCGGGGTCGGCGAAGACGTGGGTGTAGTACCAAGGCCGGTGCATCAGATCGCGGTTGGGCGACACCATGGTCCAGCGCATGCCGAAGTCGTCGGAGCGGTAGAGGCCCGTCTTGTCGCCCACCGCTTCGATCAACGCCCAGACGCGGCCCGAGCGCGCCGGCGAGATCGAGACGCCGATCTTGCCCAGCATGCCCTCCGGCAGGCCGGGCTTCGTGGTGATCTCCTCCCAGCTGTCGCCGCCGTCGGTGCTGCGGAACAGGCCGCTGCCCGGGCCGCCGCTGGAAATGTTCCAGAAGTTGCGGCGTGCTTCCCAGATCGAGGCGAAGAGCAGCCGCGGATTGTTGGGATCCATGGTGAGGTCGATCGCCCCCGCCACGTCGCTGCGATGGAGGATCCTCTCCCAGGTCGCGCCGCCGTCCTTGGAGCGATAGACACCGCGCTCGCTGTTGGGGCCGAAGATGTCGCCCAGCACCGCGGCATAGACGAGATCGGGATTCTGCGGATGGATGCAGATGCGGCCGATGAACTTGCTGTTCCTCAGGCCGACATGACGCCAGGTGCGGCCGGCATCGCTCGACTTGTACATGCCGTCGCCATAGGAGACGTCCAGCCGGATCGCCGTCTCGCCGGTGCCGGCATAGATCACGTTGGCGTCGGACGGCGCCACCGCGATCGAGCCGACCGCCGAGCTGCCCATGAAGCCGTCGCTGACGCAGCGCCAGAACACGCCGCCATCCTCGGTCTTCCAGATGCCGCCGGCGCAGGCGCCGAAATAGAAGGTCATCTTGTTGACGGGATCGCCCGACACGGCGACGACGCGGCCGCCGCGCGAGGGGCCAATGCAACGCCATTTCAGGGCGTCATAACCCGGGCCCGCGGATGCGGCCGGCTGAGCAGGCTTTCGAGACATGGCGGTCGGGCTGATCCCCAAAGTTGTTATCAGCCACGACCGTAGGTCAGGATTGCATACCGAGGCAATCGCCTCGGCAGCCCATCAGGCCTTGACTTGCGAGCCCAGCCAGTCGATGGCGGCTTGCGCGCCGCCCTTGCCGTGCGGGATATCGAGCGCGGCGAGTGCCATCTCGATCACGCTCAGTGTGCCCAGGATCATGGGCGCGTTGACGTGGCCCATATGGGCAACGCGGAAGGCCTTGCCGGACAGCTCGCCGATGCCATGGCCCAGGATGACTCCGCACTTCTGGTTGCAATAGGCCCGCAGCGCCTCGGGATCGCGCCCGCTGTTGACCAGCACGGCCGTGACCGTGTCGCAGCGCTCGTTCGGCTCGATGATGTTGAAGCCGATCGCCTGGCCTTCCGACCAGATGTTGATGGCGCGCCGAACCGCCTCGGCCAGGAGGTGATGGCGGCGGAAGACGTTCTCGAGGCCTTCGGCGAACAGGAGGTCGAGCGCCGCGCGCAGGCCGAACAACAGATGCTCCGGCGGCGTGCCGGCGTATTTCTGGTAGTGCTGCTCGCCCTCGCGGTCGGTCCAGTCCCAGTAGGGCGTGCGCAGGCCCGCCTTCTTATGGACCTCGCGCGCGCGGTCGTTGGCCGCGACGAAGCCCAGGCCCGGCGGCGCCATCAGGCCCTTCTGCGAGCCCGACATGGCGACGTCGACGCCCCACTCATCCATGTTGAAGGGCATGCAGCCCAGCGACGCCACGGCGTCGACCATCAGCAGCGCGTCGTGGCCGGCGGCGCGGATGGCCTGGCTGATCGCCGGGATGTCGTTCACCACGCCCGACGCCGTGTCGATCTGCGCCACAAGAATGGCCTTGATGGTCCCACCCTTGTCGGCCTTCAACCGCGCTTCGACCTCGGCCGGCCGCACGGCGCGGCGCAGGTCGCCCTTCAGGATCTCGACCTCGACGCCCATGCGGCGCGCGCTCTCGCCCCAGCCGATGGCGAAACGTCCGCTCTCGAGCACCAGGATCTTGTCGCCCTTGGACAGCACGTTGGTGAGCGAGGCTTCCCAGGCGCCGTGACCGTTGGAGATGTAGATATAGGCGTGGCCCTTGGTGTTGAAGACGCGGGCCACGTCCTTCAGGAGGCTGTCGGTCAGGGCGAGCAGCGGGCCTGAATAGATGTCGACCGCCGGGCGATGCATGGCCCGCAGGACCTCGTCCGGAACCGTCGTCGGCCCGGGAATGGCCAGGAACTCGCGACCCGCGCGCACACTCATCCTCGTCCTCCACTTTAAGTGATGAGACTAGCACAAGCAGATTAACGCGTTGGCGAATACTGCCTAGGGGCGATCACTAGAATGCCTAGGGTCATCCTTCGTTTGTCGCAGCGTCAAGGTATGCGCAATAGCACTTTGATCTACTAATACACGTAATAGTAGTATTCGAACCGTTGATTTTCCAACCTGGAGGTTCACATGCCGTCTCCCATGTTCCCTGGCTACTACCTGATCTTCAGCAAGATCGGCGGACAGCACTGCATTGGTGTCAACGGCGACAAGAAGCTCTGCCTCAAGGCGTTCGATAAGAGCTCCAATGCCAACACGTGGATTGTGAACCCGATCCCGGGCACGATCGGTCATTTCATTTTGGAGCATCAGGCGACCGGCTGGTGTGCGCGGTTCGGCGCCGAACCGATCCAGCTCTTCGATTTCGCCGCCGATCCGGACAATCTCGAGTTCGCCATGGTCTGCGACGATGTCGACAATGGCTATACCGCCATCAACAATCACGACCGTACCCGCGTCTTCGACGACGCCGGCGGCAAGCCCGACGGCATGATCCTGCCGTGGAAGTGGAATGGCGGCGACAATCAGAGATGGCGGTTCGTCTCCACCGCCGTGCTCGACAATCCATCCTGAGCGCCGCTTCGCGCTTCCGATCTTTCAAGCTGGGGAGAGTTCAATGGTCATGGGCGGCAGTCTCGTAACGCCGGGCGACGCGTCCTTCGTGGTTGCCCTACGCATGAACGTCGATCAACAGGCGTTCTCCAGCGGCAGCATCGTCGGCGCCAAGTGGATAATGACGGCACGCCACAGCCTGTTTTACGGCGACGGCAGTTTCATTCCATTCGCGAACTACAAGATATGGACGGGGACGAAGGGTCCCTATGCCAAGCGACAAATCGACGGCAAGGGCTATACGATCAAGAATTGGGCCGATTCGGTCAAATGGGACGTCGTGCTGTTGGAACTCAACGAGCCCATCGAGGCACCGGCAGCGCCGATCGCCCTCGATCCGACAAAAATCCTGGTCGACACCACGGCCTGGGTCGCCGGCTGGGGCTTCACCAGCCCGCTGCATCAGAGGCTGCCGTACAATCTGCAAAAAATAAAAGTTACGACGAGCTACGCCTGCTCCACCGACGATTTCCTGTGCACGCCGGGCGTATTCGGAACTCCCCGGTTGGAACCGCCGGGCGGAGGCAGCCTCTCAGGCGACAGCGGGGGGCCGCTCTACACGGATGGCCCGAACCCGTCGTTGATCGGCGTTATCTCGGGTAACGACATCGAAGGCAAGAAACCTCCTCCCCATACGAAGGACGCGCGCGTTCATACGCGCGTTTCCGCCGTCTACAATTGGGCCCGTCAGTACATCGGCTGATCGATCCCCGGTCGAGCAGATCGCCCTATGGCGTTGTTCGGACTAAACCAAGGTAGATCTCGGGCTTGCGCGCCCTGATCCAAAGCGCAAGCGCAGCGCCGCCCAAGGCGACCAGCAGCAGCAGTGCAGGAAAGCTCTGGACGATGGGCGACTTCGATCCGCTCACCATATCGAGGTTCGCCGTCATCAGCCCCAGGCACACCGCGAGGCCCAGCCCGCCGAGGCTTGGCGCCACCAGCCGGCGCCACACGCTGGCCCCACGGCTGGCACGCAAAAAGAAGACGACCACCGCGGCGCACACCATGACCTGGAGCATCAGGATGCCGAGGCCCCCAACCGTTGCCATCCAGCCGAACACGACGTTGTAAGGATCCGCACCCGCCAACGCGAACGCCGCGACCAGGCCGAGCGCGCTCGCGCTCTGGGCCACGCCGGCCACCCGCGGCGACTTGTGCCGGGGATCCGTGCGCCCAAGGCCGTTCCACACCAGGCCATCGCGAGCGATGGCGAACAGATAGCGATTGATGGTGTTGTGGAACGACAGCGTGCAGGCGAACAGGCTCACCACCAGGAGGCCTTCCATCAGGGCTTCCGCCGGCCGGCCCAGCAGCGCCTTGGCGGCCTTGAAATAGAGCGTGGCCGTGTGCCTGGCTGCCGCGTCGTGGATATGCGAGGGGCCGTAGTACAGCGAGATCGTCCAGGTTGTGAAGGCGTAGAAGATCGCGATCAGGGTCACCGCGACGTAGGTGGCGCGCGGGATGGTGCGGCGCGGATCGCGCGCTTCCTCGCCGAAGATCGCGGTGGCCTCGAAGCCGAGAAAGGCCCCGACAATGAAGACCAGCGCCATGCCGAGGTCCGGCACGAACACCGCTTCCGGGCCGAACGGCGCGAACACGATCGGCCGCGCCGGGTTGGCCGTTGCGAGGATGGCCGCGTCCAGCGCAAGGAGAATGGCGACCTCGGCGACCATGCAGGTGCCCAGCAGGCGGCCGCTGAATTCGATGCCGCGCGCGCCACAGATGAAGACGACGGCGCCCAGACCGAAGGCATAAATCCACCAGGCAACGGCCGGGCCACCATTCATTCGCACCAGGTCGTCGAGGAAGAAGCCGAACAGGCCATACAAGGCAACGGCGACGCTGGTGTAGGTCGCGAGCGCCACCATCGCGCCGGCGACGCCGAGCACGGGGCCGAGACCCGCGGTGACGTAGGCGTAGAAGCCTCCGGCGCTGACGACGAAGCGGCTCATGGCGGTGAAGCCTGATGCAAACAGGAGATAGAGGAGGCCGACCAGGAGGAATGTGATCGGCACGCCCGCGCCGTTGCCGAACATGAAGGCCGCCGGCGTGTTGCCTACGACGGCCGTCAGCGGCGCCGCCGCCGCGATCACGAAGAACACGATGTGGACCGTGCCCAGAGCGTTCTTGCGCAGGCCGCCGGCGCGAGCGGGCGGCGCGGTCTCCACCGTCATTTCGGCAGGTTAGCATGCCCGTGGGCGGCGCAACCGGGCGCGCGCTCGGGCGTTGTCTAACGGGCGACTACGGGGGATTTCACGCATGACGGCCGCAGAAAGCAGGGCAGCGCCCGCGAAGCCCGATGCCGCGTCAACGGCGCCATTTCATATTCCCGCCGTCGTCTCCCTGCAGGAACGCCGGCCGCGCACCCTGAAGCATGACGAGACCTTCGGCGTGTTCGATCCCAATGGCGACGCCGTTGCGGGCATCGACAGCGTTGAGGGCCTCTATCATCGTGACACGCGCTATCTGTCGCACTTCCTGCTGACCATGGACGGTGAGCGACCGATCCTGCTGCGCTCGACCTTGCGCGACGACAACGCCATGTTGACCTGCGACCTCACCAATCCCGACCTGCACGACGGGGCCGGCCGGGTCGTTCTCGACCACGATACGATCCACCTGCGGCGATCGCGCTTCCTGTGGAACGGCGCCTGCCACGAGCGCCTGTCCATCCGGCACTACGGCAGCACGCCGCAGCCGCTCAAGTTGGCGCTGTCGTTCGGCGCCGACTTTGCCGACCTGTTCGAAGTGCGCGGCACGCCGCGGAAGCAGCGCGGCACCTATCTGGCGGCCGAAGCGGGAACGTCGGCGGTGACCCTCGGCTATCGCGGCCTCGACAACGGCATGCGGCGCACCACGCTGCGGTTCGCCCACCAACCGGACGAAGTGGCAGCGGACGGAGTTGTCTGGAACATCGTGCTGCACCCGGGAAAGTCGCAGCTCATCGACTTCGCCATCGAATGTCGCGGCGACGACGAGCGAGCGGCGGATCCCCTTGCCTTCCTGCCGTCACTGAAGCGCGCCTGTCGTGCACTGCGCACCACGGCCGGTCGGGCCGCCGTGATCTCCAGCAGCAACACCACCTTCAACGAAGCCGTGCGCCGCGCCGTATCCGATCTCTATATGCTGGTTACCGAGACGCCGGACGGGCCCTATCCCTATGCGGGCATTCCCTGGTTCAGCACGGTGTTCGGGCGCGATGCCTTGATCACGGCGCTGCAGACGCTGTGGCTCGATCCCAACATCGCCCGTGGCGTGCTGCGGCACCTCGCGCGCAACCAGGCCACGGCCAGCGACCCCGCAGCCGACGCCGAGCCGGGCAAGATCCTGCACGAGTTGCGGCACGGCGAGATGGCCAACCTGGGTGAAGTGCCGTTTCGCCGCTACTACGGCAGCGTCGATTCCACGCCTTTGTTCGTCATGCTGGCCGGCGCTTACCTCGAGCGCACTGCCGACCACGATACACTCGCCAAGCTGTGGCCCAACATCGCCGCCGCGCTGCGCTGGATGGACGAATCGGGCGATCGCGACGGTGACGGCTTCATCGAGTACGGGCGCCGTAACGCCACTGGCCTTGCCAACCAGGGCTGGAAGGACAGCGTCGATTCCGTCTTCCACGCCGACGGCATGCTGGCCACCGGCCCGATCGCGCTGGTCGAAGTGCAGGCCTATGCCTATGGCGCCTGGATGGCGGCGGCTTCGATCGCCCAGGCGCTCGGCAAGACCGCATTCGCCGGGAATTGCACGGCGCGCGCCGAGCAGCTGCGCCGCCGCTTCGATGAAGCCTTCTTCGACGAGGAGATGGGGACCTATGTGCTGGCCCTCGACGGTCACAAGAAGCCCTGCCGCGTGCGCGCCTCCAACGCCGGGCATGCGCTTTTCACCGGCATTGCCTACGAGCACCGCGCGCCGGCCGTGGCCGCCCTGCTGACCTCGCCCTCGTTCTTCTCCGGCTGGGGCATACGCACCCTGGACATGGGCGAGCCGCGTTACAATCCAATGAGCTACCACAACGGCTCGGTGTGGCCGCACGACAATGCGCTGATCGCCGCCGGCCTGGCGCGCTACGGCCTGCGGCGCGAGGCGGTGCGCCTGCTCGATGCGATGTTCGCGGCGTCGGTTCACTTCGACTTGCGCCGCCTGCCCGAGCTCTTCTGCGGCTTCGCGCGGCAGCGCAGCAGCGGGCCGACTTTCTATCCGGTCGCCTGCTCGCCGCAGGCGTGGGCCGCCGCGACGCCGCTGTCGCTGCTGCAATCCTGCCTCGGCCTGAGCTTCGATGTCGTCCGCGGCCGCGTCAGGCTCGACAGCCCGCTGCTGCCGGCATTCATCGACGGCGTCACCCTCAAGCGCCTATCGCTCGGCGATGCCCATGTCGACGTCACGCTGCACCGCCGCCGCGACGGCGACCTGTCCGTCGAGGTCAGCGGCCGACAGGGCCGTATCGGCGTCGACCTCTCCTGACGATGGACTGTACGATGCTCCCCCGGAACGAACGCGAGGGGGAGCATGATCATCGACTGCCACGCGCATGTCTTCGCGCACTGGATCGGCGCCTGCGGACACCCGACGCGCGACGTCCATAACCGCTACCTGCAGCGCATGATCACGCGCACGGTAGCTTCGACCTTCCGCGCCAGGGACTGGGCGCCCGCCGACACCACGGCGCTGTATCGAACCGACGACGCCGGCTGGAGCGGGCTGACCAACGTCGACTTCCGCGTCGGCCGCTTCGGCCAGCTCGAGTTCACGCACCAGGGCGAGGATCACGTCATCCAGTACATGCCCGTCGGCATGCAGGAGATGACGGCACCCCCGGAGCTGATGCTGGCGCAGATGATGTATGCCGGCGTCGACCGCTGCGTCCTGCAGGCGGGCGGCGCGTACGGCGCGATGACCGAGATGAACGCCTTCGCCCAGCAGCAGTATCCCGACCGCATGACCGGCCTGATGCATGTCGACGAGGCGATGGCGGGTAGCGAGGCCGAGCTCGCCAAGCTCGACCATGCCTTCCACGTGCTGAAGCTTCGCGGACTCTACTTCAACGTCGAATCGATGAGCCGCCATGGCTTCCCGTGGCCGCTCGACGCCAAGGAAATGATGCCTTTCTGGGACAAGCTCGAGCGGCTGGGCATCGTGCTCTGCCTGGAGCTGAGCTCGGGCCCGAGCTACGACAAGGCAGGTTACATGGGCCACATCACGGCGCTGGGCCGGATCCTGGCGCGCCATCGCGACCTCAAGGTGCACCTGGCGATGAGCCCGCCGGTCGCGTTCTTCGCCAGGAACGGCCGCTACGAATTTCACGAGGAGCTCCTCGCTGTCTATCGCCACGGTGCGCTGATGCTCGAGGTGATGTTCCCCATCACTTATGGCGGCATGTGGGACTATCCCTATCCCGAGGCGCAGGCATTGGTCGAAAGCCTGCGCGATCAGCTGGGCGCCGACCGGCTGATGTGGGGCTCGGACATGCCCAACGTCGAGCGCTTCTGCACGTATCGGCAATCGCTCGATTACGTGCGCAAGTACTGTCCGTTCCTCACGGCGCGCGAGAAAGACCTGATCCTGGGCGACAACTGCGCGGCGTTCTACGGCATCGCCTGACCGGTCAGTCGAGGCTGATCAGGCGAGCCTCAGCGCCTATCTCTGCAGCGCAGACGCCGGCTACATCTGCGGCCAGAGCATCCCGATCGACGGCGCGGCCCATCCGCAGATCATTTGAGGCGCCCTTGCCGGACGAGCTCCGCGCGAATCTCGCCGATACGGCGCTCGCCCTTTGCCAGCGCATCGGCGCTGGTGTGGACCGAGTAGTAGCCGAGGACGAGTTCGTGGGGATGCGGCGCCGCCGATCCCAGCATGAACTCCGTATCCGCCTCGGCCAGGAACTCGACGACGCCTCCGCCCGGCGCAAAGATCGCAAGCTCGCCCTGTACGATCCGGTCGGAAGTCACGACGGCGCCCTTGCCGACGGCGACCCACAGCACGTCATGCCCGGCCGGCGGCGCGTACCGCCAACGCTCGCCGGCGGCAAGTCGGACCGCGAGGTAGTTGATGTCGGAAGGCGCCTCGATCGCGCTGCTCGCTCGCTCGTGGGAGCCGAGCAGCACGCGTGCCGGTCCTGCCACCGGCACGTCGTGGACGCTCTGATAGATGCTGTGCGATGGCCCAAGCTCGAGATGCGGCGGGAGGGCGATCCAGAGCTGGAAACCGCGGGCCCGACCGGGCTTGCCGGCGCCGCCGCCATGCCACACGCCGCGTCCCGCCTGCATCCATTCGACGCCACCTGCTTCCAGCACGCCGCGCGCGCCGGTCGTGTCCTCGTACCCAGCGCTGCCTTCGGCCAGGTAGGTCAAGGTCGCGATACCGGAATGCGGATGCAGTCCGAATCCCGTAAAGGCCCGACCCTCGTTGTCGAACAGGTCGAGGAAGACGAAGGGCTTCAGCAATCCGCCGAGATCGCCCGGGCTGGCGAGACGCGTGATCGGACCGTGCGTCTGCCCAGACGTGCGATGGATGATCGGACGCGGAGTTGCAACGTCATGAACGAGCGAATCCATGGTTGGTCTCCTCGGGTTAAGGCGAGTGCCGGACATGATCCAACGAACATGCGACCGGCCAGGGCGATCGATAATATGAAATAGTCAGAATGGGCTATGCGGCTTTTCAAAACAATGATCCAGCATCCATTATTCGGAAAAGCCACAGAGCCCATTCGTATTGTTCCAGCTTATCCTGGAGGGCCGTTCCGACCATGTTTGCTCCGTTCGCTTCCATCCATCCCGATACGGAGCCAGTCAGCCATGAGCAATGTCCTACTCATCCATTCCAGCGTCTTCGGCGACAATTCGCAATCGCTCCGTCTCGCGCGCGACTTCCTGAAGCGCTATCCGCATCGCGCCATCGTCGAGCGGGCGCTGACGCCTGAGACCATGCCGCATCTCGCCGGCGAGACCTTTGCCGCCATGGGCACGCCCGCCACCGAGCATTCGGCCGCCCAACGGCGTGCCGCCGCCCTGTCCGACGAACTGATCGCCGAGCTGGAGGCCGCCGACACGATCGTGCTCGCCGCACCGATGTACAACTTCTCGATCCCCTCGACCTTGAAGGCGTGGATCGATCACGTGGCGCGCCGCGGCCGCACCTTCCGCTACACCGAGAAGGGCCCCGAAGGTCTGCTCAAGGGCAAGAAGGCTTTCGTGCTGGTGGCGCGCGGCGGCGTCTACAGCAAGGGGCCGGCCGCTGTCTTCGACTTCCAGGAGCCATACCTCAGGGCTGTCCTGGGCTTTCTCGGCCTCAGCGACGTCACCTTCGTTCACCTCGAAGGATTGGCGATGGGGCCCGAGGCAGCCAACGCCAATCGTGACAAGGCCTTGGCTGAGATCGAGCGCCTGACTGGCGGCGCGGTCGCCGTCGCGGCCGGCTGAGCGAAAGCACGACCCGCCCATCGGATGGACCGGAAGCGGTTCCATCCGGTGGGATTGCGATCTAGGCGCGCCGGTCACGCTTGCGCAGGAAATCGACCAGCACCTTGAGTGCCGGCCGGATCTGCCGACGGCTGGGATAGTATAGAAAGAAGCCCGCGAACGGCGGCGGTTGGTAGTCGTCGAGCACGGTGACCAGCCGCTTTCGCGCAAGCTCGCGTTCGACCGCGTTGTGCGGCATCTGCAGCAGGCCTATCCCTTCGAGAACCGCCTGCATCGCCATCCGATCGTCGTTGACGATGAAGCGGGCGTTGACGGGCACCTCGACGACGCGCCGGTTCACGCGCAAGCGCCACGGAATGAGCGCACCGCCGCCCAAGCGAATGCGGATGCAGTCGTGGACGCCAAGCTCGTGCGGCGTCTGCGGCCTGCCTTGGCGGGTAATGTAGGAGGGCGCGGCAACCATCACGGCCGAAATCTCGTCGCTGATCCGCACGGCGATCATGTCGCGCTCCAGCCGCTCGGCGGGACGGATGCCGGCATCGAAGCGGCCGGCCACGATGTCGGTCAGGGCGCTTTCGGCGGAGAGCTCCACACTGATTTCCGGGTAGGCGACGAGAAAACGGCTGATGCTCCCTATCAGTCCCATGTAGGCGACCGGCGGCGCCACCGTGAGACGCACCACGCCGGCCGGCTTCTCGCGAAAGTCATTCACGAGGTCGAGCGCCGCGCGATAGTCATCGAGCACCGGCCGCAGGCGCGCCAGCAGGCGCTCGCCTGCGATGGTCGGCGCCACTGAGCGCGTCGTGCGCTCGATCAGCCGCACGCCCAGCCTCTCTTCGAGCTGGCGCACCATCTCGCTGACGCGCGGCGGCGAAAGGTTCAAATGCTTGGCTGCCTTGCTGAAGCTCTTCTGCTCCAGCACGGCCACGAAGGCGTTGCTCTCGGCCAGGCTCGGCTCGGCCATTGGCTCTCCTCTCTTCGGGAATACCGAACAGACGGCAGAGACTATTCCACTTGGTCGACCGGCGCGAGCCTCAACGGAACGCCAGCCCCTCGAAGCGGCCGGATCGCCGCCATTCGTCGATGTACTTGAAATAAGCCGAGGCGCCGGCCGGATAGCCGACGGCAAGGCGCGCGGCGAGGCCGGCGTCCTGACCTTCGTTGTTATAGTAGCCCGGCGTGCAGTCGGCGCCGCCGGTCATGCGGCCCATGCCGGTCAGCAGCAGGCTCACCCACGCGTCCTCGGCCTCTTTTGTGACTTCGATCTCGCGGAAGCCATGGTCGAGGGCATGTCTGACCTCGATGGCGATGGTGCGGCCGGCCTCGGTGAGGTTGTGCGGGACGTTCGAGATCAGGTTGGCGCCCTGCGTCGGCTGCACGAAGAAGACGTTGGGAAAGCCATGGACATGCATGCCGTGCTTGGTGCGCATGCCATCCTTCCAATGGTCGGAGAGTTTCTCCCCGTTACGGCCGACCAGGTCGAAGCCGGCGCGCCGGCGATATTCGGTGCCGACCTCGAAGCCCGAGGCATAGATCAGGCAGTCGAGCGGATATTCCAAGCCGGCCACGATCACGCCCGCGGGCGTGATGCGCTCCACGCCCTTGCCGTCGGTGTCGACCAGATGAACGCCCGGCAGGTTGAAGGCCTGCAGATATGAATCGTGAAAGCAGGGTCGCTTGCAGAGCTGGCGATACCAGGCCTTGAGGTGCTGCGCCGTCGCCGGGTCGCGGACGATCGCGTCGACGCGGGCGCGGATCTCTTCCATCTTCTCGTGGTCGGCGTCCTCGAAGGCCGCGAGCATGTTCTCGCGCGTCCGCTGCTCCTTGGGCAGCGCCATGATGCGCTGGCGGATTCGGCGCGACAGATCGGTCCATCCGTCCTTGACCAGATCTTCCGTCGCCGTCCCGCCCGCCTGGTTGGCGGTGAAGTTGTCGAGCCAGCGCCCCTGCCAGCCCGGCGTGGCGATCGAGGAGAACCAGCCGGGATCGATCGGCGCGTTGGCGCGGACATCGACCGACGAGGGCGTGCGCTGGAAGACGAAGAGTTCCTTCGCTGCTTTCGCGAGATGGGGCACGCACTGCACGGCCGTCGCGCCCGTGCCGATGATGCCGACGCGCTTGTCGGCGAGCTTCGTCATCGGCGCGCCCAGCGGATCGCCGCCGGTGTAGGCATAGTCCCACCGGCTGGTGTGGAAGGAGTGGCCGGCGAACGTCTCGATGCCCGGGATGCCGGGCAGCTTGGGAACATGCAGCGGGCCCGTGCCGAGGCCGATGAACTGCGCGGTGAAGGCATCGCCGCGGTTGGTGCGCACGATCCAGCAGGACCGGGCGGCGTCCCACGACAGGTCCTCGACCTCGGTATGAAACAGAGCGTTGTCGTAGAGACCGAACTTGCGGCCGATGCGGCGGCAGTGCTCCAGGATCTCCGGTGCATGCGCGTATTTCTCGGTCGGCATGTGGCCGGTCTCTTCGAGCAGCGGCATGTAGACCATCGACGCCGTGTCGCATTGCGCCCCGGGATAGCGGTTCCAGTACCAGGTGCCGCCGAAATCGCCGCCCTTCTCGACGATGCGGACGTCCCTCACACCGGCCTCGCCCAGGCGCGCCGCGGTCACCAGCCCCGCGAAGCCGCCGCCCACGAAAGCGAAGGTGACGTGATCGGTCTTCGGCGCGCGCGGCTCGACCGGCGTGTAGGGATCCTCGAGGTAGCGTGCGAACACGCCGGCAGCCTGCACATACTGGGCGTTGCCATCGGGGCGCAGGCGCTTGTCGCGCTCCTCGCGGTATTTGCGCCGCAACGCTTCACGGTCGATCGTCATGAGAGCAGTCTAGTGCCTGATTTTGCCGGCTTTGCAAGGTCGCACGCGCCTCAGAAGTCGAGCGGCGCGTTGTCGACGACTTCCTTCATCACGAAGAACGTACGGGTCTGGCGCACGCCGGGCAGCGCGATCAGCTGCTCGCCGTGGATGCGGTTGAAGTCGGCCATGCCGCCGACCCTGATCTTCAGGAAATAGTCGAAGTCGCCCGCCACCAAGTGGCAGTCGAGCACGAACCTGAGCTTGGCGACGGCTTTCTCGAACTGGGCGAAGCTCTCGGGCGTCGAGCGGTCGAGCACCACGCCCACCATGACAAGCGCCCCGCGATCGACCTTATGCGGGTCGACCATGGCCCGTACCTCGGCGATCAGCCCCTCCTCGAACAGGCGTTGCGTGCGGCGATGGCAGGTCGCGGCGCTCATGCCGGCCTTCTTGGCCAGCTCGGCATTGCTCAAACGGCCATTGGCCTGCAGCAGCCGTAGCATCTTGAGGTCGATACGGTCGATGGCGGCCTCCGGAAGTTTCTTCCGCTTTTATAAGCTAAAGTGGGATATTTCCAAAGGACCGGCATGACTTCCGGAAATCTTGCGTAAGAGAACCCGCATCTTCGGGAGCACCTTTGGCAGCCGATCTGCTACCAATCCGCCCATGCTGAAAGACTTTCCCCGCTATCCTCTGACCTTCGGTCCCACCCACATCGAGAAGCTGGAACGGCTTTCCGCCCATCTCGGCGGCGAGGTCGAGATCTGGGCCAAGCGCGAGGACTGCAACTCGGGCCTCGCCTTCGGCGGCAACAAGCTGCGCAAGCTCGAATACATCATCCCCGACGCGCTTGCCTCCAATGCCGACACCTTGGTCTCGATCGGCGGCGTGCAATCGAACCACACCCGCATGGTGGCCGCCGTCGCGGCCAAGATCGGCATGAAGTGCCGGCTGGTGCAGGAGAGCTGGGTGCCGCACGAGGATGCGGTCTACGACCGCGTCGGCAACATCCAGCTCAGCCGCATCATGGGCGCCGACGTCCGGCTGGTCGATGACGGCTTCGACATCGGCATCCGCAAGAGCTGGCAGGAGGCGATCGACGACGTGAAGGCCAAGGGCGGCAAGCCCTACGCCATTCCGGCCGGCGCCTCGGTGCACAAGTTCGGCGGCCTGGGCTATGTCGGCTTCGCCGAGGAAGTGCGCCAGCAGGAGAAGGAACTGGGCTTTTCCTTCGACTACATCGTGGTCTGCACCGTCACCGGCTCGACGCATGCCGGCATGGTGGTGGGCTTCGCCAAGGACGGCCGCCAGCGCAAGGTGATCGGCATCGATGCCTCGGGCACGCCGGCGCAGACCAAGGCGCAGGTGCTGGAGATCGCGCGCAACACGGCAAAGCTCGTGAAGCTCGGCAAGGAGATCGCGGACGAGGACGTCGTCCTGCTCGAGGACTATGCCTATCCCGCCTACGGCGTGCCGTCGGAGGAAACCAAGGAGGCGATCCGCCTCACCGCCCGCCTGGAGGGCATGATCACCGACCCGGTCTACGAGGGCAAATCCATGCAGGGCACCATCGACTTGGTGAAGAAGGGCTTCTTCGCCAAGGGATCGAAGGTGCTCTATGCCCACCTCGGCGGCGCGCCCGCCCTCAACGGCTACGGCTACGCCTTCCGCAACGGCTGATCCGGTCAGCACCGGTTCGCATGACCTAGATTGATGAACCGCAAAAGATTCATGATCTGGAAAAGGCAGGCCCCCTGTGTCAGCGTGACTTCGAACCGACCGGAGGTGTGCCGTGGGTCAGCTCGAGGTTGCCAAGGATAACGTCGTGTCGTCGCCTTATGTCCCGTCGCTGCAGCGCACGGAAGGCCAGCCGCCGCCCGTCGCGGCGAATGGCGGGCTGTCCTACATGTCGTTCGACCGCGACGGCGATGCCGGAACCGCCAAAGCGATCGAGGATGCGCTGGCCGAGATCGCCTCGGGCGAGGGCCAGCGCGTGATCGACATGATCGACAAGGCGCCGCCCGGCCCGATCAAGACGCGGTGGGGCCTCGCCTTCCACGACTACGACGAGTGCATGAGGTACATCCGCGAATCGAACAGCCTCAAGGCCCCGGAAGGCGGCGTAGTGCTGCCGCTGGCCTACACCGTCCACGAGCGGCCGTCCTATTCCATCGTTCCGTCCAACGCCATCTGGCGCGATCCGGCGAAGGCTGAGCTCGCCGCGAAACTGCGCCAGAACGAGGAGGACAACCGGCGGCGCAACCTCTACTTCCCGCATGTGTTGCGCGACGCGCGGCGCATCGGCCAGTACTATCCGGGCCTGTCGCCCGACAGCCCCGAATGCATGGATCGGCTCGGCGTCTCGCTGGCGCATCTCGAGTCAAAGTGCACCAACTTCTACGACTCGGCCGAGGTCGAGCGCGTGTTCTACCCCGAGATCGAGAAGCTGCTGCTCGACTTCTTCCCCGGCGCCACCGACGCCCTGGTCTACAACCACGACGTCTTCGACAAGGACTACACGGGCGACCGCACGGAGGACCAGGACAACAAGAACCCGGGCGTCAATGCCCGCTACGTCAACCTGGTGCACAACGACCTGAACGACAATTCGGGCCGCGTGCGCTGCCGCGAGCTCTTGACCAAGAACCTGCGCAACTTCGGGCGCCCGCAGAATTACACCGAGGCCGAGGCCGACGCGAAGATGTCGCGCCGGTTCATGTCGATCAACCTCGCCAAGCCGATGGAGACGGTCGAGCAGTTCCCGTTCGTGCTCTGCGCTTGGCCCTCGTTCGCCGACCAGCCCTACATCAACAACTACCGCATCTACGACGACCGCGTCGGCGAGACCACGCGCTTCACCTACCGCCCCGTTCACGAGTGGTACTGGTTCCCGCGCCAGACCTCGACCGAGGTGTCGATGCTGAAGTGCTACGACTCGATCACCGATGGGTCGGTGTCGCGCTGGTCGTTCCACACCGCCTGCATCGACCCGACCGCGCCCGCCAATGCGCGCTGCCGCAAAAACGTTGTCGTGCGCTCCTACGTCTTCTTCTAGAAGCCGGGAGCCTTTGCGTACTCCAGACGAAAGCCGTCGCCCCAGCGCTTGATATGCCCGACCGAGGGCGACGGGAAGTGCATGGTGCAGCACAAGGTGTCGGTGTCGCAGTAGCGCTCGAGGAAATTCCGCCGCGTGCGCACAGCCTGCTCGCGGTCGGTGTCGACCCGCATCACCAGTTCGGGATAGCGCGCCTGGATCGGCGAGTGGATGAGGTCGCCGGTGAAGACGGCGGCGTCGGAGCCCTTGCCGGCGCAGACCGCGAAATGGTCGGGCGTGTGGCCCGGCGTCGGGCTCAATCGGATGTGGTCGTTGAGCGCGTGATCGCTGCTGACCAGTTCGGCCCGGTTGGCCTCGATGATCGGCAGCACGCTGTCGGAGATCTGGTCGAGCGGCGTCTTCTTATGGATCTCGCTCCAATAGGTGTATTCCTTTCGCGAGAACAGGTAGCGCGCCTTGGGAAAGGTCGGGACCCAGCGGCCATTCTCCAGCCGAGTGTTCCAGCCGACGTGGTCGCCGTGCAGATGCGTGCACATCACGAAGTCGATGTCCTCGACCCCGAGGCCGGCGGCCTTCAGCGCACTCATCCAGTTGGCGTCGCTCTTCTTGTTCCAGGCCGGCCGCAGCGGGAAGTTCTTGTCGTTGCCGATGCAGCTGTCGACCAGGATGTTGTGGTGCGGCGTCTTCACGACATAGGACTGGAAGCACAGCACGACGTTGCCACTCGTGCTGTCATAGCCGCCGGGCGCCAGCCAGGACAGGTTCTCGCCGAGGGTTTCTTTCGACAAGGTCGGCAGGAAGTCGAGCATCGGCGTGAAGCCGCTCTCCTGCTCGACGATCCGGTGGATGGTCATGTCGTTGACGGAAAAGCTCGTGCGCATGGCTCGCGTCTCCCCACCGGTGGCTATCGAATTAGCTGTCCGAACTTGCCGGGCCATCGTAGCCCGGCGATTTCCCGGCATCACATCGAAATGGCGCGGCTGTATCGCTGGGCAGTCGCCATCACCAGCGCAGCGAGCGCCTGAAACGCCACGGTCAACGCCAGCGCCCAGCTGTAGCCGTCCGGATCCCACCCATCCAACGCGGTGCGTGGCCAGAGATCGAGGACCCAGCCGATCGCCGCCTGGACCAGGAACGCAAACCCCAGCGTCAACGTGTTGACGGACGTCGAGACCCGCCCGGTCTGCTCGGTTGGAAACATCTGGCAGACCGCGAGGTAGCCAACCGGGCCGGCCGAACTGAACACCGCGATGGCAAGCCAAAGCGCAAGCACGACCGAGGGCTGGCGCGGCTGCAGCATGAGGCCGACCTGCAGCACCACCAAGCAGACAAGGCACACGATCGGAACGAGAAATGGCGGCAAGCCGACTGCATTGGCCCGGCTGGCGGCGCCGCCGGTCAGCAAGCTGCCGGCGACCATTGCGAAGGTGTAGAGGAACAGCACGCCGGCCCGCGCCGGTCCGTCCATGCCGGCCACGTCGCGCAACCAGGGGCCCGCCCAAAGGCCGAGGTAGGCAAAGTTGATCATCGACAGCGTCGCAGCCGCCGGACCGAACCGCCAGAAGGTCCGCGAGGCGATTATGCGTCCGCTCAGGGCAATGTCGCCCCGCAGGGTCCGCGCCGGGCCTCCGGCGCTCGGCTGGGCGCGCGGCTTGTCCGGCACCGACAGGAAAATCCAGGCGGCCGCGCCAAGCGCCACCAGGCACAACGCCCAGAATACGCCCCGCCAGCCGATCGCGGGCAATATTGCCTGGACGGGCGTCGTCGTGAGCGCGCTGCCAAGCGCGCCGATCGCCGTCGCGATGCCGGTCACGTACGCGACCCGGCTGCGTTCGAACCAGTCGGCATGCGCCTTGATCGCCGCCATCAGACCGGCCGACACCCCGACGCCGAGGATGATCCGCGCCACGGCGAGCCCGGCAAAACCCGGCGACAGCGCGAACAGCGCAAAGCCGGCCGCCGCAACCAACATCAGCACGGCCTGCACGCGCCGCGGACCATACGCATCGAGCGCGACGCCCAGTGGCAGTTGCACCGCCGCATAGGCGGAGAAAAGGCAGGCTGCAAGCACGCCCAGCTCGATCGCGGACAGCCCGAGCTCCATGGCGAGCACGGGGCCGACAATCGCCATCACCGTACGCGCCGACTGGTTCAGGAAGTTTGCCGCAGCGAGCGGCAAGGTCACCTTTACCAGCATTCGGGAGAACAGGCCGGTCGTCAGGCGAGCCTCGCCAGAACGCCGTCGCGGAAGCGATGCATGTTGTCGATCGTGCCTTGCAGGCTCTGCACCGCGCCATAGCCGAACAGCCGCACATCGACCGAGCTGACGCCGAAGTCTTTCAGCCGCTTGATATCGCCGACCCAGTCGGAGTCGCCACCGGTGAAGAGTTCACCCTCGCCCTCGATGCTGCCGCGTGGACGCACGCCCGGACCGGAAAGCACCCGATAGGCCAGTGCGATCTCCTTCGGATCGCGGCCGCCGCGCTCGCAGAACCCATGGAAGCGTTGGAGCCCTTGTTTGAAGGTCGAGGGCGTATTCATCGGGTGCTGCGGGTTCGTGCCGACCGGATACCAGCCGTGGGCATAGCGCACGGTGCGACGCAGCGCCGGTGCGCTTTCCCCGCCCACCCAGATCGGAATCGGCTTCTGCACCGGCTTGGGCGTGAAGACAACGTCGTCGAAGCGTACATACTTGCCGTTGAACTTCGGCGCCTCGGCCGACCAGAGTTCGTGGCATGCCGCCATCCATTCGTCGGTCACGTTGCCGCGATCGTCGAACGGCGCGGCGCCGATGGCCTCGAACTCCTCGCGGCACCAGCCGACGCCAATGCCCAAGGTCAGGCGGCCCTTGGAGAGGTAGTCGATGGTGGACAGCACCTTCGCTGTCAGCACGGCCGGGCGGTGCGGCACGACCATGACCGAAAGCACGAAGCGAAGCTTCTTGGTCAGCGCGGCGACGAAGGCCGTGGTCGTCAGCTGCTCGAGCCACGCCGCCGAGGCGCCCGCCGGGAACTCGCCGGTCCCGGTATAGGGATACTTCGACTCCAGATGGCGCGGCACCATGATGTGGTCGCTGACCGTGACGTAGTCGAAGCCGAGCGCCTCGCCTTCCGTGACGATCCGGACCAGGCTGTCCGGCTCGATCAGCGGACCCGAGGTGGGCAGGTTGAAGCCGATCTGCATGACGTTCTCCTCCCGAGGCGAAAGCCGGCATCAATGTAGTAGTATTCGCCGATGAGTTCCTGATCGGAAAGGATTGACCTCGTGACCCTCACTCTCGCGGAAGCCAATCGCGTCATCGCCGGCGCCATCGAAAAGGCCGAGCAGATCGGCGCCAAGATGAACATCGCCGTGTGCGACGCCGGCGGACGGCTGCTCGCCTTTCAGCGCATGGACGGCGCCATGTGGGCGGGCTCCTTCGGCAGCCAGGGCAAGGCCATGGCCTCGGCCGCGTTCGGCCGGCCGAGCGGCGATCTCACGCCACGGGCCGATCATCCGACCTTGCGCGGCATCGCCGCGGCCGAAGGCAACCACATGTTCTACGGCCAGGGCGCCGTGCCGATCTTCCGCGGCGGTGTCCTGATCGGCGCCTGCGGTGTCGGCGGCGGGACTGCACAGGAAGACGAGGATTGCGCCCGCGCCGGAGTCGAGAAGCTCTGAGGCATCAATCGAGTCGCAGGAAGCGTTTGGCGTTGCCGTACAGCCATTTCTCCACCACGGCTTCCTTGAGCGGCAGTGCCTCGTAGAGCTTCACCATCTCCGGGACCGACAGGCCGAACTGCTCGGCGGAAAAGCCGACCAACACCTTGTCCTGCAAGAGCGTGTTGCCGAACTGCAGCAGCATCTCCCAGCCCGAGCCCGCGGTGGCGAAGTAGCGCGGATGGTGCGAGGCAGTGTCGCAAACGAGGTTCGGGTGGCGGCGCATCAGGCCGACCATGTCGGGGATCCACGGCCACCCGCCCAGCCCGGCAATGATCCTGAGCTCCGGGAAGTCCATCGCCACCTGGTCGAGGTGGCGCGGATGGCCGAGGTCGTAGGGCCGGTCGTTGGCGTAGTTCATCGACGTGTAGATGCGCACCGGAATGTCGAGCTCGACGCATTTGGCATAGAGCGGGTAATAGCGCCGGTCGCTGGCGGCGAGGTTGTTGTACAGCGCTCCGACGCGCATGCCCTGGACCTTTTCATCGCGCACCAGCCGCTCCAGCTCGCGCACGCCGCGCATGCCGTCGAAGGGGCTGAGCGTGGCGAGGCCGAAGAAGCGTGTCGGATAGGCCTGCACGATCTTCGCCAGCACGTCATTCGGCATGCGGTGGATCACCGAGGTCTGCACGCCGTCGCGGTCCATCTCGGCAACGAGCTGCGCCAGCGACTTGCCAGTGGGCTTCGCGGCCTCGGGCTGGCGTGCGCCGCCCTCTCGCCGCGTGAAGATGTTGCGGTAGTTCGCGAAGCCGTAGCCTTCCAGCGGCGGCAGCAGTTCGGGATCGCCCTCGCCGATGCGATGGCCGGCGGCGCCGAAATACTGGCGCGCCACGCCGTTCTCGTCCGCCGGCAGAACGCATTCCAGATCGATCACTCGTCGCATTCGTTTCTCCCTCAAGGGCGCATTTCTCGTGGCGATTGCTCGACGCCTGCACCCTCACGGGTGCAGGATGGCGTTCTGCAATCCATTGGCAAGGGTTCTCCGTGGCATAGGGAGTTGAAGCAGATGCAATACAAGCGAATCTCGGCCGATTGCCATCTCGACATGATCTGGTTGCCGCCCGATCTCTTCACCTCGGAAGCGTCGTCCGAACTCAAGGAGCGCATGCCGTTCGTCAGCGAAGGACCCAACGGCAAGGAGTGGGTCGCGCGCAACGGCGCTTCCTTCGGCCTGGTCGCCGGCGTCGGCTCGGCCGGCCGCAAGTATGAGCCCGGCAAGCAGCACCGCGCCGACCGCATGGCGGAGACCGGCCTGTACCAGGCCGGGCACAAGGGCGTCCGCCGTCCGGGAGACCCCGACCTGCGGGCCAAGGAACTCGACCGCGACGGCGTCGATGCCGAGGTGATCTACGGCGTGCTCGCCGCCGCGGCGAAGCTCGAGGACGCCAGCGCCTCGGCCGAGATGCTGCGCATCTACAACAACTTCATCATCGACTTCTGCAAGCACTACCCGCAGCGCATGATCGGCTTGGCCTGCCTGCCGTTCGGCGACATCCCGGCTGCCGTGCAGGAAGTGCATCGCGTCGCCAAGCTCGGCGTCAAGGGTGTCGAGCTCAGCTGCTCGTGGAACATGACTCCCATGTGGCATCCGATGTGGGATCCGCTGTGGGCGGCGATCGACGAGACGCAGCTGCCGCTGCACTTCCACACCTTCCCGTCGGTCGATCCCAAGCTGCGCGCCCAGACCACCGGCGATGCCAGCTTGGCCATGCGCTACAGCAGCATCTGCATGTTCCAGATAACGCTCGGCCACATCCTGACGGCGTTGATGGGGGCGGCGGTGTTCGAGCGCTTCCCGCGCTTCCGCGTGGTGTTCGGCGAGAGCGGGATCGGCTGGCTTCCCTACCTGATCGATCGCATGGACAACGAGTATCTGGACCAGTACCGCGACATCAAGATGAAGCTCCTGCCGAGCGAATACTGGCGCCGGCAATGCCGCGCCACCTTCCAGTACGACCGGGTCGGCACCAAGCTGATCGAGGATATGGGCGTCGAGACCCTGATGTGGGGCTCCGACTACCCGCATCCCGACGGCATCTGGCCGGATTCCTCGGAATACATCGCCAAGCAGTTCGGCCACCTGCCGGCCGACGTCACCCACAAGATCACCTGCGAGAACGCCGGCAAGTTCTACGGCCTGATCAATTAGCGAGGCGGTCGTGCCAAACGACAGGCATTGGGTCGGCACCTGGGCAGCCGCGCCGGCGCCGGCCGAAGGCGTCGTCGGGTTCAACAACCACACGCTGCGCATGAACCCGCGCATCAGCCTCGGCGGCGACCGATTGCGCGTGCGCATCTCGAACGCCTACGGCAATCGCCCGCTCACGGTCGGCGCGGCCCAGATCGCGTTGCGCGACAAGGGGCCGGCGATCGTCGCGGGCAGCAGCCGCAAGCTGACCTTCGGCGGCAGCGAATCGGCCGTTATCGCGGCCGGCGCGGTGCTGTTCAGCGACCCGGTCGAGCTCTCCGTGCCGGCGCTGGCCGACCTTGCGGTCAGCTTTCACCTGCCGGGCGAGGTGCCGGCGAATTTCCCGATCACGGGCCGCTATGCCCGGCAGACCAATTACATTTCGCCGCCCGGCAATTTCGTCGCCGACCGGGTGATGCCAGTCGGCAATCTGTCGGACCAGTGGTTCTTCCTGTGCGGCGTCGATGTGCTCGCCTCCCGCGAGGCTTACGGGGTGGTGGCGCTGGGGGATTCGCTGACCGACGGCAACATTTCGACGATCGACGCCTACTGCCGATGGCCCGATCAGCTGGCCCGCCGACTCATCGCCCGCGGTGGACGCCCCATCGGCGTCGTCAACAACGGGCTCGGCGGCAACCGCATCCTGCACGACATTCGCGGCGACAGCGGCCTGCGGCGCTTCGACCGCGACGTGCTGGCCCAGCCCGGCGTGACGCACGCCATCGTCATGCTGGGCACCAACGACCTGCGCAATCGCTGGAAGAGGCCCGAGGAGGAGGTCACCGCCGAGCAGATGATCGCCGGGCTGCAGCAGATGGCGGTCCGCGCCCACAGCGCCGGCATCAAGCTGATCGGCGCGACCCTGACACCGTTCGGCAATGAGACCTTCATGGCGAATGCCTGGAATCCGACGCGGGAGAAGCATCGGGTCGCGGTCAATGCCTGGATACGGGAGAGTGGCGCCTTCGACGGCGTTGCCGACTTCGACGCCGCATTGCGCGATCCCAGGATCCCGACCCAGATGCGCGCCGAGGACGATTGCGGCGACGGCCTGCACCCCAGCGACAGCGGCTATTGCAAGATGGGCGACGCGATCGACCTTGCGTTGCTCGATTAAGAGCGAGCGCCACTCCCGCAAGTCTTGAAGGGCGAAACCGCGACCCGATCGTGATGCCGCCCGGCTGCTCCCTCCACGAAAAAGGGTGGTCGCCAGGCTAGGCGAGCCTGCCTCTCGATGTTAGCGTTGTTGCAAACGACAAGTCGAAAAACGCTTTGAGGGGAGGAAACGATGCTTCAGTCATTGCTGTCGCGACTTGCGATTGGCACGCTTGCGGTTGCCGCCTGCTTTGCCGGTCCGACGTTTGCTCAAGGCACGATCAAGATCGCCTACACCGATCCGCTGTCGGGCCCGTTCGCACAGGTCGGCGACGCCAACCTCAAGCAGATGAACTACATCCTCGATTACATCAACAGCCATGGCGGCGCGCTGGGCAAGAAGTTCGAGCTGGTGCCGTTCGACAACAAATCGCAGCCGTCCGACGCGCTGATCGCGCTCAAGAGCGCGACCGACCAGAACATGCCGTTCATCATGCAGTGCAGCGGATCGAATATCGCCGCTGCGCTGATCGAGGCGGTCAACAAGCACAACGCGCGCAACCCGGACAACCGCATCATCTACATCAACTGCGGCGCCGTCGCGACCGAGCTGACCAACGAGCAGTGCAGCTTCTGGCACTTCCGCTTCGACGCCAACGTGGCGCAAAAAGCCGAGGTCATGGTGCGGGCGCTGCCCAAGGAGGTCACCAAGGTCTACCTTCTGAACCAGGACTACCTGTTCGGTCAGTCGGTGCAGCGTGATGTCAAGGCGTTCATAGCCAAGCTCCGGCCCGACATTCAGGTGGTCGGCGACGAGCTGATCCCGCTTGGTAAGGTCAAGGATTTCGCGCCATACATCACCAAGATCAAGGCGTCGGGTGCGCAGGCGTTGCTGACCGGCAACTGGGGCCCCGATATGAACCTCTTGATCAAGGCGGGCATCGATGCCGGCGTCGACCTGCGCTACTACACGATGTACGCCCATCTTGCCGGCGGCGCGATTGCCATCGGCCCCGGCGGCGATGGCAAAGTGCGCTCGGTCCAGGCGTTCAACGAGAACATCGCGCCAGAGATCGGAAATGCCGAGGCCGAGGCGTGGACCAAGGACTTCCGCAGCAAGTACCCGTTCGATTTCTATGCCGCGGGTTTCCGCACGATCTTCGAGTTCCTGGCAGCGGCGATCAACAAGGCGGGCTCGACTGACCCGACCAAGATTGCGCTCGCGATGGAGGACCTGAAGCACAAGGACTTCCTCGGCTACGAGTCGAAGATGCGCAAGGACGACCACCAGATCATCGGCCCGTACTTTGTTGGCGTCTTCAAGAAGGGCGTGAAGTACGATTCAGAAAAGACCGGGCTGGGTTGGGCGACCGAGGCCACCATCCCGGCCAAGGACATCGAGCAGCCGACCACCTGCAAGATGCAGCGGCCCAAGGCCTAGTCCGCGTAGCGCCGTCCGGCTGCCACGCGACCGGAAGGTGCGGCGGCGTCAGGAAGGGGTACCGATGGAAGTCTTCCTCGTCTCGCTGCTCAACGGCCTGGTCTACGGCATGCTGCTGTTCATGCTGGCGAGCGGGCTGACGCTCATTCTCAGCATGATGGGCGTGCTGAACTTTGCCCACGCCAGCGCCTACATGCTGGGCGCATATTTCGCCTTCACGATCAGCCAGCATATCGGCTTTTGGCCGGCGTTGATCATCGCGCCGCTCCTGTGCGGGCTGCTCGGCGCGATGATCGAGATGTACGGGCTGCGGCGCGTGCATCGCAACGGCCACATCGCCGAGTTGCTGTTCACCTTCGGCCTGGCACTGATCATCGAGAAGGTCGTGCAGATGACCTGGGGCCTGCTGCCGGTGCCCTACCGGGTGCCGGCCGGCCTCGACTTTCCGCTGTTCAGTATCTACGGCACGCAGTTTCCGGCCTACCGCGCCTTCATGCTGCTGATCTCGCTCTTGATGTTCGGCGCGATCTGGCTCGGACTGACGCGCACCCGTATCGGCTTGGTGATCCAGGCGGCTCTTACCCATCCCGACATGGTGGGCGCGCTGGGGCACAACGTGCCGCGCGTTTTCACCACTGTCTTCGCGGCCGGTACGGCCCTCGCCGGTTTGGCGGGCGTGATCGGCGGCAATTACCAGGTCACCGAGCCCGCCATGGCCTTCACCATGGGGCCGATCGTGTTTGTCGTCGTGGTTTTCGGCGGACTGGGCTCACTGACCGGTTGCTTTATCGCCTCGCTGATGATGGGGCTGATCCAGACCTTTGCCGTGGTGCTCGACTACTCGCCGGCCGACCTGCTCAGGCAGTTCGGCATTATCGTGACCTCGGCGACGCCGTTCCATGAGGTGTTGACCGTGCCGCTGCCGCGCGTCGGCGCACTGCTTCCGTTCCTGCTGCTGATACTGATCCTGGTCTTCAAGCCGCGCGGCTTGATGGGAACGCGCGACACATGAGTGCTGATACGACCTCCACCACGCCGCTCGCTGCGGCCCGCGCGCCCGCTCTGCTTCGCCGCCACTGGCTGTGGCTGGCTGCCATCGTGCTGGCGCTGGCGATTCCGTGGCTGTTTTTCGACTGGTCGAAGGGTCGCCATTCCGGCTTCGCGCTGACCATGCTGAGCGAGATCGGCCTGATGTCGGTGTTCGCCCTCTCCTTCAACATGCTGATGGGCCAGACCGGCCTCCTCTCATTCGGCCACGCCATCCTGTTTGGCCTGGGCGGCTACTGCACCGCGCACACCTTGAACGCCGCCAAGGCCGGCCTGTTCTGGTTGCCAGTCGAATTGATCCCGCTGGCCGGCGGCCTGGGCGGGCTCGTGTTCGGCGCAGTGTTTGGCTACGTCGTCACCAAGCAGCGCGCCACCGCCTTCGCCATGATTACCATGGGGCTGGGTGAGCTGGTCGCCGCATGTGCACTGATGTTCATGGGCTTCTTCGGCGGCGAGGGCGGCATCAGCACCGATCGCGTCACCGGCCAAAGCCTGTTCGGGGTCGAATACAGCACGCCGTGGCAGGTCTACTGCCTGGTCGTGGCCTGGACCGTGATTGCGACGATGCTGATGCGACTGCAAACCCAGACGCCGCTTGGACGCATGGCCAACGCCCAACGCGACAACTTCGAGCGCACCCAGTTCGTCGGCTACGACCCGCGCATGATCCGCTTCTACCAATTTACGCTGTCGGGTTTCTTCGCAGGTATCGGCGGGGCGCTGTACGTGCTGGTCTACGAGATTGTCACCTTCGACACCGTCGCCGCCGCCAAGTCGGCGACGGCGCTGTTGGCGGCCTATATCGGCGGCGCCGGCAGCTTCCTCGGACCGTTCCTCGGCACAATAGTGGTCGTGCTGCTGCAAAGCGGCGTCAGCCTGATCAGCAACGCCTGGCTGCTTTATGTCGGTGTGCTGTTCATCGTCATGGTGATGTTTGCGCCCGGCGGCATCATGGGAATCATCGCCCGCCATGAGCCGATCGCGCGGATGGGACGGCTCGGCGAGCTTGCCGTGCCCTATGCCCGCATCCTGCCGCCCGGCCTGCTGTTGGTGCTCGGCTTCGTTACCTTGGTCGAGCTGGCGCAGCTCGCTACGATCGGCTCGGCACAGAACAAGTCGCTCGCAATCGGCGGCCAGCCGATCGATCCGCACAGTGGGCTGCCTTGGGCGATCGGCGCAGCGATGCTGGTGGCAGGCGGGCTATGGATGCGCCGCGAAGCACGAGTCTTCCGGGCACGCTGGGACGCGCTGATCGAAGAAGCCAAGGCGCGCGGTTTGCCGGTATGAGCGGCGGCGCAATCACTCTGCGCGGAGTCGAGAAGAGCTTCGGCGCCACCAAGATCATCCGCGGCGTCGATCTCGCCATCGCGCGCGGCGAGCGCCACGCCATGATCGGGCCAAACGGAGCCGGGAAGACGACCCTGTTCAATCTGATCAGTGGTCGTTTCCCGATCAGCGCGGGCACGATCGAGATCAACGGCCAGTCGATCGACGGGCTGCCGGCGCACCAGATCAACCGGCTGGGGCTGTCGCGCAGCTTCCAGATCACATCGATCTTCCCCAGGCTGTCGGTGTTCGAGAATATCCGCTGCGGGCTGCTTTGGGCGCGCGGTTACCGCTACTCGTTCTGGCACCTCTTGGGCGGCGCACGGGCGCTCAACGAAGAGGCCGACCGGGTGCTGGAGCGGCTGGGCCTGCAGGACCGCCGCAACGTGCCAGCGGGGCTGCTGTCCTATGCCGAGCAGCGCGCGCTCGAGATCGGCATCACCGTGGCGGGCGGCGCCGACATCATCCTGCTCGACGAGCCGACCTCGGGCATGAGCCACAGCGAGACCGAGCACGCGGTACGGCTGATCCGCTCGGTGTCGGAGGGCAAGACGCTCTTGATGGTCGAACACGACATGAACGTGGTGTTTGGCCTGGCCGACGTGATCACCGTCCTGGTTTATGGCGAGATCATCGCCTCAGGGCCGCCGGCCGAGATCCGCGCCAACCGCGCCGTGCAAGAGGCCTATCTCGGCAGCGAGGCGGCCTGATGCTCGAGGTCCGGGACCTCCATGCCTTCTATGGCAAGAGCCATATCCTGCAGGGCGTCGACCTTGTTATCGGGCAGGGCGAGATCGTGAGCCTGCTGGGGCGTAACGGCGTCGGCCGTTCGACCACCTGCAAAGCGATCATGGGCCTGGTGCCGCCGGTCGGCGACGTGCGCTTCAAGGGCCAGCCGATCACGGGACTGCGGCCCGACCAGATCGCCCATGCCGGGCTCGGCTATGTGCCGGAGGACCGCCAGATCTTCCCCGGGCTGACGGTGCGGCAGAATCTCGAGCTCGGGCTGAAGCGGACCGGCAAGTTCGGTCGCTGGACGTTCGACGACATGTTCGCACTGTTCCCCAATCTCGACGAGCGCAGGGACAACGCCGCCGGAGTGCTGTCGGGCGGCGAGCAGCAGATGCTCACGATGTGCCGTACCCTGATGGGGGACCCTGACCTTGTGATCATTGACGAGCCGACCGAAGGGCTGGCACCCAAGCTCGTCGAGCAGGTGGGCCAGCTGCTCGACGAGATTGCCCGCCGCGGAATCTCGATCCTGCTGGTCGAGCAGAAGCTCACGATCGCACTTCGCATCTCGCGCCGCCTCTACGTCATGGGGCATGGGCGCATCGTGTTTGAAGGCACTCCGGCTGATCTCGCCACTGCCGCGTCCGTGCGCAAGGAGTGGCTGGAAGTCTGAACGACGGGGCCCCCTCCCAGCTCACAGGCGAGTGAGCTCATGGCGAGCAATCCATAGGCCGGGAAGCATCGGCAGCCAGAAGGTCAGTCCGCGCAGCAGCAGGGTGGCCGAGAGCGCCGCCTCCAGCGGTACGCCGAGCAGCGCCAGGATGCCGGTAGCGCCGGCGGCGAATGTCCCGAGACCTAGCGGGCTCGGCGCGATCATCGCCACCACCGCACCGACGACGAAGCCTGAGAAGGCGACCCATAACTCGACCGGGGCACCGATGGCCCAGAACGTCATCCACAGTGTCAACGCATCAAGCCCGATGATGGCGAGCTGGCAGGCCAGGGTACCGCCGATCAGGCGCACATCCCGCAGCAGGCCGACGGGCGTCTCAGCCACCGCGTCAACCAGATCCTCGATACCCGGCAGCCTTCTTGCCCAGTTCGGCAACTTTGCGTTTTCCGCGCGGTTCCTGGCCCACAAGACCGACGACGGGATCGCGACTTCGACCAGCACGAACACGACGATAAGCGCCAACAAGGCGCGGTCGGCCTCGTGGTGCAGCCAGAGCAGCAGGAGGCACGTGAGGGCAACGATCACGTCGGCGCTGTACAGCGACACCATTCCGACCAGGAGCGCCGCCATGGCGACATGGTTCGGCACCCCTCGCCTCTCCAGAGCCTTCATGACGAGGACCGAGCCGCTCAGGCCGCCGGTCGGAACGGCCTGGTCCGTGTAGAGCTTGGCGACGCCCAGCCTGAAAAGCGTGCGGAATGGACGGACGTGGCCCGCCCGCGCCAGCACCAGCCGCCACGAAAGCGCGACAAACACGTAGGTGGCGAGTTGCGCGAGCAGCGCGGGCAGCAACCATTCGGGCCGGGCCGACCGGACGAGGTCGGCGAACTTCTCGATGGTGCCATAGTGAAGCACGACGCCGATCAATGCCGGCAACACGATCAGGCCCGGCAGCCAGGCGACCAGCCGGCGCATCATCGAGCGTGGCCTGGGCGGCGGGCTGCTGGGCCTAGGCATGATGTGCGAGCGTGACACTCGCTCCGTTCATGCCCTCTGTGGCCCGGTTGGCCGCTTCTCGAACCAGCGCGCGGCAAAGCCTGTGACGATCAACGTGATCGGAACGCCGAGCGCGATCATCACGATCGTACGAGGATCCGGGTCCAACGCCTGAAGAGGTGCAAGCGCGGCGCCCAGGTTGCGCGTACACGCGCCAAGGCTGACGACGCTGCGTTGTTCGGGTTTGAGGCCGGCGCTCAGCAGGTACGATCCCACCGTGGCGCCGATGGCATAAAGAAGCTGGGTGGCGATGGCGTAGCTGCCGATCGCACCGACGAAGCCTCTCCAGTAGAGAACCACGATGGCAGCCAGCATGGCGAGAGTGGCCAGGTCGGCCAGGCGCTTGACGACCCGGTAGAGCCTCCCAGCCACTGCCGGCATCGATGCTTTGACCAGGAGCCCGATGAGCAACGGCACCAGCAGAAGCAGGATCAGCGGCCGCGCGACCGTCCAGGCACTCACGGCAAGCCCCGGCTCGAGGATCGGAAGCGCAATCGGCATGAAGATCACGGTGCCGACCGCGGCGACGAGCATGAAGCAGGCGGCATATGCGAGATCGCCGCCCGCGCGCCGGACCATCATGGGCAGGAACGGTGCGGCGGGCGCAAGACCTATCAGGTCGAGGCCCAACGCATAAGGTTCGGCCATGGGTACGACCCGGGCAAGCGCCCATGCGAAAGCCGGGCCTAGCACCCAGTCGAGCGCCATCACAACGATCACGAAGCGGAGATTGTGCAGAGGGGCCAGGGCTGCCCGGAACTCGAGCTCCAGACCGATAGCGGCCAGGTTGCCGACCATGAAAGCGATGATGCAGACGGGCAGCGCCGCCGCTGCAAAGGAGTGTAGTTGGCCCACGCCGGTGTCCTTGAGCGAACGGTCCGCTGCTACTGTGGCGCTCGCTCTCACCTTGGCGTTGACCCAGATCAAGGTGGGCGGAGGTCGCGGCTCGAACCCTCTCCCTGACCCTCCTACGGTGCGAAAAAACTGGCGAAAACGAAATTGGTCAAATAGACGTTAGTTATTGATCTATCCAAGCACTTGGATTATGTTGTTTTTGGCCGCCGCGCTTCCGGCGTCTGTTCTATGTATCGTTCATCCAATACCGTCGCGCGCGGTAGACGCCGCGCGAGCTTGTTCAGCTGCCTCCCCTACCGCCGCCGAACCGGTCCAGCAGAAAATGCAAGAAATGCAGAAAATTCAAAAGCGACATGGATTCAAGGACTTGGCGGAGAGCGGCCAGCCTCCAAAAAATAGCAAAAAATGCAGAAATTCAGCCTGGCGACGGCAGTGCATGCACCTGCGCGAGCTGCTCGGCTGGCGCGCAGTGTGCTTGCCTATCTCTCAGCCGACTTCGCCCCGACCCTCAGCCTCGACCGGGCATCCCCGCCGTCACGGAGCCTCGCATGACCGACCTCAGCCGCCGCCTGCTTCTTGCCGCCACCGGCGGCCTCGCGCTCAGCGCGGCGTCCTCCTTCCGCTCGGCGCGCGCTGCGCCCAAACGCGGCGGCACGCTCCGCATCAGCGTCGACCAGGCGGTGGCCAAGCTCAATCCCCTGCTGACGCGGGTCAATCCGGAGTACCTGGTCGCCGAGCTGCTTTACTCGGCCCTGACGTGCCTCAAGGTCGACATGACGGCCGAGCCCGATCTGGCGGAATCGTGGACTAGCTCGCCCGATCTCTCGGAGTGGACCTTCGTGCTGCGCAAGGGCGTCGTGTTCCACGACGGCAGCCCGTGCACGGCGGCCGACGTCGTCGCCACCTTCACCGCCATCCTCGACCCCAAGACCGCCTCGCCGGCGCGCCAGTACATCGGGCCGGTCGCGAAGGTCGCGGCCAAGGACGACAGCACCGTCGTCTTCACCCTGTCGTCGCCCTACGCCGATTTGCCGGTGATGCTGGCCAACACCTGCGCCAAGATCGTGCCGGCGGCGATCGTCAGCGCCGGCTTGGCGCGCCTCGACCGCGAGGCGGTGGGCACCGGGCCGTTCAAGCTGGTCTCCTTCGAGCCCGAGCGCCTGATCGTGGTGGCGCGCAACGATGCCTACTACGACAAGGAGCGCCCCTACCTGAACCGCGTCGAGGTCGCGGTCTATCCCGATCCGACGGCCGAGGGCTCGGCCCTGATCGCGGGCGGCAGCGATCTCATGCTGTCGGTGCAGCCGACCGAATACGCGCGCCTCGAGAAGGCGAGCGGCGTGCAGGCGCTGCGCGTGCCGTCCGGCCAGTTCTGCAACGTCAACATGGGCTGCGACCAGAAGCCGTTCAACGACGTGCGCGTGCGCCAGGCGCTGGCGCTCACCGTCGATCGCCCGGCGATGGTCGATCTGGTGGCCGAGGGCTACGGCACGCCGGGCAACGACACGCCGCTCAACCCTGCCTACCATTTCTACACTGAGCTGCCGCTCAAGAAGCCCGACATCGCCCGCGCCAAGGCGCTGCTGGCCGAAGCGGGCTACGCCGGTGGCCTCACCGCGACGCTGATCGCATCGGACCGGCCGGCGACGCGCACCCAGCTCGGCGTGGCGCTGCGCGAGATGGCCAAGCCCGCGGGTTTCACCATCAACGTCGAGACCATGCCGCACGCCACTTACCTCGACCAAGTGTGGAAGAAGGGTCCGTTCTACGTCGGCTTCTACAACATGCAGCCGACTGCCGACGCGATCTTCAGCCTGCTCTACACTTCGAACGCCGCCTGGAACGAGACGCGCTGGAACGACGCCGCCTTCGACAAGCTGGTGGGCGACGCGCGCGGGGTCATCGACGAGGGCAAGCGCCGCGAGCTCTATGCCGAGGCGCAGCGGCTGATGAACAAGGACGTGCCCTCGATCATCCCTGTGTTCTTCGACCTGCTGGCCGCACAACGCAAGTGGGTCGAAGGCTACACGCTGCATCCGCGCGGCGCGGTGTTCCGCATCGACCAGGTGTCGCTCGGCGACGGCGCGCCGCGGCGCGGCTGAGGCAGCGAGCCCGGTGTCACCGAGCTACCTCGTCAAGCGGCTGGCGCTGATCGTCTACACGCTGTTCGTGGTCTCGCTGGTGGTGTTCGCCATCACCCAGGTGCTGCCGGCCGACGCCGCCGTCATGCTGCTGGGCGAGAACGCCACGCCCGATGCGCTGGCGGCGATCCGCGACAAGCTCGGTCTCGATCAGCCCGTGTGGATGCAGTACGGCCACTGGCTGTGGGGCGTGCTGAAGGGCGACTTCGGCACCTCGCTGCGCACCGGCCAGCCGGTCGCGCCTGTCATGCTCGAGGCGCTGGGCCGCTCGCTCACGCTCGCGGTGCTGGCGATCGCCCTCATGCTGGTGCTGGCGCTGCCGCTTGGCATCATCGCTGCGCTGCGGCGCGGCAAGCTCGCCGATCTCGTGGTCAGCATCGTCTCCTATGTCGGCGTGTCGCTGCCCGAGTTCGTCACCGCGACGCTGATCGTGCTGGTGCTGGCCGACTGGCTAAAACTGCTGCCGGCGACCGGCTTCGTGCCGCTCACCGAGAACTTCTGGGACGGCCTCGCCCACCTCGCCCTGCCGGTGCTGACGGTGTCGGTGATCCTGATCGCCCATGTCTCGCGCATGGTGCGGTCCGAGCTGGTCGATGTGCTGCACACCGACTATGTGCGGGCCGCACGCCTGAAGGGACTGTCGCGACGGTCCGTGCTGTTCCACCACGCGCTGCGCAACGCGCTGCTGCCCACCATCACCATCGTCGCCCTCGACGTCGGCTATCTGTTGGGGGGCGTGATCGTGGTCGAGGAGATCTTCGCCCTGCCCGGCATCGGCCGGAACCTCATCGTCGCCATCCAGGCGCGTGACCTGCCCTCCATCCAGGCCGGCGCCCTCATCATGGCGGCGACCTACTCGGTGGTGAACTTCCTGGCCGATCTCGCCTATGCCTGGATCGACAAGAGGATCCAGTATGGCTGAGCTCTTGCGCCGTTTGCTGCGCACGCCGCAGGGCCTTTTAGGCGTGCTGATCGTCGGCCTGATCCTGGTGATCGTGGTCTGCGGCCCCTGGCTCGCGCCCTACGGGCCCGACACGCTGGCCCCACGCCTGCGCTATCGCCCGCCCAGCGCCGAGTTCCTGCTCGGCACCGACCAATACGGCCGCGACATCCTGAGCCGACTGCTCTACGGCGCGCGTTCGACAGTGATCCTGGCCTGCCTGGCGACCGGCCTCGGCACCCTGGCCGGCGCGCTGATCGGCACCACGTCGGCCTTCCTCGGCGGCCGCGCCGACGAGGCGATCATGCGCACCGTCGACGCCATCCTGTCGATCCCCTCGCTGCTCTTCGCCCTCCTGATCGTGAACCTTCTGGGCAAGAGCAGTTTTAGCGCCGTGATGGCGATCGGCATCGCCTTCACGCCCGGCATGACCCGCGTGACGCGCAGCGTAGCGCTCGCAGTCACCAAGCAGGACTACGTCACCGCCGCCATCGCCCGCGGCGAGCGCGGCAGCTACATCGTGCTGCGCGAGATGCTGCCCAACGTCGTGGCGCCGATCGTGGTCGAGATGACCGTCCGGGTGGCCTTCGCGGTCATGCTGTTTGCAACCTTGAGCTTCCTCGGTCTCGGCGCCCAGCCGCCCTCCTCGGAATGGGGCCTGATGGTCGCCGAGGCGCGCCGCTTCATGCATCTCAGCTTCTGGATGATCCTGTGGCCCTCGCTCGCCGTGGCGCTGGTGGCGATCGGCTTCAACCTTCTGGGCGACGGGCTGCGCGATGCCCTCAATCCCAGAACGTGAGCCGGCCATGAACGTCCTCGAGGTCAGGGGCTACAGCCTCGACTACGCCACGGCCACGGGCTTCGTCCGAGCCCTGGACTCGATCGATCTTGCGATCGCGCGCGGCGAGGTCTTGGGTCTGGTAGGCGAATCGGGATCCGGCAAGACATCGCTGGCGTGGGCCATTATGCGTCACCTACCGCCGCGCGCCCGCGAGCAGGGGTCCATCAGCCTGGCCGGCCAATCCCTGATGACCGCGACAGAGTCCGAAATCGCCGCCATCCGTGGCCGGCGCATCGGCATGGTGTTCCAGGACCCGAGCACGTCGCTCAACCCGACCCTGACGCTCGGCCAGCAACTGGCCGAAGTGCTGCAGCGCCATCGCAAGCTCACCCGCCGGCAAGCCTGGGCCGCGGGCGAGGCGATGATGGCGCGCGTCGGCCTGAAGCAGCCTGCCAACATGATGCGGCGTTACCCGCACGAGGCCTCGGGGGGCGAGAAGCAGCGCGTCGTCATCGCCTCGGCCTTCGCCTGCCAGCCCGAATGCATACTGTTCGACGAACCGACCACCGCCCTCGACGTCGTCACCGCGCGCCAGATCCTCGACCTGTTCGCCGAGCTGCAGGCCGAGACCGCGGTCGCCTCGCTCTATATCTCGCACGACCTGGCCTTGGTCTCGCGTGTCGCCGATCACGTCGCCGTGCTGCATCGCGGGAAGCTGGTCGAGCAAGGCGAGGTCGACGCGGTGTTCGACGCGCCGCGCGAGGACTACACCCGCCGCCTGCTGGCCGCCGTGCCGCGGGCCGACCATCGTCTGGTCAGCGGCAAGCCCGCCGCCGGCATCGAGCCGCTGGTCGAGGTCGAGCGGCTGAGCGTGCACTACGGGCGCACGCCGTTTCTCTCGGCGCTGGTCGGCCGCCGCACCGCGCAGGTCGCCGGCAATCGCGAAGTCAGCCTCTCCGTCCGGGCCGGCGAGATCCTGGGCATCGTGGGCGAATCGGGTTCGGGCAAGTCGACCCTGGCGCGCGCGCTGACCGGCCTCAACCGCTTCGAAGGCACCGTGCGCTTCGGCGGCCGCCGCATCGCTGGCCGGCGCGACATGGATCGCGGCTACCGGCGCGACGTGCAGATCGTCTTCCAGCATCCCGACTCCTCGCTCAATCCGCGTCAGCGCGTACGCGAGATCCTGTCGCGCCCGCTGACGCTCTATGGCGGCGAGGCGCCCATCGAAGCACTGCTGGAGCAAGTGCGGCTGCCCGCGGCCTATGCCGAGCGTTTCCCGCATCAGCTCTCGGGCGGCGAGAAACAGCGCGTGGCCATCGCCCGCGCCTTCGCGAGTAGCCCCAAGCTCGTGATCTGCGACGAGATCACCTCGTCGCTCGACGTGTCGGTGCAGGCTGCGGTTGTCGAGCTCCTGGTCGACCTGCAGCGCCGCAACGGCACGGCCTGCCTCTTCATCACCCACGATCTCAACCTGGTGCGCCAACTTGCCCATCGCATCGCTGTCATGTATCGCGGCGAGCTGGTCGAGCTTTTGGACATCGACGATCTTTCGACCACCGGACCGCGCCACCCCTACACACGGGAGCTCTTGGACGCGGTCCCGCCACCCCGGGAGTACAAGTCATGACCGCGATCGACCGCAACGCCGTGCTCGCCCAGCTCGACGAGAAGGCGTGCCTCGACTTCCTGTCGGCGATGGTGCGCCACAAAAGCTACTCGCAGACCGAGGGCGAGCGGAAGCTGGCCGAGTTCATGGCGACCAGCATGCGCGGGCTGGGCCTCGAGGCCGAGCTGACACCCGTCGAGGGCGCGCGCGTCAACGCGATCGGCCGCTGGAAGGGCACCGGCGGCGGAAAGAGCCTGCTGTTCAATGGCCATCTCGACACCAATCCGGTGACCGAGGGCTGGACGGTCGATCCATGGGGCGGCCTGGTCGACGACAAGTTCATCTATGGCATAGGCGTCTCCAACATGAAGTCGGGCGACGCGGCCTACTACTGCGCGGTCAAGACACTGAAGGACGCCGGCGTACGATTGAAGGGCGACGTCGTGCTGACCTTCGTCGTCGGCGAACTGCAGGGCGGCGTCGGCACCCTGGCAGCGATCCGCCAGGGCGTGCGCGCCGACTACTTCATCAACAGCGAGCCGACCGACCTGCAGGCGCTCACCATGCATGCCGAGGCCGGCACCTTCATCATCGAGCTCACCGGCAACACCCGTCATCTCTCCAAGCGCGAGCAGGCGGTGGATGCGCTGGTCGCCGCCTGCGACCTGGTCCCCCGCCTGAACGCGCTCACCTTCAGCGGCGCCAGGAGCGACGAGCACCGCTCGATCAATCGTTGCCATGTCGGCGTGGTGCACGCCGCGCTGGGCCGCGACCTTGCCGAGTGGCGGCCGCCGCAGGTTGCCGACTTCGCGCGCCTGAAGGGTTCGGTGCGCTACGCGCCGGGCCAGACCGAGGCGCAAGCCTTCGCCGACCTGCGCGTCGTGCTCGACGACCTCGAGCGCCGCTTTCCCGGCCTCAAGGCCACGGTGACGTCGGAGCGCACCGAAGGCCGACCGGTGATGCCGGCCTTCGAGGTGCCGCGCGACGCCAGGATCGTGAAGAGCCTGAACGCCGCCTACCAGGCGGTGCGCGGCGAGCCGCAGCCGACCGGCGCGCTCGCCCCGCCCTGCTACTACGGCACCGACGCCGGCCACTTCTACCGCGAGCTCGGCATGGAAGGCGTCGTCTGCGGTCCCGGCGGACGCTACAACACCATGCCGGACGAGCGCGTCGACATCGCTGACTATCTCGACATGATCCGCATCTACATGCGGGTCATCCTCGACATTTGTGAACCGGAGTAGGCCGGAGAAGGACGATGTCCCAACCAGATCCTGCAATTGTCGTGATCGGCGCCGGCGTGGTCGGCCTTTCCACGGCGCTTTACCTTCGCCGCTCGGGTCGCGATGTGGCGGTGATCGATCCGCTGCCGCCGCCGGGCGGCGCGTCGTTCGGCAATGCCGGCATGATCAGCGCCGACACCTCGGTGCCAATCGCCCTGCCGGGCATGCTGCGCAAGGTGCCCTCGTGGCTGACCGATCCGCTGGGGCCGCTCGCCGTGCGCCCCTCCTATTTCCCAACGGCCCTGCCGTGGCTGCTGAAATGGATCGCGGCCAGCCGCATGCCGCGCGTGCTCGAGATCTCCGACGCCATGCGGGCGCTGCACAAGGAAGCGTTCAACTGCTGGAAGGAGTTGCTCGGCCCTGAGAACTTCGCCGATCTCGTCCGTCCGGTCGGCCAGGTCCACGTCTGGGAGGCTGACGGCGAATCGGAGAGTGCCGCCCTGGAGCGCAAGCTGCGCGAGCGCCAGGGCATTCCGAGCCAGATGCTGGGCGTCGACGACCTGAAGCAGATGTTTCCCGGCATCTCGCCGGCGGTGCGTCGCGGCGTGCTGGTGCCCGGCAACGGTTACACCGTGAGCCCGCAGCGAATTGTCCAGACGCTGCATCGGCTGTTCCTGGAGGCCGGCGGGCGCGTGGTGCCCGAGAACGTGATGAAGATCCTGCCGCGCGACGACGGCGCCTACGACGTCATGACCAATGTCGGCTTCCATCGCGCCCAGCGGATCGTGATCGCCGCCGGCGCGCGTTCGGTACGCCTGCTGGAGCCGCTCGGCATCCGCGTACCGCTCGAGGCCGAGCGCGGCTACCACGTCATGTTGCCGACGCCGAACCTTTCGCTGACCACCACCATATCGAACAAAACCCGTTCCTTCGGCGTCACGCCGATGGAGCATGGGCTGCGCGTGGCGGGCACGGTCGAGATCGCGGGCCTCGAGGCAGCGCCCGACGAGCGTCGCGCCAAGGCCCTGCTCGCCAATGTCCGCACGATGTTCCCCGAGGTGAACACCGAGGGCCACCGCTTCTGGATGGGCTTCCGTCCCTCGACCCCCGACAGCCTGCCGATGCTGGGCGAGGTCACGGGCCGGCCGGGCCTGTTCCTCGCCGTCGGCCACGGCCACTTCGGCATGACGGGCGGGCCACCCAGCGGGCGCCTGATCGCGCAGCTGATCAACGGCAAGCCGACGGCCATCGACGCCAAGGCCTATGCGCCGCAACGCTTCGCCTGACGCCTATTGATAGGCTGCCTTGATCGTCCGGGTGAGCTCGTCGCTCAGCTCCTCGGTTGGCTTCTCCGGCTCCCCCGCAGCAAGCTTGGTCGCCGGCACGACGGGATCGGGATCGTTCATCGACCGCACACCGGGCACCACGAGCAGCCGTCGGCCAACTTTCACGCGCTCGCCCGCTTTTGGTTTCCTGGCCATCAACCCGCTCGAACGTCCTGGTCTTCCAGGATCTCCAATATCTCCAGATCGCGGATCGGCACCCAAGTCATGCCGTCCGGCCAGTAGGGCGGGCACTGCATCATGGCCTGTGCCCCGTCCGATCCCATATCGACCGTGCCGACGTGCCGGAAAATATCCTCCCTGCCGATGAAGCGCTCGAGGCCCGACGCCAGAGCGGCGCTGCGCACCGGACGAAAGACGGCACGCACGCGGTCGAGATACTGGACCGCCTTGCGGTCGATCAGCACTGGCCGATCGGCGTTCTCCTCGGGCCCGCTTGCTTCAGTCGGCCCGTCCAGATCCGTCATCGAGGGCACGCCCGGCACGCTGATCGTGCGCCGTCCGACGCGCACGCGGTCGACAGCCTTGGGAGAGAGTCCATTCCAACGCATGCGTCGATCCTGCCACAGCACCTCGATCGGAGCCACCGAGGGCCAGCGCTCCCCCTCGGCTGTCTGCAGGCTTGTGTCCGGTTCCCTGATCGGCTTCAGTCTCCTCGGGGATGGGAGGGGTGAGATGAGGCGGCGCACGTTCATTGCGGCCTTGGGTGCCACGCCAGGAGCAGGGGCACTTCGCGCGCGCGCCCAGGAAGCAGGGCGGACCTATCGCGTGGCGCTGCTGACGCCGGCGGGCCGCATGGCGGATACCGACGAACGACGGGTGGCGATGCTGCGGGCGTTGGCCGAGCGCGGTTACGTGCTGGGCCGCAATCTTGTGCTCGAGAACCGCTTTGCCGAGGGCCATCCCGAACGGCTGGCCAGCCTGGCCGCGGAGCTGAATGCCGCCCGGTTCGATGCCGTCGTCACCATCGGCTATCCCGCCGCCCTCGCGGCCAAGCAGTCGGCTCCCGATCTGCCTGTCGTGATGCTGAGTGCCGGCGATCCGGTGGAAACCAGCCTGGTCGACAGCCTGGCGCGGCCGGGCGGTCACGTCACCGGCATTACGGAGCTGTCGACAACGCTCAGCGCCAAGCGGCTCGAACTCCTGAAGGAGGCGGTCCCGCAGGTGAGCCAGGTGGCCATGCTGTGGAACGCCGACGACCTCGGCATGACCATGCGGGTGCGCGCCGCCGAAAACGCAGCGCGCACCCTGGGGATCAAGGTGCAGACGCTGGGCGTCAATGAACCGAACGATTTCGACGCCGCATTCGCGAAAATGATCCGCGAACGGCCGGACGCCATCCTCATGGTGACGGATGTGCTCACGCTGCTGAACCGCCAGCGCGTGGTGGCCTTTGCCGACGCCAACAAGCTCGCGACGATCTTCGAGGACAAGCGCACGGTCCTCGACGGCGGGATGATGTCCTATGGTCCAGCGGTACAGGCCCTGGCCGAGCGCGTCGGCAACTTCGTGGCCCGCATCCTCGGTGGCGCGCGGCCCGCCGATCTTCCGCTGGAGCAGCCGACCAAATTCGAGCTGATCGTGAACCTCAAGACCGCGAAGAAGCTCGGCCTCGAGCTCGCGCCCACGCTGCTCGCCCGCGCCGACGAGGTGATCGAGTAGGCGCTGGAAAACACGACCGGTACGACCGCACGGCGGCGCCCAAGCCCAACGCACCGACGGGTTTCGGGACGACCCTCGACCTCACCCCCATCTACCCACGGCACGGCTACACTGGGCGATGGCTTTGCTCGAGGAGCTGCCGCTTCCAAGCCAGTCAAATCAAGCAGTTAGCTCGCGATCAGGAGTCTAAGCTTGCCCAAGCACAGCGGCGCTTTGTCCAACCGCCAATCTAACCTCAAGCGCTCCCCGATTGCGCAAATTGACCGAAGAGGCATTCCCCTCTGACGGCATAGGCGATGCACGAGTCGCTTGGCGAACTATCCCGGCGGTGAACGTGTCAAAGATGCAACGCGCCCGGCCTCATCTCGCTCATTTGATCCAGATCAAATCTGCGACTCCCGCCATTCTTATTGTCACCTCGGCACGTCGATCGGCGAGAGGATTCTGAAATGAAGATGGCTGCGCAAGCGGTGGCGATCGCCCTCCTGACCTGTGTACTTTGGCAGCCGGCACGCGCGGACGAGCCTGCCGCAACGGCGCAGGCCCCAACCGCGTCGACGGTGCAGGATTGGAGCCGCTGGCAGATTCGTCTGCGCGCGTTGGGCGTCGTGCCCGATTCCTCGTCGAGCACGGCCTATGTCCAGGGCGTTCCGGCACTCTCCTCCCCGAACTCCGGCCTCTCGGTCGGCAACTCGGTCGTCCCTGAACTGGATATCAGCTACTACTTCACGCGCAACGTTTCGGCGGAACTGATTCTGGCCGTGACTCAACATCACATCACCGCAACGGGTGCTCTTTCCGGGCTCGATGTCGGCAGCGCCTGGCTGCTGCCGCCCACGCTGACGTTCCAATACCACTTCACCGATTTCGGCCGCTTTCAGCCCTACATCGGCATCGGCATCAACTATACGTTCTTCTTCGGCCAGCAGCCGGCGGGCGCCTATACCGCGAGCGGACTGGCGATCACCAACCTGAACATCCACAACGCCCTCGGCGGCGCAGCGCAGGTCGGCTTCGACTACATGATCGACGCGCACTGGGGCATCAACCTCGACGTCAAGAAGCTGATCCTCCGTCCAAACTATGACGCCTGGGTCAATGGAAGCATTCCCGTGACCGGGACAGCCTCCCTCGATCCCTGGCTGTTCGGTGGCGGTATCACCTACAGGTTCTAGTCACGATCGGTCGGGCCAGCACGCCCAGGGGCAGGATCGAACCACCAAAATCGTCTTGTTCGTCGCCTCTTTGCAAAACGTAGCCAAGAGGCACAGCAGCGAGCGTGCTCGCCTAGCTTCACCTGTCCGTCATCATACCGACTCGAACGATCCTACAGTGACCGTCGGTGGCTGAGCGGGTCCTGGCGCCGCTGCAAGTCCCGTCGAGGGCCCCTCCCAGAAAATCAGCCGCCCCTGCAAGGCCCTCACCGCCGCGCTGCCGACCATGCCGATTACAGCAAGAATGATCACGCCGGCAAACATGGTCGAGACGCTCATGTTCACGGTCGCGGAACCGATGAGGTAGCCGACCCCTTGCTCGGACGCGATGAATTCACCGACCACCGCACCGATCAGCGCCAGCACGATACCGATCTGCAATCCCGCGAAAATGGAACTGGCCGCGGCCGGCAACTTGACGTGAAGAAAGATGAAGAACGGCGAGCGCCCGAACGACCGACACATGTCTATGAGATCGGGATCGGTTCGGCGGATGCCACCGATCGTGTTCACGAGAAGCGGGAAAAAGCAGATGAGGGCTACCAACACGACCTTGGAAGACAGACCGAATCCAAACCACACGAGAATGAGCGGAGCCAGAGCGACCTTCGGCATGGACTGGATGGCCACGATATAGGGATAGAAGAAGCGCTCGAACGTACGGGACTCCGCAACCAGTACGCCCAGGACGATGGCCGCCACGCTGCCGATCACGTATCCGGTGATGGTGGAGAGCGCCGTGAACCCGATATGCGGCCAGTAGCTGCCATCGACGAGGCCGGACCAGAGAACTGCGAAGACTGCCGAGGGCGCCGGCAGCAGATAGGATGGCAGCCCTCCCGGCCCCGTTGCGACCGACCAGGCTGCGAGAATCGCAACGAGTGTCACAAGCGGTGCAGCCGCTTTCGCCATGCGCTTCATGAAACCCTCCCAGGGCGCAAGAGCCCCTGGAAGATTGCCCTGAGGTCATGGGCAACCCGATTGAAGTCGGGACTCGCCATCGTCTCGATGTCGCGAGGACGGTCCAGTTCAACCTTCACGTCGGCAACGATCTTGCCTGGCCTGCCGGCGAGCACGATGACCCGGTCGGCGAGCAACACGGCCTCGGGAATGCTATGGGTCACGAACACAGCCGTCTTGTCGCCTACCTGCGTAATGGCTTGCAGCTCGAAAGCGAGAGCCTCGCGAGTGAGGGCGTCGAGCGCCGCGAAGGGTTCGTCCAGGAGAAGCAGGGGCGGATCGTGCAGAAGCATGCGGGCCAGCCCCACGCGCTGCGCCATCCCTCCCGAAAGCTGGTGCGGATACGCTCTCACGACATCCCCAAGCCCGACAAGCTTGAGCAGCCGCAACGCATGGTCACGCTCGGCGGGGCTTGCCCTTCCGGAGAAGCCTGCCGGCAGCAATACGTTGTCAAGCACGTTGCGCCACGGCAGAAGCGTCGGCTTCTGAAACACCATGCCTATGTCGCTTCGCGTCCCGTCGACAACCCGGCCGGCAAGTCTGACTTCCCCTGCCGTCGGCTTACTGATGCCCGAGATGATCTTCAACAGGGTGGATTTACCGCAACCCGATGCTCCAAGCAGAGCGATGAACTCGGCCCGACCGACCGAAAGCGACAGCGATTCGAGGATCGGCCGCCCATCACCATAGGCGAATCCAAGCCGATCGATGGTCAGGAAGCCCGCATCGGACCTCCCTTCCGCTTTGGGGTCAGCGGTCTTGCGTTGCCCCGCTGCGGCGAGCGCGGCCTCCGTCATCCAAGGGCCGCGGCCTTTGACGCCACGGTGGACCGGTCGAAGCGGTTGAATTCCGTGACGAAGCGATTGGTGAAGTAAATATCCAACGGAAGGTCGGCCGTCGCGAATTCTCCGCTGGCGCGCATCGCCTGGACATAGGCCCGGATGATATCCAGGTCGAACTGCCCCGAAACGCGCGGCGTGCCCGCCTCGTCGCGTACCAGCAATTCCAGGCGCCGCTTCAGGATCGCGACGTTGTCGGCGAACTGCTTGTCGGAATCGCCGTCCTTGGGCTTTGCCTGCGGATTGCGGCGCCAGAAGGCTTCGACGGCTGCCTTCGGATTCGCATCTGTCGCAGCCACCGACTTTGCGTAGGCCCGCCCGAACCTGGAAATCAGATCCGGCTGTTCGGTCGTGAGATCACGGTGCGCCAGGAAGCCGTTGGCGATCATCTTCTTGTAGACGGGAGGATAGGCAAGCCTGCGAACGGGCGTTCCCTCCAGTTCGAGCAGGTCGTTCCACGTGCTATTGAAGTTGAGTGCCTGGACGTTGCCCTGCCGCAAGGCCTGAAAGCCGGACCCGAGGACGCCAACGGCCACGATCGACGTATCCCGGCCAGGCTCGAGGCCGACGCTGCGCAACAAGGCCCGCGTCTGCGGTATAGTACCCCAGGTCAGCGCACCCACACCGATCTTCCCGCCCTTGAGATCCTTGATCTCTTGGATGTTCGATGACGCGAGCACGGCCAGTTCGAGCGAATTGTAAGGGTTGGAATTATAGACGTACGTCAGAGGCAGTGGCGGCTCCCCGACTTTGTGTGCCGAGAGCAACGCCTCCGGCAGTGGATGGCCGAGGGTGACGCTTTTCTGCAAGAGCTGCGGCAGAATGTTGCCCGCGCCTTGGAGAATGATGGCGTTGATCTCCAGATTCTCTTCCTGGAAGAAGCCGAGCTCCTCGCCGATTGCATAGATGGAACCGTCGGTGACCGTGAACGGAATGCCGAAGGCGATGGAAACCTTGTCCCGCGTTTGCGCTCTGGCACGCTGTGCGAAAGGCGCCAGCAGAGGCAGCGAACCGGCGGCGAGAGTAAAGGAGCGGCGGCCAATCTGGGACATCGTGTGAGCCTCAAGCTGAAAGCTGGCGCGGAGCGCTGCGCTGCAGTCGCGCGAATGTTCCACGTCGAGGAAACCAGTGTTCGTCACGGACCTGGTGCGAGCAAGGAAAGCGGCTTCCAATGATCGACGATCTCCAGCAGGAATCGCCGAGCGGGAGACTGTATTGCGCACGTGTTTCCACCGGTGGCGGACAATCGCTCTTCAAGCGTTCGCCTTGACGCTGGCCTGGCACGAAAGCGGGTCGAGTTCAGATTCGCATCGAGCATGGCGCCGAGCAGAGATCGGGCGTAGGCCGCACGAGCGGGAGTTGAGCAGCCGACGCGCGTCCTAGAAGAAGCCCTTCGCGGGCAGGGCCGTTCCGTTGACGAGGTAGTCACCGATCGACCGCGCCTTCAGCGTCGTCGGGTTGTGCGACGACAGGGTGCGCGCATTCCGCCAGTGACGGTCGAGATTTCGGATACGCTCGGCCGCCGATGCGCCGCCCACGTCGAAGAGCTCGCTGCCGGCCTGCAGCGCGAGACGATCGACGATGATTTTTGCCTGCGCCGCCGCCAGCGCAGCCCGGTGCGATGCATCGTAGGCCGACGCCTCGTTCGCATCGTGGGCGTCGGTCGCGACGTCCAGCGCTTCAGCGGCCTCGAGCACAGCCGATCTGGCGGCAAAGGCTGCCGCCGAGATGTTCCCGACGGTCTGCTGCAAGACCGGATCCTCCGCCGCCCGTTCGGCCGGCGCGTAGTAGAAGGTCCGGTGACGCTTGCGGACCAACTCGACGGCCTCTCGTTCGATTGCCTGCAGGATACCTGCGTTGACCGTCGTCAAATAGAGCTGCGCGAAAGTGTTGGAGTATGGCACGCCGTAACCGCTCGTCGGCGTGTCGATCACGATCTCCGTGCGCTTCACGACGACGCCGCGGAAGTGAGTCGTTCCACTCCCCGTGAGGCGCTGGCCGATCCCGTCCCAATCGTCGACGAGTTCGATGCCGGCGCGCTTCGTCGGGATCAGGGCCGCACCGGTCTGTCCGTCCGCCGTCGCGAAACGTACGAATACATAGTCGGAGAAGAGCGTGCCGGTGCTGTAGTACTTGGTGCCTTTGAGTACATAGTCCTCGCCCTGCGGCTCCAGGATCGTGTCCGGAATCACGGCGCCGACCTTCGGGCTTGCAAGCTCGGTGGTCGCAAGGCCGATGACGGCGCCTTGCGCCACCGCCTCCTGCCAGAGACGGCTTTGCGCATCCTTCGGGATGCGCAGCAGGCGCTCGACCACGGTGAAGTGGTTGCGCAGGATATGGGCGACGTTGGCGTCGGCTGTCCCCAGTTTGACGACCGTCGCGAGCAATTCCCGGACGCTGTTGCCGCCACCGCCGACATCGCGCGGCAGGCGCAGCGCTCCGACGCGGGCACGCCGAAGCAGGTCGATGACATCGTGGGGCAGAACGCGCCTGCGCTCCCGCTCGGCCGCGCCGGCAGCGATCTGGTCGAACAGAGTCTGCAGCGTCGGGGGCGCGAATGGCGTGCCGGAAGGCGGCTGGAAAGGATCGACGAGTTGCGGCTTGCTCATGGGAACACCCGACGAATGAGATATGGAAAAACGGCGCTTACTTCTTCTCCACATTCCACAGCGCAAGCCATGGAGCGTGCAGAAGGCCCGAGACGTTGCTGCGGATCGCACTGGCCGTGGTGAACTGGCCGAGCGGCACGTGTGTCGGGTATTCGACCACGCGCAGTTGCACCTGCTCGGCGATGGCCTTCCGCTTGACCGGATCGGTTTCGCCGGCGAAGGCGTCGCGCAGTTCCTCGAGCCTGGCATCGCAGGGCCAGCCTTGCATGGCCTTGTCGCACGACGCGACGAGGTAAGGTGTCGAAACCGGATCGAGCACGTCGGCGGCCCCCCATGATGTGAGGAACGCACTCCAGCCGCCTTTGTCCAACGGCTCCTTCTTGGCACGCCGCGAGACGAGGGTCTGCCAATCCATCGCCTGCAGATCGACCTTGAAGCCCGCGGCCTCGAGCTGCGACCTGGCAACCGTGGCGAGGTTGGTGTGTCCGGCCAGATCGGTCTGGTGCAGCAGCACGATTGGCGTGCCATCGTAGCCCGCCTCCTGCAGGATCTGCCGGGCCTTCGCCGTATTGCCGGAGAGCACCTCTTCCCAGCCCTTGGTCGATTCGAGCGGCGTGCCGCACGGGAACAGCAACTTGCACAACTTGTACAATTCGGGATTGCCGACATTCGCGTCGAGGAACGGCTTCTGGTCCAGCGCGTAGAGCACGGCCTGGCGGATCCTGGCATCGTCGAACGGCTTGTGAAGGACGTTGAAGCGCAGGGTGTAGAGCCGGCCGGCTGTGTTGAGCACGACGGCCTTTACCTTCTTGTCGCTGGCGATCAGCGGCAGCAGATCCGGCGGCACCGTCTCAACCATGTCGACCTCGCCTTGCAGGAGCGCGTTGACCTGCGTCTGCGCGTCGGGAATCCAGATCCATTCGATACGATCGACCTTGGCGATCTTGCCACCCGCGAGACCCGAAGGCGGCTCGCTGCGCGGCCTGTAGGCAGGGTTTCGGACATAGGCAACGCGCTCGCCCGGCTTCCACTCCTCCTTCTTGAAGATGAAGGGCCCCGAACCCGTGGTGTCGGAGATTTGCGTGTTGGGGCTGATGTCGGCGACGCGCTTGGGCATCACGAAGGCCGACGGATTGGCAAGCGTCTGCAACACCAGTCCGTAAGGCTGCTTCAGCACCAGCCGTACGCTCCTAGCGTCAGGCGCGGTAAGTTCGGCGGTGGCAGCGGACAGTCTCTGCGCCAGCGGGCCCTTACCACTCCAGCGCTTGATCGAGGCCACGACATCCTCGCCCGTTACCGGCGCGCCGTCGTGCCAGGCAATCCCGTCGCGCAGGAAGAAAGTCCAGGTGAGCTTGTCGGGCGAGACTTCCCACTTGTCGACCATCTGCGGCTTGGGCTCGAGTCTCTCGTCGAGAGCGAACAGAGTGTCGTAGATCAGGTTTCCGTGGTTGAAGGTGATGAGTGCCGTGCCCCAGATCGGATCGACTATCTTGAGGTCAGAATGCGGCGCCAAGCGCAGGACGGTCTCGGCCGAGGCCGCCGCCACCGAGATTCCCGACGCGGCAAGGCACGCTGTGAGAATAGGAACGAGACGACGGCCGATAGCCCACATGGAAATCCCCTTTTCAAGCCCGACTAGACGCTACGCTCGGCTCAAATCAGAGCTCGCTTGACCCGGTGCGCACCGACCCAAAAGCGCTGTCGCGAAAAACGGAGTCTCGGGGCACGGCGATGATCAGGTCAATGAAACGTCCCTGTCGCGGATTTCCCATTGGCCGTTCAAACCTTTTGTCAGGCAGGCCACCGAAAGAATTTCACTGCCGCAGTCGCAGACGACAATGGCAGCTTGCCACCGATGACATTGAATACCGGCGATGTCCCATGACAACTTCTGGAGTCGGCGCGCGCGACGTCGAATTACAATCCTTGAAGCCGGTGTTTGTCGCGCCCGGCCTCGGCACCCAACCTCTCGCGTGGAAGAGCGCGGTCGCGTTTTTGGACCCGTGCCTATCACCCTGCAGACATTCGCCGTGACCCAGATCGGAGCCCTCTACGAGTTGGCGGCTCGAGACAGCGGTCATCATCCTCTGGTCGTCGAGGGCGTCTTGGGATTGGCGTGCTTGTCGGCGGCCTCGGCGGATTGCACCGTTTCGCCGGACCGACGGCGGGATATCTCTTCGCCTTTCTGGTCGCTCCTGGCGGCGCTGGCCTCGAAGCGGCCCTCGGCGCCGCCGCCCCGACACTGTTCGCCCGCCACGCCTCGAAGCGGCACCGACGAGCGTGCCTTCGCTACCGCGCGTTCGACTGTCGTGCCTCGGATAGGCCGACTGCCGGAGCCGGGTCCGGCAGGCCGAGACGCCGGCGTATCGTCAGGTCGTCATACCTGGTCGGAAACGCGCCGGAAGCCTGCAACAGGGGAATGACGGTGCGGTTGAATTCGGCGATGCCCTCGGGCAGCACCGGGATATGGATGTTGAAGCCGTCCACGGCGCCGGTGCGCCACCAGTCCAGAATGGTGTCTGCAACCTCCTGCGGCGTGCCGACCGCGAGGCGATGCCCGCCATCGACAAGCCGCACCAGCTGACGTGGCGTCAACTCTTCGGCGGCCGTCAGTTCTGCGAACGAACGCGTGAATCCCACGGGGCGCAACTGGTCCTGCGTGTAGGTGAACAACGCAGGATCGATCGGCTTGTCGGGATCGAGACCCGCGAGATCCGGGATCGCCGCACGCTTGAAGAAATCCCTGACCAGGCCCTCTTCCCCCTCGGAGCCATGCAGCGCCTCGTGTTTTCGGTAGGCTTCTTCGCGCGTTTCGCCGAGAACGACGACGAGCCCCGGCACGAGAAGAATATTTTCCGGGTCCCGGCCGTGAACGAGTGCGCGGTCGCGCAGCTGTGCCTTGTATTCGAATGCCGCCTGCTTGTTGAACAAGGACGCATAGACGATATCGGAATGCTTGGCGGCCAAGTCGATGCCGGCGTCCGACGCACCGGCCTGTGCAATGACCGGATGCCCTTGCGGCCCAATCGGCACATTCAACGGACCCTCGACCTGGAAGAATTCGCCTTTGTGCCTGACCTTGCGCGCCGAGGTCTCATCCCACAATTTTTCTGCCGGTGTATCGCCTTGTGGCGCGTCCCAGCTCAACCAAAGCTTCTTCACCAACTCCACGAACTCGTCGGCGCGGCGATAACGCTCGGCGCGGGGCGGCAGCGGCGCCGCTCCGAAGTTCGCGGCGATGTCGGGATTGAAGCTCGACACGACGTTCCAGATCACGCGGCCGCCGGAGATATGGTCGAGGGTCGCCAGTCGCCGCGCCAGGTTGTAGGGGGAGTTGTACGAGGACGAGGCCGTTAGCAGGAACCCGACATCGGGAATCTGGGCCGCGATCGCCGAGAACAACACGGTTGGATCGAAGCTGTGGAGCGGCCGCGAGGTATTGTCGCGTTGGAGCGCCGGATGATCGGACACGAACACGATGTCGAACAGGCCATCGTGTGCCAGCTCCGCGGAGCGCAGGTAGTGATCATAGCGGCCAAAACGCTTCCAGTCCGTGCCCGGCGAGGCCCAGGACCTGCCGGCCGATCCCGTGCTGTTGATCGCGACGCTGAGGAACAGGCGACGCTTAGGATGATGAAGGCTGTTGACCATGACAGGCTCCGTGCCTGGATGAGGCGCTCGAGACGAAAGGCGATGGCGAGAGAGGTTCCTGATGCTCGCGCAGCCGCTTTCCAGGCGTGGCATCCAGCAGGGCTTGGGTGTAAGCGTCGCGTGGGCTTTCGAACACCTGCGACGTGGGACCGGTCTCGACGAGGCGTCCGCTCTGCAGGACGGCGACGGCATCGGACAGAGACCGTATGAGCTCCAGATCGTGCGAGATGAACAGGTAGGTAAGATTGAGCTCGCGTTGCAGCTGCGTCAGCAGATTGAGAATGCGCGCCTGCGTCACGACATCGAGGGCCGACAGCGCCTCGTCGAGGACGACGACCCGAGGCTGCGGCGCGAGCGCTCGCGCGATGGCGACCCGCTGCTGCTGGCCGCCGGAAAGTTCCCTTGGCCGGCGTTGCGCCACGCCTTGCGGCAAACCCACCTGATCGAGCAACTCGGCGATCCGCCGAGGCCGCTGCGAGCGCTCGCCGATGTCGAAGGCATGCAGTGGCTCCGCGATGATCTGCGTGACCGTAAGCCGAGGATCGAGCGCCACCTGCGGATTCTGATGCACGAGCTGGATGTGACGCCATACCTCGCGCTGAGCCTCACCGGACAAATTCTCGGCCTGTCGGCCCATGACACGCACGGTTCCGGCGTTCGGGCGAGCCAGCCCAAGGACGAGCCGGGCAATCGTCGACTTGCCCGAGCCCGACTCGCCCACCAGAGCGAACGTGCTTCCGGCGCCCACGGTGAACGACACCGAGTCGACGGCCTTGAAGTGCTGGCCCGAGCCGTGCGCAAACACTTTCGTCAGGCCGGCGACTTCCACAGCGGGCTCTGCCGGAGCCGCCTGGGCCCGCTCGATCCGGACGCCCGGTCTCAACGCGGCACGGATCAATTCGTGCGTGTATGGATGCCCGGGACGAGAGACAAGATCGGCCATCGCCGCACTTTCCAGAACCTGGCCATTGCGCATGACGACGGCTCGCTGCGCATGATCGCACGCCACAGCCAGATTGTGGGTGACGAACAGCACACCCACCCCGGTCTGCTGCGCCAGTCTGTCGAAGACCTCGAGCACCTGCTTCTGCACCGTGACGTCGAGCGCGCTGGTGGGCTCGTCGGCAATCAGCAGCCTGGGCGTCAGACCGAACGCCATGGCGATCAGAACCCGTTGCTTCATGCCGCCCGAAAGTTCGTGCGGATACTGGCGGAGGCGTTTCTCCGGGTGGTCGATGCCCACGAGTTCCAGCAGCGCCACGGCCTTGTCTCGCAACTCGGCGCGTGAAAATCGTTGCTCCGATGCATGCAGTCGGAAAACCTCGGTAAGCTGCCCGCCAATGGGCTGCACAGGGTCGAGCGACGTCGCCGGGTCCTGTGGAACGAGCCCGATGGTGCGACCGCGCACCTTCACCAGCTCACGTTCGTTCAATGCCGTGATGTCCCGCCCTCCGATCCGGATGGCGCCTTTTACGATCCTTGCCGTCTTGGGCAGCAACCCGATGACGGCCTTGCCGAGGGTCGTCTTTCCTGAACCGGATTCGCCGATCACGGCCACGACCTCGCCGCTCCCGACCGTCAGGTTCGCACCGTCGACGGCCGGGTGCGAGCTGCCACGGTAGCCGACGGTCAGGTTCTCGATCTCCAGCAAGGATCCGATCTGGCTCACCCGTCCCTCGTTCAGATCCGGAACCGGCGTTGCAACAGACGACTTGCGCGGGACGAGGCAAGGACGGTGCATAGGACCACGATCCCGGGCAACGACGTCAGCCACCACGCTTGCGCCAGGTAGTCGCGCCCTTCCGACAAGAGCGTGCCCCACTCCGGCTCGGGCGGCGTCGCGCCATACCCCAGGAATCCCAGGCCGGCGATGCTGAGGATCGTTGCACCCAACTCGATCGGGATCAGCGCCACGATCGGGCCTGCCGAGTTCAGAAGTACGTGCCGCAGCAGCACGGCGGCGGGCCTCGCTCCCGAGATGCGGGCCGCATCCACGAAATCCAGCTGCACGACCCGCAAAGCTTCGCTACGGGCAACCCTCGCGAACGGCGCCACCGCGGCGATCCCCACGCCGATGGCAATCTTGGCCGTTCCGGGCCCGAACGCAGATACGACGCAGAGGGCCAGCAGGAATCCCGGCAATGCGAGCAGCACGTCCACGAGCCGCATCAAGATCGTATCGACGATACCCCTGACGACGCCGGCAGTGACGCCGATGAGGGTACCGATACTAAGCCCGATGACCGTGCTGATGACCGCACCGTACACCGTGTTGTGAGTGCCATGAATGACGCGCGAGAAGGTGTCGCGGCCCGAGCGATCGGTACCGAACCAATGCACGGAGTCCGGCCGCAGAAACTTGTCGGCTGCATCGCCGATCAAGGGATCGAACGGCGCGAACCAGCCCGGCACGAGCGTCCAGGCGACCACGCAGCCGAGCATTGTCAGCGCCAGCGCGTTCGCGATGTTTGCGCCGGAGAACGAACCCATCGCCGAGCGGTTGATCAGAAGCGCCGTGCGCGTTTGCCCGTTCGCGTCAGCGTCCAGCTCTTGCCCAAGAGTCATGAAGCTCAGCCCCGCGCCGCACCGGGTGTAAGCAGTACCCTCGGATCAAGCACTGGGTAGAGCAGATCGATGACCAGGTTCACCGCCACGTAGACACCGGCTATGATCAGGATGAAACCCTGCACTAGCGAAACGTCCTGCTTGGACACGGCGGCCTGCAGTACCCTGCCAACGCCCGCGCGTGCGAACACCGTCTCTGTCACCACGGCACCACCGACCAATATGCCCAGGATGTTGCCGGCGACCGTAAGCCCTGGCGCCGCCGCGTTGCGCGCAACGTGGCGAAAGAACACCCAGGAGGCTCCGGCGCCTTTGGATCGCACGACCTCGATGAAGTCGCTGGCATAGACGGTCTCCACACTCTTGAGCAACACCTGGGTGAAAGCCGCCGACAGGGGCAGCGCCAGCACCACGGCCGGCACGAGAATGGACAGAAAGCTCCCGTCCGGAAATACGGAAACGACGCGCCACTGGAACGACAAGACGTTCAGCGCCAGGATGCCCACCCAGAACACGGGCGCACCCGCGAACATCGGCGGCAGCAGCAAGACGATGTCGCGCAGCCACCGCCATCGCCCGAGCGAGGCGGTCGTCACGATCAGCGCGGCGATCAGCAGCGCCACGGAGAATGCCATCGCCGTCAGGCGCAACGTCGGCGGCGCGGCATCGCCAATGGCCCGGGCGACCGTCTGCCCCGTGCTCATCGAGTAACCAAGCCGCCCCTGGAGCAGATGTCCCAGTTCGATGAAGTATCTTTCGACGATACCGTGGTCGTAGCCGTAATAGATCTTCATCTGCTCGACGGTCTTCGCGTCGATGACCCCGCTGTCGTCTGCTGCCAGTATTTCTATAGGATTGGATGGCAGCAGCGAGATCGCGATGAACGTCACCGTGTACGACAGCCACAACACCACGCCGGCCTGCGCGATTCGGGACAGAACGTAGTAAGTCACGCGCCGCGAGCCCACCACCTTCGGGTCGGTGGCAACGCCATACCGGTCCAGGTCGTCGCGCTTCTCGTCTGCGTGTCCGTAAGACGCGAGATTCGACATCACGCACTCTTCCAGGCGTTGTAGAAATCTGGACTGGTCTGCGCCTGGAACGTCAGATGCACTTTCGGCGACACACCAAACGTCTGCGCTTCCTCGAAGTACGCGATGACGTAGGCCCCCTTGATCAGCGCTTTCTGCTGTTCGATCTGGACTCGCCTGAACTCCGCTTCGTCCGCAGCCTCGAGCTCTCGCTCGTAAAGCGCGGTCAGTTCCGGGGGCGATCCCAGCAACGCCGTATTGCCCTTGCCGCCAAATGCTTGGCCCAACGAGATGATGGACGTGCGGCTGACGACGAAAGGCACGTTCACATTCTGTGCAGCCGCCGCCGCAAAGGAGGGGTCGTTGCGCACATCGAGCAGAATGCCGAGCTCCTTGCGCCATTGCTGGGTTATGTATTCCCAGGCGGGTCCAAGCGCGACCTGTTGGGCGGTGAGCGGCACGGTGAGACGGAGCCTCTTGCCGTCCTTGCTACGGATGCCGTCCGCCCCCCGCACCCAGCCGGCCTGCTCGAGCAGGTCGCGCGACTTGTTCGGATCGTAGGCGAATTCCTGCGACAGATCGATCACATTGGGATTGTTGGCATTGAGGATGGACAGAGGTGGCGGGTAGTTCGGAGTAAGGGCACTGCGCGTCAATCCTTCGCGATCGATGCCCAATGCCAGTGCCCGACGCACGCGCACATCCCTGGTGAACTCGTTTTCCACACGCAATCCGGCAAAATTGGAGCTTCCCAGCGGGGGCCTATACGACAGCAGCCGGTAGCCGCGATCCACGATCGTGGCTTCATCGGCCGGCTGAATGCCGCGCGCAACATCCACCTGGTTGGAGAGCAGCGCACCGGTGCGCAACCCGATTTCGGGCAGCGCCTTCCATACGATCTTGTCGAGATACGCCTCGCCCTGGTTCGGCGAAGTGGCGGGCGCCCAGTTGTAGCCGGTGCGCCGCGCCAGAACGACTTCCTGGCCGGGCACGAACGACTGCAGCACGAATGGTCCCGCGCCCACGTGGTTCTGCGGTAACCCGGCTTCTTCGAGTGTGAGCGCGAGCGTCTTGTCCGCCACGATGGCCGAGTTGTTCCTCGTCACGTCGCGGATGAACTGCTGATTGGGCCTGCTCAGCACGACCTTGACCGTGTCGCCATCCACTTCCACGCGATCGAAGCCGCGCGCGATCTGCGGGTGCACGGGAATGCGCAGCTTTTCGTCACCGCGACCGAAGCGCTCGAGATTCCTGGCCACCACCTGCGGGGTTAGCGCACTGCCATCACTGAACGTGATGCCTTTGCGGATCCTGAACCAGAAACTCGTGTTCTCGGGGTTTCTGCCCCATTGTTCCGCGACCCACGGCTCGAAGGTCTTCCTGTAGGGATCGAAGTAGACGAGGAACACATTCGTCGGAATCGTGAGATTGCCGGCACTGTACGTGCCGAGCTTCTGGTTCTGCCAACTGGCCACGGCCTCGGTATCGGAGAACACCAACGTGCCGCCCCGCACCGGCGGCCCCGACGGGCCACTCGATCCCTTGCCGCTGGGCTGTGCAAGGGAGGGAGGCTTCAGCGCGGCGTTGAGCAGCAAAGCGCCAAGCCCCGCCGTGCCCGCCCCGAGAAGACCTCGCCGATCGATTCTGCCGCTCATGCGTGCTTCACCTTGTCTGGCTCGCTCTGCGGCGCGCATGCCGCAGATCAGTCGGCACCGCCTGTATCGGCGCCGCCGGTATCCTTCCAAGGTCGTCGATGTGCCTGGCGGCAGCCATCGAATGTATTCGTCGTTATCGAAGTCAAACGGAGGGAAATTTCGTAGCCGTCAGCGATTGCGCGGCACGCTCCTCCAGCAATGCCCCGAAGGCGTCCGCGCATCGCCCGACATGCGATCATCGGCGGACGTGCAAGCCGGAACCACCTCGCAGCCGCCGCAGCGGGCAGGCGCCAACGACGCCCGGCTCGTTGCCATGCTCGAACTCGGTACGCGCGCTCGCCAAGAGACGGGAGAATGCCGGCAAGCAGATCGTCTGCAGCGCCGCTTCGTTTGCCGAGCGCTGCCTTTCAACGCCGTTGTTTGCAGGCCTGTAGCCGAAAGGCCTCAAACGGCACCGACCTTTCGGTGAGATGGCGCGACCACATTTGCGATCATCTCGCCGAAGGGACCGGCATTCCTTGCCGGCCCGCGGTCGTTGCCGGTCGTCGGCTTGAGCGGCAGCTTCGGGAAGACCAGCTCGGCGAAGCGATAGCATTCCTCCAGATGCGGATAGCCCGACAGGATGAAGCGGTCGATTCCCAGCGCCATGTACTCCTTCATCCGTTCGGCCACTTCGTCCGGATTGCCGACCAGCGCGGTGCCCGCCCCGCCGCGGACCAAGCCGACGCCCGCCCACAAGTTTGGACCGACGACCAGCCTGTCGCGCCGGCCGCCATGCAGCTGAGACATCCGGGCTTGGCCGACCGAATCCATCCGCCCGAACGCCTTCTGGGCAGTGAGGATTGCCCCGTCATCGACCTTCGAGATGAGCTCCTCCGCGGCCTCCCACGCCGCCACCGACGTGTCGCGCACGATCACGTGCAGGCGGATCCCGAACGACAGGGTCCGGCCGTGGCGCGCCGCCGCTGCCTTCGCCGTGGCAATCTTCCGCGCGACGTCGGCCGGCCGCTCGCCCCAGGTCAGATATACATCGACATGTCGCGCCGCCACGTCGACGCCGGCATCCGACGAGCCGCCGAAATAGAGCGGCGGATACGGCTCCTGCACTGGCGGGTAGAGGAGCTTGCCCTCCTCGATCCTGAGCGCCTTACCCGTATAGTTGACCGTCTCGCCGGCGAGCAGCCGGCGCCAGATATAGAGGAACTCATCGGTCACGGCATAGCGCTCGTCGTGGCCGTAGAAAAGACCGTCACCGCGTAGCTCGTAGGGATCGCCGCCGGCGACGACGTTGATCAACAACCGTCCGTTCGACAACCGGTCAAGCGTCGCCGCCATGCGCGCGGCGACTGACGGCTCGGTGAGTCCTGGCCGGACCGCGACCAGAAAGCGAAGGCGCTCCGTGAGCGGGACCATTGCCGACGCGATCACCCAGGAATCCTCGCAAGACCGGCCGGTCGGCAGCAGGACGCCGAAGTAGCCGAGATCGTCGGCACTGCGTGCGATCTGAGACAGGTAGTTGAGCGACACGTGGCGCGCGCCGATCTCGCTGCCAAGATAGCGCCCATCGCCATGGGTGGGCAGGAACCAGAGCACGTCGGTGGTCGAGGCGGGAGCGGGAAGATCGAGATCGGACTGCCGGAAGTCGTGGACGGCCATGGTCGAGCCTCTGTCAGGATGCGGCGGGAAAAACCGGTCGCGGGTAATCGCCTACTGCTTGGGTCACGATAGATCGAGCACGCGGACGATCTGCTCGCGAAGCGCCTGCACGTCGCCCGCGGTGCGCAGGCGGGGACGCGGAAGATCGATCGAGATCTCGCTGTGGATGCGGCCCGGCTGACCCAGCATCACGACGACGCGGTCCGAGAGGACGACCGCCTCCTCGATGTCGTGCGTCACGAAGATCACGGTGAAGCGCCTGTCCTGCCAAAGCGAGCTCAGGTGCCCCTGAAGCCTCAGCCGCGTGAAGCTGTCGAGCGCACTGAACGGCTCGTCGAGCAGGAGGATGGAGGGCTGGCGCACCAGCGCCCGCGCGATCGCCGCGCGTTGCGCCATGCCCCCGGAAAGCTGCCGCGGCAGGCTGTCGCCGAAGTCCGACAGGCCGACATCGGCAAGTGCCTGTTCGATGCGCGTGTCTTGCGCGGCGCGATCCATGCGCAGCAGCGCCAGCCGGATGTTCTCGCGCACCGTGAGCCACGGCATCAGCCGCGGCTCCTGGAACACCATCGCAACGTCGGAGGTCGGCCCGTCGACCGTGCGCTGCGATAGCCGAACCAGGCCGCTGGAAGGTCGCTCCAGTCCCGAGACGATCCGCAGCAGCGTCGACTTTCCGCAACCCGACGTTCCGATCAAGGACACGAATTCGTGCTCGCCCACGACGAGGTTGATGTCGGCGAGCGCCGGGCGCGTATCCCCGGCGCCGTGCTCGAAGCGCTTGGCGAGTCCCGCGATCTCGAGATTCACGCCTCTTCTCTCCGCTGCAGCGAAGCAAAGTCGTCCTGCCACGCGAGCAAGCGCCGGCCGGCGGCGACGAGGAGCGCATCGCTGGTCTTGCCGGCGACGGCGAACAGGATCAGCGAACCGATGATGATCGACGGGCGGCCGGTCATCTGGCCGTCGATCATGAGGAAGCCCAGCCCCTTGCTTGCCCCCATGAGCTCAGCCGCGATCACGAACATCCAGCCGAGGGCAAGACCCGCCCGCAGGCCCGTAAAGTAGCTCGGCAGCGTCGCCGGAAGCAGGATATGCAGCACGAGCTCGAGTCGGCCGAGATTATTGACCTGTCCGACCTCGACCAGCTTGCGGTCGACGCCCTGGATACCGGCCATGAAGTTGAGATAGACCGGGAAGAACACGCCGGCAGCGATTAGCAGGACCTTCGAGGTCTCGAAGATACCGAACCACAGGATGAACAGCGGCACCCAGGCAAGTGATGGAACCGCCTTGAGCGCCTGGATCGTAGGATCGAGATAGTCGCGAACGGCAGCGGAATAGCCAGTTGCAGCGCCGATCACCGTGGCGGCGAACGTGCCGAGAAGGAAACCCAGCACGATACGCAAGGCCGTCGTCCAGACATGCTCCAGCAACTCGCCGCTCGCAGCCACCTTCCAGAGATCCCGGGCAACCTGCGCGGGCGACGGCAGAATCTGCGGCGAAGCCACGCCCGTCGACGAGAGGGCCGACCAGACCAGCAGCAGCAGGACGGGAAGGACGAAGCCCCTCGCGGACATCCGGCGCACGAGCGCCAGCCGGACCACCCGGCGTCCGGGCTGCGTCGAAAGACGTTCGATGAGCGTCATTGCCCTGGGTCTAGCGTCAGCAATGGCGTCCGAGCGTCAGCCGGTCTTGCTCGGCAGGTAGGACGTGTCGACCAGCTCGCCGACGAGCTTGGAGATATTGATGCTGTCATCGATGACGCCGATCTGCCGCAGGACTTCGCCCGTCGCCAGAAAGGTTTCACGATGTTCCTCTCCGATCGCGGATTTCGAAATGTCTGTGCGTTCCGAAAGCTGGAGCTTCGCCACAGCGGGAGATATGCTCGCTGCTGCGATCAGATCGGCCGCCAGTTCCTCGGGGTGGGCCCTCGCATATTCGCGCGCCTTGTCATAGACCGCCAGCACCCGCCGCACGACATCCGGGTGTTGCCGGGCGAAGGCCTCCCGGACATTGAGGATGCCGT
>Ga0209909_100141_pt1 | contig 120031 bp, 122 predicted proteins | sample FECB22metaG_FD_188302 | JGI IMG/M metagenome (GOLD analysis project Ga0209909, IMG submission 188302) | Cyanobacterial communities from the Joint Genome Institute, California, USA - FECB-22 (SPAdes) (version 3) | ecosystem: Environmental > Aquatic > Thermal springs > Hot (42-90C) > Microbial...
CCCTCCCCGGATCGATCTCGAGTTGACGATCAACGACCCCGCCATGCGGGCCTCCGGCTATCACCGCCGGCGGTTCCTGGTTTTCGGCGCCTGCTGAACGCGGCGGCCCGGCAGCCTCGCGCCGACCGCTCAGGCCTTCTCTCCCACCTTCGCCTCCGGCAGCGTCGGCGATGTCGCGAAGCCATGGGCGGTGATCGGCTTGGCCCGGCCCTTGACCGCGACCTTGTGGGTGGTCGTGCCGCCGAGGACGCGGCCCGCCGCCTTCATCGTGTCGTCGGAGACGATGATGTCGCCGAGATGCAGGCCGATACGGAACGCCTGACGGCGCTCGGCGGGAACCTCGAGATTGCGTTCGGCCATACCGCGCTGCAGCTCGACGGCCGAGCGCACGGCTTCCACGGCGCTGCCGAACTCGACCAGCACACCGTCTCCCACCGTCTTGACGATGCGGCCGTGGAAACGCTCGACCACCGGCGCCACCAGCTCGGCGATGTGAGCGCGCAGATCGACCAGCGTGCCCTCTTCGTCGGCCCGCATCAGGCGGCTGTACCCGTCGACATCGGCGACCAGGATGGTCGCGAGCCGCCGGTTGGCGACGGGGTCCGGCATCGCGGAAGGCGGTCAGCCCGCTGCGAAGCGCTGGGCGGAGGGCCGCGCCATGTTGTCCTCGAGGATCCAGGGCGCCATCTGCGGCCGCGATTGCGGATTGTGAAAGAAGGCGATCTCTTCCGTCATGCCGGCGAATCCTCGGGGCTCGGGAACGGCGCCTCCATACACCCGGAGACCGGTTCTGTCAGGTCGCGCGTCCTGGTTCGTCGACGCGCATTAGCGATTCACATTACGTCGGCACTGTGGACTTTTAACAGTCGCGATGCCCCTGAATCCGGGACCAACCGTCGCGAAGCGGCCGTCAGAGATAGACGCCCTTCATCCCGCCCTCGGGATAACGGGTGCCGGCCGCGGCGCCCGGCGGCAGCGCCGATGACAGTCGCGCGACATCGTCGACCGACAGCACGACATTCAGCGCCGCGAGATTCTCGTCGACCCGCTCGATCCGCTTGGTGCCCGGAATCGGCACGATGTCGTTGCCCTGGGCCAGCAGCCAGGCCAGCGCCACTTGCCCGGGCTTGCAGCCCTTCTCGCGCGCCACGGCTTCGATGGCCGCGACCTTGGCCAGGTTCTGGCCGAGATTGTCGGCGGCGAAGCGCGGATGGCGGCCGCGGCCATCGCCCTCGGGAATGTCGGAGATCTGCCGCACCGAGCCCGTCAGCAGGCTGCGGCCGAGCGGTGAATAAGCGACATAAGAGATGCCAAGGGAGCGCGTGGTCTTGAGCGTCTCCTCGGCGTGCTCGCGATAGAGCAGCGAGTACTCGCTCTGCACCGCGGCGAGGGGATGGACCTTGTGCGCGCGCCGGATGGTCTCGGGCTTGGCCTCGCTCAAGCCCAAGGCGCGCACCTTGCCCGCCTTCACCAGCTCGGCCATGGCGCCGACCGTGTCCTCGATCGGCACCGATGGATCGACACGATGCTGGTAGTAGAGATCGATCACGTCGACGCCCAGCCGCTTCAGGCTGGCATCGCAAGCGGCCTTCACATAGGCCGGGCTGCCGTCGACGCCGTTGGCGCCGCCCGGCCTCTGCGTCTGGCCGAACTTGGTGGCCAGCACGACCTTGCCGCGACGGCCGCCGCCCAGCGCCTTGCCGAGCAGCGTCTCGTTGTGGCCCCAACCATACATGTCCGAGCTGTCGAGAAAGTTCACGCCGCGATCGATGGCGTGATGCACGACGCGGATCGCCTCGGCGTCATCGCTCTTGCCGTAGGCACCCGACAGCGACATGCAGCCGAGCCCAATGGGAAAGACGGAGAGAGTGCTGGCACCCAGGGTGCGGAATTTCGGCTGCATGCTGGTGGTCATGGTGATCCTCTCATTTTTCATGGGCATTTTTCAGGCGCGCCGTCGGACCGGAATGGGCCATGATCGGCAGAAGAACGAGAAAATCAATCCTGGGAGAGACGACTGATGCTTACCCGCCGGGCTGCTTTCGCCGCGATGCTGGCTGCGGCGGCAACACCCCTGCCAGCGCCCGTGCGCGCCCAAACTGACGGCTCCTATCCCAATCGTCCCGTCCGTTTCATCGTCCCGGCGGCGCCGGGCGGCCCGACGGACGTCATGGCCCGCATGATCTCGCCCGGCCTCAACGCCAAATTCGGGCAGCCGGCGGTGATCGTCAACCGGGCGGGCGCCGGCGGCAATATCGGCGTCGTACAGGTCGCGAAGTCGCCGCCCGACGGCTACACGCTGCTGATCGCCTCGACCGGGTTCGTCGTCAATCCGAGCCTGTTTCGCGAACCGGGTTACGACCCTTTCAAGGACTTCGTTCCCATCACCGAGCTCGGCTCATCACCCAATGTCATCCTGGTCCATCCCTCCTCGCCCATCACCTCGATCGCCGAGCTGGTCGACAAGGCCAAGGCATCGAAGGAGAAACTCGACGTTATCAATCCAGGGCAAGGCTCGACGCCGCACCTGACGGCGGAGCTGCTGCAGCTCAAGGCCGGCATCGCCATCGAGAACATTCCCTACAATGGAGCGGGCCCGGCAATCCAGGCGTTGCTGGCCAAGACGGCACCGGTCGGCGTCACCGCCCTGCCGCCCGCTCATCCGCACATCAAGTCGGGAGCCCTGCGCGCGCTCGCCATCACCGCCGGCAAGCGGTGGCTCGATCTGCCGGACGTGCCGACCATGGAGGAGGCGGGCTATCGCGGCTTCGTATCGGAGACTTTTCAGGGACTGTATGCGCCGGCGGGAACGCCGGACGCGATCGTCCAGCGTGTGGCGCGCGCCACGCTCGACGTGTTGGCCGATGCCGCGACGCTGGACAAGCTGCGCGGCGTCGGTTTCGACGTTCGGGCGAACGGACCGGCTGGCCTGGCGCAGCGGGTGGCGCGCGAGGTGCCGATGTGGCGCGACGTGATCGTGCAGTCGCGCATCGAGCTGCAGTAGGAGCCCGGCGAACGACAAGGCGATCGCCGGGCGTGCCTACTGCGCTTCGATCAAGTCATCGCGTTGGAGACGTTGGTCAGGACGCCGTTGACCTTGTTGCCCACCGCGCCCATGGCGGCAATGGCGGCGACGGCGATCAGCGAGGCAATCAGCGTGTACTCGATGGCGGTGGCGCCGCGCTCGCTCTTCATCAGACGACGGAAAATGGACAGCATCGAAATCTCCTGGGAAAAGGCACGTCTTTCAAAATACAAAAACTACTTGCCGAGGCCGCGACGGGTCTGGGGGCCCACCGGCATCGTCACGAACGCTACGCGCTCCGTAACAAAGATATCCGCGAGCCGAGTGCAGATGAATTTGAGACTTGTATCAATGTTGTCTCATACCCTGCGAAGCATTGGACCGCAGGCAAGCTGCCGATTGCACTCCCTTGCTGTGTTGCTTCAGTATGATAACTACCTGCGGTGACGGGGCCACCCGATCCGACCCTCGATGTGCTTCTCGACCTCGACCGGGCAGGTGCTCGTGGTGGATCCGGAGGGTGGCCATTGGGTTCGGTTCGTTGTGACGCGGTTGCCGGTGTCGCGGGAGAAGCCGCACGGCATCGACTACTCGCTCACCCTGCATGGGCATGATGGTGAGCGGTTGGTCGGCTTCGACAACGCCCATCCGGTCGGCCGGCGGAAGCGGGGCGGGCCGCAGGACCACCGCCACCGGCTGCGTTCGATCCGGCCCTACGAGTACCAGGACGCGGCGACCTTGCTTGCCGACTTCTGGGAGACCGTGGACGCGGTGTTGCGCGAAAGAGGAGTGATCCAATGACGACGCTGAAGGTCGGCATCGTCAGCTACAAAGAGATGAAGGCCCGCACCATGGCCGTGGCGCGTGGCGAGCGGCGTGTGACGGCCGATGAGCCCAAGGTCTGGTTCACCTCGACCGAATCCTTCGCTAAAGTCCTGTCAGCCGGCAACCGCGAGCTGCTGCGCGTCATCGCGGAGAAGGCGCCCGGCTCGCTGGACGAATTGGCCCGCATCACCGGCAAGGCCAAGTCCAACCTGTCGCGCACGCTGAGGACGATGGAAGGCTACGGCCTGGTCCGCCTCGAAAGGGGCGAACGGGGCCGTATCACGCCCAAGGTGATGCACGACCGGGTGGAGCTGGACCTGCCGCTCAGGCTGTCGCGCAAAGCAAGCTGAATACCGCTTGGCCGCGAGCCGGCCAGACCGCCGGGTCCGTGGCAAGCACCTAATGTAAGATGGCAAATGAGTAAGTCTCCGATTCAAGGGCAAGAGTACCGAAGCGCGTTCAAGCTCTACAGCGAGGACGGAAAACGAGCCGCCGACGTGCTGGAGTTCCGCAACGGTGAAACATATCTGAATGAGCAGGAATGGGTCGAAGGGACTACATTCAAGAACAGGCATTCCGGAAGGTTGGTCGGTCCGTTCGCCTCGCCAGCGGATGCAGAAAAGTTCATAGTAGCGACGCCCTGGTTCCGCGGTAGCCACGCATAGGCGTCCGCCTCTCGCATCGCGCAGCCGCGATCTTGGAGTCATCAAGCCAGCAGGCAATCACGCCGCAGATCATCCGCAAGTTCGCTAGGACAGGCCGCGAGCGGATGCAGATCGACGGGGCTGGCTACCGCCGCGACCATCTCCGGACGCTCGCCCAGCGCGTCGAGGTCGCCGCCAAAGAGGCCCGCATCATGGGGTCGAAAGGTGATCTGCTCCGAACCCTTACCGCCGCGGCGGGCGTAAAATCGGCTACGCCCGGCGTTCGCAGTTCTGTTCTGAAATGGCGGAGAGGGTGTCCGCCGCACTGCCGTCCCGCCCTGTCCGGGCACGACAAAATAGGCCCGTTCTGAAAGCGCTTTTTCCCACGTGATTGTCCTTGCATGTCCACGGCTGAACGCCTACGTACCCACCATTCTGATGGGTAGAATGGTGGGTAGACTTGCGGCACGCCCAACACCGTCTCACCGCCCTTTCGATCGCCCGTGCGAAGTCGCCGGGCTATCTGCCCGATGGCGGCGGGCTGTACTTGCAGATCACCGAGGCCGGGGCCCGGAGCTGGATCTATCGCTTTGCCCTGGACAAGAAACGTCGGGAGATGGGCCTAGGCCCCTACCCTGCCGTCAGCCTCGCCCAGGCCCGAGAACTGGCCAGGGACGCTCGTTCGCTCGCGAAGGCCGGTCAGGACCCTATTGCCGCCCGTGACGCTAGCCGGGCTCGCCAGCGGGTTGAGGAGGCCCGCGGCGTGACCTTCGACAAGGCCACGGAGCTGTTCCTAAAAGACCACAAGCGCACTTGGAAGAACGCCAAGCACCGTCAGCAGTGGGAGAACACACTCAAGACCTACGCCTCGCCCGCCATGGGCGCCTTGTCAGTGGCCGCGATCGACACCCAAGACGTGACGAAGGTGCTGGACCCGATCTGGCATACCAAACCGGAAACGGCCTCCCGAGTCAGGGGCCGAATTGAGCGCATCTTGGACTGGTCGAAGGTCCGCGGTCTCCGAACAGGCGAAAATCCGGCGCGGTGGCGTGGGCACTTAGACAAGATCTATCCGCCCAGAGGCAAGGTTCGAAAGGTCAGAAACCACCCGGCGCCGGACATCGATGCCATGCCGACGATCTACGCCCGCTTGCGCCAGGCCAGTGGCGTAGCGGCCAAGGCCCAGCGCTTCACGATCCTGACGGTTGTTCGAGCCGGAGTCACCACTGGAGCCCGCTGGCCAGAAATCGACCGCAAAGAGCGTGTCTGGACGATCCCACCCGAGCGGATGAAGACCGACAAACAGCATCGTGTCCCTCTTTCTCGCGAAGCCCTCGACATCCTGGACGAAATGGCAAAGGTCCGAGTTGATGACCGGGTGTTCCCAGGCCACCGCAATGGCAAGCCGCTGTCGCTGACGGGTCTTTCCAAGGCCCTGCGAGCGGCCGGCGGCGGCGATGCGACAACGCATGGCGTCCGCAGCACCTTTAAGGATTGGGCATCCGAGCGCACGTCGTTCCCGTCCGAAGTATCCGAAATGGCGTTGGCTCATGCGATCAGCGACAAGGTCGAGGCGGCCTATCGGCGCGGCGAGCTGATGAAGAAGCGTACGAGCATGATGCAACAGTGGGCCACGTTCCTGGCTAGCGATGCCGCCGGCAAGGTCGTCTCGATCGGGAGCCGCCGTCGCGCCGCGTAGTGTAGAATTCGTCTCGGCGCGGCTAGGGCGACGGCCCGAACACCTGTCCGCAAGCAGGAGTGCCGCGCCAACCTCCAACCTTGCGGCAAGCATGCACCGTTGCGGAGGTGCCAGTGTTTGAAGGTCAATCTAGCGCCTCTGCACTTGCCGAGTTGACGCTCGCAGAGTGGGCCGCGCAATGGCGACACGCATTGCGCCTTTACAGGCGAGCCTGCGCTGCCGCCAATAGTTGGGAGGGGCAAAAAGGAGACCCGATGCCCGAGCGGATTAGGGTCGGTATTGAAAGGTGTGCGGAGAATGCGCCGGCCGTCGATCAACTACTTGCAACATGGCTCAAGGACGACGCGCATCAGGGCCGTCGAATTGTAGGGCTGCGTGAACTGGATCCGTTGCCAAGGAATTTCAAGCTGGTGCTGCGGGAGCATGCCATCGCTAGGATCCGCGCCCCGATCCGCCAGCAGATCCAAACACGCTACAGGCGGATAGCTGAAAAACTCCTTAAGCGCTTCGCCGTTCGGCTCGAGGTTGAATGTCTGATCGGAGCAATCGTCCGAGCACGAACCCTTACTGGCTCGCTCACGACGTTGACGCGCTCTGACATCCGTCTTGGCGTGCTCGACATCGACGACGACTCGATTATGTTGAAAAACCAGAAGTGGTTTTCGGTCTGCATCTCCCTGCCATTGGCGAAAGCCGAAGCGGGACCAACGCCGAAGCGTCGGCGCTTCACGCAGGCGCCCCCTCCGCCTCCAACAGTCCGCGGTTTTTTTGGCCCGCTTGAGCCTAAGGCTTCTCCTGCCGCGGACCTAGCCAGCACCTATGGTGCAAGGCGCACACCTGGCGTGAAGTCAAACAAGCTCTCAGCAGCGATTGAATGGCTCTTAACGACCTACCCGAACGGGGTGCCGGCTGATCGGAAAAACGACGTGCTTGTTGCCGACATGAAGGCAGAGACCGACATCGAAATCAGCGTCAAGACACTGCGGCGGGCGATGGTCAAAATTGCCGAACGGTCACAGGGACAGATTGCGGACAAAGCGGTCAAGTGACTTGCCACATTTGTCCATAAGAGGCCCAAGCGAGGAGTCCTAGGCTTCTCCAGTACGCGCACCAGCACGCGCGCATTGGAGGCCAATGTCAGTCACCGACGAAAGCATCCCTCGCAACCGGCATGAGCGACGGGCTGCTGACAGCGGGCACGTCCTGGCGTTCCCGATCGGCGAAGTCCCGCAGCGGTTGGGGATTTCGAGAACCAAGGCATACGAAGAAATCGCAGCGGGTCGGCTGCGAGCTGTGAAGTGCGGCTCGCGGACTCTCATCCCGTACGCATCGGGTGAAGCTTGGCTTGCCAGCTTGCCCACGCTCGCCGCCTGAAACGGAGAACGGCGACGCACACCCGCGCCGCCGTCCCGATTGTCCGTTGTTCGATTCCCCTTCCAAGAGAACCGAAGCATGAAATCCAGACTAGACCATAGCCCTACGATTTCCAACTCCCGTGCGCTGCCATTGTTCGCGGCGGCGGAGGCCGAGCGTGTGCGTCGGCTGCCGATTGCGGCGCGCCGCCTCGCGCGGCGCCTGAATGTCCCATCCGAAACCGCCGTCACGATTGCCGAGCTGGCGGGCTTCCATATGGAGGCCCGTTGATGGATCTGTTCAGCACCACGACTGTCTCGCACGAGGCGATGGGCGCCGCCGCCAAGCCACCTCGCAACCGTGTCCGACAGACGTTCCGTGTGCACGAGCCGAATGGCGAGACGCGCACCGTAACCCTGATCGGCCGAGATGCTTGGGCCCTAGCCGCCCTGGTGCACGCGGGGTCGACAGGGTGCACGCCAATCACGAAGCCGGCGCCGCGGTGGTCTCACTACATCTGGAAGCTACGCCACAAGTACGGCCTGAACGTCGTGACGATCGATGAAGACCACGGTGGACAATTTCCAGGGCAGCACGCCCGATACGTCTTGCAGCAGCGCATCGAGTTCATCGCTATGAGCGAGGCCGCCGATGGATGATACGACCATCGGCACGCTGCCGAAAAACTCCCGCGAGTCCATCACCGTCGCCTTGCGGACGTTCAAGGGCCACCAGTTCTGTGACGTGCGAGTGGTGATCGAGGGCAAGGACGGCGCGCCGCAGCCGACCAGTAAGGGCGTTGCCATCAAGCTGGACGGCCTGCCGGCGCTGATCGAACTGTTGCGCCAGGCGCACGCTAAGGCCAAAGCCGCGGGCTGGCGCAATGCCGAGTAAGCGCAAGCGCGGACGCCGCGTCGATGAGACCGGCCGAAATATCGGCAACGGGCATCATGTCCGACTGTACCGCTGGGAGCTGGAATCGCCGGCCTATCGTTGGCTGTCGGTGGGCGCCCGCGCCCTGCTGGTGGAACTGAAATCGCTCTACACCGGCAACAACAACGGAGCACTGTTCCTGTCGGTCCGCAGAGCCGCGGAGCGCATGAACTGCAGCAAGACCTTCGCGGCGAAGATGTTTGGTGAGCTGCAAGACCGCGGGTTCATCCGCGCGAAGCAACCGGGCGCCTTCAACGTCAAGTGCCTGACCGGTGATGGTCGGGCGACATGCTGGATCTTGACCGAGTACGCCTATGCCGGCGCGCTGGCGACTAAGGATTTCATGCGGTGGCGACCGTCCGAAAATTCAGAACACGGTCCGCGGAGTAGGACAGACCGTCCCACCACGCGGACACTCAACCCGAAAACGCCCGAAACCGTCCCACCACGCGGACGCTTTGAGCCCAAGTTCGCCCTTTCACGGTCCCACCACGCGGACACAGATAATTTACCACGGGAGGTGGCGTAGCTCATGACGAAGACCACGACCTCGGAAGCGCGTGAGCCGCGCGCGGAGCCCCTGCGTAGCGCAGCGCGCGAGCGAACGCGCGGTGACGGGCGCCCTACTGCCGCAGCCGGCAGTGCACCGGTAAAGGCATACGAGCCCACGGCCGAGGAGCGGGAGACTATCCTAGCGTACTTTTCGCGAAGAAAGGCTGCTCCGGGGATCAAGGTCGATGACGACAGGGGAGTAGCCACGGTCGGCATTGACCATCCCGACCAGACGACGGGCACCCTACTACTTGCCGCAGCCGTCGGAGACAGGGATGGGCAATTCCTGCCGAGCCTTCTCAATGGCCTCTGCCAAGCGACGGCCAACAAGGGCAAAGTGGATCGGGCACAGCTGAATTTTGCCCTTTCGGTGGTGAAGGGCATTGAGCCGCGAGATCCGTTGGAGACCATGCTGGCCGCTCAGATGGCTGTCACGCACAACGCCATCCTGACGTTTGCCCGGAGGCTGAACCACGTGGACACCATCCCGCAGCAGGACAGTGCAGAGCGCGCGCTGAACAAGCTGGCGCGGACCTACACAATGCAGCTTGAGGCACTGAAGAAGTACCGGAGCGGCGGGGAGCAGACGGTCCGGGTGGAGCATGTCACAGTCAACGAGGGCGGCCAGGCCATCGTCGGCAATGTCACCACCGGGGGACCGGGTTCACGGTCAAAAGAGAAGGCAACCCCTTGAACGCAGTCTATCCATTCCAGAAAAGCCCGCGCTGCACCGCAACGTCGAAGCGCACCCGGGAGCACTGCATGGCGCCGGCCGTGAAAGGTTGGACTGTCTGCCGCTTCCACGGCGCGCGTGGCGGTGCGCCTGCCGGCAAGCGCAATGGCATGTACCGGCACGGCGACTACACAATGGAAGCCATTCGACTGAGACGATGGGTGACCGACTTAGCGCGGATGGCTCGGCTTCAAGTTCAAGGGCGCCGCCGGTGAAATCCAGTTCGTCAGGGATTGGCCCATGGGCCGCGCTGGCGACGACCTACGATGAAAGGTGAGTTTTGGCGCGCCGTGCTTGTTCTCCTAAAGCAGAACGGCAGCGCGGGATAACTCCCGACACGCCTTCTTGGTTTGGCTCGGGTTCAAAGGTGGAACAGACTGCCAAATGCCACAATGGTAGTCGTTGCCGGCTATGGGCTCGGGCCCTACGCGAAACCGTTCTTTGCGCACGTCATCGATTGCGAGTTTTGCTCCACGTTTGCCCGCTAGCTTCGCGAAATGATCAGGTTGAAGGCCATCTGCCACCAGCTGTTCCAGCGCGTCCGCTGACATACTAAAAGAACCTGAGGTCGAAAACCTGAACGCGGCCGAAGTGGCACGCAGGCATTTGTGATTCTCGTCAAAATCTACAAAACCTAGCGCTGACAACACATGCCGGACTACATGATGCCGATTCGGCAGACGCACCGAATCATCATGCGGCAGCACATTTCCGGCCGCGTCACGAGCAGGATTGCCGTGCCAGGGCATCGGGCCGCTAGTTAGCCTTTAGCCTATCGATTGCCCATTGCAGCTTCGGGTGGCCGAAATCCAGGTCATCGTGCTCTACTCCGGCCGACACATCGAAGACGCTAACATCTAGCTGACCGTCCGGACTGACCTCCATTTCCAGCTCTACGCCCCCTGCGTACCACGTCATCAAAACTCCGCCTTCTGGCGTCGCTGCCACGTTAGGCGTCTTGGTCTGAGGTCTCGCAACAGAGTAAAGTACCTGTGCTGCGCGATACAACGTAACGATGGATGGTGGCTTGGTGCCAGGTCCAGCCCAATTCGGAGGAAGGGACGCGATCTGTTGCAATCGGTCAAGGAACGCCTGCGCCCAAGTATACTCATTCGCCAAGGGCGAGTTGGTCGTCGCGGCCCTAGGTTCGATCCGAGCCTGATCGGAGAGCGTCGCGACAGATCTTTCCTGAAGGTCCCCAAACTGAAGCGGGCTCGAGGCAAGAGCCGCTGCGCTCAAGAGAGGTGTTGTCAACATCATCGCTTCCCCCAAAATTTGTGCATCTCGACAGACGTCAAGTGATCAAACGCGCGCACAATCCACTCCCGCGCCTTCAGCTGTAGGCGGGGTAATGCGCTATCCTCTTCCTCTCCTTCAGGTAGAGGTCCCCGGACTGTTAGTTCGAACGAGACCACCGGCGCGCCGGTCGCATCCACTCCGTTGTTTGCGGACACGTACCCGCGAGCCCAATCAGCGCCATCGGCGGACAGAACACGCTGACTTGTGAGCGATGTCACTTCAGAAGGACCTCCCAAGCCAAGGCGCAGCTGAGGAGCCAGGAATGACATCACCTCCTCGACTACGAGAGGCCGATCTGTCGAACTAATTCGGTTCACGTAGGTAATCTCCCACTGTGAAATCCGAGGCGAAATTCCTTGGCTTACTAAGAAGCCCTTCCAATTCGCCAACTGGATCGCGAACCTTTCCCGCACGTACTCGAAATGTGGGTACGCCTGATCATTGGTTCGCTTCCGCCAATTGAAGATGAGGCGGTCATTTTGCAGTTGAAGGAGTTCGACATCGTCCTGCGTCGACAACCAGTACCGCATTCCCGGTAGGGGGAAGACGAACGGAAGGAAAGTTTGAGAGACAGCGGGATACGCAAGGTTCTCGACGCGTGGTTCCAGAGGCGGCTGCTCGACAATCTTGGGGAAGTCATTGCGAACGGACGACCAAAAGAGGCCAATGTGGGCCCCGGTGATCGGCATACGCTGGAATTGCACCCCGACAACGACTTCGTTTACTGGCGGGGAATCGTAGTCCGGTAGGTCTGGAGGTCGGGCCATGCTCGCGGATTATCTTCTGATGGTGAATCGCCAGAGGTCCCAAGTAAAGCACTGATCTAACAGCGGGAATCGAAAAATTGGGGAACGCCGCAACGCAATATCGCCTTTCAGGCAGGGGCAGGTCGGCTCGCGATGGCGACCGCCGCGGCGCGCGCTATAGGTTTACTGTCGCAAACACAGACTTCACCCAGTCTCGCCGATGCCCGCGCAACTGGTCGACAGGCTGCCATGCAGCCGGCCAGCGCCAGGCGGTTGCGTCCGTAAGCCGACGGGATAGGACGGAAATCCGGCCTCGCTGCCCTGCTGAATAGGCCACGACAAGGACCTAAGCGAGTCGTTGTTGGTGGGTAGCATGGTGGGTAGAAACGGCCTATACGCTCAGATATGCCGATTCTATTGGCATTTTCTGTAGAAAGTGGCGGAGAGGGTGGGATTCGAACCCACGGTACGCTTGCACGCACAACGGTTTTCGAGACCGTCCCGATCGACCACTCTGGCACCTCTCCGGGGCCCCGCTTATAGGGGGGCGATTTCCCGCTAGCAACCGCGGCGTCTTGGCCGTCGAATTGGGCGGAATGGCCTGATTTTCCAAGGTTTCCGCCGTTGACTTGGGGGACTTCCTGCGTATATTCCGCCCCTCTCCGGCGGGTCGGTCAGGCCCGCCGTGCTGTTTCATGCCTTCCGGCATTTAGGGCCTCAGCCAGCGAAAACCCCTAGGAATAGGGAAGATAGCGGGTTCGGGCGAGCCGGCGGGCCTCACGTCAGGTGTCATCATGATCGCCGTTATCCGCACGGGTGGAAAGCAATACACGGTCGCCGCCGACCAGGAGCTCACGGTCGAGCGCATCGCAGGCTCCGCCGGCGACAAGGTCGAGTTCGACGACGTGCTGATGGTCGGCGAGAAGGTCGGCGCGCCGACCGTGGCCGGCGCCAAGGTCGTGGCCTCGATCGTCAAGCAGGCGCGCGGGCCGCACCTCATCGTCTTCAAGAAGCGGCGCCGCCAGAACTCGCGCCGCAAGAACGGCCATCGTCAGGACCTGACGGTGGTCAAGATCGAACAGATCGTCGCCTAAGCAGAAAGCGACCGGAGTAACCAGTCATGGCACACAAAAAAGCAGGCGGCTCCTCGCGTAACGGCCGCGACTCAGAGAGCAAGCGGCTGGGCGTGAAGCGCTTCGGCGGCCAGAAGGTCCTCGCGGGCAACATCCTGGTCCGCCAGCGCGGCACCAAGATGAACGCCGGCGAGAATGTCGGCATCGGCCGCGATCACACGCTGTTCGCTACCGCCGACGGCGTCGTCACCTTCCGCACCCGCTCGGGCGGCAAGGTCGAGGTCAACGTGCGACCGGCGCCGGCGCCTGCTCCGGAGAAGATCGCCGCCGAATAGCCGTTCCCGATCCATCGGATTTTCAGAGGGGGAGCGGCTCGCCGTTCCCCCTTTTCGTTTCTGGACCCAACCCATGAAGTTCCTCGACCAGGCCAAGATCTACCTCCGCTCCGGCAATGGCGGCGCGGGCTGCGTGGGATTCCGCCGCGAGAAGTTCATCGAGTTCGGCGGTCCGGACGGCGGCGATGGCGGCAAGGGCGGCGACGTCATCCTGGAATGCGTCGATGGGCTGAACACGCTGATCGACTACCGCTATTCCCAGCACTTCAAGGCCGAGACCGGCCATCACGGCATGGGCAGCCAGCGCACCGGCGGCAAGGGCAAGGACATCGTGCTGCGCCTGCCGCGCGGCACCCAGGTCTTCGCCGAGGACAACGAGACGCTGCTGGCCGACCTTACCGAGATCGGCCAGCGCATCGTGCTGCTGAAGGGCGGCGACGGCGGCTACGGCAACCTGCACTACAAGAGCTCGACCAACCGCGCTCCGCGCCGCGCCGACAAGGGCTGGCCCGGCGAAGAGATGTGGGTGTGGCTCAGGCTGAAGCTGATCGCCGATATCGGTCTGGTCGGCCTGCCCAATGCCGGCAAGTCCACCTTCCTCGCCGCCACCTCCAACGCGCGGCCCAAGATCGCCGACTATCCCTTCACGACCCTGCATCCGGGCCTGGGTGTGGTGAAGGTGGGCAACCGCGAGTTCGTGATGGCCGACATCCCGGGCCTGATCGAAGGGGCCAGCGAGGGCGCGGGGCTGGGGACGCGCTTCCTGGGCCATGTCGAACGTTGCCGGGCGCTGCTGCATCTGGTCGACGGCACGCAGGACGACGTCGGCGGCGCCTACAAGACGGTGCGAGCCGAGCTCAAGGCCTATGGCGGCAATCTCGCGCGCAAGAAGGAGATCGTGGCGCTGAACAAGACCGACGCCATGACCGAGGAGGACATCGAGGCCAGGCGCGCGGCGCTCGCCAAGGTGAGCCGCAAGACCGTGCACGTGATCTCTGGCGTCTCCGGCCACGGCGTCCAGCCGCTGCTGCATGAGCTGATGAAGCTCGTCGACAAGCAGCGCGAGTCGGCAAAGGAAGCCGCGTGACCACCCTGGAGGCCGCCCGGCGGCTGGTCATCAAGATCGGCTCCTCGATCCTGGTCGACGAGAGCGGGAAGGTCCGGCGTGACTGGCTCACCAGCCTGACCGACGATGTGGCTCGCCTGCATAAGGGCGGCTGCGAGATCGTGCTGGTGTCATCGGGCTCGATCCGGCTCGGTCGCACGCACCTCAAGTTGCCGCCCGGAACGCTCAAGCTCGAGGAGAGCCAGGCCGCCGCCGCCACCGGCCAGATCCGGCTGGCCCACGCCTATCAGGAAGCACTGGCGCGTCACGGCATCACGGTGGCGCAGATCCTGCTGACCCTCGACGATTCCGAGGAGCGTCGCCGCTACCTGAACGCGCGCCAGACCATGGCCACGTTGCTGAGCCTGAAGGCCGTGCCGGTGATCAACGAGAACGACACCGTTGCGACAGACGAGATCCGCTTCGGCGACAACGATCGGCTAAGCGCCCGCGTCGCCGAGATGATCTCGGCCGACACGCTGGTGCTGCTGTCGGATATCGACGGCCTCTACACCGGCGACCCGCGCAGCGACGCTTCGGCCGCCTTCATTCCCGAGATCCGCGAGATCACGCCGGCCATCGAGGCGATGGCGGGCAGTGCTGCGTCGGAGCTCTCCAACGGCGGCATGGTGACCAAGCTGATCGCGGGCCGAATCGCCATGGCCGCGGGCTGTCGCATGGCGATCGCCGACGGCCGCGCGGTCGGCGCGCTGGGGGCGCTGATCGACGGGCATGCGCGCTGCAGCTGGTTCGTGCCGGAAGCCTCGCCGCTGTCGGCCCGCAAGAAGTGGATCAAGGGCTCGCTCAAGACCGCGGGCACGCTCACCGTCGACGACGGCGCCGTGCGCGCGCTGTCGGCCGGCAAGAGCCTGCTGCCCGCCGGCGTCACCAGCGTGGCGGGCGACTTCCGCCGCGGCGACGTGGTCGATGTGAAGGACCGGCTGGGCCGCGTGCTGGCGCGCGGGCTGGTCGCCTATGCCGCCGACGACGCCCGCCGCATCGCCGGCCGCAAGAGTGCGGAAATCGAGCGCCTGCTGGGCTTCCGTGGTCGCGACGAGATGGTCCATCGCGACGACCTGGTGGTCGAATAGGGCTATACTGGAGCGGCCGATGAACGCTTTGACCAAGCCTGCCGAGGACGCCGCCGCCATCGTGGCCGAGCTGGGCCGCCGCGCCCGCGCCGCAGCCGTCGCCCTGCGCAATGCCCCGACCCCGACCAAGAACCGGGCGCTGGCCGATGCTGCACGCCTGATCCGCGCCGAGAGGCCTGCGATCCTGGCTGCCAATGCCAAGGACATCGCGGCCGCCAAGGCGGCCGGCATGACCGAGGCGCTGCAGGACCGCCTGCTGCTGAACGACGCGCGCGTCGAGGCCATGGCCAAGGGCCTCGACGATATCGTCGCCCTGCCCGACCCCGTCGGCGCCGAGATCGAGCGCTGGACGCGACCCAACGGCCTTGCCATCAGCCGCGTGCGCGTGCCGATCGGCATCATCGGCGTGATCTACGAGGCGCGGCCCAACGTCACCGCCGATGCCGGCGCGCTCTGCATCAAGTCGGGCAATGTCGTGGTGCTGCGCGGCGGCTCGGACAGCTTCCATTCCTCGCGCGCCATCGTCGAGCTGCTGCGTCGTGCTCTGAAAGGCGCCGGACTGCCCGAGGACTGCGTGCAGCTGGTGCCGACCACCGATCGCGCCGCGGTCGGCGAGCTTTTGCGCGCCATGGACTGGCTCGACCTGATCGTGCCGCGCGGCGGGCGCTCGCTGATCGATCGCGTCACCGAGGAAAGCCGCGTGCCAGTGCTGCGCCACTACGACGGCATCTGTCACGTCTATGTCGATCGCGACGCCGACATCGCCATGGCGACGGATGTCGTGGCCAATGCCAAGATGCGCCGCGTCAGCGTGTGCGGTGCTGCCGAGACGCTTTTGGTGGACCGGGCTGCGCTCGACACGCACCTGATGCCAGTGCTCGCCAAGCTGCATGAGCTCGGCTGCGAGGTGCGTGGCGACGCCGAAGTGCAGAAGCGCGATGCCAAGGCCCTGCCCGCCACCGAGAAGGACTGGCGCACCGAGTACCTCGCGCCGGTGATCGCGGTCGCCACGGTCGACGGCGTCAGCGGCGCGATCGATCACATCGCCCGCTTCGGCAGCCAGCACACCGAATCGATCATCACCGGCAACGAGGCGACGGCCCGGCGCTTCCTCGCCGAGGTCGACAGCGCCATTGTCATGCACAACGCCAGCACGCAGTTCGCCGATGGCGGGGAGTTCGGCCTGGGCGCGGAGATCGGCATCTCGACCAACCGCATGCATGCCCGCGGGCCGGTCGGCCTGGTCGAGCTCACGACCTACAAGAACATCGTGCGCGGCCAGGGCACGACGCGGCCGTGAGCTGCAACGCGTGAGCTCTTCTCTTCATCCAATGCCGGGGGTGCCGCGGGATACGACGCGCCGCATCGGGCTTCTCGGGGGCTCGTTCAATCCCGCGCACGAGGGCCATCGCCATATCAGCCTCGAGGCGCTCCGGCGGCTCGGCCTCGACGAGGTGTGGTGGCTGGTCTCGCCGCAGAACCCACTGAAGGCCGGCGACGGCATGGAGCCGCTCGCGACCCGGGTCGCCCGCGCCCGGCAGATCGTGGGCCGCCATCCGCGCATCCGCATCGATGCGCCCGAGCTGGTGCTGGGCACGCGCTACACCCTGGATACCGTGCGCGCTTTGCGGCGGGCCTATCCGAAGGCCCGCTTCGTCTGGCTGACAGGCGCCGACATCCTGCCCCAGTTCGTCGACTGGCGCGGCTGGCGCGAGCTCTTCCAGTCGATCCCCATCGCGGCCTTCGCCCGACCGGGCTGGAGATATCCCGCCCTCGCCTCGGCAGCCCCGCGCGCCTTCGCCCGTTACCGGATAGACGCCGGCCGGGCGCGCATGCTGCCATCCTGCGTAGCCCCGGCCTGGTGCTTCATCCCCAGCCGGCTGGACAGCCATTCGGCCACGGCGATCCGCGCCGTGCGGCCGCGACGACGGACCAAAGCGAAAGGACAGACCATCACCGACCAGAATTTCTCCGAGAGGGGCCGTGCGCTTCCCGACCGGAGCAAGGACGCCGAGGCGCTGCTGGCGCTGGTGCGCCGTTCGCTGGATGACGACAAGGCCGAGGATGTCGTCGTCATCGACCTCAAGGGCAAGTCGGCGTTCGCCGACTACATGGTGATCGCCACCGGCCGCTCGAACCGCCAGGTCGTGGCCATCGCCGATCATCTGTCCGAGCGGCTGAAGCAAACCGGCCACGGCTACACGCCCATCGAGGGCAAGCAGGGCGGCGATTGGGTGCTGGTCGATGCCGGCGACGTGGTGGTGCACATCTTCCGCCCCGAGCCGCGCGCCTTCTATGCGCTGGAGAAGATGTGGGCGCTCGAGGCCGAGGCGGCGAAACCCAAGCCCGTCCGCGCCCGCCGCAAGAAACCAGCGTGATCAGCTGACGTGAAGCTCACGATCGCCTGCATCGGCCGCAACCGCGGCCCCGAGCGCGATCTCTACGACCATTACGCCGAGCGCATCCGCTGGCCGCTCGCCCTGATCGAGCGCGAGGAGAAGCGCAAGCTGCCGGCCCCCCAGCTGATGCAACGCGAAGGCGAGTTGCTGCTCGCGGCCATCCCTTCGGGCGCCGTGCTGGTGGCATTGGACCGGCGTGGCAAGGTCCTGGACAGCCAGGGCTTCGCCGACCGCTTGGCGCGCTGGCGTGACAATTCCGTGTCGGACGTGGCCTTCCTGATCGGCGGCGCCGATGGTCACACCGAGCCCCTGTTGAAAAAGGCCGACCTCGTCCTTTCCTTTGGAGCGATGACCTGGCCGCACCTGCTGGCCCGGGCCATGCTCGCCGAACAAATCTACAGAGCCCAGCAGGTTTTGGCTGGCCATCCCTATCACCGGGCATAAGCGTCGATTTTGCCTCTGTTCTGACGAAAAACCGGGGCTACATTGCACCCATGCGCGTTATCACCCGCACCCTGCTGGCCGGCCTCGGCGCTCTCTCCCTGGCGGGCGTTTCCGCCGCTTTGGCGCAGACCGCGACGCCGGCCGACAAGCCGGCGGTGAAGCCGGTCCGCAGCATCCCGTACGTGTCGATCACGGGCGAGGATGGCCGCCAGCGTCACTACGAGACCAACGCCATTCCGCTGCTGTTCAATCGCGCCTGCTTCGGCTGGCGCATGTATCTCGGCGGTCCCAACCGCGTCGTGTCCTTGAAGGAGGTGCTGACCACCTCGCAGCCGGCCGAGCAGGTGATCGCCGGTCCCGAGACCGAGGTCAGCGCCGACAAGACGCGCGCCACCACCCGCATGTTCGAGACGGTGCAGGACGGCGTGCTGCAGCGCTCGTGGTGCATCATCCCGGGCGATCCGCCGGGAACCTACACCTACGACATCACCATCGACGGCGAGCCGCGCGGCGAGTTCGTGTTCTGCGCCATCGAAGTGCCGGACCAGAACACCAACACCGATCCGCGCGATCTCAGCTGCCCCAACAAGTTCAACTCGGTGCAGTACGCGCCGAAGCGTCCGGACTCGAAGTCCTGATGGCCGAGCAGTCGCGTCCGCGTCCCGCAGTCCTGTGCATCCTCGACGGTTGGGGCCACAGGCCTGACCCGTCCTATAACGCCATCCTCGACGCCCGCACGCCCAACTACGACCGCATGATCGCGACCTGCCCGCAGGGGCTGATCGATGCGTCCGAGACCTTCGTCGGCTTGCCCAAGGGCCAGATGGGCAATTCCGAGGTCGGCCACATGAACCTGGGCGGCGGCCGCGTTGCCGTTCCCGAGCTGCCGCGCATCGACAAGGCGATCGAGGACGGCTCGTTCGCCAAGCATCCGATCCTGGCCGAGCTGGTCGACACGCTGAAAAAGAACGGCAAGGCCTGCCATCTTCTGGGGCTCGCCTCGCCGGGTGGCGTGCATTCGCACCAGGACCATCTGGTCTTCCTGGCCAATCACATCGCCGGCGCTGGCGTGCCGGTCTGGATCCACGCCATCCTCGACGGCCGCGACATGCCCCCGCGCAGCGCGCATGAGTGCCTGCAGCAGATCGAGGGCGGCCTTAAGAAGGGCCTGCCGATCAAGTTTGCCACCGTCTCCGGGCGCTACTACCCGATGGATCGCGACAAGCGCTGGGAGCGGGTGACGCTAGGCTACGAGGCCATCGTCGACGCCAAGGGGGAGGAGGCCAAGACGCCCAAGGAGGCGATCGACAAGGGCTATGCCGCAGGCCAGGACGATGAGTTCGTGAGGCCCACCGTCATTGATGGCTACAAGGGGATGCAGGACGGCGATGGCCTGCTGATGTTCAACTTCCGCGCCGACCGCGCGCGCCAGATCCTAACGGCCCTGCTCGATCCGCGTTTCGACGGCTTCAACCGGCCGCGCGTGGTGAAGTTCGCCATCGCCGTCGGCATGGTCGATTACTCCGCTGCGCTGAAACCGTTCCTCAAGACACTGTTCCCGCCGGAGTCCATCACGATGGGCCTGGGCGAGACGGTGTCGAGAGCGGGCCTGAAACAACTGCGCATCGCCGAGACCGAGAAGTACGCCCACGTCACCTTCTTCTTCAACGGCGGCGAGGAGCGCGTGTTCGACGGCGAGGAGCGCATTCTCGTGCCCTCGCCCAAGGTCGCGACCTACGATCTCAAGCCCGAGATGAGCGCGCCGGAAGTGACCGACAAGCTCGTCGAAGCGATTCTTTCAGGCAAGTTCGACCTGATCGTCGTCAATTACGCCAACTCAGACATGGTGGGCCACACCGGCAATCTCGACGCCGCCATAAAGGCGATCGAGGCGGTCGATACCTCGCTCGGCCGGCTGATGGAGGCGGTCAAGGCCAAGGGCGGCGTGATGCTGGTCACGGCCGATCACGGCAATGCCGAGCAGATGTATGACGAGACGACCCATCAAAAGCACACCCAGCACACGTTGAACCGCGTGCCGGCGCTGCTGTTCAACGCTCCGGCCAAGATCCGCTCGCTCGCCGACGGCAAGCTCGCCGACGTTGCACCCACCATGCTGGCGCTGATGGGGCTGCCGCGACCCGCAGAAATGACCGGTCATTCGCTGCTGTCGGAAACACCGCGTCCGGTCGTGCTGGGCGCGCCCAAGGCGGTGGCCGCCGCGTCAGATTGACTTTATTTAAGGCAGGCGCCGTGGGCCTCGCCTTGATACTGCCAAAGAAGCCCCTGTATTCTCGGTTAACTGCGCAGAAACCCCTTATCGACCGGACTTGGATGTCCGGCGATCTCTTGTGAAGGCAGAGAAAATGACCCGTTTGCGCCTCGCTTCCGCTGCCGCGATCATGGCCTTCCTGGCCGTGCCGGTCGCCTATACCGCCTGGTCCCAGGACAAGGGCGACGCCGCCAAGAACAGCGACAAGAGCGAGCTCTACCAGCAGCTCAACCTGTTCGGCGACGTGCTGGAGCGGGTGCGCCGCGACTATGTCGAGCCGGTCGAAGAGAAGACCCTGATCGAGAATGCCATCAACGGCATGCTGAGCGCGCTCGACCCGCACTCGAGCTACATGAACCCCAAGACCTACAAAGACATGCAGGTCCAGACCAAGGGCGAGTTCGGCGGGCTCGGCATCGAGGTCACGATGGAGAACGGCCTGGTGAAGGTGGTGTCGCCGATCGACGACACGCCGGCGTCCAAGGCGGGCATCCAGGCGGGCGACCTGATCTATGCGCTGGACGGCGAGCCGGTGCAGGGCATGACCTTGCAGGAGGCGGTCGAGAAGATGCGCGGCAAGCCGGGGCAGCCGATCAAGGTTGGCATCCGCCGCGCCGGCAAGGATCCGTTCGACGTGTCGCTGACGCGCGAGATCATCAAGGTGAAGTCGGTGCGCTACCGCCTCGAGGCGGGTGACATCGGCTATATCCGCGTCACCTCCTTCACCGAGCAGACGACCTCGGGCGTGCTCGACGCCGTCGAGAAGCTCAAGAAGGAGGCCGGCGGCAAGCTCAAAGGCTACATCCTCGACCTGCGCAACAATCCGGGCGGCCTGCTCGACCAGGCGATCGCGCTTTCCGACGCCTTCCTCGACAAGGGCGAGATCGTCTCGGTGAAGGCGCGCAAGAGTGAGGACATTCAGCGCTGGAACGCCAAGCCGGGTGACGTGGCCAATGGCCTGCCGATCGTGGTGCTGATGAACGGCGGCTCGGCCTCGGCCTCCGAGATCGTGGCCGGCGCGCTGCAGGATCACCGCCGCGCGATCATTCTCGGCACCCGCTCGTTCGGCAAGGGCTCGGTGCAGACCATCATGCAGGTGACGGGCGGCGGCGCCATCCGTCTCACCACGGCGCTCTATTTCACGCCGTCGGGCCGCTCGATCCAGAAGGAAGGCATCAAGCCCGACATCGAGGTCGAGCCTGCCAAGATCGAGAACCTGACGGCGCGCGCCGGCTTCCGCGAGGAGAACCTGCGCCGCTCGATCACCAACCCCAACGCCAAGCCGGGCGATGCCGCCAAGCCTGAAGCGGGCAAGCCTGCCGACAAGCCGGCTGACGCCAAGCCCGAGGCCGCCAAGCCCGGCGACAAGAAAGACGACAAGCAGGCAGCGCCCGCTGCTCCCGGTGCCCCTCCGGGCGGAGCGACTGGTGCTGCTCCGGGCGCGACGCCGCCGGCCCAGCAGTCGGGTGATCCCGATGAGCCGCCGAAGGACTCGGTGGCCGACTACCAGCTGCTGCGCGCGGTCGACCTGATCAAGGGCATCTCGCTCTACAGCAACCGCGCCAACTAGGTGCCCGACCGCTACCGCCGCAATGTCGGCCTCATGCTGATCGCGCCCGACCGACGGATCTTCGTCGGTCGGCGGACCAGGCAGCACGAGGCCTGGCAGATGCCGCAGGGTGGCGTCGACGACGACGAGACGCCGGTCGAGGCGGCTTGCCGCGAACTGTGGGAAGAGGTCGGCACGACCAAGGCGCTGCTGTTGCGCGAGAGCGCACAGTGGCTCACCTACGAGGTGCCCGAGGCGATGAGGCCGGCGAGCTGGAAGGGCCGCTGGCTGGGCCAGGCCCAGCGCTGGTTCGCCCTCGCTTTCACCGGTAGGGATTCCGACATCGACATTGCCGCCCACGACCAGGAATTCGACGCCTGGCAATGGATGGGCGCCGGCGAGATGCTGGAGCGCATCGTGCCGTTCAAGCGCCCGACCTATGTGGCCGTCGTGGAAGAATTTCGCGATCTGGTGAAATAGCTCATTGCCGGGAGCGCGCCACTCCAGTGGCGCTCATGGTCTTCTGGACCGCCGGCTTCCAGCCGGCATCATGATCATGAGCCGGCTGGAAGCCGGCGGTCCGGAAGAACATGACCATGAGCGCCACTGGAGTGGCGCGCTCCCGGCAAAGACCTTAAGCGCCCTGCTCGGCGAGCTTGGTGGCGCGGCGACGCAGGAACCACAGGCCGGCGCGGGTCAGCCAGGCGTTGAGGCGACCGGTCGAATTGAGGCCCACGGCCTTCAGAACCATGGCCATGGCGCGCTGCACATGGAACCGCCGGTAGAGCGGATAGGCGCGGCGGGCATAGGCCTCCATGCTGCGCTTGCGGTCGTATGCGGCGTTCTCGGGCTCGTTGGCCGCGAAGTAGGCGTAGGCGAGCTCGTCGTCCTCGCTCTCGGCCAGGCGCCCCCAGCCGATGCGCAGCCGGCCCCAGCGGCTCAACCTGTCGCGCCCCAGGCAGCGCTGCAGATGGTCGTAGAACAGCTTGTAGTGGCGGAACTCATCGCCCGCGATGTTGGTGCAGATCTGCTTCAGCACCGGCTCGTCGGTCGCGTCCTTCAGCGCGCTGTAATAGGAGCTGGTGCCGGTCTCGACGATGCAGCGGGCCATCATCTCACCGGCCTGGCTGCCGCGCACCGACGCCGTCGCCTCGAGCGGCAACTTGTAGCCGGTACGGAAGCGGACGAAGGCCGCCTCGAAATCCCAGGCCGGATCGGCGAGCGTCGCCCAGCGGCCAAGCGCCATGCCGTGCTGGACCTCTTCGTCCGCCCAGGTGTCGACCGCCGTCTGGAAAGCCTGATCGTCGGCGAAGACCCGGTTAAGATAGACCCGGTAATCGCCGCCGTTGCGCTCCACCAGGGCCGCAGCCTTGATGTTGCGAAGGATCTCCGGATCCACTTTCGAAGGGTCGAAGCGATCCCACGCGATCGATTCGAGCGTCCAGGTAGCCATGGCCGTAATAATAAAGCGAGCCTCGGGCCGGCTTGCAATGGCCGGCCCGTGCACATCTCAAAAGAAAATTTCGCGGTGGCGCTGAAATCAACCAGAGCGATTTCAGCGGCTTGCGTAGTAGGCCTGGACCCGCCGCAGGTCCTTGGCGACGGCCAGATCCTTCTCGGCCTTGGCCTTCTCCGCGTCGTTGGCGGCGTCGGTGATGTCGCGCTCGGCCTGGCGCTCGCGCTCGGCGAGCTGCTCGGCCGTCACCTCCTCGAAGGGCGTCGCCTCGTCGGCCAGCACCGTGCAGCGCTCCGGCGTCACCTCGGCGAAGCCGCCGACGACGATGAAGCGTTTGTCGACCTTGTTGTTCTGGATGACCTCCAGCACGCCCGGACGGACGGTCGAGATCACCGGCGCGTGGCCGTGCAGGACGCCGAAGTCGCCTTCGCTGCCCGGCACCACGACCATGTCAGCCTCGGTCGCGAGCACCTCGCGCTCGGGCATGACCAGGCGGAAAGCAACCTTGGCCATCGGCTCAGGCCGCCTCGGCGGCGAGCTTCTTGGCCTTGGCGACGGCCTCGTCGATCGTGCCGACCATGTAGAACGCCGCCTCCGGCAGGTCGTCGTAGTCGCCGGCGACGATGCCCTTGAAGGCCTTGATAGTGTCCTCGAGCTTCACGAACACGCCCGGCGTGCCGGTGAAGACCTCGGCGACGTGGAACGGCTGGCTGAGGAAGCGCTGGATCTTGCGGGCGCGGGCCACGACCAGCTTGTCCTCTTCCGAAAGCTCATCCATGCCCAGGATGGCGATGATGTCCTGCAGCGACTTGTACTGCTGCAGCACGCGCTGCACCTCGCGCGCCACCGTGTAGTGCTCCTCGCCGACGATGCGCACATCGAGCATGCGCGAGGTCGAATCGAGCGGATCGACCGCCGGGAAGATCGCCTGCTCGGCGATCGAGCGCGACAGCACAGTGGTGGCGTCCAAGTGGGCGAACGAGGTCGCCGGCGCCGGATCGGTCAAGTCGTCGGCGGGCACGTAGATCGCCTGCACCGAGGTGATCGAGCCCTTCTTGGTCGAGGTGATGCGCTCCTGCAGCGCGCCCATGTCGGTCGACAGCGTCGGCTGATAGCCCACCGCCGAGGGGATGCGGCCAAGCAGCGCCGACACCTCGGAACCTGCCTGGGTGAAGCGGAAGATGTTGTCGACGAAGAACAGCACGTCCTGGCCTTCGGCGTCGCGGAAGTACTCGGCGACGGTCAGGCCCGACAGGCCGACGCGGGCGCGCGCGCCCGGCGGCTCGTTCATCTGGCCATACACCAGCGCCACCTTCGAGCCCGGGCCATCGAGCTTGATGACGCCCGATTCGATCATCTCGTGATAGAGGTCGTTGCCCTCGCGGGTGCGCTCGCCGACGCCCGCGAACACCGACACGCCGCCGTGCGCCTTGGCGACGTTGTTGATCAGCTCCATGATCGTCACGGTCTTGCCGACGCCGGCGCCGCCGAACAGGCCGATCTTGCCGCCCTTGGCGTAGGGCGCCAGCAGGTCGATGACCTTGATGCCGGTCACCAGAATCTCCGCTTCCGTCGACTGCTCGACGAACTCCGGCGCATTGCGATGGATCGGCAGGGTCTGCTTGTTGTTGACCGGGCCGCGCTCGTCGACCGGCTCACCGATGACGTTCAGGATGCGGCCGAGCGTCTCGGGCCCCACGGGCATGGCGATCGGGCTGCCGGTATCGACCGCCTTCTCGCCGCGCACCAGGCCGTCGGTCGTGTCCATGGCGATGGTGCGGACCTCGGATTCTCCGAGATGCTGGGCGACTTCGAGCACCAGCTTGCGGCCATCGGCGTTGACGTGGAGGGCGTTCAGAATGTTCGGCAGATCGGCATCGAAGCGCACGTCGACGACCGCGCCCGTGATCTGGGTGATCGTGCCGATGTTGTTGGTGGCCATGACGGGTTTCCCTTCCTTCGATTTGCACGGCGGCCGGCCTAGATGGCCTCGGCGCCCGAGATGATCTCGATGAGTTCCTTGGTGATCGACGCCTGCCGCGAGCGGTTCATCTGCAGCGTCAGTTTCTTGATCACCTCTCCGGCGTTGCGTGAGGCGCTGTCCATCGCCGTCATCTGCGAGCCATAGAAGCTCGCCGCGTTCTCCAGCAGGACACGGAAGATCTGGACGGTGAGATTGCGCGGCAGCAGGTCGGTCAGGATCTCGGCCTCGTCGGGCTCGAACTCGTAGACCGCGCCGCCGGCAGGCTTCGCGCTGGCGTCGGCGTCGGGAGCCGGCGGCGGGATCAGCTGTTGGTGCGTGACGATCTGGGTCATCGCCGACTTGAAGCGGTTGAAGATCACCGAGGCGACGTCGAACTCGCCCGCCTCGAACATCTCCATGACGCGCTTGGCGACCCTCTCGGCATCGCCGAAGCTCAGCCGGGGACGGCCGAGGTCGGTGATGGTCTCGACGATGTTGCCGGCGAAGTCGCGGCGCAGCTGGTCGCGCGCCTTGCGGCCGACCGCCAGCACCTTGACCGTCTTGCCGTCCGCCACGAGCTGGCGAATGGTGCGACGCGCCTCGCGCACGATCGAGCTGTTGAAGGCGCCGCACAGGCCGCGATCGGCGGTGGCGACGATCAGCAGATGGACCTTGTCGGACCCTGTGCCGGCCAGCAGCTTGGGTCCGGTGCCACCCTTGAAGGAGGCGCCCAGCGAGGCCATCAGATTGTCCATGGCCTCGGCATAGGGCCGCGCCGCCATGGCCTGCTCCTGGGCGCGGCGCAGCTTGGCTGCGGCCACCATCTTCATGGCCTTGGTGATCTTCTGCGTCGACTGGACGCTTCGGATCCTGAGCCGGTAAGTCTTGAGACTGGGCATCGGAAGCCGGCGGCCTTAGGCGAACTTCTTGGCGAAGTCGGTCAGGAAGGCCTTCAGCTTGTCGTCGGTCTCCTTGACGATCTCGCGCTTGTCGCGGATCGAGGACAGGATCGAGCCCTCGGCGCGCAGCGCGTCCAGCATCTGACGCTCGAACTCGCCGATGCGATTGACCGGCAGGTTGTCGAGGAAGCCGCGGGTGCCGGAGTAGATCGAGGCGACTTGCTCCTCGACCGGCATCGGGGCGTACTGGTTCTGCTTCAGGAGCTCGGTCAGACGCTGGCCGCGCGCCAGCAGGCGCTGGGTCGAGGCATCGAGGTCGGAGGCGAACTGGGCGAACGCCGCCATCTCGCGATATTGCGCCAGCTCGAGCTTCATGGTGCCGGCGACCTGCTTCATCGCCTTGATCTGGGCCGCCGAGCCGACGCGGCTCACCGACAGACCGACGTTAATCGCGGGCTTGATGCCGGCGTAGAACAGCTCGGCCTCGAGGAAGATCTGGCCGTCGGTGATCGAGATGACGTTGGTCGGGATGTAGGCCGACACGTCGCCGGCCTGGGTCTCGATGACCGGCAGCGCCGTCAGCGAGCCCGAACCGTTCTTCTCGTTCAGCTTGGCGGCGCGCTCGAGCAGCCGCGAATGGAGATAGAACACGTCGCCGGGATAAGCCTCGCGGCCCGGCGGGCGGCGCAGCAGCAGCGACATCTGGCGGTAGGACACGGCCTGCTTGGACAGGTCGTCGTACACGATCACGGCATGCATGCCGTTGTCGCGGAAGAACTCGCCCATGGCGCAGCCGGTATAGGGCGCCAGGAACTGCATCGGCGCCGGATCGGACGCGGTGGCGGCGACGACGATGGAGTATTCCATCGCGCCGTTGTCCTCGAGCGTCTTGACGATCTGCGCCACGGTCGAGCGCTTCTGGCCGACGGCAACGTAGATGCAATAGAGCTTGCGGCTCTCGTCGGTGCCCTTGTTGATCGGCTTCTGGTTCAGGAAGGTGTCGATCGCCACGGCGGTCTTGCCGGTCTGGCGGTCGCCGATGATCAGCTCGCGCTGGCCGCGGCCGACCGGCACCAGCGAATCGAGGGCCTTGAGGCCGGTCTGCATCGGCTCGGTCACCGACTTGCGCGGAATAATGCCGGGCGCCTTGACCTCGACCAGGCGGCGCTCGGTCGACTGGATCGGGCCCTTGCCGTCGATCGGGTTGCCGAGACCGTCGACCACGCGGCCGAGCAGGCCCTTGCCGACCGGCACGTCGACGATGGCGCCGGTGCGCTTTACGGTGTCGCCTTCACGGATCGTGCGGTCCTCGCCGAAGATCACGACGCCGACATTGTCGCTCTCGAGGTTCAGCGCCATGCCCTTGATGCCGCCGGGAAACTCGACCATTTCGCCGGCCTTGACGCTGTCGAGGCCATAGACGCGGGCGATACCGTCACCGACGGAGAGGACCTGACCGACCTCGGCAACCTCGGCCTCGGTGCCGAAGTTCGCGATCTGCTGCTTGAGAATGGCCGAGATTTCAGCGGCACGGATATCCATTTAGGCAACCCCCTTCATGGCAAGCTGCAGACGCTGCAGCTTGCTGCGGATGGACGAATCGAACAGGCGCGAGCCGACCTTGACGACGAGGCCACCCAGGATCTCGGGCTCGACGCGCGCATCGATGGCGACTTTGTTGGTGCCCAGCACCGAGCGCAGCGTATTGCTGAGCTGCTCGAGCTGCTGGGGCGACAATGGGACGGCGGATGTGACGGTTGCGGTGCTCTCGCCGCGGCGGCTCGCCAGCTCGGCCAGGAAGGCCGAGGCCATGGCAACGAGGTCTCGGGCGCGGCCATTTGCAGCCACCGTGCCGACGAAGCTGCGGGTCAGACCTGAGATGCCGGCAGCATCGAGGACGGCGAGCAGCGCCTTGCTCTGGGCGTCGCGGCGGACGACCGGGCTCGCCAGAAGGCGGGAGAGCTCGGGGCTCTCGTTCGCCATGGTGCGGATTGAGGTGAGGTCCTGCGCCACCTGGTCGAGCGACTTGGCATTGTCGGCCAGTTCGAAAAGAGCGCTGGCATAGCGCCCAGCAACGCCTGATGTGGCGGAAGTCGTCACGTCGAACGCCTCTCCCCAAGCCGCGAATGGCGGGCCGGCAAGTGGTTGAATCCCCTACGCTTTTCGCGAGGAGACGCAACTGCACAACCCCGGAAAGCGCGCGTTGCTACCATGCGGTTTTTACCGGCGCAAGGTTGCCAAAGCCCTGTATTACCGCGATTTTTCAGCGCGGCCCGACACCGCAAATTACATGAAGGAATACGGATCGACGTCGACCTGCAGGCGCACCGATCCGGGCAATCCGATGTGCGCCAACCAGCCGCGCAGCAAGGGTTGCACTGCGATATCACGCGAGGTTTTCAGCAGAAACCGGCGGCGGTGGCGGCCGCGCAACAAGGCGAGCGGCGCCGTCGAAGGACCGAGCACCGTGACGCCGTCATGATGCGGCGCGCGGCGCGCCAACGCGCTGCAGACGTTGTCGACGGCGGACGGATCGGGGCCGGAGATGATCAGCGACGCCAGCCGGCCGAAGGGCGGCATGCCGGCGGTGCGGCGATCGGCGAGTTCGGCACTCACAAAACGATCGCGATCACCCGAGACCAGCGCCTGCATCACCGGATGCTCGGGCATGTGGGTCTGCACCAGGGCGCGACCCGGCCGATCCTCGCGACCGGCGCGTCCGGCGACCTGATAGAGGAGCTGGAAGGTACGCTCGGCCGCGCGCAAGTCGCCGCCGTTCAGCCCGAGATCGGCATCGACCACGGCGACCAGCGTGAGGTTGGGGAAGTGATGACCTTTGGCGGCCATTTGCGTCCCGATCAGGATGTCGATCTCGCCGGCGATCATGCGTTCGACCGCGGCGGTGGCTTGGTCGCGGTTCATCAGGCTATCGGAGGTGAACAGTTCCAGCCGCGCCTCGGGAAACAGCTCCAGCGCCTCCTCGGCCAGGCGCTCGACACCAGGACCGCAGGCGACGAACTGGTCGACCGAGCCGCAATACTTGCAGGCATGAGCCGGCGGCTCGGCGTGGCCGCAGTGATGACAAATCAGCGTGCGGCGGAAACGATGCTCGACCAGCCAGGCCGAGCATTGCGGGCATTCGATGCCATGGCCGCAGGCGCGGCACAGCGTCATCGGCGCATAGCCGCGACGATTGAGGAACAGCAGCGTCTGCTCCTTGGCCTCGAAGGTCCGTTTCATCGCCTCGACGACCGGCGGCGACAGCCAGCGCCCGCGTGCCGGCGGCTGGCGCCTGAGGTCGATCGCCGAAAGTGTAGCGAGCTGGCGCCCGCCATGGCGATCCGGCAGGTGCAGGGAGCCGTAGCGGCCATTCTCGACGTTGACCACGCTCTCCAGCGACGGCGTCGCCGACGCGAGCACGATCGGCGCCGACACCAGACGGGCGCGCACCACCGCCATGTCGCGCGCATTGTAGGAGACGCCGTCATCCTGCTTGAAGGAACTGTCGTGCTCCTCATCGACCACGATCAGGCCGAGATTGGCGAAGGGCAGGAACAGCGCCGAGCGCGCACCCACCACCACGCCTACTCGGCCCTCAGCGATGGCACGCCAGGTCTCGCGGCGCTCGAGGCTGGTGAGCCCGGAATGCCAGGAGGCCGGCAGCGCGCCGAAACGGTCCTCAAACCGCTTCAGCCACTGCGCCGTGAGCGCGATCTCAGGCAACAGCACCAGGACCTGTCGCCCCGAGGCCAAGGCCGCCGCGATCGCCTCGAAATAGACCTCGGTCTTGCCGGCACCGGGCACGCCGTCGAGCAGCGTGGCCGAGAAGCCGTGCGCCAGCACCTTGTCGACGAGCCCTTGCGCAGCGATCGCCTGCTCGGGTGACAGTTCCGGTCCCTGGCGCCGGCCGTCGGGCTGGGCGAAGGAGCGCCGCACGGTGCGCTCGACGCCCTCGAGCAAGCCGATCGAGACCATGGTCTTGATCACCGACGTGCCGACGCCCGCAAGATGCGCCAGCTCCGCCAGCGGCAGCGCCGGCCCGTCCTTGAGCTGTTCCAGCACGCGCTTGCGCGCAGCGGTGAGCTTCAGCGCGGCATCGTCGCTTGCAGCCGCGGCGCGATAGACGATCTCGATCCTGGGCGCTTCGAGCGCCGAGGGCACGCTCATCGCCATGCGCAGCACCGCGCCCGGCGGCGCCAGCGTGTAAGCAGAGACCCAGTCGACGAAGCGGCGGAGGGCGTCGGCCATCGGCAAGGCCGGCATCACCTCTTCGATATTGCGCAGCTTCTCGCGCGCCACATCGCCCGTACCATCGCCCCACACGACCCCGATGGTGAGGCGCTTGCCCAGCGGCACGACGACGAAGTGACCGGGGGCAACGTCCAGCCCCTCGGGCACGCTGTAGTCGTAGGCGTCGGCCAGCGGCAGGGGCAGGAGCACGCGGACCGTCCGGAGGGTCACGTTTTCCACCGATTCCGGCCGTGACGACGCCAGCCCCTTGGCTTGTAGCTCCGGAGGGGAATCGCTAGAAATTGTGGCAACAGGCGAGTCCGCACCACTGGCCATTGGGGTAGTTTATATGAAGTTCTTCGTCGATACCGCCGACGTCGCCGAAATCAAGGATCTGGCGGCTTCCGGCCTGCTCGACGGGGTGACTACCAACCCCTCGCTGATCATGAAGTCCGGCCGGCCCATGCTGGAGGTGATCAAGGAGATCTGTGCCATCGTCCCCGGCCCGGTCAGCGCCGAGACCGTCGCGACCGACCACAAGAAGATGCTCGAAGAGGGCAGGAAGCTCGCCAAGCTCGCCAAGAACGTCGCTGTGAAGGTGCCGCTGACGCCGGACGGGCTCAAGACCTGCAAGGCGCTGGCCTCGGAAGGCACGATGGTGAACGTCACCCTGTGCTTTTCGGCGGCGCAGGCACTGCTGGCAGCCAAGGCCGGCGCCACCTTCATCTCGCCGTTTGTCGGCCGCTTGGACGATATCGGCCAGGACGGCATGCATTTGATCGGCGAGATCATGACGATCTATCGCCAGTACCCGCACTTCAAGACCGAGGTTCTGGTGGCCTCGGTGCGCCATACCCAGCACGTCGTACAGGCAGCCAAGATCGGCGCCCATGTCGCCACGCTGCCGCCCAACGTCCTTCGCCAGTGCTTCAAGCACGTACTGACCGACAATGGCCTGAGAGCCTTCCTCGACGACTGGGCCAAGACCGGCCAATCCATCCTCTGACCCGGAGCGGTATATGGGCAGCGACGGCACGGTGACAGCGCCCGACGGTTCGGGCCGACAGGTCAAGGTGATCACCGCCGAGGACGTTGTCGCCTATCTCAAGGCCCATCCCGACTTCTTTGAGAAACATGCCGAGCTTGCCGAGCTGATGGCCCTGGTGCCGCGGGTGCAGGGGCCGGGCGTCATCGACATGCAGCAGGCGATCCTGAAGCGCCTGCGCGGCGAGATCGACCGGCTGAAGAACGAGCGCACCGAGATCATCGCCAACTCCAAGCAGAACCAGATCGTCCAGAACCGCATCCAGGCGGCGGTCATCAGCATCATCCAGGCCTCGACCTTCGAGAAGATGATCCATGTCGTGACTCATGAGCTGCCCGAGCTTCTGGACGTCGACTTCATCACCCTCGCCATCGAGGCCAATGCCGATGCGCCCAAGCGCGTGCCGGTGCGCGGCGTCTATGTGCTGGCGCCGGGCGCCATCGATGCCGCCATCGGCCCCGACAAGCACGCCCGCCTGCGCGCCGACATCGCGGGCGAAGAGGCCTTCTTCGGCGACATCGCCCGCTTCGTGAAGTCCGACGTGCTGATGCGGCTGCGCGTCTCGTCGGGCTCCCCCGACGGCGTCATGTGCTTCGGCTCGCGCGATCCGCAGGCCTTCGGGCCGGAGCAGGCCACCGAGCTGTTGTTCTTCCTCGCCAAGGTGCTCGAGAACACCATCCGCGCCTGGCTCGACCTGCCGGAGTGACGACGTGCGCAGCACGTCGGTCCCGACCGGAGCGCAGCGTAGTGGAGGGAACCCTTCTTATGACTGCTGATGCCATGAAAGGTCCCTCGACTGCGCCGCCTTTCAGGCGGCTTCGCTCGGGATGACTGCGTCAAACGTCGAGACAGCGCGCGCCGCCTGGCGCGACTGGCTGAAGAGCGAGCGCCGGCTCGCCGCTCATACGCTCGTGGCCTATGAGCACGACGTCGCCACGTTTCTCGGTTTCATGACGACCTACCTCGGCCGCACGCCCACCCTCGATGCGCTGGGCAAGCTGAAGCCCGCCGAGTTCCGCGCCTGGCTGGCGGAACGGGCGCGCCAGGGGCTGGCGCGCACCTCGACAGCGCGTGCCTTCTCCTCGGTCCGATCCTTCTTCCAGTTCCTCGACAAGCGTGGGCTGGCGCACAATGCCAGCATCGGTGCCATCCAGACTCCCAAGCTGCCGCGCTCAGTGCCCAAGGCGCTCTCCGAACGTGACATGGAGGATCTTCTGGAGGCGCCGGCCGAGCAGGAGCGCGAAGCCTGGCTCGACCTGCGCGATGCCGCCGTGCTGTTGCTGCTCTACGGTGCGGGCCTGCGCATCGGCGAAGCGCTCGGCCTTGCCAAGGCGGAGGTCGAGGACCTGCTGAAGAGCGGTCGCGACACGCTCTCGGTCACCGGCAAAGGCAACAAGACGCGGCTGGTACCGCTGTTGCCGCAGGCCCTCGAAGCGCTGCGCGCCTATCGCGACGCCTGCCCCTGGCTCGCCGCCCGGGGTCCCAAGGACACCTTTTTCGTCGGCGCTCGCGGCGGCGCGCTCGACCCGGCGATCGTGCAAAAGCGCGTGCGCGACATCCGGCGTGAACTGGGGCTAGCCGAGAGCGTGACGCCGCACGCGCTGCGCCATTCCTTCGCCACGCATCTTCTCGGCGCCGGTGGCGATCTCCGAACGATCCAGGAGTTGCTGGGCCACGCTTCCTTGTCGACAACCCAGCGCTACACCGACGTCGACAGCGCCCGTCTCACCGCCGTCTACCGCGCCGCCCATCCCCGGGCGAAGGGCTAATCTTGCCGGACCGCGAGCCTCCAGGCCCGCGGTCCGGCAAGAGCTACTGCGCGACTGCTTTAGCCAAGAAGGCCTTCACGTCGACCACGAAGGCCTTCCATGCCGCCTCGTTGGCCCCGTAGTGCGCACCGCAGCAGCCGCCGGGCTTGCTGCGGTTGCCGACATCCGGGAGGTAGCGCACGGGCAGGCCCAGCGCATCGAAGCTGTGGTGGGCACCGTCGTAGATCCGAGTCTCGATCAGGTCGCGGCCCTGCACGACGCGGTCGATCACGCCCTGGCATTGCGGGACCGGCGTCCAGTCGTCGAGGCCGCCCATGGCAAACAGGGTCGGCTGACGCACCACCAGCTTGGGACCGAGCGCATCGGCCAGCGCGCAGTCGGGATAGACCAGGATGGCGGCGCGCGCCGCGGGCGCCGTGCGGTCATCGAGTCGCGGCGACAGAGCACGCAGCAGGGCGACACCGCCGCCGTACGAGTAACCCATGAAGGCCAGGCGCTTGGCGTCGACGAAGCTCTGTTTACCCAGCCAGGCGAGCGCGGCGTCGATGTCATGGGCGCGCGCATCGGCGTCGGCCTGCTTGGGCCAATTGCGACCGCAGACATCCTTGAGGCCGCGCGCCGAGAAGCTGTCGACCACCAGCGCGGCATAACCCCATGATGACAGAAGCGCCGCCATCCGCGCCGTGTTCTGGCCCGGCCCACCACAACCGTGGAAGATCGCAACTGCCGGCACGACGCCGCTGCCGGAAGGCCGGAAGAGCTGCGCGGTGAGCTGCAGCGTACGGCCGCCTTGCTCGACCGGCACACGCACGTTCTGCTGCGCTGTCGCCGCAGAGGCATGCAGCACCGCGGCGAGCAGCGCGAGCAGCACCACCACCGATCTTTGGAGCAACATCACCGCTTGATCACTCATCCGACACACGTCGCAGTCCCGCATCTGCGCGCAACTTATTGCACGCAACACTCCCTACTCTTGTCTCGCCGGTGCGAGCAACATGAGCAGGTCTGGTTGCTGGGCCAGACGGGTTGGGAATGCCGCCGCAGGCAGTGCGGGCGCGCATTCTGTCTTTGGGGGACAAGACTGGACGCCCGACGGCAAGAGATTGCCGAACGTCGAAGACGCGCCTGCGACACAACCTGGATGGACGAGAGGAGTCCGGTATGCGTCGCAAGATACTGATCCCTTCCCTGCCGCTGTCGTTGCTCTGCGCCTGCGCCGACGACAGCCGCTATCTTCTCACGACGGCGGCGCCCGACAATCTGGTGCCGGGACTGTGGCACCGCGGCAAGGCGAAACGCACTACACCAGACACGCCACCGCAACGACCCGCGCCGAGATCATCGCCCTACGGATCAACGGTCCGTTCGGGCTTGGTGATCGCGCCGGGGTCTTTCGGGCCGTCAACGAATGGAACGTGGCCCTGAAGGGTTTCGTACGGTTCGAGATCGTTCTCGAGAGCAGCCCGAAGCCAGCCGGCAAGACCTGGACGGTCGTGGCCGCGCAAGGCAACGCGCCGCAGTCGACGTTGGCCTTCATGCCACTCCCAGCGGCGGGCTGATGGTCGTCTACCTCGAACGCGACCTGGGCGGAGTCGTCATGCACGAGCTCGGCCATGCCCTCGGCCTTGGACACGACAGCGGCGGGCTGATGGCGGCGCATTACCATCCGACGCAGCAGCAGTGCGTCGACAACGCAGCGGTTCAAGCAGTGCCGGCCAAGCGCAACTTGCCGCTTGGCCAGCTCCATTGGTGCGAAATCTAGCTGGCTCTACTTCGCCGGCGCCGGCGTCTTGAAGTGCGGGATGCCTTCGGTGCGGTCGTCGAGCGCCTCGACGCCCTCGGTCGGCAACACCTTCACGTAGTTCAGCGCGCCGTTGATGTCGTCCTTCCAGATCTCCTTCGGCAGGTCGTAGACGAACTCCACGCCGTAGCCGTTGGGATCATGGATGTAGAGGCTGTGGGTCATGCCGTGCTCGACGCGGCGGTCGAACTTCACACCCTTCTTCTGCAGGTATTCGAGATGCTGCAGCCAGGCCTCGCGGCTCGGCATGGTGATGGCGATGTGATTCACCGCGCAGGGCATGCCGAACATCGACCAGTTCTCGGGCGGCTTGGGCAGATCGCGATTCTCGACCAAGGCGACGTCGTGATGATGGCTGGTGCCGTCCTCGCGTACGCCCGAATAGAAGCGCATCTTCGGCGGGTTCGGCCGGTCCTTGGTCGGCGTCAGCTGTCCGACCTGCTTGAAGCCCACGACCTCCGTCCAGAAGCGATGCGATTCCTCGATATCGCGGACGTTGAGCACGAGATGGTTTACGCCACGCGGTGTTACCGGCTTGTCCATCGTTCACACTCCCGAATGATCCTGTTCTTATGATGCGGAATAGTAACCTCAAATGACGGCGAAGGCTCCCCCTTTGATCAGGGCTTTGCCCCGGGTGGTGAGGGATTGGTAACCGGGGCCACCGGCCGGCGCACGGCAAGCGGGGCATTGCGGATCGACTGCAGGTCGATCTCCGGCATGTCGATGCCGAGGTGCCGCAGCACCGCGTTGGCGAGCTCGTTGTAGCGGTCATAGCGGCGGCGCAGCCGGCCGCGCCAGGACGGCTCACCCCCGTTGGCATGCAGCTCGTAGACCGATTCGCGATGGTCGAGCGCGGAGCCGACATGGTCCCAGGCGAGTTGCAGCAGGGCAGCACGCTGCTTGGCCGTGTAGCCACCGCCGGTGAAGGACTCCTCCAGGCCTTTCGCCATGGCCGGGTCGGCAAGGTCGCGGTCGGTCGGCGCCACGACCAGGGAGGAGCCCGGCAGGATGCGCATGATCTCGCTCATGCGCGGCCGCGCCTTCAGCATGGCAATGCTTCCCACCGAGACATGCAGATGGTTGGGCGAGCAGTGGCCCATCGGGGTGAATTCGGGGTCGAGCTCGGCCGCGGTCTGGCAGCTCCGTACGGTCTGCACGTCGGTGATCAACTCGAGCAGGTAGTCGATCGTCGGCTCGTGCGAGACCAGGCTCATGGCGTGCGTGCAGGCAAGCGCCAGGCCCAGGGTGAACTCGGCCTTGGACAGCCAGCAGTAGAGCTGATGCCAGAACAGCCAGCGCGCCACCAGGTCGGGCGAGGGTTCGGTGAGGAAGATGCGCTCCCACGGGATCAGCACGTCGTCCAGCCACATCTGGCCGTCGAGCTCGTCGAAGCGCGTGCTGAGGGGCGCCGAGAACGGGTTGCTGTCGCGCGCCGAGGGCTTGCGGCAGACCACGGTGACGCCGGGCGAGTTCACCGCCACGACGAACGACGCGCGGTGGCCGGCGAAATCGACGCCGCTGTGGGCGCCGATATAGACGTCCTCGGCAAAGGCCGGGCTGGTGTGCATGCCGATCTTGCCGTTGAGCACCACGCCCCTGTCCGTCTCCTTGACGATCCTGAGGGCCGCCCGCTCGGCGGGATCGGGCCGCAGGCGATAGCCGATGGTCGCCGCGCCCGCGGCAAACGTCAGGAAGCGCCCGGTGCGGGCAATCAGCGAACGATAGTTCTCGGCATAGGCCAGCTGCTGCGGCGAGGCATTGCGCAATCCCACCGCGTACTGGACACCGAGTGCGATCAGATGACCGTAGGCCGGCGTGTGCGTGATGTTGCCGGCGCTGAGGAACGTCGTCGCCGAGAAGCACCGCCCCATGCGCGCGAGGTCCTCGCCACTCTTCGGCACGAGATAGCCGACCGGCGAGCGGCAGCCGTTGCCATCTGGCGGGGTGAGCACGGTATCCTGCCACTTCGGATCGAAGTGGCGGTCGTACCAGGCGACATATTCCTCGACCATCGCCTGGGTCGCGGGATGAGTCGTGACGTCCTTGACCGGTCCTTCGCCCAGGATCCAGATCCGCCGCCCGTCGCGCAGGCTCTCGCGGTAGTCCGCGCCCGTTCGCATCGACGACATTGCCAGCTCCCTTTCAGGCCGACTTGACGCTAGTGAGGCCAACGGCATAACGAAACAATCAAACGGCGTATGAAGAACATAACGGCCGGTTATGGAGGAATCGATGGCGGCGACTTTGCAAATGGTCGGCGAGCAGGAGCTTGCGGCGCGCTTGCGCAAGGTCAATCTCGACCTGTTGCCCGTGCTGCACGAGCTGCTGCGCACCAGGAGCGTCACGCGTACGGCGCGATCGTTCAACATGACGCAGCCCGCGGTCAGCCGGGCGCTGCGGCAGCTGCGCGGCGCGTTCGACGACCAGCTCCTCGTATCGCCGGGTCGCAACGCACGGCTGACGGATCGGGCCACGGCGCTGGCCGGACCGCTGGGACGCACGCTGGGCGAACTCGACCTGCTGCTGAAGCCGGCTGGTCCGTTCGATCCGGCGACCGAGCAGATCCATGTGGTGATCAACACCGCCGACTATGTCGCCCAGCTTCTCGCACCGGTGCTTACCGGCATCTGCGCCCGCGAAGCGCCGCATGTCGTTCTGGAGTTCACCTGGGCCGCGACGCGAAGCGCCGATGACCTGGCGCGCGTCGACTTCATGATCGGCCCGCGCGCCTTCGGCGAGACGCTGGGCAAGCGCGTCGGCTCGCTGCCGCTGTGGCGCGACGAGATGGTGTGCATTGCCGCAGCCTCCAACCGCGCGTTGCCGCCGCGCCTCACGCCGCAGCAATTCCAGGCGATGCGCTACGTCGCCTTCCGCCGCGAGCTGCACATGCCGCAGGACGTCCGCATCCAGATCCAGCCGACGTCGCCGCTCGAAGTGTCGCCGGTCTGCACCGTGCCCAACTTCCTGGTGCTGGGCGCCATCGTGGCGAACTCCGACTGCATCGCCCTGGTGCCGCGCAAGGTGGCGCGCGAGCTGGCGCGCGCCGGAGACCTGCGCATCGTCGACATCGCCTATCCGCGCAAGCACCTGTTCATCGACGCCTACTGGAGCCTCGCAGCCAACAGCCGCCGCGGCCGCGTCTGGTTCCGCGAGCTGCTGGCGCGGGCGGTGAAGGAGCTGCCTTGATCATGTTCCTCTCCCCCTTGGGGGAGAGGAGCATGATGCTCACCTCCTGGGATCGGTCAGATCTTCGAATTCCTTGAGATGCCGCGGCGCCCAGCGGTGGTCGCGGGCCTGCTCGATCCAACGGCTGAGCCAGGGCCAACGCCGCCGAGCCGCCTTCACCCATCGTCGCCCGGTCTCGAACTCCGTGGCGAGCAGGTAGAGGGCGATCACGAAAAAGAGCCAGCCCTGCAGGATCGGCAGCAGTCCGCCGATCACGGACATGATGAGGCAGAAGACGATCGCGACAGCCATCAAGGGCTTGCGCACGACGGCACCCTAGAGGTGAATCGGCTTGTCCCAGGCCGCCAGCGCCGCCTCTTTCATCGCCTCGTTGACCGTCGGGTGGGCGTGGCAGACGCGGCCGATATCCTCGGCCGAGGCGGAGAACTCCATTGCCATGCCAGCCTCGGCGATCATGGTGCCGGCTTCGGCGCCGATGATGTGCACGCCCAGCACCTTGTCGGTCGCCTTGTCGGCCAGGACCTTCACGAACCCCTCCGTCGTGCCGTTGGCGCGGCTGCGCGGGTCGGCGGTGAACGGGTACTTGCCGACCTTGTAGGCAACGCCCGCTGCTTTCAGCTGTTCCTCAGTCTTGCCGACCCAGGCCACCTCGGGCTGGGTGTAGATGATCGAGGGCACGAGATCCCAGTTCACGTGACCTCTCTGGCCGGCGATGGTCTCGACGCAGGCGATGCCGTCCTCACTCGCCTTGTGCGCCAGCATGGGTCCGTCGATCACGTCGCCGATGGCGTAGATGCCAGGCACCGAGGTCTGGAAGTGCGCGTCGACGGCGATGCGGCCGCGCTCGGTGAGCTTGACGCCCGCCTTGTCGAGGCCGAGCCCGGCGACGTAAGGCCGCCGGCCAATGCAGACCAGGACGATGTCGGCCTGCAGGGCCTCCGCCGCTCCGCCTTTAGCGGGCTCGACGGTGAGGCTCACACCGCTGTCGGTGGCCTCGGCCTTGGTGACCTTCGAGCCAAGCTTGAAGACCAGCCCCTGCTTGGCGAGTGACCGCTGGAGCTGCTTGGTGACCTCGTCGTCGACGCCCGGCGTGATGCGGTCGAGGAACTCGATCACCGTCACCTGCGCGCCGAGCCGCCGCCAGACCGAACCCAATTCCAGGCCGATGATGCCGGCGCCCACCACCACGAGGTGCTTGGGCACTTCGGCGAGCTCCAATGCACCGGTCGAAGACACGATCTTCTTCTCGTCCACCGTCACGCCGGGCAGCGGCGTCACTTCGGAGCCCGAGGCGATCAGGATGTTCTTGGTCGTTAGCGTGTCCTTCACCGCGCCGTCGTCGCCCACGACCGACACCTCGCCCACCTTCTCGATGCGGCCGGTGCCCTGGAACGACGTGATCTTGTTCTTACGGAACAGGAAGGCGACGCCCTTGGTGGTGGCATCGACCACCTCGCCCTTGCGCTTCATGAGCTGGGCGAAGTCGAGCTTGGGCGGCCCGAGCACGATGCCGTGCACGGCGAGATCGTGGCCCGCCTCCTCGAACAGGTGCGAGGACTGCAGCAGCGCCTTGGAGGGGATGCAGCCGACATTGAGGCAGGTGCCGCCGAGGGTCGCCCGCTTCTCGACCATCGCCACCTTCATGCCGAGCTGCGCCGCGCGGATTGCCGCCACATAGCCGCCCGGTCCGGCGCCGATTACGACGAGATCGAAGGTTTCGTTTGCCATGACGCTACACCGCCTGCCGGAGTGCTGCTGTCATCCCGGGCGTAGCGAGGGACCTTTCCTGGTTCCACAAAGGTCCCTCGCTACGCTCGGGATGACAGTCTTGGCGTAGTGACATGTGTACGTCCCTCACACGCCCAACAAGAGCCGCTCGGGATCCTCGATGCATTCCTTCACCCGCACCAGGAACAGGACGGCCTCGCGGCCATCGATGATGCGATGATCGTATGACACGGCGAGGTACATCATCGGCCGCACCTTGACCTCGCCGCCGACCACCATGGGGCGCTGCTGGATCTTGTGCATGCCGAGGATGGCCGACTGCGGCGGGTTGAGGATCGGCGTCGACATCAGCGAACCGTAAACGCCGCCGTTGGAGATGGTGAAGGTACCGCCGGTCAGGTCGGCGATGCTGAGCTTGCCGTCGCGCGCCTTGCGGCCGAGCTCGCCGATCGTCTTCTCGATGTCGCCGAACGACTTCTGGTCGGCATCTCGGACCACCGGGACCACCAGGCCCTGCGGCGTGCCGACGGCGACGCCTATGTCGTAGTAGTTCTTGTAGACGAGGTCGTCGCCCTCGATCTCGGCATTGACCGCGGGCAGCTCCTTCAGCCCGGCGATGCAGGCCTTGACGAAGAACGACATGAAGCCCAGCCGCGCGCCGTGCTTCTTCTCGAAGTCGTCCTTCAGCCGCTCGCGCAGCGCCATCACGTTGGTCATGTCCACCTCGTTGAAGGTGGTGAGCATGGCCGCCGTGTTCTGCGCTTCCTTGAGGCGATTGGCGATGGTGCGCCGCAAGCGCGTCATGCGCACGCGCTCCTCGCGGTCGGCACGCGGGCGCGGCCCCGCCGGCACGGCCGGCTTGGCCGCCGGCGTGCTCTGCGCCGGGATCGACGATAGCGCGGCCATCACGTCGGCCTTGGTGGCGCGGCCGTCCTTGCCCGTGGGCTGGATCGCGGAGGGCGGCACGCCGGTTTCCTCGACCAGCTTGCGCGTGGCGGGACCGGAGGCCGCGATATTGACGTTGGCGGCAGCAGGGATCGCTGCGGGCGCCGGCGCGGCAACGGGTGCCGGCGCGGGCTTCGGCACCGCCGCCGGAGCGGCAGCCGGCGCCGGAGCGGGCTTGGCCGGCGCGGCACCAGCCGCGCCGGCCTCGATGTGACACAGCACGCCGCCGACCTGCACCGTGGCGCCTTCGGCAACGGCCAGTTCGACGATGCTGCCGGCCACCGTCGCATTGACCTCGACGGTGACCTTGTCGGTCTCGAGCTCGCACAGCGGCTGATCGATGGCGACAGCGTCGCCCGCCTTTACCAGCCACTTGGCAACGGTCGCTTCGGTGACCGATTCGCCGAGCGCCGGCACCTTGATCTCGACAGCCATGACCACTTCCTCCTGGGCGCTCAACCGATCGTCAGGGCGCGATCGACGAGGTCAGCCTGTTCCTTGACGTGCGTGCGCGCCGAACCCGTCGCTGGCGATGCCGATTCCGGCCGGCCGATGTAGGCAGCTCGTGTTGCCTTGAGGTTCAGGCCGGCAAGCGCGCGCTCGATGCGGCGGTCGACGAAATGCCAGGCGCCCATGTTCTCGGGCTCCTCCTGGCACCACACGACCTCGGCGCCCGGATACTTCGCCAGCTCGATGCCAAGGCTGCTGAACGGAAACGGGTAGAGCTGCTCGACACGGATGACGGCGATGTCGTCGATCTTGCGCTTGCGGCGCTCGGCCACGAGATCGAAGTAGACCTTGCCCGAGCACAGCACGACGCGGCGGACCTTGGCGGCGTCGGTGAGCTGGTCGGTCTCAGGCAGGATGCGCCGGAACGAGGAGCCCGGGCCGAAATCGGCCAGGGTCGAGACGCAGTCCTTGTGGCGCAGCAACGACTTGGGTGTCATCACCACCAGCGGCTTGCGGAATGAGCGGCGCATCTGGCGGCGCAGGGCATGGAAATAGTTGGCGGGCGTCGTCGGCACGACGACCTGCCAGTTGTCCTCGGCCGAGAGCTGCAGGTAGCGCTCGAGACGCGCCGAGCTGTGCTCGGGTCCCTGGCCCTCGTAGCCGTGCGGCAGGAGCATGACGAGGCCGTTCATGCGCAGCCATTTGCTCTCACCCGAGCAGATGAACTGGTCGATGATGACCTGCGCGCCATTGGCGAAGTCGCCGAACTGGGCCTCCCACATGACCAGCGCGTTGGGCTCGGCCGACGAGTAACCGTACTCGAAGCCCAGCACGCCCGCCTCGTTCAGCGGGCTGTCGATCACCTCGAAGCGCGCCTGCTGCTCGGCCACATGATTGAGCGGCACGTACTTGTTCTCGTTGGCCTGGTCGACCAGCACCGAGTGGCGCTGCGAGAAGGTGCCGCGGCCGGAATCCTGGCCGCTGAGACGCACCGGCGTGCCTTCGGCCAGCAGCGTGCCCCAGGCCAGGGCCTCGCCGGTGGCCCAATCGATGTCCTTGCCGGTCTCGATGGTCTTGCGCTTCTCGGCCAACTGGCGGACGAGCTTGCGGTTGAGATCGAACTGCTTGGGCGCCTCGGAAATCGCCCGGCCGACGGCGAGCAGCTGCTCGGTCTCGACGGCCGTCGTTCCCTTGCGATCCTCCTCGCCCGGCGCGACGGTGAGACCGGCCCAGCGGCCTTCCAGCCAGTCGGCCTTGTTGGGCTTGTACTGGGCGGCCGCCTCCAGCGCCTTGTCGAGCTTTTCGCGCAGGGCCGCATCCAGGGCGGCGACATCGGCCGCCGTCACCACGCCCTCGGCCTCGAGGCGCGCGGCATAGACTTCCTTCACCGTCTTGTGCGCGCCGATCTCCTTGTACATCAGCGGCTGGGTGAACATCGGCTCGTCCGACTCGTTATGGCCGTGCCGGCGATAGCAGAACATGTCGATGACGATGTCGCGCTTGAAGTGCTGACGGTACTCCGTGGCGATGCGAGAGACGTGGACGACGGCCTCGGGATCGTCTCCGTTCACGTGCAGGATCGGCGCCTGCACGATCTTGGCGATCTCCGTGCAATACGGCCCCGAGCGCGAGTAGGTCGGCAGCGTCGTGAAGCCGATCTGGTTGTTGACCACGAAGTGGATGGTGCCGCCGATGCGGTAGCCTCCGAGATCGGAGAGATCGAGGCTTTCGGCGACCAGGCCCTGGCCGGCGAAGGCCGCGTCGCCATGCATCAGGATCGCCATGACCTGGCTACGGTCGACGTCGTTTCTCTGATCCTGCTTGGCGCGCGCCTTGCCGAGCACCACCGGGTTCACGGCCTCGAGGTGCGAGGGGTTGGGCGACAGCGAGACATGGATGGTGTTGCCGTCGAACTCGCGGTCGGCCGAGGCGCCGAGATGGTACTTCACGTCGCCCGAGCCGCGCATTTCCTCGGGCTGCGAGGAGCGGCCCTGGAACTCGGAGAACAGCGCCGTGTAGCTCTTGTGCAGGACGTGCACGAGGGTGTTGAGGCGACCGCGATGGGGCATGCCGATCACCACGTCGCGTATGCCGAGCTGGCCGCCGCGCTTCAGGATCTGCTCGATGCCCGGGATCAGCGACTCACCGCCATCCAGGCCGAAGCGCTTGGTGCCAACGAACTTCACGCCGAGATAGCGCTCCAGCCCCTCGGCCTCCACGACGCGCTCCAGGATGGTGCGGCGGCCCTCGAGGGTGAACTCAGTGTGGTTCTCGACGTGCTCGATGCGCTCCTGGATCCACGCCTTCTGGTCGGGATCGGAGATGTGCATGTATTCGACGCCGATCTTGCCGCAGTAGGTGCGGCGCAGGCGGTCCCAGATCTGACGCAGGGTCGCGGACTCGCCCAAGCCCAGCGAGCCGAAGATCAGGATGGGGCGGTCCCAGTCGTTCTCGCCGAAGCCGTAGGTCGCGGGGTCGAGCTCGCGATGCAGCTCGCGCTTGATCAGGCCGAGCGGATCGAGATCGGCCTCGAGATGGCCGCGGATGCGGTAGGAGCGGATCAGCAGGAAGGCGCGCGAGGTGTCGTGCGCCGCGGCCCGGATCTCCGCTTCGGTCTTACCCGCCAGCACGGCGGGAACGGCGGCGCCATTGGCCTTGCCATTGCCCTTGAGGTTGCGGTTGGCGGGCGAGGGCAGCGTGTCCGGGTCGACGGCGCCGATTACCCGCGCGCCGTTGGGCGCCCAGGAGGCGCCGCGGACCTCGGCCAGGACATCGCCTTTCTGCTCGGCCAGCGCCTCGAAGAAGGTACGCCATTCATCGTCGACGGCGCCGGGATCGCTCAGATAGCGCGAGTACAGCTCCTCGATGAACGGGGCATTGGCGCCGAACAGGAATGATGTCTGCTCTGCTCTCATTGGCCTTGTCTCCTTTGGCCCTGTCCTTTTGCTCCTCTCCCCCCTAGGGGGAGAGGAATAGCAGGTGGATATGGGTCAGCCCTTCATGGCCTTCAGCATTTCCTCGCCCAAAGCGGCGGGAGAATCGGCGACCCTGATGCCTGCCGAACGCATGGCGTGGACCTTGAACTCGGCGGTGTCCTGACCGCCCGAGATCACCGCACCGGCATGGCCCATACGGCGGCCCGGCGGGGCGGTGCGGCCGGCGATGAAGCCAACGATCGGCTTCTTGACCTTGCTGGCTTTGATGAACTCCGCGCCCTTGACCTCGGCGTCACCGCCGATCTCGCCGATCATGACGATGCCCTTGGTCTCGGGATCGGCCATCAGCATCTCGAGGCACTCGACGAAGTTCGTGCCGTTTACCGGATCGCCGCCGATGCCGATGCAGGTGGTCTGTCCGAGGCCGACCGCCGTGGTCTGCGCTACCGCTTCATAGGTGAGCGTGCCCGAGCGCGAGATGATGCCGATCGAGCCGCGCTTGTGGATGTGGCCCGGCATGATGCCGATCTTGCATTCCTCGGGCGTGATGACGCCCGGGCAGTTCGGCCCGATCAGCCGCGACTTGGAGCCGGCCAGCACGCGCTTGACCTCGACCATGTCGAGCACCGGGATGCCCTCGGTGATGCAGACGACCAGCGGGATCTCCGCGTCGACCGCCTCGAGGATCGAATCGGCGGCGTAGGGCGCCGGCACGTAGATCACGCTCGCCGTGGCGCCGGTCTTGGCGACGGCTTCGGCCACCGTGTCGAACACCGGCAGGTCGAGATGGGTGGTGCCGCCCTTACCCGGCGTCACGCCGCCCACCATCTTGGTGCCGTAGGCGATCGCCTGCTCGGAATGGAAGGTGCCCTGCGAGCCGGTGAAGCCCTGGCAGATGACCTTGGTGTTCTTGTCGACCAGGACGGCCATCAGTTCGTCTCCTTGACCGCCGTGACGATCTTCTCGGCGGCGTCGGCCAGGTTCTCGGCCGAGGTGATCTTGAGGCCGGACTCGCGCAGGATCTTCTTGCCCAGCTCGACGTTGGTGCCCTCCAAGCGCACAACCAGCGGCACGTGCAGGTTGACCTCGCGCGCCGCGGCCACCACGCCTTCGGCGATGACGTCGCAGCGCATGATGCCGCCGAAGATGTTGACCAGGATGCCCTCGACGTTGGGATCCTTGAGGATGATCTTGAAGGCTGCGGTCACGCGTTCCTTGGTGGCGCCACCGCCAACGTCCAGGAAGTTTGCGGGCTCGGCGCCATAGAGCTTGATGATGTCCATGGTGGCCATTGCAAGGCCCGCGCCATTCACCATGCAGCCGATCTGGCCGTCGAGCTTGACGTAGTTCAGCGCGTACTTGGCGGCCTCGGTCTCGGCCGGGTCCTCCTCGTCGACGTCGCGCAGGTCCTCCACCTCCTTGTGGCGATAGAGCGCGTTGTCGTCGAAATTCATCTTGGCATCGAGAGCGACGACCTGGCCCGCGCTGGTGACGACCAGCGGGTTGATCTCGATCAGCGAGCAGTCGAGATCGATGAAGGCCTTGTAGAGCCCGCCCACCAGCTTCACGAACTCACCGACCTGCTTGCCGCTGAGGCCGAGCGCGAAGGCGACCTTGCGGCCCTCATAAGCCTGGAAGCCGGCGGCGGGATCGACCGCCTGGCGCACGATCTTCTCGGGATGCTCGTGCGCTACCGTCTCGATATCCATGCCGCCCTCGGTCGAGGCGACGATGGCGACGCGGCCGACGGCGCGGTCGACCAGCATGGAGAGGTAGAGCTCGCGTTTGATGTCGCAGCCTTCCTCGATATAGAGGCGCTTCACCGTCTTGCCGTTCGGGCCCGTCTGCTTGGTCACCAGCTCATGGCCCAGCATGGCCTGGGCGTTCTGGCCGACCTCCTCGACGGACTTGGAGACGCGCACGCCGCCCTTGCCGTTGGGATCGTCCTTGAAGCGGCCCTTGCCCCTGCCGCCGGCATGGATTTGCGCTTTCACGACGGTAACCGACCCGCCCAGCTTGCGGGCCACGTCCATCGCCTCGTCCTTGGTATAGGCCACGCCGCCCTTGAGCAGCGGGACGGCGAATTTGGCCAGGAGGGCCTTGGCCTGGTACTCGTGAATGTTCATGAAAACCTGTTGCTCAAATTCAGTTGCAAATCGCAACTGACAGGGGTCAGCGGCACTTTATGAGTGCCGCCGGCCCTTGGCAACGCTGGACTGATGATCGTTTGAAGACGTTCGACCAAGGTCTAGGGACCTTGGCTGCAGTTCGATCAGCGGCCGACGATTTTGTTGGTCGCGTCGATCAGCGACTTCACGGCGGCGACCGACTTGTCGAACATCGCCTTTTCCTCGGCGTTGAACTCGACCTCGACGATGCGCTCGACGCCTTCCTTGCCGATCACCACCGGCACGCCGATGTAGAGGCCCTTCACGCCGTACTCGCCGTTCAGCAGGGCGGCACAGGGGATCATGCGCTTCTTGTCCTTGAGGTAGGACTCGGCCATGGCGATGGCCGATGCCGCTGGAGCGTAGAAGGCAGAGCCGGTCTTGAGCAGGGCCACGATCTCGGCGCCGCCGTCGCGGGTGCGCTGCACGATCTTGTCCAGGCGCTCACGGGTGGTCCAACCCATGTCGACGAGGTCGTGAAGCGAAATGCCGCCGACCGTCGAGTAGCGCAGCAGCGGCACCATGGTGTCGCCGTGGCCGCCCAGGACGAACGCCGTCACGTCGTCGACCGAGACGTTGAATTCCTCGGCGAGGAACGAGCGGAAGCGGGCGCTGTCGAGCACGCCCGCCATGCCGACGACGCGCTTGGCGGGGAAGCCGGTGACCTCCTGCATGAGGCCGACCATGGCATCGAGCGGGTTGGTGATGACGATGACGAAGGCATTGGGCGCGTGCTGCTTGATGCCCTTGCCCACCGAATCGATGATCTTGGCGTTGATGCCGACCAGGTCGTCGCGGCTCATGCCCGGCTTGCGCGGCACGCCGGCCGTGACGATGACGACGTCGGCGCCTTCGATGTCCTTGTAGTCGGAGGTGCCGCTGTACTTGGCGTCGAAACCTTCGACCGGGCTCAGCTGGGCGATGTCGAGCGCCTTGCCCTTGGCGACGCCTTCGAGGTCGGGGATGTCAAACAGGATGACGTCACCCAGTTCCTTCTGGCCGGCGAGCAGCGCGAGCGTGCCACCAATCTGTCCGGCGCCGATCAGCGCGATCTTCTTGCGAGCCATGCCAAAACTCCCGATTTCCTAAGGGCGGCGCGTGGTAGCGCGATTCGCCGGAAGCGGCAAGACGACCAAGGTCAACGCGGCGGCGGCCTGCGGCCACCGGGACCACCAGACGGCGCGCCTGGCGGTGGCCCGCCCTGCTTCACGAAGCTCGCGTCGGCAGTGCCCATGAAACACCGCGGCACAAAGGGAAATTTCGCAGTGACCAGATAATAGTAGGTGCCCTGTGGAAATTCGGCGGTGACGCCTTCACGACCGTTGCATTCATCGAGGTCGCCCAGGCCGCGCACATATTCGTAGTCCTTGGCGTAGGTGCCGTCGGGCCGCCCGCCGGGACCGCCGGGATCGCGCTGGGATTTCAGCCGCCAGCTCGACCGGGCAGCTTCGTCGAAGTAGATCGCGAAGCCGTCGGCGGCCCAGCCAATCAGAACCAGCCTGCCCTTTCCGCCGAGCTTGTCGATCAGGCCCGTCGGCACGCCGTGATAATGATAGGAGCCATCGGGCTGTACGTGGGCGTTGTTCTGGTCGATGCCGAGCGGGCGGCCGCCCGACAACGCCTCGATCATCCAGCCCGAACGCCGGTCGTCGTTCCAGAACTCGGCCGTGTTGGGGTCGAACACCACACCGTTGACCGCGACACCGAACAAGTGGTTCGGACGATAGTAGGTCACACGGCCGGCCACTGCCGGCCTCAGCGGCATGCGGAAATAGTAGTTCTGCAGCGAGATGCGATTGGGATTGGAGCGGTTGGGGAACGCGCCGGTCGCGTGATTGGGCAAGCCGTCGGCGCGCACGTAACGCACGCCCTGCCGATCGTCGATTTCCATTTGCTGGGCGGCCGCCGCGCGCGGCACCAGATCGAGCCACCAAGTGTGCCGCTGTTCTTCGGCGCCTTGCGGCGTGCCGGTGTCGTGGTCGCCATGCGCCCAGGCGGTGCTTGCGATCAGCACCGCGAGCGCACTCATCGTAGAGAGTCGCATCGTTGGTGTTACGCGCGATGCGCGAACTCCATCCCCGTCAGACGGGATGCTTCTTCAGGTGCGCCAACAGAAGATCGACCGCCTTGGCGGCCGCCTGGTCCATGACGAAGTGACCGACGCCCGGCAACACCTCCATGGCGAACGGGCCGCTCACGAACTCGGCCGTGCCATGGGCAGCGTCGGGCCCGACCGTGGCGTCGACGTCGCCCCAGATGTAGAGCGTCGGCACCTCGATCATGCCGATGTCGGCCGCCAATCCGACATTGGCGCGATACCAGGCGAGTGCCGCCTCGAGCGCGGCGGGATTGCCCAGCACCTTCAGATGCTGCTCCATCGCCTCGGAGGGCACGCCCTGGCCGAACATGCCGTCGCGCAGGCGGCGGGCATCGTCGGCAAGCAACAGCTTGCCCGTCTCTGCATCAAGGAAAGCGCGGTGATGGCGCGAGCGATGCTTCTGGTCGCCGTCCGGCTTTTCGAGCGCGCGACGGAACGACTTGGGATGCGGCCGCGACATGATCGTGAGCGAGGCGAGTCGCTTGGGATGCGCCGCCGCCACACCCCACGAGACCTGACCACCCCAGTCGTGCCCGACCAGATGGAAGCGCCGGCCCTCGTGGCCTGACGCGGCGACGATCTCGATCGCGTCGTTCACCAGCTTGTCGAAGGCGTAATGCGAGAGATCCTTGGGATCAGGACGCGCGCCCGGCGAATAGCCGCGCTGGTCGGGAGCGACGGCGCGATAGCCCGCTGCCGCAAGTGTCGGCAGCGCCGCGCGCCAGCTGTGACGCGATTCGGGGAAGCCGTGCAGCAATAGCACCAAGGCGCCGTCGGTCGGGCCCGCGACATCCGCTGTGAATGTCAGGCCCGACCGGGTCTTGATGCTCGTGCTGTCGGCCATCGGCCGGTCAGACGCCGTTGGCCTTGAACCAGGCCAGCGCCTTCTTCCAGCCGTCCTCCGCCGCTTCCTTGCGGTAGCTCGGCCGGTAGTCGGCGTTGAAGGCGTGCGGCGTGTCCGGATAGACGTCGATCTGCGACTTCTGCGCCGCCGCACTGCCGGTCTTTAGCGCCGCCTTCATCTTGTCCACCGATTCCTGGGAGATGCCGGTATCGGCACCGCCATAGAGACCGAGCACCGGACCGTGCAGGTCCTTCACGAGATCGACCGGGTTCTTGGGCTGCAGCTCGGTGCCGGGACGGACCAGCGGGCCATACCAGGCCACGCCCGCCTTTACCGCGGGATTGTGCGCATCGTACATCCACACGATGCGACCGCCCCAGCAGAAGCCGGTGATGCCGAGCTTGGCGGTGTCGGCCTTGCCTTCGCTCTTGGCGAAGGCGACGGCCGAATCGAGATCGCCCATGACCTGGTCGTCCGGCACCTTGGAGACGATCTCGGCGATCAGCTTGGGGATGTCGGTGTAGGTCTTGGCATCGCCCTGACGAAAATAGAGTTCGGGCGCGATGGCGTAGTAGCCCGCCTTGGCGAAGCGCCGGCACATGTCGGCGATGTGGGCATGCACGCCGAAGATCTCCTGCACGACCAGGATGGTGCCGAAGCCCTGGCCGCTCGCCGGCATGGCGCGATAGGCGTCCATGTCCTTGCCGTCCTTGGTCTTGACCTTGACGGCGCCCGCGGTGAGGCCGTCGGCCGGCGTCACGATCATGGTCTGGGCCTGCACCGGCTGCACCGCGAGCGCGAAGGTCGTGCCCAACGCCACGCCGCCCAGTGCCGCGCGCCGCGACAGGCCGTTCTCCGCTCCATAAATCAGACGATCGCCGTCCATATCCTGCCTCCCATTGGGTTGAAGCCGCGCGAGCCTAGGATGCACCGCAGGCTGCCCACAATCACAATTAGGCGATGTGCTGCTAGCTGCTAGCCAATATGCTCGAGGGCCAGGTACTCGGGGCTTTGCATCTCCATCAGGCGCGACACCGTGCGCTGGAACTCGAAGGCGCCGTCACCCTCGATGTAGAGACCAGTCGGCGCCGTTGCAGCGGAACAGATGAACTTCACTTTCTTCTCGTAGAATTCGTCGATCATGGTGACGAAGCGCACGGCTTTGTCCTGGCTGTCCAGTCCCATCTTGGGAATGTCGGCCACGATCACGGTGTGGAAGTTGGCAGCGATGCAGATGAAGTCGGCGGCGCCCATGGGCTTGGCGCACCAGTCGAGAAAATGCGCCATCGCCACACCCGGTGCGGCCCGCGGGATGTCGACGTCACGGCCCTGCGTCCTGAGCACGCGCGGCTCGCCATCGGCGCCGCCGCTCAGGGCGCGGAACGCCTCGTCGAGCTTGGCGGTGGCCCAGGCACCGAGCGGCGTCAGATAGACGTCGAAGTTGCGCAGCCGGTCGAGGCGATAGTCGTGGTCGCCGCCCAGCTCGAGGATCTCCAGCCGCTGCTTGACCAGCTCGATGAACGGAATGAAGCGCTCGCGCTGCAGGCCGTCCTTGTAGAGATCGTCGGGCTTGCGGTTGGAGGTCGCGACCACCGTGACGCCCTCGTCGAACAGCACCTCGAACAGGCGCGCCAGGATCATGGCGTCGGCGATGTTGGTGACCTGGAACTCGTCGAAGCAGAGCAGCCGGGTCTCGCTCGCGATCGCCTTGGCGATCGGCACGATGGTATCGGCTTCGGGCGGCGCCCCCTTGGCCGCCAGCTCCTCGCGGCGGCGATGCAGGCGCTCCTGCACCTCGAGCATGAACTCGTGGAAGTGCACGCGCCGCTTCTTGGCCATCGGAACGTCGGCGAAGAAGAGATCCATCAGCATCGACTTGCCGCGGCCGACCGGCCCCCAGATGTAGAGCCCGCGCGGGCCGGCCGGCGGCGGCGCGGCGTGCGCGAGGCCGAGCCGCGCCAGCAAGCCGGGCTTGGGCGCCGGATGATCCTGCAACGCCACCAGCTGCTCGTAGACGGCCTGCAAGCGCTCAACCACCCGTTCCTGCACGGGATCGGCGTGGACTTCACCAGCGGTGCGGCGAGCGGCGAGATTGGCGGCTGGGCCCTTGCTGGTCGTCGTAGGGCCCGCGGTCGGGGGCAGAGAGTGCGCTTCCATTTACCGCCGCATACCTAGCTCAGCGGCGCGCGGCTGCCTATAAGGTCCGGCGATGAAGCTTGCGTTTCTTGGCACGTCGGAATTCGCCGTGCCGGCGCTTCGGGCGCTGGTCGAGGCGGGCCACGATGTGGTCGCCGTCTATACGCGCGCGCCCAAGCCCGCCGGCCGCGGCCAGCAGGAACGCCGCACGCCGGTGCACGAGCTCGCGTCGTCGCTCGATCTCGCCGTGCGAACGCCCAAGGGCCTGCGCAGCGAGGAGGAAGGGGCGTCCTTCAAGACGCTGGACCTCGATGCCGCGGTCGTCGTGTCCTACGGCCACATCCTGCCCAAGGCCTTCCTCGAGGCGCCGGTGCTGGGCTGCATCAACATCCATGGCTCCCTGCTGCCGCGATGGCGCGGCGCGGCGCCCATCCATCGTGCCATCCTGGCCGGCGACGCCGAGACCGGCGTCACCATCATGCGCATGGACGAAGGCCTCGATACCGGACCGATGCTGCTGGCCGAGAGCACGCCGATCTCGTCCGCCGATACTGCCGAGACCGTGCACGATCGGCTGGCCGAGCTCGGCGGGCGCCTGATCGTGTCGACGCTCGATGCCCTGGTCGCCAAGACCATCGAGCCCGTGCCGCAGCCCGAGGAAGGCGTGACCTACGCCCACAAGCTCGGCAAGGAGGAAGGGGCCCTCGACTGGCGCCGGCCGGCCGCCGAGCTCGAACGCAAGGTGCGCGCGTTCCATCCCTGGCCCGGTACCTGGTTCGACGTCGGCCGCGAGCGCATCAAGGTGCTGGAAGCAGGCCTCGCGCTGGCAGGCGGCTTGCCAGGCACCGTGAGCATCGGCCGCGACGGCTTCCCCGTCGTCGCCTGCGGCGTGGGTGGATTGAAACTTCTCCGGCTGCAGCGCGCCGGCAAGGCCGCCCAGCCCGCCGACGCCTTCTTGCGCGGCTTCGCGCTGGCGGCGGGCACGGTGCTCGCGCCGCCTACAGTCGTCCCGCTCCCTGGGCCGCTGCCGAGCTGACGTGCCGCGCTACAAGCTCACCATCGAATATGACGGCGCGCCGTTCGTCGGCTGGCAGCGCCAGGACAACGGGCCCTCGATCCAGGGCGCGATCGAGGACGCCGTGTTCGCCTTCTGCGGCGAGCGCGCGGCGGTGCACGGCGCAGGCCGCACCGATACCGGCGTGCACGCGCTGGGCCAGGTGGCTCATCTCGATCTCGGCGACGACAAGCCGGTCGACACCGTGCGCGCGGCGGTGAACTTCCATCTCAAGCCGCATCCGATCGTGGTCATCGAAGCCGAGATCGTGCCCGACGACTTCCACGCCCGCTTCTCGGCAACGCAGCGGCGCTATCGCTACCTGATCCTCAATCGCCGTGCGCCGCCCGCGCTCGATCGCGGCCGCGTCTGGCATGTGCCGGTGCCGCTCGACACTGTGGCGATGGCCGACGCCGCCGCGCTGCTGGTCGGCCGTCACGACTTCAACAGCTTCCGCTCGGCCGCCTGCCAGGCCGCCTCGTCACTAAAGACGCTCGACCAGCTCGACGTCACCCGCGAGGGCGAGCTGATCCGCCTCGACGTCGCCGCCCGCTCCTTCCTGCACAACCAGGTGCGCATCCTCGCCGGCACCTTGCAGCTGGTTGGCCGCGGTCAGTGGAGCAGGCGCGAGGTCGCCGAGGCTCTGGCTGCGCGCGATCGTACCCGCGCCGGCCCGACCGCGCCGCCACAGGGCCTCTGCCTGATGGAAGTGCGCTACGACCTAGATGCCGGTCACGCCGAACGCGCCGACGTAGCGAGCGACGATCACTGACAGCAGGATCGACGGCACCCAGTTGACGACCAGCAGGACCATCGAGATCAGCCAGTCGGTGCCCAGCACCATGCGCGTCGTCATCAGGAACCAGTAGAAGATCAGCGCCTGCAGCGCGATCTCGATCAGCCGCGCGACGGCGACTGGGGTCACGATTTCGGCGGCGATACCGACGACAGCGATGAGCGTGGCCGGCAGGCTGATCCAGTTGAGCGCGCCGATGTAGCGCGGATAGCGGTCGAGCCAGCCGCGACGCCGAGCGATCTCGTAGAACAGCACCGGGAACAGCAGCCAGTTCACGACGTAGCTGATCGCCTCGACGATGACGATGTCGATCGTGTCGGCCGGCACGTCGGCGTCGGCATAGCGGATCAGCGAGTGGATCACGTAGAACGGCGCCACCAGCACCATGACGCGAAACGACCGCAGGCACGCTTCCATAGTGTTGGCGAAGGCAAGCGGCGCCGCCGGATCGCGCCTCAGGAACCCCAGCGCGCCCTGCACGCCACGGGCGATCTCGGCGCCGCTCAGCACCGAAGGGCCTCAGGCCGCAAAGTAGCGGTCGAGCACCGTTTCATAGACGCGGCTCAGCGTCCTGAGGTCCTCGATCGCGCTCTTCTCGTCGACCTTGTGCATGGTCTCGCCGACCAATCCGAACTCGAGGACCGGGCAGTACTGGCTGATGAAGCGCGCGTCCGATGTGCCGCCGGTGGTCGAGAGCTCGGTCTCGATGCCGGTAACGTCGCGGATGGCGCCCGCAACCAGATCGACCAGCGGCCCGGGTGCCGTATAGAACGATTCGCCCGAGACCTCGGTGGCAAGCTCGATCGTGCCGTTGCCGCCCAGCGCCTCGCTGGCGCGCTCCATGCGCTCCTTGAGGTGCGCGAGCAGTGTCTTGGAGGTCCACAGATCGTTGAAGCGCGTGTTGAAGCGCGCCTTCACCACGCCGGGCGCGATGTTGGTCGCCTTGTTGCCGACATCGATGGTGGTGAACTGCAGCGAGGTCGGCTGGAAATGCGTGCTGCCCTGGTCGATCGGCGCGCGCACCAGCGCCTCGATCAACGCCGACAGGCGATGGATGGGATTGTCGAGCCGCTCGGGATAGCCGACATGGCCCTGGATGCCGCGCACGGTCAGATCGACGGTCATGCTGCCACGCCGGCCGATCTTGATCATGTCGCCGAAGCGCTTGGAGCTCGTCGGCTCGCCCACCAGACAGGCATCGATCTTCTCGCCGCGATCGGCGAGCTTCTTGAGCATCTTCACCGTGCCGTTGACCGCGGGCCCCTCCTCATCGCCGGTGATCAAGAGGCTGATCGAGCCGCCGAAGTCGCGACCGCGCCGGCTGAGGAAGCGCGCCGAAGCCTCGGTGAAGGCCGCGATCGCGCCCTTCATGTCGGCGGCGCCGCGGCCGAACAGGAAGCCGTTCGACAGTTCGGCCGAGAACGGGCCGATGGTCCACGACGACAGATCGCCCACCGGCACCACGTCGGAATGGCCGGCGAAGCAGAAGTGCTTGCCGTTGCCGAACTTGTCCTTGCCCCTCTCCTGGCCGACGCGGGCATAGAGGTTGGCCACGTCGTCGGTGCCGGCCTGGGTGAAGTCCATGCGCTCGCATCGAAAGCCGAGCGGCTTCAGCGCACGTTCGAGCAGCTCGAGCGCGCCCGCCTCGCGCGGCGTCACGCTCTCGCAGCGCACGAGCGCGCGCGTCAATTCGACGACATCGGTGATGGCGGGAGCGAGCGTGTCGGGCATTTTCCGGACAGTACAGGCACAACCCAGCAAAGAGAAGGGCGCCGACAGGCCTTGGCCGGCGCCCAGTTTCTTTGAGAGGAAGATTGTCTTGTTGCTTATGGAACTTCAGGCTGCGATGCGGTCAGCCTCCTGCAGGTTGACCGACACCAGTTGCGACACGCCCTGCTCCGCCATGGTGACGCCGTAGAGGCGATCCATGCGCGCCATGGTGACGCGATGATGGGTGATCACCATGAAGCGCGTGTCGGTGCGACCGGCGATCTCCTTCACCAGACCGCAGAAGCGCTCCACGTTGAGGTCGTCCAGCGGCGCGTCCACCTCGTCCAGCACGCAGATCGGCGCGGGGTTGGTCATGAACACCGCGAACAGGAGCGACAACGCGGTCAGCGCCTGCTCACCGCCCGAGAGCAGAGACATCACCTGCAGCTTCTTGCCCGGCGGGCTGGCATGGATCTCCAGCCCCGCCTCCAGCGGATCCTCCGACTCGGTGAGGCGAAGCTCGGCCTTGCCGCCGCCGAACAGCTTGGTGAAAAGCTGCTGGAAGTGACCACTGACCTGCTCGAAGGCGGCGACGAAACGCTCGCGGCCTTCGCGGTTCAGGCTCTGGATGCCCTGGCGCAGGCGGCCGATGGCGGCGACGAGATCGTCGCGCTCGGCCGTCATGCCCGTGATCTGCTGCTCGAGCTCGCGCGCTTCTTCTTCGGCGCGCAGGTTCACCGCACCCATGGTCTCGCGCTCGTGCACCAGACGCTCCAGGCGATGCTCGGCCTTCTCGAGCTCGGGCAGCTCCTCGAGCGTCTGTACCTCGGCCACGGCCAGCACGCCGTCCGGCTCGCAGCGCAGGCGCTCGACGATGCGCTCGACCACGCTCTCGCGATCCTTGGTCGCCTGCTCGACCAGACCTTCGCGGCGCACGCGGCTTTCGCGCGCCACGCCAAGCTCGGACTCGGCCTGGCGCAACGCCTTGTCGGCCTCGCCCAAGCGCGTCTCGCCGACGGCCAGGCGATCAGCCGCCTCCTGGCGATTGTGCTCGGCCCTGTCGATCTCCTCAGCGAGCGCCAGGCGCTTGGCCTCGATCTCGCCAGGCTTGGCGGCAAGCTCCTCGAGCGACTGCACGATCTGCTCGCGCCGCTGATCGAGCTCGACGATCTGGCCCTCGGCGTCGGCCAGGCGCTTGCTCCAGCCGCCATGGTCCTGGGCGATCTGGCTGAGCCGCTCCAGCCGCATCGCGGCCTCGCGCGCCAGGCGATCGCAATTGCCCTCGGCCTCGACCAGGGCAGCGCGCAGCTCGGCGATGCGCGCGCGCAGCGCGCCCGCCGCGACGCGGTCGGCCTGGGAATCGGAGATCGCCGACAGCCGCGCCTCGCGGAAGGTGCGGCGCATCTCGTCGTCGGCGATGTCGGCCAGGATCTCGGCCACCGACTGCTCGACGGCGGCAAGCCGCGTGTTGAGCTGGTCGGTGCGGCGGGCGACGTCGGTGTAGTGGTCGCGCGCCTCGGTCGCCGCCTGCTCGGCGACGGTGATGCTCTCCTGCGCGGTGCGTTCGGCGGCACGGGTCGCCTCGCCTGCGCCTTCGGCCTTGCGCCGCGCCGCTTCGGCCACTTCGCGCTCATGCGCGCGGGCCTGCTCGACGCTCGTCTTCTCGGTTTCGCGCGCGGCGGCCAGCACGGCGGCCTCGCTCTCGACCTTCGCCTCGGCCTCGGCATGCTCGGCCGCGACACCGTCGATCTGCTGGCGAATCTCGGCCAGGCGATTGCGCTGGCTGAGCCGCACCGCCGCCGTCGACGGCGCACCGGCGCGCATGGTGTAACCGTCCCAGCGCCACACTGCGCCTTCAGTGGTGACCAGCTGCTGACCGGGCTTGAGGCCTGCCTGCAGCGCGGCGCCCGTGGCGTCGTCGGCGACGATGCCGATGAAGGCCAAGCGACGCTCCAGCTCGGGCATCGTCTTCACATGGGCACCGAGGGGCGTCGCGCCCTCGGGCAGCGCCGGCGCATCGGCCATCGGGCCGAGCGGCAGCCAGTGGATCGGCGCGCCGCGATCGGACGAGGCTTCGAGCTCCTCGCCGAATGCCGCACCCAGCGCCTTCTCATAACCCGGATCGACGGTCAGCGCGTCGAGCAGCGGCGGCCACAGCGAGTCGGCCGCCGACTTCAAGGCAGCGGCGACACCCGATTCCTCGGCGCGCAGCTTGGTGAGCCGCGCATTGACCTTCTGCAGCGTCTCGGCCGCCGCGGCATGGCTCGCCTCGGCAGCCTGCCGCTCGGCGGCACGCGCGCGCTCGGTCTCGAGGCGCTCGGCCTCGGCCTGCGCCACGGCGGCCCGCGCGGCGTCGGATTCGTAACGCTCGGCCTCGCGCGCCGCTTCGATCGCCTCCTGGCCCTTGCGGCGCGCCTCGTCGAAGGCTTCGCGCGCGGCAGTCAGGGCCGCTTCGACTTCGGGCAGCGCCGGCAAGCTTTTAAGCTCGGTCTGGATCTGCTGCTGCTGAGCCGTCACCTCGTCGCGGCGCGCCGCCAGGCGGCGCAGGCGCTCGCGCAATTCGGCGATCTCGCGGCTCACGCTGTCGCGCAGCGCCTCGTCGTCGGCGATCTGGCGCGTCAGCCGATCGTGCTCGCCCTCGGCGGCCGTCGTCTCGGCCTGGGCGGCATCGCGCGTCGCGGCGGCCTCGGCCGCCCGCTCGTCCTCGCCCACGCGCTCCTGCTCCAGCCGCGCGCGCTGGCCGTCGAGATCGCCGATCGCCGTCGCCGCATCCGACTTGCGGCCATGCTCGCGCTCGAGGTCGGTTTCGGTTTGCGCCAGCCGTGTGCTGGCTTCCTGCTGGGCCTGCGCCACGCGCTCGGCCTCGGCCGTCAGCGCATCGTGCGCCACGCGCAGGCGCTGCAGGGCAGCGGCGGCGGCGGCTTCATCGTTGCGCAGCGGCGGCAGGGCCGTCGCCGCTTCCGCCTGAGCCGTGGTGGCAAGGCCGACCAGGCGCGTGAGATCGGCGACCTGCGCCTCGGCTTCCCTCAGCCGTTCGCCGGCATCGGCGAGCTCACGCTCGGCGGCGGCGAGCTTCAGCGCCAGCACGGCCGCTTCGGCGCGGCGGATATGGTCGGAGAGGTTGCGATAGCGGCTGGCCTGGCGCGCCTGGCGCTTCAGGCCCTTGTGCTGCTCGTCCAGCGCCACCAGCACGTCCTGCACGCGCGCGAGGTTCTGCTCGGCCGCACGCAGGCGCAGCTCGGCCTCGTGGCGGCGAGCGTAGAGACCGGTGATGCCGGCCGCCTCGTCGATGATGCCGCGCCGGTCGGCCGGCTTGGCGTTGATCAGGGCGCCGATGCGGCCCTGGCTCACCAGCGCCGTCGAGCGCGAGCCCGTCGCCGCGTCGGCGAACAGCGTCTGCACGTCGCGGGCGCGGATCTCGCGGCCGTTCACCGAATAGGCCGAGCCGTGGCCGCGCTCGATGCGGCGCACGATGTCGAGCTGGTCGGAGTCGTTCACCATGGCGGGCGCGGTGCGTGTCTTGTTGTCCAAGGTCAGCATCACCTCGGCGATGTTGCGCGCCGGCCGGCTGCCGGTGCCGGAGAAGATGACGTCCTCCATCTCCGAGCCGCGCATCTGCTTGGCCGAGGTCTCGCCCATCACCCACTTCAGTGCCTCGACGAGGTTCGACTTGCCGCAGCCGTTGGGACCGACGATGCCGGTCATGCCGGGCTCGATGGTGAGCTCCGTCGGATCGACGAAGGACTTGAAGCCGGAGAGCCGGAGTTTGTCGAACTGCACCATCTACACCACGCCTGTCTTGTGAACCGTCTTACTTGGCAAGGTCGCCGAACGTCTTGTCGAGGTCCTCGACCGAGCGCGGGCCCTTGTAGAGTTGTCCATTGATGAACAGCGTCGGCGTCGAGTTGACGCCCAGCGTCTCGCCGCCGCGATAGTCGGCGATCACCTCGTTGGCCTTGGCCTCGTTGGCGAGGCACGCCTTGATCTCGTTCTCGCCCAAGCCTGCAATGCGCAGCGGCTTGGCGAGCTCGGCGACCGGATCGGAGCCCGTGGCCCATTGCGGCTGGCCGCGGAAGATCAGGTCGACCACGCCGAAATAGCGGTCGGTGGGGGTGCACTCGGCGATCTGGGCGGCCTTGGCGGCAACCTGATCAAGGGGAAAATCGCGGTAGATCAGCTTCACCTTGCCCGTGTCGATCCACTTCTTCTTGATCTCGGGCAGGATCTGGGTGTGGAAGTGCGCACAGTGCGGGCAGGTGAAGGAGGCGTACTCGATCATGGTGATCGGCGCCTTGGGGTCGCCCAGCACATGGTCGCCCGGCTGGACGGTGAGCAGCGCCGTCTTGTCCGGGGTCGCCGCCACGGCGATGGGCGGAGGGCCGGCGGCAGGCGGCCGGGTGCCGTAATAGACGCCAGCCGCGATCGCGACCACCGCCACGGCTCCGCCGGCGACAATCAACATATTACGCATACCGTCTTCCTCTCCACTACATCTTGGGAACCCCACCTGTGGGGAGTCAAACTATTACCGTCCCACCTGGCGCAAAATCGCGGCAATGGCGTCGGCATTGCCGGGGTTTGAATAGTACTGGTCGTTGATGAACAGGGAGGGGGTCGACCGCACCCCCAGCGCTTGGCCGGACTGCACGTCACCGATCACCTTGTCCAGGGCGCGATCGTCGCTGAAGCAGGCCCGGGCCTGGTCGTCCGTCACGCCATCCCCCGCCAGCACCTTCACCATCTCGACCAGGGGATCGCCGACCGTCAGCCATTCGACCTGGCTGCGGAACAGCCGGTCGGCGCGCTCGAAGAACTTGTCGGGCCCGGCGCACTCGGCGAGCTGGCTCGCCCGCGTAGCCACGACATCCATCGGGAAGTGGCGATGGATCAGCTGCAGCTTGCCGGTGTCGATCCATTCCGTGCGCAGGACCGGCATCACCGCGATGTAGAACTGGGCGCAGAACGGACAGGTGAACGAGGCATAGTCGATCAGGAGATTGGGCGCGTCGGACTTGCCCAGGATGTGGTCCCCCGGCAGCGGCCCTAAAAGCTTCTCGCGCGACAGGTCCTGGGCGCGCGCATCGCGCACCAGCAAGGCGCCGGTCAGTCCGGCCAGCACCATCCGCCGTCGCGTACCGACGCGAGCGCCCAGACGCGCCAGCGCGGCGCGAAGATCTGGATCCTGCACGGCCGCGCTGGCGCGTTCGGTCATCTCGGCCATCTTCCTGGCGTCCGGCGCGGGACGCGGCGGCGTTGCCGCCGGCGTGCCGATCGCGCCCTGCACCAGACGGATGTCGTCGATCATCTTGTGTCCGAAATAGCCGTTCACGCGCTCGACGATCTGGCCGGCCATGTGCTGGACCTCGAGCGCGGCCGCACCGGAAACGCGCAGCCGCAGGATCTTGCCCGCCCCGTTGCTGGAACGTGCCCCGCGGCTGGCGGTCAGTGCTTCAGGGCGGCAGATGCGGGCCAGCTCGGCACCAACGACGGCCGACCACTCGGCGCGCAGCCGGGCGATCGAGGCGCTGCGTCCCTTCGCCAGGCCCGACGTGAGCCGCTGGGCCAGACCGCCGACGGCGCGGAAGCCGTTTTCCCGCATGGACCCTTTCAAACTCCCTTCTCTATGGTAGGGCACGGTCCCCCGCATGACCACGACCCACGCCTCACGTTTGCTTGCCTGGTACGATCGTCATCGTCGCACCCTGCCGTGGCGCGCGCCGGCCGGACGCCGCGCCGATCCTTACGTCGTGTGGCTGTCGGAGATCATGCTGCAGCAGACCACCGTGGCCACGGTCGGTGACTATTTCCGCCGCTTCATCGAGCGCTGGCCCACCGTCGAGGCCCTGGCCGAGGCGCCGCTGGACGAGGTGCTGTCGGCCTGGGCAGGCCTCGGTTACTACGCGCGGGCTCGCAATCTGCATGCCTGTGCGCGGGCCGTGGCCGAAAGCGGCGGGCGCTTCCCAAAGGATGAATCGGGCCTGCTCGCCCTGCCCGGCATCGGCGCCTACACGGCGGCGGCGATCCGCGCCATCGCCTTCGACGAGCCGGCTTCGGCGGTCGACGGCAATGTCGAGCGCGTGATTGCCCGCCTCTTCGCCATCGAGACGCCGCTGCCCGACGCCAAGACCGAGATCAAGACGCGCGCGGCAAAGCTGGTGCCGCAGGAGCGCGCCGGCGATTACGCCCAGGCGATGATGGATCTCGGCGCCACGGTGTGCACGCCGCGCAGCCCGCGCTGCGTCATCTGTCCGCTGATGGCCGCCTGCAAGGCGCGCAAGCTCGGCATCGCCGAGGATCTGCCGCGACGCGCGCCCAAGGCGGAGAAACCGACGCGGCGCGGCCTCGCCTTCGTGCTGGCACGCAAGGACGGCGCCATCCTGCTGCGCAAGCGGCCGGCCAAGGGCCTGCTGGGCGGCATGGACGAGGTGCCGTCGAGCCCGTGGCGCGAAGGCAAGCTCAGCCCGGAGAAGGCGCTTGCAGAGGCGCCGGTGCCGGCGCGCTGGCAGATCCTGGACGGGCTGGTGCGCCATACCTTCACCCATTTCCACCTCGAGCTCACCGTGGCGCGCGCCACCGCCACCACCGGCGGCTTGGCCAGGCTGGCGCCCGGTACGACTTGGTGCACGGTGGACCGCATGACCGAACGGGCGCTGCCGACGGTGATGCGCAAGGTGATCGCGCATGCGGTAAGGAACTGATCGGCAGGATAGGCGGGACAAGCACTTCTGTCAATATAGTACCTGGGTAATTTTCTGATATTTGTGCGTACCATACGACGCACCTAAAAAGGTGCTGTCAGTGCATGCACTCTTGGAGCCCGGACCTCCAGGTCCGCTCATGTCTTCTGGACCGCGAGCCTCCAGGCTCGCTCAAGATTCATGAGCGAGCCTGGAGGCTCGCGGTCCGGAAGAATATGACTCATGACGCGCACTGACCCGTTGACGAAAATGATCGATCGGCAGCCGCCTCCGTTGGTGTGGTAGGCGTAGCCGTCTGGCGGGGGCAAGGATCATGCGGCGGCGGGAACTTCTCGGTGTATTGAGCGGCGCGGCGATGCCGTGGCCGTTCGCGGCGCGCGCGCAGCAAGGGGCCCCGCTGCGCGTGGTCGGCGTTCTTATGAGTCCACGGGAAGATCCCATCACCCAGGCCAACGTCACGGTGCTCCGAAACGCCCTGCAGGAGTTGGGCTGGTCGGAGGGCCACAACCTGCGACTCGAGGTTGGTTGGTCCGGCGGCGACGTCGAACGCATGCGGACGCTGGCCGACGAATTGGTGAAACTCGCGCCTGCCGTCATCCTCGCCATCGGAACGCCCGCCATTGCAGCGCTCAAGCAGGCGACGCGCTCGGTCCCGCTCGTCTTTCTGATCGTCAACGATCCGGTCGGTCAGGGTTTTGTTTCGAGCGTTGCGCACCCGGGCGGCAACATCACCGGCTTCAGCTATATGGACTATTCGGTGCTCGGCAAGGCGCAGCAATTGCTCAACCAGGCGGTACCGAGCCTGAAGCGCGTCGGCTTCCTGTTCAATCCGGACTCTTATCCGTATTACGAGACCTATCTCCAGTCGGTTGACCGCCAGCGGCCGGGAGGCGGCCTGGACCTGACGGCATTGCGGGTGCGGTCCGCAGCCGACATCAAACAGGCGCTCGAAGGTCTCGTCCAAGCGCCGGACTCGGGGCTGATGGTTCCGCCAGACCCGTTCACGTCCACGCATCGCAAGCTGATCGTCGAAGCAGCGGCGCAATACCGTCTGCCCGCGATCTACGGCTTGCGCGACTTCGTCACGGTTGGCGGCATGATGTCCTACGCACCCAACACGGCCGATATCTTTCGCCGCTCGGCGTCCTACGTCGATCGTATCCTCAAGGGCGCAGCGCCAGGCGATCTGCCCGTGCAGGCGCCGACCAGATTCGAGTTCGTCATCAATCAGAAGCCCGCGCAAGCGCTTGGCATCACCGTCCCGGCAAACCTGCTGGCGCTTGCCGACGAGGTGATCGAATAGCGATGCCGCTTGCTCCGGCGGATGCCGCCTAGAGTCCCGCCCGGACCTGCTGCCGCAGATGATCGATCGGCAGCCGCGCGCCTTCCTGCTCGAAGTGCCAGAAGGTCCAGCCGTTGCACGCCGGCGCGCCCTGCACCGCCGCGCCGACCTGGTGGATCGAGCCGCGATGATCGCCAAGCGAATTGCTGGCCGACAGCGTGCCGTCGGCGCGCACCCGCGCGTGCCAGCGGCCGCTGGGATCGCTCAGAATCGTGCCGGGTGTGAGCAGGCCCGCCTCGATCAGCACGCCGAACGGGATGCGTGGTTCGGCACGCTTGCTGGGCTTGGGAGACACATCCTCGCCGGCCAGCGGCTCGACCAAGGCGATGCGTTTGCGGGCGATCGCGGCGTAGTCGGGATCGCGCTCCAGGCCGATGAAGCGCCGGCCCAACCGCCGCGCCACCGCGCCCGTCGTGCCCGTGCCGAAGAAAGGATCGAGAATCACGTCGCCTGGATTCGACGCCGCCATCAGGCAGCGGAACAAGAGCGCCTCGGGCTTCTGCGTCGGATGCGCCTTCTTGCCGTCGGCGCCTTTCAGCCGCTCGCCGCCGGTGCAGAGCGGCAGGAGCCAGTCGGAGCGCATCTGGATGCCCTCGTTCAGCTCCTTCATCGAATCGTAGTTGAAGGTGTAGCGCGAGCGTTGGCCGCGCGCGGCCCAGATCAGCGTCTCGTGCGCGTTGGTGAAGCGCTTGCCCTTGAAGTTGGGCATGGGGTTGGACTTGCGCCAGACGATGTCGTTCAGGATCCAAAAGCCCTGGTCCTGCAGCGCCGTGCCGATGCGGAAGATGTTGTGGTAGCTGCCGATCACCCAGAGCGTGCCCTCGGGCTTCAGCGCACGACGCGCCGCAGCAAGCCAGGCGCGAGTGAAGGAATCGTAGCGCGAAAAATCGGCGAACTTGTCCCAGTCGTCATCGACGGCGTCGACCTTGCTGTTGTCGGGACGCAGGAGCTCGCCGCCCAATTGCAGGTTATAGGGCGGGTCGGCGAACACCATGTCGATCGAGGCTTCGGGCAGGCTTTGCATCAGCTCGATGCAGTCGCCGACCAGGACGCGGTCCAGTTTCTCCCCAGGCATCGGCGGAGGATGAGTCATCCACCGAGTCCCGGTCAAGAAATTACAATTGATTCAAATATTTACGGCATCGATCCACAAGATCGAGTCCGCATCATCCTCGCTACCCACCAGAGGTAGATAGCGCCCTTCGGCGCTGGAAGAAAAAGAGGTCACCCCGGCGGAGGTATGGCTTGGGGAGGATCCCTCCGCCGCCCGCAGGTTGGGGGCTTGCGGGGCTGGCCAGTAGTTGCGGGACTGGGGCGCAGCGTGGTGACGACCCACGATAGCGCGGGTTGTGACCAAGATGAGCGGGGGTTGTACGGAATCGCGCGCTTGCCACAGGTTGGCCACAGGCCGGGTCGTCTTTGCTGCACCGACGAAGAAAGCTCCCGCGGCTCGATGACAATCAGGCGACAGCCAGCTCCTCGGCGAGCGCTGTGCGCGTGGCGATCCGCTCGCCGACGCGGGCGCGGTGGTCGATGACGCGGGGAATGCGCGCCGGATCGACGCCGTCGGCTTCGAGCCATTGCGCCAAGGTGAAAAGATAGGGATCGCAGATCGTATAACGCTCGCCCATCACCCAAGGGCCCTTGAGCATTTCCTTCTCGATCAGCTCGAAACAGGCCGTGACCGCCTGCGGTACCTTCTTCTGCATGGCCGCGATCGCGGCCTTGTCGTCGGCATCGACCCAGCGAGGGCCGCGCATGCGATGAGCGTGTGCGACATGCAAGGTCGAGCAGAGATACGAGTTGAACTCCTGCACTCGGGCGAAGGCGAAAGGATCGTCGAGCGGCGCCAGCCCGGCCTTGGGAAAGCTCTGGGCGACGAATGCCAGCATGGCCGGCGTCTCTGTGAGGATGCCGCGGTCGGTGACGAGCGCCGGCACGCGGCCCTTGGGATTGATCTTGAGAAACTCGGGCGACTGCTGCTGGTTGTTCGCGAAGTCGATGCGCACCGTCGAGTAGTCGGCACCGACTTCCTCGAGGGCGATGTGAGTCGCTAGTGAGCAGGTGTGGGCAGCGTAGTAGAGCGTCAGCATGGCGCGAGCGTAGCCGAGGCGATCGACCCAGCGCTCCTAGGCCAGTATCGAGCCGACTTGAGTTTTTCTCTCATTGCCGGGAGCGCGCCACTCCAGTGGCGCTCATATTCTGGTTCAACAGCACATGAGCGGCACTGGAGTGCCGCGCTCCCGGCAATGAGCGGACCCGGACGTCCGGGCCCCATGAGACGGCTGGCACATGAGTTGCTGGGCTGCGACCATGGATGCCGCCGAACGCGAAGCCCGTGTGGCCCTGGCCGCCTGCTGCCGGCTGGTGGCGAAGCTCGGGCTGGACGACCTGATCGTGCCGCCGCACGACGTTTGCGAGAAGGCGGCGCGGCAGTTCTGGAATCTCGAGGGCGATATCCTGGTGCCGGGCGAGCGCGAGCGGCCGGCCTTCCTGCGCCAGCTCGATCGCGGCGATCCCTCCTATCGAGGATGACGCGAGCGATGAAACGCCAGATGCATCTCGGCCTGTTCATCCTGGGCACCGGCAGCCACGTCGCGGGCTGGCGCCATCCCGGGGCGATGACGAGCTTCCAGGATTTCGATGCAGTGCAGGAGATCGCCCGCATCGCCGAGCGCGGCCGCTTCGACCTGATCTTCATGGGCGACAATCTCTACGCCGATCCTGGCGCGCATCCGTCGTACACGCTGCGTCTGGAGCCCCTCACCATGCTGGCCGGTCTCGCCGTATCGACCAAGCACGTCGGGCTCGGCGCGACGGTCTCGACGACCTACAACGATCCCTGGACGGTCGCTCGCGCCTTCGCCTCGCTTGACCACATCAGCAAGGGCCGTGCGGCGTGGAACGCCGTCACCACCGCGAGCGGCCAGGGTGCCGGCAACTTCGGCACCGTCCATCCCGACCATGGCAGCCGCTACGAACGCGCCGCCGAGTTCGTCGACGTGGTCAAGGGCCTGTGGGACTGCTGGGCCGACGACGCCCTGGTCGCCGACCGCGCGACCGGCACCTACATCGATCCGACGCGCCTGCGCGCGCTCGACCACGACGGCACCTTCTTCAAGGTCAAGGGGCCGATCAACATCGGCCGCGCGCCGCAGGGCCAGCCGGTGGTGCTGCAGGCCGGCGGCTCGGCGCCCGGCCAGGCGCTGGCCGCGCGCACGGCCGACGTCGTGTTCTCAGTCGTGCAGGACCTCGACGAATCGAAGGCACAGTACGCCAACCTGAAGAAGCGGTTGCCGGCCTTTGGCCGCTCGCCCGACGATGTCACGGTGCTGCCGGGCGTCATGCCCGTCGTCGGCCGCACCGACAAGGAGGCGCGTGAGCGGCTGGCCGAGCTGCAGGGCTACGTCACCGGCAGCAACGCCCTGCAGCTCCTGTCGGACCGGCTGGGCCAGGACATCACGCGTTACGAGCTCGACGCGCCAGTGCCCGACATCGCGCTTCCCGATTCGTCGCATGGGTTCGCCCGCGTCATGCTGGCCAAGGCGCGGCGCGAGGGCCTGACACTGCGCGAGCTCTACGACCTCGTCGCCGCCGCGCGCGGCCACTGGGTGCTGTGCGGCTCGCCCGAGACCATCGCCGACACGCTGCAGCAGTGGTTCAACGAGCGCGCCGCCGACGGCTTCAACGTCATGCCGCCGTACTTTCCCGAGGGCTTCGACGACTTCGTCGATCTGGTGATCCCGATCCTGCAGGAGCGCGGCCTGTTCCGCCGGGAGTACGAGGGCACGACCCTGCGCGATCATCTCGGCCTGCCGCGGCCGCCGTCGCGATTCTTTTGCTGACGTGCCTCCCCATCGCGGAGTCCGCGATGGGGAGGTGCCCGCGCAGCGGGCGGAGGGGTCATGAGCACTAGTACTGATGCTCATGACCCCTCCGTCGGCGTATGACGCCGACACCTCCCCAGCTTCGCTGGGGAGGAAGGTACTAGTCGGCGGCGTGCGCTGACTCAGCGGTCTCCTGCTTCTTCGAATGGTCGGCGGCCAGCATCAGGTACACCGCCGGCACGACGAACAGCGTGAAGAGCGTGCCGAGCGAGAGGCCGCTCGCGATCACCAGGCCCATGCTGAAGCGCGACAGGGCGCCCGCGCCGGTGGCGACGATCAGCGGGACGACGCCCAGCACCATGGCCGCTGTGGTCATCAGGATGGGCCGAAGCCGGATGCCCGCCGCCTGCTCGATCGCCTCGCGCCGCGACTTGCCGGCGGCCTGCAGCTCGTTGGCGACCTCGACGATCAGGATGCCGTGCTTGCTGATCAGGCCCATCAGCGTCACCAGCCCGACCTGGGTGTAGATGTTCAACGTGGCGCCCGGGAACGCCACGGTGCTAAGCGCCATCAGGAAGACCAGCGCGCCCGCGATCGACATCGGCACCGAGAACAGGATGATCAGGGGATCGCGGAAGCTCTCGAACAGGGCGGCCAGCGACAAGTAGATGATGATGAGCGCGAAGGCGAAGGTGACGACGAAGCCGCCGCTCTCCTGGATGTACTGCCGCGAGGCGCCGCCGTAGTCGATGTTGTAGCCCTGCGGCAGCGTGCGCGCCGCCAGCTCCTGCAGGGTCTGCAAGGCCTCGGCTTGCGACACGCCGGGGAAGGCCACGCCCTGGATGGTGGCGCTGTTCAGCTGCTGGAAATGGTTCAGCGACTGGGGAATCGCCTTGGTGACGATCTTGGCCACCGTCGACAAGGGCACCGACGAGCCGTCGGCGGCGCGCACGTGGTAGTCTAGGATCTGGTCGATGTTCTGGCGCGAGGTCTGCTGGACCTGCGGGATCACCTTGTAGGAACGGCCGTCGAGCGCGAAGTAGTTGACGTAGCCGCCGCCCAGCATCGAGCCCAGCGCGCCGCCGATGTCGCTCATCTTCAGCCCGAGCTGCGAGGCCTTGTCGCGGTCGATCACGACCGTGGCCTGCGGCGAATCGATCTTGAGATCGGTGTTGAGGAAGATGAAGCGGCCGGTCGCCAGCGCCTCACGCAGGAAATTCTGCGCCACGTCGTTCAGCGGCTCGAAGGCGCCGGTCGTGCTGATCACGAACTGCACGGGCAGGCCCTGGCTGCCGGGCAGCGGCGGCGGTTGGAAAGCCACGATCTGGGCGCCGGCGATGCCGGCCAGCTCGCCCTGGATCACGGGCTGCAGCTGGTTGGAGGTCTTGGTGCGCTTGTCCCACGGCTTCAGCACATAGCCCGTGATCGACTGGCCGGGCACGTCGAGCTGGAAGACGTGGTCGGTCTCGGGATGGCTGGCGCCGACCAGGTACATCTGGCGCGAGTAGAGCTGGCGCTGGTCGATGGTCGAGTTGGGCGCCGAGGTCGCAAGCGTGATGATGACGCCCTGGTCCTCCTGCGGGGCGAGCTCGCTCGCCGTGGCGCTGTAGAGGAAGTAGATGCTGCCCAGCACCAGCACGGCAAACGTCGCCGTGACCGGCAGGTTGTTCAGGCTGCCCTTCAGCCAGCGCTCGTAGACCCGTCGCACGCGGTCGAACACGCGATCGATGCCGCGGATCAGCCGCGCCTCGAAGCCGCGGTCGGTCTCAGCATGCGGCTTCAGCATGCGCGAGCACATCATGGGCGAGAGCGTCAGCGCCACGATCGCCGAGATCGTGACCGCGCCCACCAGGGTGAAGGCGAACTCGGTGAACAGCGCGCCGGTCAGGCCGCGCTGGAAGCCGATCGGCACATAGACCGCGACCAGCACGACCGTCATGGCGATGATCGGCCCGCCGAGCTCGCGCGCCGCCTGGATGGCGGCTGGGAAAGGCTTCATCCCCTCCTCGAGATGGCGATTCACGTTCTCGACCACGATGATGGCGTCGTCGACCACCAGGCCGATCGCCAGCACCAGGGCGAGCAGCGTCAGCAGGTTTATCGAGAAGCCGAAGGCCGCCATCATCGCGAAGGTGCCGACCAGCGACAGCGGGATGGCGATGACGGGGATCAGCACCGAGCGCACCGAGCCCAGGAAGGCGAACACGACGAGGGTCACGATCACCAGCGCCTCGACCAGGGTGCGGATCACCTCGTCGATCGAGCTGTTCACGAACTCGGTCGAGTCGTAGATGATCTGGCCGTTCAGCCCTTGCGGGAACTGCGCCTGGATGCCGGGGAAGACGTCGCGCACGCCCTTGATGACGTCGAGCAGGTTGGCCGCCGGCGCCACCTGGATGCCGATATAGACCGCCTTCTGGCCATCGAAGCTCACCTCGGATTCATAGTCGTCGGAGCCCAGCGTCACGTTGGCGACATCGGCGAGGCGCACGATCGCGCCGTCCTGCTGCTTCAGCACGAGGTCGCGGAATTCCTTGAGCGAGGTCAGCGCCGTCGAGGCCTTGAGCGTCACCTGGACCATCTGGCCCTTGGTGGTGCCCAGGCCCGCGATGTAGTCGTTGGCGCTCAGCGCCTGGGCCACGTCGGCGGCGGTGAGGCCGTAGGCGGCGAGTTTCTGCGGATCGAGCCAGGCGCGCAGCGCGAAGTTCTTGGCGCCGAGCAGTTCGGCGGTCTGCACGCCCTCGACCGCCTGCAGCTTGGGCTGCACGACGCGCACCAGGTAGTCGGTGATCTGGTTGGGCGCCAGCTCCTTGCTGTTGAAGCCGATATACATGGCGTCGATGGTCTGGCCGACCTTGACGGTCAGCACCGGCTGCTGCGTGCCGGCGGGCAGGCGGTTCAGCACCGAGTTCACCTTGGTGTTGATTTCGGTCAGCGCCTTGCTCGAATCGTAGTTCAGCCGCAGGTAGATGGTGATGGTGCTGACGCCGCTCTGGCTGGTCGAGGTCAAGTAGTCGATGCCGTTGGCCTGGGCGATCGCCTGCTCCAAGGGCGTGGTGATGAAACCCGCGATGACGTCGGGATCGGCGCCGTAATAGGTCGTCGTCACCGTGACCACGGCGTTCTCGGTGCGCGGATACTGCAGCACCGGCAACGCGCCGATGGCGCGCAGGCCCACGACCAGGATCAGGAGGCTGACGACCGATGCCAGCACCGGACGGCGGATGAAGAGATCGGTGAACTTCATGGGGTGATCCTCAAATTCTCGTCATCCCGACCGGAGCCTCGCGAAGCGAGGCGTAGTGGAGGGACCTGTTTTGTTGATGCGTCGTCAAAAAGAGGTCCCTCGGCTTCGCTCGGGATGACGGCTAGTGATCGACGATCTTCGGCGCGGGGTCGTTCTTCGGGACAACTTTGTTGTCGATCAGGACGGGCACGCCGTTGCGCAGCTTCACCTGGCCGGACGTAACCACCGTGTCGCCTTCGGCCACACCCTTCAGGATCGCGACCTGATCGCCGCGCGTGGCGCCGGTGGTCACGAACACCTGGCGCGCCGTGTGCTGCGACTTGCCGTCGGCAGCCTTGCCCTTGTCGTCGACCAGGTAGACCAGCGAGCCGTAGGGATTGTAGCTCACCGCGGTCTGCGGCAGCGTGATCAGCCGCTCCGGCGCGCCGGTCTCGAGCTGCACCGTGGCGAACATGCCGGGCAACAGCTTCTGGTCGGCATTGGGCAGCGTCGCGCGCACCTGGACGTTGCGGCTCGCCGTCTCGACCTTGGGATTGATGGCGGTGATGGTCCCCTTGAAGGCGCGATCCGGGAAGGCATCGACCTTGGCCGTGACCTTGGCGCCGACGGCGAGCTGGGCCACCGCCTGCTGCGGCAGCAGGAAGTCGAGGAAGATCGGATCGAGCGACTGCAGGGTGGCGATCACCGTGCCGGCCGACAGGAACTGGCCGAGATCGACCTGGCGCAGGCCGAGCTTGCCGGTGAAGGGCGCGCGCAGGATCTTCTTGTCGACGATCGCCTTCTGCTGGGCGACCTGCGCCCTGGCGTTGCGAAGGTTGGCGGCGTCGTTGTCGACGATGGCCTGGCTGATCGCCTGCGCCTTGAACTGCTTGACGTCGCGGTCGTAGGTGATCTGTGCGAGATCGGCCGTCGCCTCGAGCGACTGCAGCTTGGCGACCTCGTCCTCGGAGCGCAGCCGAAGCAGCACCTGGCCCGCCTGCACCTCGTCGCCCGACTGGAACAGGATCTCCTCGACCACGCCCGGCACCTCGAGCGACAGATCCGCGCCGCGCATGGCGCGCAGGCTGCCGACGGCGTCGATGGTCGGCTGCCAGTCGCTGCTCGTTGCTTTCGCCGCCGACACGGTCTGCGGCGTGTTGGCCATGCCGGCCATCGCCTCCTTGATCTTGCCGTTAACGAAGACCTTGAAGCCGAACAGCCCGCCCAGGACCGCGCCGACCAGGACCAGCATGATGAGCATTCGCTTGATCATTGAACGCCTCTTCTACTGAAACCCCTCCCCAGCGAAGCTGGGGAGGTGTCGGCGTCTTCGCCGACGGAGGGGTCGTAGGGGTCAGTACCGATACTCATGACCCCTCCGTCGCCGTATGACGGCGACACCTCCCCTTCGCGGACTCCGCGAAGGGGAGGAACGTTCACTAGTGACCGGGTCTGGGCAGCTTGATGTCCTGCACCGGCGGCAGGGCGAAGTAGCCGGGCTTGCCCATGGATTTCGGATCGACGTCGGTGCGGTTCCACCAGCCGCCGCCCAGCGCCTGGAACAGCGCCGCGGTGTCGGAATAGCGGGCCGCCTGCGCCTTCAGCCGGTTGATGACCGCCGTCTGATAGGTCTGCTGCGCGTTCAGCAGGATCAGGTAGCTGACGCCGCCCAGCTGATACTGCTGCTCGGAGAGTCGGAGACTCGCGGCCGCCGTCTGCTCGGCGGCGACCTGCTCGCGCAGGGCGTCGGCATCGGCCTGCAGCGCGCGCAGCGCATTGGCGACGTCCTGGAAGGCCGAGAGCACGGTGCCCTTGTACTGCGCCGCCGCCTTCTCGAACGCGGCGATCGCGGCCTTGCGCTGATGGTCGAGCTTGGCGCCGTCGAGCAACGTCTGGGCGATGCCGAGCCCGATGCTCCATATGCCCGAGCCCGGCACGATCAGCGAGCTGACGCCGGCCGAGGCGAAGCCCAGCGCGCCGGTGATGGTGAACTGCGGCATCTGGTTGGCGACGGCGACGCCGATGTCGGCGCTGGCGGAATGCAATTGCGCCTCCGCGGCGCGCACGTCGGGGCGCTGCTCGACCAGCTGCGAGGGCAGGCTGAGCGGCAATTCCTGCGGCAGCTTGAGCTTGGCGAGGTCGAAGCTCTCGCCGCGATCCTGGTCGGGCGAGCGGCCGACCAGCCGCATCAGCTGGTTGCGCTGCTGGGCGAGCTGCTTCTGCAATGGCGGCAATGTCGCGCGCGTCTGCGTCAGCGTCGCTTCCTGCGCCAGCACGTCGGCTCGCGAGGCACCGCCGAGGTCGAACTGGCGGCGCACCACGGTGAGCGAGTTCTCGAGGATGCGGATGATGTCGTTCGTGGCGTCGATCTGGGCTTGAAACGAGGCGAGGTTGACGGCTGCAACCACGACATTGGAGGTGAGCGTGAGATACGTCGCCTCGAGCTGGAAGCGCTGCACCTCGGCCAGCGCCTCCTTGGATTCGACCTGGCGGCGCACACCGCCGAACACGTCTGGCGAATAGGAGACGTTAAGCGACGTTGTGGTCACGCCGTACAACACCGCCGCGCCCGTCTGTCCTTGCGAGGCCGGCGAGGCGAGCTGCTGCTGGCCCGAGCCGTTGCCGGTGATCGTCGGGAACAACGAGCCCTGCTGGGCATAGAAGTTCTCGCGCGCCTGACGCAGCGCCGCCTGCGCGGCGTCGACGTCGGGATTGGAGCGCAGCGATTCCTTGACGAGGGTGTCGAGCTGCGGCGACTGGAAGAGCGTCCACCATTCGCCGGGAATATCCAGTTGCGGCGCGAAGGTCTGGGCCGCACCGCCCGGCCCGGTGGCCGACCTGGTCTGCAGCTCCAGCGTCTCGGGCGTGTAGCCGGTAGAAGTTGGCTTGGCGGGGCGCTCGAAGTCCGGGCCGGCGGTGCAGCCGGCGACAAGCGCCACGATGAGGAGGAGAAGCGAGGCTGCGAAAACGACAAGAAAGGGCGAACGCACAGGCATACTGAACCCCAGCGAATTACTTGGCGGAGGCGGCGCGGCAGACGGCCTCGGTGTGCTCACGCACCACGAGTCGCATGAGGCGCACGCTTTCGGCATCGAGGCCGGTGCCGGGCAGGACGGGTCGCTTGTGGTTGTTGCAGAAGATGACGACCTGGCCGCTCAGCGCCAGGGTACGCACGGCCATCTCCGGATCGTCGGTTGGCTTGCCGTGCAGGCGGCTCACCAGGGCGAGGCAGGGATTGAAGATCCGCTGCATGCCGTTTTCGTGAAGGATGTCGAGGCCGGGAGTCTCCTCGACCTCGGCGCGTGCGAAGATCAGGCGCCGGCTCTCGACATGGGGACCGCTGGTCACCAGCACGACGAAGGTCTCGAGCATCTCGCCGAGCAGCGCCGTCAGCTGTTCGCGCGGCGTGTCGGCGGCATCGAGGGCGGCGTGCACGCGCGCCAGCACGGGGCTCATGTGCCGATCGGTGTCGGCGACGATGTCCTGGATGATCGCCCGGTACAGGCCTTCCTTGTTGCCGAAATAGTACTGGATGGCCGGCAGGTTCACGCCGGCGCCCTCGGCGATCTGGCGGGTGCCGGTGCCCTCGTAGCCTTGGGCGGCAAAAAGATGCAGCGCCGTCTCCAGGATGCGCCGGCGCGTGTCCTCGCCCCGGGCCTGGACGGCCGGACGGCTGCGGGTGGGGGTTCGGGTATCGATCATGGTCGGCCGGGCTGCTCTGGCCGCCTGATTATATCGATCGATATACTATGTCAATCGATCGATATTATTTCATGACCGTGCAAAAACACCAATCAAATCAGCGCACTAATTCGCCGAATAGGTTCAGTCCTCGGCGACTTCAACGGCCAGCCCTTCCAGCGGCAGGCCGGGTTCGAGCGCCATCCTGACGGGCGCGAAGCTGCGGCGGTGGTGCGCCGTGGGGCCGAGCCTGTTCAGCGCGGCCAGATGCTCGGGACGGGCGTAGCCGACATTGGTCTCCCAGCCATAGCCAGGGAACGACACCGCCAGACCGCGCATGTAACGGTCGCGCGTCACCTTGGCGATGATCGAGGCGGCGGCGATGGAATAGGAGCGCGCGTCGCCGCCGACGATGGTCTCGGCGCGGCAGCCGAGCTCGGGCGGCGCGCGATTGCCGTCGATCAGGACCAGGTCGGGCTGCTCGGCCAGGCCCTGCAAGGCCCGGCGCATGGCGAGGAACGTGGCCTGCAGGATGTTGATGGTGTCGATCTCCTCGACGCTCGCTTCGCCCACGGCATACCGCACGACGCCCGATTCGATGATGGCCGCGTAGGCCTCCTCGCGTTCCTCGGGCGTCAGCTTCTTGGAATCGTCGATCAGCCGCAGCAGCTTGCGCTTGGCGACGGCACGATCGATCACCGCCACGGCCGCCACCACCGGTCCGGCCAGCGGGCCGCGGCCGACCTCGTCGATCCCGGCGATGCGGATCGCTCCGGCCTCGGCGCAGCGCTTCTCGTGGCGAAAGCTCGGCATATCCCCCGGCACGTCTCCTAGAGTGCGGCCATGATCTCGATCGCCGGCATCATCGCGCAGGATCCTGTGGGCATGAAACAGCTTCGTGCCGCCCGCGCGCTCGCCCTGCCGGATTGGTGCATTGCCGCAGGATTCGTGCGCAATCGCGTGTGGGACCATCTGCACGGCATCTCGCCGCCGCGGGCACCGGCCGACATCGACGTGCTCTACTACGATGCCGCCGACCTCTCGAAGGAGCGCGAGGCCAAATACGAGGAGCAGGTAGACGGCCTGCTCCCCGGCCTGCCCTGGCAGGTGCGCAACCAGGCGCGCATGCATGTCTGGAAGGGCCTGCCGCAGCACAAGGACACGGCTGATTCCATGACCTACTGGCTGGAGACCGTGACGGCGGTCGGCATACGGCTGGAGATCGACGACAGCCTGACGGTGATCGCGCCGCTCGGCGTCGATGACCTGGTCAACCTGCGTTGCCGGCCGACGCAATTCGGCTGGACGCGCCGTGATGAATACGAGGCGCGCATCGCGACCAAGCGCTGGCGCGACTTGTGGCCGAAGGTGCAGTTCCTCTAACGGCGATCAGGCGCGATCGACGACGACGTCCCGGAAGAAGCCGCGCGAGCCGTCGCCGACGAACAGCCCGACCGGGCCGCGGCGCCGGCCGAAGCGCAGATCCTCGACGACCAGGACCTCCCGGCCATCGACCAGCGCCTGAAGCTGCTGGCCGGCGATCTCCAGGCGCAGGCGATGCCAGCGGCCGACGGCGATGTCGGCCCCCTTCTCGTAGCGGCCGGGATGGCGCTCGCGGGAATCGCTGAAATGGAACCCGGGGTCGGCAACATACTGGATGGCGCGATCGATGCGGGGCGTAGGCGGCGGCGGAACGTTCAGCCGACCGTTGGTCATCCGAAGATAGACGGTCTCATGGCCGGCGAACTGCGGCGCGATGTGGAACGACAGCCCGACGAAACCGCGGTCGTCGGGCGCGCCCTTGCCCGTCAGCTCGGCGCCGATCGTCGCCTCGATCGTGCCGTCCGTGAAGTCGTCCTCGACGATGGCGATGCTCGGCCGGTTGCCGCCGCCCGTCGTCCGCAGGCGAAGCTTCTGCTCCTCGTCCGTGAGCTCGATCACCAGGCAATCGAAGCCGTTCCATTGCCGTCGTGACGTCGCCACGAGATTGACGGCCAGCGGCTGCGGCACGCCGGTCGCTGCGGAGGCCGGCATGCCGCCCGCCAGGAGAGCGCTCGCGCAGAGCAAGGTGCGTCGGTTCATGGCCTTCCCTAACGTTGAACAATCTCATGTCTCAAATGCATAATTTGGCATGATCATGAACCAGATCGATCTAAGGGGTTTCGACCTCAACCTGCTGGTCGTCTTCGAGGTCCTGATGGCCGAACGCAACGTCACGCGGGCGGCAGCCAGGCTCGGTCGCACGCAGTCGGCGGTCAGCCATTCGCTGGCGCGCCTGCGCCGCCAGCTCGACGATCCGCTTCTGGTGAAAAGCGGCCGGCTCATGGAGCCCACCGCCACGGCGCTCGCCTTCTTCGACCAGGCGCGGCCGATCCTGGTTAGCCTTCGCCGCGTCCTGGCGCCCCGCCAGCGCTTCGACCCGGCCACGGCCGATCGCATCTTCCGCATTGCCGCGCCCGACTTCACCCTGGCCCTGTTCACCGAAGTGCTGGCGTCGCTGCGCAAAGACGCGCGTGGCGTGTCGATCGAATGGACGGGCCCGCGCCCATCAATGTTGGTCGAGCTTGCCGAGGGTCAGCTCGATGCGGCGATCGCACCGGCCGGACTGCGGCGGCCACCGGGCCTGATCGTCGATCCGATCGGTGCCCTGCGCTGGAGCTGCTTCGCCCGCCGTAACCATCCCGCCTTCAAACGCTGGAGTACGGCGAACTGGTCGCGCTGGCCGCATGTCGTGGTGCGCGTCGGCGATGACCTCGAAAGCCCGATCGACCGGGCGGCCGCCGCCGCGGGCCTCAGGCGCTCGATCGCGACCCTCCCCGCGCTGTCGATGGCCAACACGGTGGCGCCGTTCGGCCTTGCCAGCCGCGACGTGCCGTTCGCCATCGAGCCCATCGCGCACGTGCTGGTCTGGCCGGCGATGCGCGCGGAAAACGCCGAGCACAAATGGCTGCGACGCCGCCTGGAGCCGGTCATCAGGAGAAAGTTCCGCGCGCCGCAAGCGGCGTAGCCATTGCTGGGCGCGCGCCACCCAACAACCTCACCCTGAGGAGCGCACGAAGTGCGCGTCTCGAAGGGTGGGCAAAATCCCGACTGGTTCCGACCCTTCGAGACGCATCGCTGCGCGATGCTCCTCAGGGTGAGGCGGTGTTGGGCGAGCTGCCCATGACGCGCCACTGGAGTGGCGCGCCCCCAGCGCTACAGGAGCTTCATCTGCCTCGAATCGCGCTTGGCATCGGTGAGTGCGGTCCGAACGGACTCCGGCACGCTGAAGCGGCTGGCGTCGAGCCGGTAGCGCACGAGATTCAACCCCAGCCGTTTCACCGCCGCGCTGAAGCGGGCGCTGAGCAGCTGGGCGATCGGGCCCTCGCCCCGCATGCGCAGGCCGAAGTCGGACTGGTAGAGCGCGCCGCCGCGCATCTGGCGGATCAGCGACAGCACCCGCTCGGCGCGGTCGGGCCGATGCTGCTTCAGCCATTCCTGGAACAGGTCCTTGATCTCGAGCGGCAGGCGCAGGACGGTGAAGCCTGCGCGCGTGGCGCCCGCCTCCTTCGCCGCCTCGAGGATCGCTTCCATTTCGTGGTCGTTCAGGCCGGGAATCATCGGCGCTGCCATCACGCCCACGGGAACGCCGGCGTCGGCCAGCGCCCGGATGGCGGCGAGCCTGCGATGCGGCGCCGAGGCGCGCGGCTCCATGTCCCGCGCCAGCTCCTTGTCGAGCGTGGTCACCGACAGGAAGACTTCGGCGAGATTGCGCTTGGCCATGTCGCCCAGGATGTCGATGTCGCGTGCCACGAGCTGGTTCTTGGTGACGATGCCGACCGGATTGTTGAAGTCGCTCAGCACGCGGAGGATCTGGCGCGTGATCTTGAGCTCGCGCTCGACCGGCTGATAGGGATCGGTGTTGGTGCCCATGGCGACGACGTCGGGCTTGTACTTGGGCGACACGAGTTCACCCACCAGCAGCTTGGCGGCGTCGGGCTTGAACAGGATCTTGGTCTCGAAATCGAGGCCGGGCGACAGGCCGAGATAGGCGTGGGTCGGCCGCGCGAAGCAGTAGATGCAGCCGTGCTCGCAGCCGCGATAGGGATTGATCGAGCGATCGAACGGCACGTCGGGCGAGGTGTTGCGCGCGAGGATGGTGCGCGTGGCGTCGCGCGTCAGCGACGTGCGCAGGGGCGGCAGCTCGTCGTCTTCGCCCGGCGAAGTCGACGCCTCGCTTTCCCAGCCGTCGGTCGTGCGGATGCGCTTCTCGCTGTCGAAGCGGCTCGATTCGTTGGAGAGCGCGCCGCGGCCGTGATGCACGGGCTCCGGGATCGCATCGTCGGGATAGTCAGGAGGAATGGTCGGCCTCATGATGGACCGACTCTGAGAACAAACAGGGAACGAGTCAAGCCATCCATTCGGATCGGATGGATTGAATCATCTCCCGGCGAGAGCACTGGTCGATGCGCGCATCGATATGCGCCTTCATTGCAGGCGCGAGACCGGCGTCGCTCCATTGTGTCGGGTCAGAGGGATCGCGTGGCGCGCGCGTCTGCACACGCCACCGGGCCATGAACAACGTGGTGCGAAGCCACGTCAGCCGGCGCATCGGCTGCAGCCATGGTTCGAGGGTCTTCGCCTGGGTTGGCCCGACCTTCGCAAGATAAAGCGTGTAAAAGCGCGTGGTCTCGTCGCGTGACAGCACTTTGCCGACATCCGGATGCCACAGCGTCGAGGTTGCAAGCGTTGCATGCGCGAGGTCGATGGCGGGCGAACCGACATGGACCTTCTCAAGGTCGACGAACCAGGCGATGCCCGTGCGATCAACCAGGAAGTTGCCGGGATGCGTATCGGCCAGCGCGACGGTGCGTGGTTGCGGGCGGGTCCCGATGTCAGCCGCCATCTCGCGCATCAATCCAAGCTCGTCGGCGATTTCGAGGCGCGCGTCGGTATCGGGCACGCCCGTGTCGAGGAAGCGCGCGGCGTTCTGCTCGACCGCCGCCAGCGTCTCGAGGAATGGATTTTCCTGCCGTGGGATCGGCGAGTCGTCGGCCGGCAACGGCAGCGCATGGATGCGCGCCAGCGTGTCGGCCATGGCGTTGAGCTCGCCCGGCAGGCGCGGGGCGCGGCCGTCGATGCGATCGACGATCAGCGCGCCGCCAGGCAGGCCGTGGCGCGGTGGGATGACGTCGTGCAGGCGCGGCGTACGATGCGCCGGTTCGAGATGGCGGAAGGCTTCGGCTTGAGTTGCAAGGCGCGCAGCTGCCGTCGGATCGTCCTCGTGCGCATAGGCAACGCGCGCCAGGAGCGCGTTGGGCAGAGCGACGTGGCCGTGCGCCGTGCCGGTTGCCGGCAGCGGCTTCAGGTCCGTAGCGTCGAGCGAAGCAAACGCCGGCCGCTCACGCAGAGATGACAGCAAAGCGTTCATTGCTGGGAGCGCGCCACTCCGTGGCGCATTCTTCTCGTGTGTCCACGAAGATGCGCCACGGAGTGGCGCGCTCCCAGCATCAACCACTTCGCGGCATCTTGCCTTCGTTGAGGCGCGGCATCAGCTCGGCGAAGTTGCAGGGGCGGAAGCGAATGTCGAGCTGCTGACGCAGGATGTCGTCCCAGCCGTCCTTGCAGGCCCCGGTCGAGCCCGGCAGGGCGAAGATGTAGGTGGCGTTGGCGACGCCGGCGACGGCGCGCGACTGCATGGTCGAGGTGCCGATCTTCTGGAAGGAGATCCAGCGGAAAACCTCGCCGAAGCCCTCGATGCGCTTCTCGAAGAGGCCCTCCAGGGCCTCGGGCGTGACGTCGCGGCCGGTGACGCCGGTGCCGCCCGTCGTGATCACCGCCTCGATGGCGGGATCGTCGATCCACCTCTTCACCTGGGCGCGGATCTTGTCGATGTCGTCGGTGACGATGGCGCGGTCGGCAAGCTTGTGGCCGTCGCGGGCGATGCGCTCGACCAGCGTGTCGCCCGACTTGTCGGTTTCCAAGGTGCGGGTGTCGGACACCGTCAGCACGGCGATGTTCACCGGCTTGAAGGGCTTGGATTCGTCGATCCTGTTCATGGCGTCATCCTACAACCACGACCTTGCGGCGGCGAGGCCACGGCATTAGATGAAAGGCATGACCGACTGGAAACATGACGGCGTGCGGGTCATCCCCGCTGGATCGCTCGACACCAACACCGCCCAGACGCCGGGCATGAACCGCGCCGCGGCCATCAATTTCGCCCGCGTCGGCGCCCAGAAGCTGTGGGCCGGCACGGTCACCATCCATGCCCACGCCAAGACCGGCGCCCATCATCACGGGCATCTCGAGAGCGTGATCTACGTCGTGAAGGGCAAGGCGCGCATGCGCTGGGGCGACAAGCTGCAGTTCACCGCCGAGGCCGGTCCCGGCGATTTCATCTATGTGCCGCCGTATGTGCCGCACCAGGAGATCAATGCCTCCGACACGGAGCCGCTGGAATGCGTTCTGGTGCGCTCCGACAACGAGGCGGTGGCCATCAACATCGACATCGAGCCGGCCGAGAAGCCGGAGACGGTGTACTGGGTCGATCCGACCCATCCGCATCCGCACAAGCACTAGGCGGCGGCGCTTATGATCTCCGATGCGCCGAGAGTTCCTCTTTGACCAGGGCGGCCAACTCCTTTTCCTGAGTAGGCCGCAGTGTAAAGTGCCGCACGCTTCTGCCGCCCCGCATAGCCGGCCACGGGCGTCGCGGATCGGTGCGAACGAAGATGACACGCCTGGCATTGGCGAGCGCCGCATCCAGCTCCAGACGAATCCACTTTGAGAGCGCCTCCTGCGGAGGAACGAGGCATATGACGATGGATGCAGACGAGAACGTCTTGCTCAGGAAGTCTGCGAGTGGCTTTTCCTCGACAGGCAGGACATTGCCGACAGGACTCACGAAGAAGGCCGTTGTCCCACTGGCGTCCAGCCAGAGTTTCAGTCGTTGTGCCTGCGTCCAGTCGTGGCCGCTGTAGGAAATGCAGATTTCGGGGCTGGCTTTGGCCTCGCGGGCCAGTTTCCCTACGAGCGCCAGGCCATCCGTGCGTCGTTTCCCGACCGCGGCGAGGAACCTGACCGCCGCATCTTCGCTCATGGGCTTTCGGAACGTTCCAGCATTGACAATGCTGCGAAAGCCCAGCCGCACGTTCGTGGTCAGGCTCTTGAAGGAAAGAGGACGATCCAGATTTACACGGCGATGAAGAAAGACGTGCTGATTCCAGATTGAGCCTGGAGTGCTGTCGGCCGCCACAAAGTACAGCCGGCGCACGCAGCTGTGTTCCGACTTCGGAAGAAAGTCCGACTTGGGCGTGTAGAGCGCAACGATATCGCCGCGATAGAGTTTCGGGCCCGCGCCCCAATAGAGCAGTTCGTGGCTGCCCCTCACCAACGAGGTTTGAAGGCGGTCACAATACTCGCGGTCCGCCGCCGCCACGGTCGTGAGAGTGATCTGGCGAGATCGGCAAATCGCCCTGATTGACTCCAGTCCCTTGGACATCGTTGCCACCTTTCACAAGGGGCCGTCGCAACCAGCAGGTCGCGTCTCTCATGGAGCAGCCCGTACCTCTGCCGAGCGGTCCCAGAGGTTGGGCTGCTCTTTATTGGTATAGCCCGAGACGAAGAGTTTGGGCTCTCCCGTCTTCACGTCGAAGGTATGCCGGCGCACGGCGCCGATGTTGCCGCCATAGACGTGGATGCTGATCGAGCCCTGATCGGTGAGCGCGTTGGTCACCTGATGGATGTCGCCATCGGCGGGGATCAACAGCTCGACATCGCCCGGCTTCAGCGCGTTGAGGAGGCCTGCCTTCAGCGCGCCGGTGGCGGGATCGGGCGCGAAGTGCAGCGAAGTCTCCGAGCCGCGCAGCATGCCGACCATGCCCCACATCTGGTGATCGTGAACGGGCGTCACCGCGCCCGGCGCCCACACGAAACTCACGACGCAGAAGCGTTCGAAAGGATCGCACCACAGCAAGTTCTGGGCATAACCGTGCACGGGCACCTTGGCCGCCTGCTCGGGCAGCCAGTCGTCGTGCGACACCAGCTCGCCCAGAAGCTTGCGACCGACTTCGACGATCGCCGCCTCGTCCTTATCCTGCCAGGCGCCGCCCACCAAGGACGTCATGTCGGCAATGAAGCGACGAAGGCGGTCGATGCTCATGGCCTACTATGACGCGACTTTGCCTTGCCGTCCTTGCGAGGCCTTGTGGAATGATTCGGGCCGCAGGGAATCCGACCCTCGACCAGATCAGCGAGGCGCTGCAACGACGCTTCTTCGTCCCAATCATCTACCGGTCCGACGATGTCGCCGACAATCTTGAACGTCCCTTTAGTCGCGCCCCACAGCGTCTTCGGCTTCTTGCCCGAAGCGGGCCCTTTCGCCTTGCCGTGTTTCGGGACCTTGGTAGTCACCGCTTCCCGTCCTGCGGCGCGTAGCGCGGCCATTCATGCGCCGCGATCTGGTCGAGCGACGGCGTCGGCTGGCCGAGCCGGATCTGGTACATCCAGTAATTGGCGAGCACGCGCTGGACGAAGTCCCGGGTCTCGTTCAGCGGGATCGAGGCGATATAGAGCAACGGGTCCTGGCTGGCGTTCAATGAATTGTCCCAGCGGATGACGTTGCCCGGCCCGCCATTGTAGGCCGCGGCGGTGCGCACCAGGTTGCCGTCGACCTCGCTCAGCAGCGAGACGATATAGGCCTGCCCCAGCGCGATGTTGTTCGACGGATCGAAGGGATTGCCGCCCGCCGTCTCCGGCGCATAGCGGTTGGAGACCAGCCGCGCGGTGCCCGGCATCAACTGCATCAGACCCATGGCACCGACCAGCGAGCGTGCCTTGGGATTGAAGGCCGATTCCTGGCGCATGAAGCCCCAGACCAGCGCGCGGTCGAGCGAGTAGCCGCCAGTCGGCTCCCACGGCGGCAGCGGGTACATGGCGCCGTCATAGCCCTTGATGTTGTGGCGCTGGTCCCAGTTGGCGTTGCCCACGCGCGCGCCCAGCGCCGGCAGGTTGGCTTTCAGCGCCACCGCCATGACTGTCTCGATATATTGCGGGTCGGCGTCGATCGAGGCCGCGAACAGCTCGCGCTCGGCGGCGGTCGCCGCACCCAGCTGCATCAGGGCGAGCGCCCGCCGGCCGGCGCGATCGTTCTTCAGCACGTCGGCGCGGCGGCGGTCGAGCGGCGGCACGTTCCAGTCGGGCTCGATGCGCATGCCCAGCGCCTTCTGCGCGATCAGCCCGTGGAAGGTGCGACCGTGCAGCGCCGCGCGCTTGAGATAGGGCGCGAACTTCTGCGGATTGCCGGCCAGCAGGTTGGCGCGGCCGGCCCAGAACGAGCCCGCCGACAGGACCCATGACGAGGCCTGGTCGGGCGCGGCATCGGCCACCGCCTCGAAGCGGCGCGCCGCCTCGGCGTAGTTGCCGCTCTTGAATGTGGAAAGTCCGGCCGACCAGTTGGCGTCGGGTGGCATCGAGATCTCGACCGGCACCTGCATGCCGCGCTGGGAATCGGCCTCGAGCGCACGGGTGCGCATGCGGCCCTTCCACAGTTCGACTTCCTGCGGGCCGAGCACGTCGACCGTCGACTTGCGGTCGAGCAGGGTGAAAGCGGCGTTGAAGCCGCCATCGTCCGCCATGCCCTGCAGGCGCGAGCGCAGCTCGGCCGCTTGCGCCGCGTCGGCGCCTCTGGTCGTGCGGGCAGCGGCAAAGGTTGGCGACGGCTGGGCGAAGCCCACGAAGCTCGCCGGCGTGATCTCGGCCGAGCCCGGGGTGCGACGCGCCACCGCGAGCCGGTAGATCGCCGGCGCATCGGGATGGTCGTTGTAGTCCTGCAGCCACTGGGCGAGCTCGGGGAATTTGGCCTGGTAGCCGGGATTGAGCAGGCGCTGGGCGGTGACATAGCCCATCAAGGTCTTGTCCTTGACCTGGGCGATGTCGGCGTCGGCCTGGGCGAACTGCCCCGCGCCCTGGGCCTGGAAGATGCGGCGGTAGCGGTCGCGTTCCTCCGCCTCGAGCACGGTCGGCAGGTCGGGCACGACGGCGATCTCGTCGAGCTCGATCACGGGCGGCGGCGGCACGAAGACCGGCCGCGGCGCAATGGTGGGATGTGGCGTCACCTTGGCGGCTGGCTTGGCGGCCGTGGTCGCCGCGGCCGGCTTGGCGGCGGCGGGCTTGGCGGGCGGCTTCGGCTTGGTCTGGGTCTGCGCGAAAGCCGAGGCCACCAGCATCGTCGCGGCTGCGCCCAGCGCGACGACGGAGACGACGTATTTCATGGCGATACCGTACGTGCACTTGCCATGGGGCGACAAGCACCGGATGGCTATACTGGCCGCCAAATCGGAGGAGAATATGACCCTGCATCAGGAACGCGCCGCCGCCGTGAGGCAGCTGGTCGACCAGACCCGGGCCATCGAGAAGACCGGCGTGACGCGCGCCAACCTGGAGAAGATCGGCGGGCTGCTGGCCTCGCTCGCTGCCCGCGCCGAGCTCTTCCCGCAGGCGGAGTTCCCACTGGGCGCCGACGGCGGCATCTACCGCCTGGCCGAGGATCCCGACCATCGCTTCGCGCTCTATGCCTCGGCGGGCGGCGCCGGCAAGAAGGTGCCGCCGCACAATCACACGACCTGGGCGATCATCGCGGGCGTGCACGGCGCCGAGCGCAACGTCGTCTACGACCGGCTGGACAACGGCGCGCGCCCGGACTTCGTCCAGCTGCGCGAGGCGCCGGCCAAGGAGAAGACTCTCAAGCGCGGCGACGTCATCTGCTACCTGCCCGAGGACTTCCATCACATCGAGACGCCCGCCGGCTCGGGCGACGCCCTGCACCTTCATTTCTATGGCTTGAGCCTCGAGCACCTGCCCGACCGCGTGTCGGTCGACATGGCGACCGGCAATGCCAAGCGCTTCATGGCCAAGGCCAGGATCCTGACGCCACTGCTCGACGTGAGCCAGGTCAAGGCGATGCTGAAGTCGGGCGAGATCTTCGCCTTCTTCGACGTGCGCGAGGAAGGCGAGTTCTCGATCCAGGGCCATCCGCTGTTCGCGACACCGCTGCCGCTGTCGCGGCTGGAACCGCGGGCGCTCGCCCTGCTGCCCGATCCGCACACTCGCGTCGTGCTGATGGACAGCGGTGACGAGGCCCAGGATCCGCAATGGGCAGGCCGCGCCAATCGCGCCGCTGCCAAGCTCTCCGAGCTCGGCTACGCCAACGTCGCCGTCATGAAAGGCGGCCTGAAAGCCTGGCGCGATGCCGGTTGCGAGGTGTTCACCGGAGTCAACGTGCCCTCCAAGGCGTTCGGCGAGGTGGTCGAGCACGAGAACGACACGCCGCGTATCGACGCCGCCGACCTGCAGAAGCTGGTCGATGCCAAGACCGACCTGGTGATCCTGGATTCGCGGCCGATGCCCGAATTCAACAACATGTCGATCCCGGGCGGCATCGATTGCCCCGGCGCCGAGCTGGTCTATCGCGTGAAGGACCTGGCGCCCAATCCCGAGACGCTGGTGGTGGTGAATTGCGCCGGCCGCACGCGCTCGATCATCGGCGCGCAGTCGCTGATCAATGCCGGCCTGCCCAACAAGGTGATCGCGCTGAAGAACGGCACCATGGGTTGGCATCTCGCCGGTCTCAAGGTGGCGCGCGGCGAGACCAAGAGCTTCGGGCCGCAGGGACCGGAAGCGGCGAAGTTCGCCCAGGCCGCGGCGGCCAACATCGCCAAGAAGATGAACATCAAGAAGATCGACAAGGCGGGCCTGGCCAAGCTCGAGGCGAGAGGCGGCGCGCTCCACAAGCTCGATGTGCGCGATCCCGCCGAATATGCGCTGGGCCACATAAAAGGCTTCCGCCATGCCGCGGGTGGCCAGCTGGTGCAGGCGACCGACCAGTATGTCGGGGCGCGCCACGCCACCATCGTGCTGCACGACAATGACGGCGTGCGCGCGACCATGACGGCGCACTGGCTGGTGCAGATGAACTGGAACGAGGTCTACATCCTCGACCACAAGCCCGCGCCGAGCGAGCTCACGACCGAGGCCGAGCCGCGCTTCCCCAAGGGCTTCACGATGCCAACGCCCGCGACCGTGGCGCCGGCGGAGCTTTCAAAGTCGCTGGAGCAGGCGCTGGTGATCGATCTCGACACCAGCCTGCGCTATCGCGACGGCCACGTGCCGGGCGCCTGGTTCGCCGTCCGCGCGGGGCTCGCCAAAAGCATTCCCGAGATGCTGGCCAAGCAGAAGGGCGTCTCTTGCATCGTGCTGGTGTCGCCGGACGGCGAGATCGCAGCCCTCGCCGCGGCCGAGGCGGCGGAGGCTGCCAACGGTTTGCCGGTGGTGGTTCTCGCGGGCGGCATGAAGGCCTGGCGCGCCGCCAAGCTTCCGATCGAAACGGGACACACGCGGATGGCCGATCCACCGACCGACGTGTGGTACCGGCCCTATGACTTCAAAGATAATGTCGAGGCCGCGATGCGGCAGTACCTCGAATGGGAAGTCGATCTCGTGCCGCAGGTAGCGCGCGACGGCGATGCCGCATTCAAGGTGGCGAAGCTCGGGTAGTTGCCTCATAAACAGTTGATTAATATGGCAAATCCACCTCCTGACGAGCCTCGTCCGCAGCCCGATCCCGAGCCCCATCGCCGGCGCGTCGAGGAGATCGACGCCGAGCTCAAGGCGGTGCGGGCGAAGGTCGAAAAACCGCGGCCGGAAGGCGCAAACCAAGGCGTCGGTAGCGGAATGTCGCAGCGCCAGACAGGCGTTGCGTATCGAGTGATGGTGGATATGATCGCGGGCCTTTTGGTCGGGGGCTTTCTCGGCTATTGGCTCGACCGCTGGTTGGGTTGGACGCCGTGGTCATTGGTGACGGGCCTGATCGTGGGCTTCGCCGCCGGCGTCAACAATGCCTGGCGCGCCATTCGGGACTTCTCGAGGGAGGCGGCAGGCGGGGGAAGTGGGGGCGAACGCGATCGTCGCCTGCCCTGAAGCGGCCGGAGTGTATGGACGTGTTGGATCGAGTGGGGACGAGGTAGCCAAATGCACAGCCCGATGGAGCAGTTCGAGATCAAGCGGCTGCTCCACCTCAACCTCTTTGGCATCGACGCGTCTTTCACCAATTCCTCGACGTGGATGATCATCGCCGTGATCCTGGCGACGGCGGTCTTCGTGTGGGGCATGCGCGAGCGGGCGCTGGTGCCGGGCCGCCTGCAGTCGGTTGCCGAGCTGGGCTACGAGTTCATCGCCGGCATGGTGCGCGACAACGTGGGAGACGGCGGCAAGAAGTACTTCCCGTTCATCCTGACGCTCTTCATCTTCATCCTGTTCTGCAACGTGCTGGGCATGGTGCCCTACTCGTTCACGCCGACCAGCCACATCGTCGTGACCTTCGCGATGGCGGCCTTCGTGTTCGTCGGCGTCACCATCATCGGCTTCGCCAAGCACGGCCTGCATTTCCTGTCGCTGTTCGTGCCGAAGGGCGTGCCGTTCGCGCTGCTGCTGCTGCTGGTGCCGATCGAGATCATCTCCTATTTCATCCGCCCGTTCAGCCTCTCCATCCGGTTGTTCGCCAACATGCTGGCCGGCCACACCATGCTGAAGGTGTTCGGCGGCTTCGTCGTGATGCTGGGCATCATCGGCGGCTGGGCGCCGCTTGCCTTCATCGTCGTGTTCACCGGCCTGGAACTGCTGATCGCGTTCCTGCAGGCCTATGTGTTCGCGATCCTGACCTGCCTTTACCTGAACGACGCCGTTCATCTTCACTGACATTCACTGATCCATCGACGAAAGGACAATCGAAATGGACGCCTCTGCAGCCAAGCTCATCGGTGCCGGTCTGGCCACCATCGCCCTCGCGGGCGTCGGCGTGGGCATCGGTAACATCTTCGGCAGCTTCGTCTCGGGCGCGCTGCGCAACCCCGAGGCCGCTCCCCGCGTGTTCGGCAACGTGCTCCTGGGCTTCGCGCTCACCGAAGCCGTGGCGCTGTTCGCGCTGGTCATCGCCTTCATGATCCTGTTCGTGTTCTAAGCACGACGATGCGTAAGCCGGTCCACGCTGCGTTCGCCGCGCTCGCCGTGTTGGTGGCGAGCGGCAGCGCCATGGCGAAGGAAGGGTCGGGCGGCATGCCGCAGCTCGACTATCACAGCTTCGCCCCGCAGCTCGTGTGGCTCGCGATCGCCTTCCTGGCGCTCTACTTGGTGATGTCGAGGCTCGCGGTGCCCGCGATCTCCGACACGCTGGCCAAGCGCCAGGGCAAGATCCAGGGCGACCTCGACGCGGCCGAGAAGGCCAACGAGGAAACCCGGGCCCTGGTCCAGGCGTACGAGAAGCGCATGGCCGACAGCCGCGAGGACGCCCGCAAGGTGGTGCGCGACCGCTCCGAGGCCGACAGTGCCGCGGCGGCGGCGCGCCTTGCTGCTCTGCACGACAAGCTCAATCAGCAGATCGGCGAGGCCGAGAAGCGCATCGCCAAGCAGCGCGACGATGTCATGGCGGGTCTGGAGACCATGGCCAAGGACATCGGCCAGGAAGTCTACGCCAAGCTTGCCGGCCAGCCGGCCGATCAGGCCGCGTTGTCGGCCAAGATCGCGGCAGCGGCGAAGGGAGGCCGTTGATGATCGGTACCGCCTGGGCGGCTGATGCTGCACACAGCGAGGGGATGTTCTCCGATCCGGCCTTCTGGGTCGCGGTCGCTTTCGTCATCTTCTTCGCTCTCGCCGGCAAGGCCCTGTGGGGCCGCGTCTCGGCCATGCTCGACAAGCGCGCCTCCGACATCGCCAAGGCGCTGGCCGATGCGGCGCGCCTGCGCGAGGACGCCCTGAAGGCCAAGCAGGACGCCGAGCGCACGCTGGGCCAGGCGCAGGCCGAGGGTGCCGAAATCATCAAGCAGGCGCGCGAGGAAGCCGAGCGCATGCAGGCCCGCGCTGTCCAGAGCCTCGAGACCGCGGTGGCGCTGCGCGAGCAGCAGGCGCTCGACCGCATCGCCCAGAGCGAGGCCGCCGCCACCAAGGAAGTCCGCGACACCGCCGTCGACGTGGCGCTGTCGGCCACGCGGGCGCTGCTGCGCGAGCAGGTCGGCTCGGGCCGCAGCACGGCGCTGGTCGACGACGCGATCGCCGAGTTGCCGCGCCGTTTGCACTGACCGTTTGCACTCAAGGATTGCCCGCATATAAAAATCCGCGGGCTACCTGGCAGCCCCCGTCGCAAGGCGGGGGCTTTTTCTTTGCCTCGTAACCGGGATGGACTAGCGTGGACTCATTCTCGGGGGAGACGCCTCAATGACTCTTACGATTCGCAGCCTCATCGTCGTTGCCGGCTTCGCGCTCTGCCTCCCAGCCGCAGCCCAGACCGACGCTTTCATGGCCGAATGCCAGCAGGGTTCGCGCGCTTCCGATCCCGCGAAGGCCTGCTCCTGCATGTCGGAGAAGGTGACGGGTGAGGCGCGGGCCGACGCCATCGCGGCCATGCACAGCATGAACACGACCAAGGGCGCCAATGGCGGCGGACCTGACGTCAAGTCGCTGCCGGCCAACCAGCAGAAGGGGCTCGAGGCGCTGATGGCGGCGTCCGGGCAGTGCCGCTGACGCTCGGCCTCTAATGGGCGTGCTGGTAGACCGTCGGTATCTTCGCCAGATCCTGCAGCAGGTCGGGCGGCATGTCCGACGGCTTGGCTGAGTTGGCGCTGGCGCCGATGGAATCGACCATGCCGCCGAAGCGCTGCTCGATCGCCTTGGCGATCTGGTCATGGCGGCCGACGGCGGCGAACAGGTGCACGACATCATCGGGCACCTCCCTGGCCATCTGGTCCCATTGCCCGGCGCGTGTCATGGCATTGAGCTTGCGGCCGAGATCGCCCAGTCCATGGACCTCGAACACCGGCCAGTAGGCCGGCGTCGAGCCATAGAAGGCTACGCGGTAACGCACCCAGTCGAAGAGCTTCGCCACCGCCGCATCGTCCTTGCCGGTGACGACGAAGCCGCCGCCGGAGATCTCGAAGCTTTCGCGCGAGCGCCCGCGCGCAGTGAGGCCGGCGTTGATGATGGGCATGATGTTTTCGGCGAGATATTTGCGCGTGCAGAACGAGTGGAGCTTCACGTCATCGGATTCCTCGGCCGCCACCTTCAGCATCACCGGGCCGACGGCGGCGACGCCGAGCCGCGGCAACGGGCCGTCATAGGGCTCGGGCACGAAGTTCGGCGTCATCAGGGTGAAGCGGTAGTGCTTGCCCTCGTAGTCGAGCTTGCCTCCCTCTTTCCAGCACTTCCAGATCGCGCGGATCGCCTGGACGTATTCGCGGATGCGCGGCGCCGGCGGCGACCACGGCACCGAGAAGCGCCGCTCGTTGTGAGCCCGCACCTGGCTGCCGATGCCGAGCGTCACGCGGCTGCCACCGAAGCTCGAGGCGAGGTCCCAACCGACATTGGCCACCGTCATGGGCGAGCGCGCGAAGGCGATGGCGACGCCGGTATGCAGCTCGATCTTCTTGGTGGCCGCGCCGGCGACCGCCAGCGACAGGAACGGCTCGTGCCGGTTCTCCTGGGTGCTGACGCCGGTGTAGCCAGTGGCCTCGATCGCCTGGGCCGCCTGGCCGACCGTGGCCAGGTTCTCCTGCGGCAGCGTCGTGAACACTCTCATATGAAGATACCTCGTCGATGGACTGGTCCATGGTGGACCAAGAGCCGGGGTCGGCCCACGGGTCCCCTCGTGGGCATTCCGGCGCGAGGAACGTCGTGTAGCTCTTGATATTCCTACGCCTACGCGCCATTGTGTAGACGTATACACATGGAGCCCGCATGCCGCTCAATATCCGTAGCGAGGATGTCAATCAGCTCGCTGAAGCTCTGGCGCGTCGGATGCGAACGACTAAGACCGAAGCCGTGAAGCTCGCACTGGAAAACGAGCTGGAGCGCCAGGATCAAAGGATTCCACTCAAAGAACGTCTGCGGCCGATCCAGGATCGAATCAGGAAGCGACCGGCGACCGGCTTGGAGGCCGACAAGGCTTTCTATGACGATCTGAGCGACGCCAACTGATGTTCGTCGACGCTTCGGCCATCGTCGCCATGCTGAACGGCGAGGCAGAAGCTGGGGCACTCGTCGACGCTCTGGAGCGAAGCGACGTACGCGTGACGTCGCCGATTGCGATCTTCGAGGCCGTGCTCGGCATCTGTCGCGTACGGCATGCGACGGTCGAGCAAGCTACGGCCGATGTCACCGAATTTCTGAAGATCGCGGACATCCAGTGCGCTCGGATTACGGACGAGGAGACGCGGACGGCGCTCGTCGCTTTCGATCGTTATGGCAAGGGCCGCGGGCACCCGGCGCGACTCAACCTCGGCGATTGCTTTGCCTATGCCGTGGCGCGCAATCGCAAGCTGCCCCTTCTGTTCAAGGGCGACGACTTCACCAAGACCGACATCGAATCGGCCCTTTGAAAGACAGCGGCAGCTTCAGTCGGCCGCCTGCTTCAACGGATCACCTTCCGGCGGATTGTTCGACGGCCGCCAGCGTAGCACGGGCTTGCGTGCGGCCAGCGTCTCGTCGAGACGACGCCGCGGCGCGAAACGCGGGGCGGCCTTGAATTCTTCCGCGGCCGTTCCGCTCTTCGCACGCCCGGCCAGCGAACGCAGCGCTGCGATGAAGACGTCGAGATCCTCCTTGGCCTGGCTCTCGGTCGGCTCGATCAGCATCGCGCCATGGACGACCAGCGGGAAGTACATGGTCATCGGGTGATAGCCCTCGTCGATCATCGCCTTGGCGAAGTCGAGGGTGCTCACCCCGCTGTCCTTGAGGAAGCCGTCATCGAACAACGCCTCGTGCATGCACGGGCCTTCGAAGGCCGGCGTCATGACGTCCTTGAGCGCGGCCATCACGTAGTTGGCCGAGAGCACGGCATCCTCGGCCGCCTGCTTCAGGCCGTCGGCGCCGTGGCTCATGATGTAGGCGAGCGCGCGCGTGAACATGCCCATCTGGCCATGGAAGGCCTTCAGCCGTCCCAGCGGCTTGCCGTCGACCGCAGCGCCATCCTCGGCGACGCGCCACTTGTCGCCATCCTTCACGATCCACGGATAGGGCGCGTAGGGCGCCAGCGCGGCCGACAGCACCACCGGACCCGCGCCCGGCCCGCCGCCGCCGTGCGGCGTCGAGAAGGTCTTGTGCAGGTTGATGTGCATGCAGTCGACGCCGAGGTCGCCCGGCCGCACGCGGCCGACGATCGCGTTGAAGTTGGCTCCATCGCAGTAGAAGAAGGCGCCGGCCTCGTGCACCGCGCGCGAGATCTCGACGATCTCGCTCTCGAACAGGCCGCAGGTGTTGGGATTGGTCAGCATGATCGCGGCGACGTCTGGGCCGAGCGCCGCTTTCAGTGCAGCGAGGTCGACGCGGCCACGCTCGTTGGCCGGGATCGGCTTGACGGTGAAGCCGAGCGCCGCCGCCGTGGCGGGGTTGGTGCCGTGCGCTGATTCCGGCGCCAGCACGACCCGCCGCTTGGGCCGCTCGCCGCGCGCCTCCAGCGCCGCGGCGATCGCCATCATGCCGCACATCTCGCCGTGCGCGCCGGCGGCGGGCGACATCGCCACGGCCGGCATGCCGGTCAGGGTCTTGAGCCAATGCGCCAGGCGGTCGATCAGCTCCAGCGCGCCCTGCACGGTCGAGACCGGCTGCAGGGGATGCAGGTCGCCGATGCCGGGCAGGCGCGCCACCTTCTCGTTGATCCTGGGATTGTGCTTCATGGTGCACGAGCCCAGCGGGTAGACGCCCATGTCGATGGCGTAGTTCTTCTGGCTGAGGCGCGTGTAGTGCTGCACCACCTGCGGCTCAGAAAGACCCGGCAGGCCGATTTCGCCGGTGCGCTTCAGGCCATTCAGGCGATCCTTGACCTTCGGCGGTTCCGGCAGGTCGACGCCGCAACGGCCAGGCTGGCCCATCTCGAAGATCAGCGGTTCTTCGATCTGCAGGGCGCGGTTGCCGGTGAAAGTCGGGCTGTCGGAGGCAGCGGCGGCGATGCCGCCAGCTCGTCCCTGCGAGCGGTCGAGCGACTGGACCATCACAGCACCTCCTTCAGGCCGGCGATCAGCGGGCCCATGCCCGCCTCGGTCGCGGTCTCGGTGGCCGCCAGCAGCAGGAGGTTCTCGACCGAGGGGTCGTCGGGGATCAGGCGCGACACCGGCACGCCGCCCAGGATGCGCTTGTCCGCGAGAGCCTGGACCACGGGCGCAGCGGCCTTCGGCAAGCGGACGGTGAACTCGTTGAAGAAGCTCTCGTTCAGCAGCTTCACGCCGGGCAGCGCCGCGACACGGTCGGCAAGCTCGCTCGCCTTGGCATGGTTGAGCTCGGCCAGGCGTCGGAAGCCCGCTTCGCCCAGCAAGGTCAGGTGCACCGTGAAGGCGAGCGCGCACAGGCCTGCGTTGGTGCAGATGTTGGAGGTCGCCTTCTCTCGGCGGATATGCTGCTCGCGCGTGCTCAAGGTCAGCACGAAGCCGCGCTTGCCGTCGGCATCGACGGTCTCGCCGACCAGGCGCCCCGGCATCTGGCGCACGTACTTGTCGCGGGTGGCGAACAGGCCGACATAAGGCCCGCCGAAGCCCAGGCCATTGCCGATCGACTGACCCTCGCAGACCACAATGTCGGCGCCCATCTCGCCCGGCGGCATGATCAGGCCGAGCGAGACGACCTCGGTCACCACGACGATCAGCAGCGCGCCGGCCGCGTGGCAGGCGGCGGCGAGCTTGGTGAAATCGCGCACATGGCCGAAGAAGCTCGGGTTCTGCACGACGACGCAGGAGGTCTCCTTGTCGACCTGGGCAATCAGGTCCTCCAGGCCCTCGGCATCGGCTTTGGCCGCGACGGCGCGATAGCCCTGCCAGTGCGCGGTGGTCTCGATGATGCTGCGGTAATGCGGATGGAGTCCGCCGGAAATCAGCGCCTTGGTGCGGCGCGTGATGCGGTTGGCCATCAGTACGGCTTCGGACGCGCCCGTCGAGCCGTCGTACATAGAGGCGTTGGCCACCTCCATGCCAGTCAAAAGGCTGACCTGGGTCTGGAACTCGAACAGGTATTGCAGCGTGCCTTGCGTGATCTCGGGCTGGTACGGCGTGTAGGAGGTCAAGAACTCGCCGCGCTGGATCATGTAGTCGACGGTCGAGGGCACGTGATGACGATAGGCGCCGGCGCCGATGAAGAACGGCGCGGTCGACGGCGAGACGTTCTTGGCCGCGTAGTTCTGGAAGGCACGCTCGACCTCGAGCTCGCCGAGATGATCGGGCAGGCCCGCGACCTTGCTCGGCAGGCGCGCGTCGGCGGGCACGTCCTTGAAGAGCTCGTCGACCGACTTGGCGCCGATCACGGCCAGCATGTCGCGGCGGTCGATCGGCGTGAGGGGGAGATAGCGCATGATCAACCCAGGCTTTTCACGAAGGCGGTATAGGCGGCCTCGTCCATGAGGCCCGCGAGCTCGCCCTTGTCGGCGAGCTTGAGCTTGAAGAACCAGCCCTTGCCCGTCGGCTCGGCGTTGACGTCGCCCGGCGAATCGGCGAGTGCCGCGTTGGCTTCGACGACCTCGCCCGACACCGGGGCGTAGATGTCGGACGCAGCCTTCACCGATTCGACCACGGCGCAGGCCTCGCCCTTGGCGACCTTGCGGCCGGCGGCGGGCACGTCGACGAACACGACGTCGCCCAGCTGCTCCTGGGCGTATTGCGTGATTCCGATGGTGCCGACATCGCCCTCGACGCGGATCCACTCGTGTTCCTGGGTGTACTTGGTATCGGCCATCTCGAAGAGCTCCTATCCGCGGTAGTAGGCGTGCTTGACGAAGGGCATGGGCACGATCTCGGCCGGCACGGGCTTGCCGCGCACCACAAGATCGACCTTGGTGCCGTTGGCTGCATGGCCGCGCTCGACGTAGCCCATGGCGACGGCGCGACCGAGGGTCGGCGCGAAGCCGCCGGACGTGACCTTGCCGACGGTCTTGCCGCCGATGGCGATCTCCGCACCTTCACGTGCGATCGCCTTGCCCTCGGGCAACAGGCCGACACGCTTGCGCGACACGCCGTCGGCGATCTGCTTCTGGATGACGGCGGCGCCCGGGAACCCACCGTTGGTCCGGCGTTCCTTGCCGATGCTCCATAGCAGGCCTGCCTCGATCGGCGTCGTCGTGGTGTCGATATCGTGGCCGTAGAGGCAAAGGCCGGCCTCGAGCCTGAGCGAATCGCGCGCGCCGAGGCCGATCGGCTTCACCTCGGGCTGGGCGAGGAGCTTGCGCGCGATTGCTTCCGTCGCATCGGCGGGTGTCGAGATCTCATAGCCGTCGCCGCCGGTGTAGCCCGAGCGCGTCACGTAGCAGCGCGCGCCGTCGATCACGAAGAAGGCGCCGGTCATGAACTTCATGGTCGCGACCGGCGGCGCGAGCCGCGCCAGCGCCGTCGCGGCCTGCGGTCCCTGTAGCGCGAGCAGACCGCGGGCGAACATCGGCTCGATCTCGCAAGTCGCCTCCAGGTGCTTCTGGATGTGCGCAAGGTCGGCGTCCTTGCAGGCGGCATTGAGCACGGCGAGCAGATGATCGCCCGTGCTGGTCACCATCAGGTCGTCGAGGATGCCGCCGCTGTCATTGGTGAGCTGCGTATAGCGCTGCTGGCCGGGCCGCAGCCCAGTGATGTCACCCGGCACCAGTGCTTCAAGCGCCCTGGCCGCGTTCTGTCCCGGCTTCGCGGTGAGCCGCACCTGGCCCATGTGCGAGACGTCGAACAGGCCCGCCGCTGTTCGCGTCTGCGCATGCTCGGCCAGGATGCCGGTGGGGTACTGTACGGGCATCTCGTAGCCGGCGAACGGCACCAAGCGCGCGCCGAGCTCGCGATGAAGATCGTAAAGCGGTGTGCGTTTGAGAGGATCGGCCAAGACGGTCTCCAGAGTCGCCGGGTCCGACGCAAGGACTGCGCCGCCTGCGACCCCCTCTGTCCGGAGACCTGAAAGATTCGCCGTTGCCGGCTTACTTCGTCGGTGGGCGCGCGCCCGTTCGGGCACGCACCGCTTTCCAGAGACCCATCCTCCTGCGGTCCGTTTGCCTGAGAGTTTCCGGGGCCGGTTGCTCCTTCGGCGCCGTCTTCAAGAGACGGTCTCTCCCACAGGGATCGTCTGGGTGCGGCGACCTTAAGAGCCCGCCCCCGCCCCGTCCACCGGGAAAACCCGTGGCAAATCCGGGTCTTACAAGGCACTTGAAATTGAGTGACCGCTCACTTATAAAATGAGCATGCGCTCATTTATGGAGGGTCGCATGCATATCCGACGTGCCTTCACCCAGTTCCTTGAAGTGCAGAGTGATGCAGGCCCGCTGCCCGCATCGATGGTCGATTGGACACTCGACTGGCGCTGGTTCTGTGAGCCGGCTTTGACCATAAGCTTGCCAAGTGAGCGCTCCCTCATAGACTGGCCGGCATGGGCAAGGCCGAAGAAACCAAGTCGCGACTAGAGCGCGCGGCGCTGACGCTGTTCGTGGCGCGCGGCGTCGCGGAGACCACGACCAAGGAGATCGCCATGGCGGCTTCGGTCGCCGAGGGCACGATCTACCGCTACTTCCCGAGCAAGGAGCAGCTGGCGCTGGACCTCTTCCTGCGCCATCACCGCGGGCTCGCCGAGGCGCTGGTCGAAGCCCAGCGCCCGGCCAAGGGGCTGCGCGCCAAGATCGAGGCGGTCGTGCGCTGCTATTGCGAATGGGCCGACCGCGACTGGACGCTGTTCGCCTATCATCTCTTGAACCAGCATTCGTTCCTGATCCAGGTGCCCGACGATGCGACCAATCCTGTGGCCGTCGTGCGCGACGTCATCAGCCAGGCGATGAAGGCGGGCGAGATCCCCCGGCGCAACATCGATCTCGCCGCTGCTTCAGCGATCGGCGTGGTGCTTCAGGCGGCGACCTACAAGGTCTACGGCCGCTTCACCGGAGATCTTTCGGATCACGTCCGCTTCTTCGCCGATGCCGCCTGGGCGGTCCTGGCGGTCAAGGAGAAGTGAGCTTCCGGGACATGGCGTAACAGCCGGCGCGGCTGCCGTCCCAGCTGTTCGAGGCGATGCGGCCGGTCAGGTCGGCTACGACGCGCAAGCTGCAGCTCTCCATCGGACGCGGCACCGGATAGCTCAGCGTGTCGATGGTGTTGGGCACGCCCGCCGCATAGCTAACGCGCGTTGACGGCACGGGAGTCGCGGGCGCTTGCGTCTCCATGGTCCAGACAAGCGCGCCGTCCTGCTGCTCTGGAGCGCCGAGCCTTGCGGTGACCGATGCTACCGTCTGGCCTTTCAGCGACGGCAGGGGCGCGTCCGCCTTCTCGATCTGCGTGCAGGCCGCTGCCAGAAGCGCAAGGGCGAACGCCGGTCTCAGGCGCTTTCCTTTGCCAGCGCCGTGAAGGCTTGCGCGAAGGCCTCGCGGGAGCCGGCGATGCCGGTCTCGTTGAAGATGTCGGCGGTGAGCGAGGCGATCGACGCTTCGTCGACGCGCACGCCGTTGTCCTGCAGGAAGCGGCGCGCCGCCGTCACGGCCTCATCCATCGAGCCGCCCTGCTTGTAGAGCCGGTAATAGTCGGGATGCCCGCCGCGGCCCAACGCCTCGGCCAGCACGTCCGTGAAGTTGACCACCTTGAGTCCGGGATAGACCGCTTCGGCGCCAGCGAGCGCGCGATGGCAGGAGTGGTACATGGTGACGATGGTGTCGGCGCCCGCCGCCACCGCACCCTCGGCGAGCGCGCGGTGGATCGCCTGTTCGCGTTCCTTGAACTTCGCGGCCTGGCCGCCACAGGCATAGGAGAAGCCCGAATCCTGCGGCAACTCCAGCAGCTCGAGATTGGGCACGGCGCCGAGAAGCTTGCGGATCGAGGCCAGCGTGGCGCCGATCCCGAGATGCTCGTGGATGACGACGCGCCGCTTGGGTTGCTGGGCCACGAAGCGTGCCTTCAGGCCATCGAGGTTGGCGGCGAGGAACTCGCTGACGTGGCCCAGGTCGAACGACGGCTCCTCGGCGTCCTCCTCCAACTCGCCGAAGTTCTTGGTGCAGGTCGGGCACCAGGTCAGCACGCGGCCCGCGCCCGACTGGCCGAAGCGCTTGAAGGTGCGATGGCCCACGCGCTCGTAGGTCGGCAGGTCGGCTTCTTGGAATTGGTAGACGCCGCAACAATGGGCGGTGCCGCCCACCACATCGAAGTCGAGCTCGAGCGCATCGAGGATGTCCATGACGTTCAGCACGATGTGCGGCGTGCGCAACACGTTGCACCCCGTATAGAAGAGCACGTCGGCGGTGCGCCGCTCGGCCGGCGCCAGGATCTTCTTCAGGGTCTCCGACGGCAACTGCATGCTGGCGAGCAACCGAACCGCCTGCGCCATGTGACGGAAGCGGTTGGCGGCATTGGCGGCGCCGATATCGCGCGACCGCGTCGCCTCGATCGCCTTCATCTTGGCGATGGTCACCCATTGGCGGACATTGATGCCCTCGGGGCAGGCCGCGCTGCAGCGCGCGCTGCCGTCGCAGGCGCCCAGCCACTTCTGCAGGTCCTCGGCCGGCGCCTCGCCGCGGGTCAACGCCAGCAGCTCGCCGACGCGCTCCTTCGCGGCACCCGCATCCATGCCGATCTCGCGCGCGGTCGGGCAGACTTCGAAGCATTTGCCGCAGGTCGTGCAGCGATCGGCGGATTCGGCGGCCAAGGCTTCCAGACGCTCGGCATAGGCACTCACGGCAATCCTCCGTACGTCACGCAATACGTGGGCCGCGCATGCAGCGCCCGTGCGCAAAGCCTGTCAAGTGTTCGGCCCAGTCTTCGGCGGGCACCGAAACATGGATCAACGAATGATGCCTACGATCAGGGCCTCACCGATCGGAGGCACCATGACCGTCACCTGCGCCATCCGCTATGTCATCGACCCCTTCAAGCGCGAGCAGTTCGAGGCCTATGCCAAGAACTGGCTCACCATCATCCCGGCCAACGGCGGCGATCTGCTGGGCTACTTCATGCCGCACGAGGGCACCAACAACATCGCCCACGCGTTGATCTCGTTCGAGAGCCTCGCGGCCTACGAGGCCTATCGCGCCCGCCTGCGCCAAGATCCCGCCGGCCGCGCCAACTTCGAGTTCGCCGAGCGCGAGCGCTTCATCCTGAGCGAGGAGCGCACCTGGCTCAGGCCGGTCATCGCCGGCTGAGGGCTACTGGGTCCGGGTCCGGTTGTAGTTCAGCTCTTCCGGCGTCGGTTTCAGCCCGATGGCGATGCTGTAGGAACCCTCGCGCGGCAGGGTGAGGGTCAGCTCCTCCTGCGAACTGCCGCGCGGGTTGGCCGCGCTCAGCCGGAAGTCGGCGGTGAATTCCTGGCTCTGCACGACGTTCCTGCCGGTGTCGAGCACGCGCACGAAATAGGGGACGCTGGTGCGCGCGGCACCGATCGACGGACCGGCGCTGACGGAAATGCGCATGAACAACGAGACCTCGATCGCCCGGCGGCTGATCGTGCACTTGGTGGTCGAGCCGATGATCTGCGCCTCCCAGGCGATGTCGCGGGGATCGCGGCCCGCTCCCTCGCGGAAATGGGTCAGCCGGCCGGCATCCTGCACCGTGAAGGGCGCCGGGCAGTAATAGTCGGCAAGGTCCGAGTTGCCGCCGCCGCAGGCGGCCAACGCCAGCGCCAGGGCAGGCGCCAGGAGAGCGAGCTTTCCGTAAGTCATGACAGAGGGACAGACCGACTGTGGGCCCCGCCCATGTGCATTCCGTCGCACGCCGCCGCGACAACCGGCTCGGTCATGTTGCTTTCCCCGTCGCGGCGGCTTTGTTACGGTGCCGCCGCCTGAAATCCGCTGTTTCCAATCTGTTGCGGGCGGAGTCTAGAGCGGTTTCCGACCGATTGGAACCGCTCGCGGTTCCAATCGGTCGGAAACGCGCGCACGGAAGGTGAATGGTTCACAGGGCACTTTCAGTCCGGCTGTTCCAGCCGGACTGAAAGTGCTTTAGGCAATGGTCAAGAAGCCCGCAAGCGAGCGCGGGCAACGGGACAACAGGCATCCGTCAGAACGCCTCCAATGGGAACGCCGAAGAAACCGCTCACGATCCTGCTTGCCCGCCCTCGTGGTTTCTGCGCCGGCGTCGAGCGCGCCATCCAGATCGTCGAACAGGCCATCGTCCGCTATGGACGGCCGGTCTATGTGCGCCATGAGATCGTGCACAATCGTCATGTCGTCGAGAAGCTCGAGGCCAAGGGCGCAATCTTCGTCGACGAACTCGACGAGGTGCCGGGTGACCGGCCGGTCGTCTTCTCCGCACACGGCGTGCCCAAAGCGGTGCCGGCCGAGGCATGCCGTCGCAACCTGCTCTATATCGACGCGACGTGTCCGCTGGTCTCCAAGGTCCATCGCGAGGTCGAGCGCCATCACGGCCTTGGCCGCACGGTGATCCTGATCGGCCACGCCGGCCATCCCGAGGTCGTCGGCACCATGGGCCAGCTGCCGCCTGATGCAGTGCTGCTGGTCGAGGACGCCGCCCAAGCCCAGACCATCGCCGTACCCGACCCGCTGAACCTCGCCTACGCCACTCAGACCACGCTGTCAGTCGACGACACCATGGGCATCGTCGGCGCCCTGCGGCGTCGCTTCCCGGCGATCCACGGGCCCAAGATGGAGGACATCTGCTACGCCACCACCAATCGCCAGGCAGCGGTGAAGGCGATCGCTTCGCGGTGCGATGCATTGGTGGTGATCGGTGCGCCCAACTCGTCGAACTCCATGCGCCTGGTCGAGGTCGCCGGCAACAACGGCTGCCGAAATGCGCGCCTGGTGCAGCGCGCTGCGGACATGGACTGGGACTGGCTAAGCGATGTGCAGCGGCTCGGCATCACCGCGGGCGCATCGGCGCCCGAGACGCTGGTCGAGGAGCTGATGGCAGCCTGTCGCCAGCGCTATGAGGTCAAGGTCGAGGACGTGCGGACCTGCGACGAAACCGTCGTCTTCAAGCTGCCGCGCACCCTCGTGGCCTGATATTGGTGGCTTGATGGCGGTCTACACCGAAGTCAGCGACGCCGAGCTCGAAGCCTTTCTCGCCGAGTACGACATCGGCGAGGCCGATTCCTTCAAGGGCATCGCCGAGGGCGTCGAGAACTCCAACTATCTCCTGACCACGACCAAGGGGCCCTACTTCGTCACGCTCTACGAAAAGCGCGTGGACCCCGCGGATCTGCCGTTCTTTCTCGGCCTGATGGATCATCTCGCCGCGCGCGGCATCAACTGCCCGCAGCCGATCCATGGCCGCGACGGCAAGGCGCTGCGCACGCTGGCTGGACGGCCGGCCGCCATCACCACGTTCCTGCACGGCCTGTGGCCACGGCGCATTCTGCTCAGCCACTGCGGTCCGGTGGGCGAGGCGCTGGCGGCGCTGCATTTGGCCGGACGCGACTTCGCCATGACGCGGCCGAACGCGCTGTCAGTCGCGGGCTGGCGACCGCTCTTCGATGCTTCGCGCCGCCACATCGATGCGGCCGAGGCTGCCGAGTTGCAGGCCGAGATCGACTTCTTCGAGAAGAGCTGGCCCCGCGAGCTGCCGGCGGGTGTGATCCACGCCGACCTGTTCAACGACAATGTGCTCTTCCTGCACGAGAAGCTGTCGGGCCTGATCGACTTCTACTTCGCCTGCAACGACGCCTTCGCCTACGACGTCGCCATCTGTCTCAATGCCTGGTGCTTCGAGCCCGACAAGTCGTTCAACGCCACCAAGGGACGGGCCCTGCTGCAGGGCTACGAGCGGGTGCGGCCGCTCGGAGCGGACGAGCGCAAGTTCCTGCCGCTGCTGGCGCGCGGAGCGGCGCTGCGCTTCCTGCTGACGCGTCTCTACGACTGGGTGCACACGCCCAAGGACGCGTTGGTCAAGCGCAAGGATCCGCAGGAGTACCTGGCGAAGCTGCGCTTCCATCGCGGCATCGCCTCGATCACCGATTACGGCCTGTGAAAGCGAACGAGTGAGCGAAGTCGAGATCTTCACCGACGGGGCCTGTAGCGGAAACCCCGGTCCCGGCGGCTGGGGCGCGATCCTGAGGATGGGCAATCGCGAGCGCGAGCTGTCGGGCGGCGATCCGGCGACGACCAACAACCGCATGGAGCTAATGGCGGCCATCATGGGGTTGGAAGCGCTGAAGCGACCCTGCAAGGTACGGCTGTGGACCGACAGCATCTACGTCAAGGATGGCGTCACCCAGTGGATCCATGGCTGGAAGCGAAACGGCTGGCGCACCGCCGACAAGAAGCCGGTCAAGAATGTCGAGCTGTGGCAGCGACTGGACGCCGCCCGCGCGCCGCATCAGGTCGAATGGCACTGGGTGAAGGGCCATAGCGGCCACGCCGAGAACGAACGCGCCGACCAGCTGGCGAGGGATGAGATCGCGAAGATTCGGAGCGCGTCATGATGGGAGCGCGGGCCTCCGGCCCGCATCATGGTCATGAGCGGGCCGGAGGCCCGCGCTCCCTTTAGCTTCTCTTCTGCGCCGGCACCGGCCTCTTCTCGGCCGGCTTCTCATAGACCAGGTCGAAGTTCTCGCGCGTGCCATCGCAGGGATTGTCGCCCTCGGCCAGCCGCCACACCTGCGACTTGCCCGAGCGCTTGAAGTTCAGCAAGCCGCCAACCTTGCAGGTCGTGCCCTTCTCGACCTTGGCAACGCGAAAGGCGACCTCGCCGCGCACCTGCACCAGGCCGGGTGCGATCTTCTCGACCACGCCGTCGATCGATGCCCAGTCGCCCTCGGTGCCGGGCGCGACGCTGTCAATGCGACCCTTCACGATCCACACTGCGCCCTGCCGGGTGACGGTGACGTCGCCGGACTTGGCGCCCTTCACCTTGGCGTAGCGGCCCCACACGATCTTGCGGGCATCGGCGAACAGCTGCGCCTCGGCATCCGAAGCGATCTCGGTGCGGCCGACCTTGGGCGCGGCCGTCGGCAACGGCGAGGTGAGGCCGGTGGTCGGGGCGCCCTGCTGCACCGTCGGCGCCTGCGAGGGCGGCGGTGCGGGATAATAGGGCGTGGCCGGCGGTTGCTGCTGTTGCTGGGCCGCAGCCGCACCGGCAAGCAGGCTGAACACAAGGACGAGGAGTCGTTTCATTAGCCCTAGCTCATATCTCAGGGTTGATGGGGATGCTACCGCTTCCCGCCTGGCTGCGGTGGGCCCGCATTCTTGGCCGGGGTGTCGGAAGCAACGGGCGCCGCGGCCGCCGGCAACTCGCCGCGCAACCCGGTCTCGGCGCCCTTGGCCGCGCTGGAGCCCGGCGGCACCAGGCGCAGGACCGCGCTGAAGTCGACATTGGCCGATGCACGATCACCGCGTGCCAAGTTGGCAAAGCCGCGCTCGAGCAGCGCCTCGGAATGGCCAGGGGCGACCTTGAGGGCGCGGTTGGCGTCCTCCAGGGCACGGCCGGGATTGCCGGCGTTGCGCCAGGCCGCGGCGCGCAGCACCAGGGTGTCGACGTCGTTGGGCCGCAGCGTGAGCGCGCGGTCGAGATCGGAGATGGCGCGCGGCCAGGCCCTGAGAGCAGCGAAGCTCAGCGCGCGGTCGATCCAGAGATCCGGATCGTTGGACTTCAGCTCCAGCGCCTTGCTCTGTGCCTCCGCCGCCTTATCGGGCAGGCCGGCTTCCATGAAGGCCTGGCCCGCCTGCGCCCACAGCTCGGCACGCAGACCCGGCCGATCCACGCCCATGTCGCGGGCGATCGCCTCGAACTGCGCCGCCGCCGGGATATAACGACCGGCCCCGTACATCGCCGTCGCCACGCAGTGCCGTGCCGCCAGGCCGCCACCGCTGGCATGCCACTTCTCCGCGACCGGAAGCGCCTTCAGCGGCTCGGCGCGCGCCAGCGCCATGCACTCGTTGTAGAGACGCAGATGGTCGGGCGATTGGTCCATCATGCCCAAGCCCTGCGCAGCCACGGGCGGCGCCCAGATAAGCGGCAGGACCAACGGCAACACCAATGCCAGGCGGGACAACAACATGCTTGAAAAGAACTCCGTCACGGCGATCCTGACAAGGTGACAGGACGTCTTTTCATCTTCGGCCTGGGCTATTGCGGCCTTGAAATCGCCAAGCTTGCGCAGGCGGCGGGCTGGAGCGTTGCCGGCACCAGCCGCACGCCGCAGAGGGTGGAGGAGCTGCGCCGCCAGGGCTTCGAGGCCCATCTGTTTGACGGCAGCACGGCTTTGGCGGCCGAGGCCATCGGCAAGGCCTCGCACATCCTTTGCACCATCGCGCCCGGCACAGCCGGAGATCCCGCGCTCAGGACATCGGCGCGGCTGCTGCGCAATGCGCGGTGGCTGGGATATCTCTCGACCACCGGCGTCTATGGCGACCACGGCGGCGCCTGGGTCGATGAGACGACGCCCCCGCGGCCCGCGCAGCCGCGCAGCATCCAGCGGCTGGCGACGGAATATGCCTGGCAGGCGATGGGCATCGAGGCCGGCGCCGCCGTCGACGTCTTCCGTCTGCCCGGCATCTACGGTCCGGGTCGCAGCGCCATTGAGCAGGTGAAGGCGGGCACGGCACGCCGCATCGACAAGCCGGGACAGGTCTTCGCGCGCATCCATGTCGCGGATGTTGCCGGCACCGTCCTGCTCGCCATCAGCCGGACGGTGGCCGGCGCGATCTACAACGTCGCCGACGACCTGCCGGCGCCAACGAGTGAGGTGGTCGCGTTCGCGTGCGAGCTTTTGGGCAAGCCGGTGCCGCCGGCCCTGCCGTGGGAGCAAGTGGCGCCGACCATGAGCGACATGGCGCGCTCCTTCTATGCCGAGAACCGGCGCGTGAGGAACGACAGGATCAAGAACGAGCTTGGCGTCGTGCTGCGCTATCCGACGTACAGGGAGGGCCTGCGGGCTATTCATGCTCTTCTGGACCGCGAGCCTCCGGCTCGCTCAGATTCATGAGCGAGCCGGAGGCTCGCGGTCCGGAAGACTAAGACACGAGTTCCTCGACGGTCGCGATCAGCCTTGCGATGTCGGCGGGCGTGCTGAGGCGATGGTCGCCGCCTTTCACGAACGTCGTGACGACTTCCGGTGCCTCCACGTGCTGTGCGATCTGCAGCGAATACTCCCATGGCACGTCGGGATCGCTCTGGCCGTGCAGCAGGCGTACCGGGCAGGGCAATGCGAGTGTCTTGTCGAGCAGCAGGTGATTGCGCCCTTCCTCGATCAGCTTCCAGGTGAACACCGAGGGCTCGGGCGAATATTGCGACGGCCGCTCCAGCCTGCCCTCGCGCTCGAGCGTCGCGCGGTCTGCCGCCGACAGGCCTTTCAGCAACATGCGCTCGGTAAAATCGGGGGCGGCGGCGACCAGCACGAGCCCGGCCAACCGCTCCGGCCGAGCGCGCGCCGACAACAGCGACAGCCAGCCGCCCATGCTCGAGCCCACCAGCACCAGCTTGCCCTCGGTGAGCTGATCGATGGCCGCAAGAGAATCGTCGAGCCAGCGCCCGATGGTTCCATCCTCGAAGCGGCCCGACGACTGGCCGTGGCCGAGATAGTCGAAGCGGAGATACGCGCGGCCTTCCCGTCGTGCCCAATCCTCGAGCGCCATCGCCTTGGTGCCGGTCATGTCGGAGCGGAAGCCGCCCAGGAACACGACGGTCGGCGGGCGACCCGGTGTCCTGGCATAGGCAACGGTGTTGCCGTCCGGACGCCGTAGTTTTTGCACTCTATCGTCGTTGGTCATCCCGTGTTACCTGCCACATCCTCGAACCCTTCGCCAAGCTGACGTGCCCACCGCGCCCGCTCCCACACTTCTGCAGATCGTTCCCACGCTGGCGGGCGGCGGACTGGCGCGCGCCACGTTGGACGCGGCGCAGGCGGTGATCGCCGCGGGCGGCTCGGCCATCGTCGCCTCGCCCGGCGGCGCCATGGTGCCCGACCTGCTCCGTCTGCGCGCCACGCACCTGGAACTGCCTGAGGCCGGCAACCCATTGTGGGCGCGCATGAGCCTGCCTGGCCGTATGGCGTCGAGCCTGCGCGAGGCCCGCGTCTCACTGATCCAGGCGCGTTCCCCAAACACCGCCTGGATCGCGCGGGCGCTGGCGCGCCGCCTCGACATCAAGTGGATCGCCACGCTGCACACGCCGTTCATCGGCCGCTCGATCGCCGATCGGTATGTCGAGGCCCGCCAGGCACGGGCAGATGCCGTGATCGCCGTGTCCGAGCACGTCGCACGCGATGCCCTGCATCGCTTCCCGCAGCTCGAGGGCCGGGTCGAGACCATTCCACCCGGCGTCAACTTCGATCGCTTCGATCCCGCCGTTGTGCGCGCCGATCGGGTGATCAAGCTCGCGTCCGAGCTGCGCGTGCCCGACGGCGCCCATCTCATCCTCTGCCCGGCGCGCTTCGACCAGGATCGCGGCCAGAGGGTTCTGATCGAGGCCGTAAAGAAGCTGGCGCGCGACGACGTGTTCTGCCTGCTGTTGGGCTCCGCCGGTGCGCCGACGTCGTTCGAGCGCGAGCTGGAACGCGCCATCGTGGCCGCCGAGCTGCCCGGCCGCATGCAGATCGGCCCTTATGTCGACGACATGCCAGCAGCCTACATGCTGGCCGACGTCGTCGTGGCGACCGGTGGTGTGCGCGAAGGCTTCAGCCGCACGCTGATCGAGGCACAGGCGATGGGCCGCCCGGTGGTCACCGAGGATGGCGGCGGCGCCGCCGAAGCGGTGTTGCCCGGCGTGACCGGCTGGGTGGCACCGCCGGGCGATCCCGCAGCTTTGGCCGAGGCGCTGCAGCACGCGCTGTCGCTCACCTCCGGACGGCGCGCCGAGCTGGCGCGCGCTGCGCAGGAGCAGGTGCGCAGCCGCTATAGCCTGGCCGAGGCCAATCGTCGGCTGCTGCAGCTTTACCAGCGGATGTCCCGACCGTGAGCGGATGGCCAGCCCCGCTGCTGGCCCTGCTGGCAGCCGCCATTAGCGCACCAGCCAGCGCGCAAGTCCCCCGACCGCCATCCGGCGGCGTGCTGCATCCGTTCGTCGCGCCACCCGGCGGCGTGCAAATGGATTTCGTCGGTACGTGGAACGTCACCTGGGACGACCCGGCCGATGCCGCCTGCCCCTGCCACGGCACACTCACCATCGAACAGCGGTTCGACGGCGCCCTCGAGGGCCAGTGGTCGCTGGCCGGCGGCATCGCCTACCTCCAGGGTACGGTGGCTTTCGACGGCAATGTCTGGGCCGGGCGCTTCTCGCAGGGCGATGACATCGACTTCCCCTTGAAGGGCCATTTCCGCCTGGAGACAAGGGACCAGGGCAAGGCGCTGAGCGGCTCCTGGCAGCGCGACGGCACGTCGATTCCCTTCCACTGGAGTGCAACCAGACGCTGAGGCGGGCATTGACTAAGCCTTCAGGCGCAATTATCTCCAGCCTCATGGAACGCCGGTTTTTCACCGCTCCAGCTATCACGACCACCGTTCGAACTTGATTCGGCCGGGCGCGCGCATTCGTGCCGCTTCCCGGCCCTCGCCGCCGACACGTCGTGTCGGCGCATGAGCTGTGTTCGGAATCTTCTTATTCGGTGGTTGCCATGATCAATATTTCCTTACCGGACGGTTCGGTCCGACAATTCGACAAACCGGTCAATGGCGCCGAGATCGCCGCCGCGATCGGTCCCGGCCTTGCCAAGGCGGCGCTGGCGCTGCGCGTCGACGGCAAGATGAAGGACCTCAGCCACGTCGTCGACCGCGACGGCAAGATCGGCATCGTGACGTCACGCGATCCCGAGGCGCTGGAGCTGCTGCGCCACGATGCGGCGCACGTGCTCGCCCAGGCGGTTCAGGAACTCTATCCCGGCACCCAGATCACGTTCGGCCCGGCGACGGACGACGGCTTCTACTACGACTTCGTGCGCGAGCAGCCGTTCTCATCGGAGGACTTCGCCAAGATCGAGCAGCGCATGGCCGAGATCGTCGACCGTGACCTGCCGATCACGCGCGAGATCTGGGACCGTGCGAAGATCAAGGACTACTTCAAGAAGCATGGCGAGAGCTTCAAGGCCGAATGGGCCGACGAGCTGCCCAAGGACGAGGAGATCTCGGTCTACAAGCAGGGCGACTGGCTCGACATGTGCCTCGGCCCGCACCTGCCCTCGACGGGCAAGCTCGGCAAGGCGTTCAAGCTCACCAAGGTGTCGGGGGCCTACTGGCGCGGCGATGCCAACAACGCCCAGCTGCAGCGCGTCTACGGCACCGTCTTCTTCTCCGATAAGGACCTCAAGGCCTACCTGCACCGCATCGAGGAAGCCGAGAAGCGCGACCATCGCCGGCTCGGTCCGGAGATGGGCCTCTTCCATCAGCAGGAAGATGCCGCCGGCATGGTCTACTGGCATCCCAAGGGCTGGACGTTCTGGCGCACGCTCGAGAACTACCTGCGTCGCAGGCTCGAGGCCGGCGGCTATGTCGAGGTGAAGACGCCGCAGCTCAACGACCGGCGACTGTGGGAGAAGTCGGGCCACTGGCAGAATTTTCGCGAGAACATGTATCTCAGCGAGAACGAGGAAGGCCTGAAGGAGTTCGTCGAGGACCCGGCGCGGCGCATGTTCGCGCTGAAGCCGATGAACTGTCCCTGCCACATCCAGATCTTCAATCAAGGTCTGCGCAGCTATCGCGAGCTGCCGCTGCGCATGGCCGAAATGGGTTCATGCCACCGCTTCGAGCCGTCCGGCGCTCTGCACGGCATCCTGCGCGTGCGCGCCTTCACGCAGGACGACGCCCACATCTTCTGCAGCCCCGACCAGATCGAGGCCGAGACGATCCGCTTCTGTGGCCTGCTGGATTCGATCTATAAGGACCTGGGCTTCTCGGACTACTTCGTGAAGTTCTCCGACCGGCCGCCGACGCGCATCGGTTCCGACGAGATCTGGGACCAGGCCGAGGGCGCGCTGAAGTCGGCGTCCAAGGCGGCCGGCGTCGAATTGATCCTCAACCCCGGCGAAGGTGCGTTCTACGGGCCCAAACTGGAATTCGTGCTGCGCGACGCGATCGGCCGTGACTGGCAGTGCGGCACGCTGCAGGTCGATTTCATGCTGCCCGAGCGCCTGGGCGCGAGCTACGTCGCCGAGGACGGCAGCCGCAAGGTGCCGGTCATGCTGCACCGCGCCATCTTCGGCAGCTTCGAGCGGATGATCGGCGTTCTCATCGAGCATTATGCCGGGCGGTTCCCGCTTTGGCTGGCGCCGACGCAAGCGGTAGTGGCAACGATCGTCAACGACGCCGACTCCTATGCCCATGAAGTTGCAGCGAGGCTCCGGGCTGCCGGCATGCGCGTGGAGACGGACCTGCGCAACGAGAAGATCAACTACAAGGTCCGCGAGCATTCGCTGGCCCACGTGCCGCTGATCCTGGCGGTCGGCCGGCGCGACATGGAGGGCAAGACGGTCGCCGTCCGCCGCCTGGGCTCGGAAAAGCAGGAGGTCCTTGAACTCGGGGCCGCCGTCACTAAACTTTCTGAAGAGGCCCGGCCGCCCTTCTAGGGCGGCCGCGTCTCGCATCCCCGCCCGCGCTCACACGTTGAGGGGGCTCTTACAAAGGAGAATGAAGCCATAGCCAGACCTGCCCAACAAAGCGCGCCCACCCGCGAGGGTCCGCGCGTCAACGGCGAAATCAAAGCGCCGCAAGTCCGACTGATCGACGAGAATGGCGATATGGTCGGCGTCGTCAGCACCCGCGAGGCAATCGACATGGCAGAGGAGGCCAGTCTCGATCTGATCGAGATCTCCCCCAATGCGGTCCCGCCGGTCGCCAAGATCTCCGACTACGGCAAATACAAATACGAAGCGCAGAAGAAGGCGCACGAGGCGCGTAAGCACCAGAAGGTCATCGAGGTCAAAGAGATCAAGATGCGCCCGAACATCGACGACCACGATTACGAAGTGAAGATGCGCGCCATGAAGCGGTTCATCGAGGAAGGCGACAAGGTGAAGGTCACCCTGCGCTTCCGCGGCCGCGAGATGGTCCACTCGGAGCTCGGCCTGCAGGTGTTGAACCGCGTCCGTGGCGAGATGGACCCGCTCACCAAGATCGAATCGATGCCGCGCATGGAAGGCCGGCAGATGATCATGGTGCTTGCTCCAAAGTAGTGGGTGTCGATGTAGCGGGCGCCGAAGCAATCACTTCGTCGCCTTGGGCACCTTCAGGCGCAGCGTCACGGTACCGGTGCTGCGCAATTGTTCCGGGTCGAACCGTCCATTGGCCGTCGAGCTGTCGAGCCAGCGCACGCTGTAGACGGTCTCGCCGGCAAACGACATCGGCCCGTTGTTCTTGCCATAAAGCCAGTAGTCACAGCGGACCAGATCGTCCGGGTTGAGCTGCTGGGCCTCGCAGATCTGGTGCAGCACGTAGGGGATGAAGCGCGCCCGGCCGTTCGGCGGCACGGTCGTGAAGTTAAGTCCCAGCGAGCGGCGCTCGCCGTCGCAGCGGCCCACGGTGCGCACCGGCGCCGCGCCGGGTGACGAGCGGCGGACGGCATCGAGATCGGAGACCAGCGCATCGAGGGCGCGCGCGCGGGCAGCCTCGGTGAAACCCGCCGCGACCAGCGCCGCTTCGTAGCGCCCGGTCGCTTCGGCAATCGGCGCCTCGGGGTAGCCGGCGCGCGCGAGGTCGCGCTGCCAGGATCGGGTCTCCAGCGCGCGCACAACCATCGCACCCGTCGTGCCGGCACGCTCGGCCCAGTCGCCCAGAACATTCTCGGCGGTCCAGCAGTACTTCAGGAGGTTGTAGCCCTCCGGCTCCAACGGCTTGGCACGCGCATCGAGCAAGCCGCTTGCCTGGGCGACCACGGTCTTCACCAGAAGATATTGCGCCGCCGGATTCTCGCGCACCTTCTCCGAACTCCCATCCGTTGCAGCGGCCTGACTGGGCTGTTGCGCCGACGCGGTCCCGGCGACGAACATCGCCGCCACGGCGATCAAGCCGGTGATTGATGCAGTCATTTTCATGGCGCAGTGCTAGCCTTCCAGCAGTGAAACGCATGAGCCCTCTGATCGTTGCGGCTGCGGCATTGCTGATGGCGCCCCTGGTCGCATCGGGGCCGGGCCTGGCGCAGTCAGGCGGCGCGACCGCACCGGGCCTCAACAGCGAAGCGGCCAGGAGCTTGGCCGACTTTCAGCTTTTTGGGCCGCATCGCGCGTTCGTCGTCGGCGGGGACGGCAAGGCCTCCTGGTGGGCGGGCGCGGGCGGCATCGATCCCGGCAACGCCGTGGCCTCATCGATGCGGCGCTGCGAGGAGCGCTCCAAGCAAGGCTGCGTCCTGCACGTCGTCAACAATTACACGGTCACCGGCCGCGACTGGCGCAGCGTGGTGCCGGCGCGCGCCGCCGATGCGCCGGACATCGGCCGGATCCGGCCCGAGCCCTACTGGTCGATGCGCGGGCCTGCCCTCGCCAACGGCCTGATCGTCTGGAGCCACGGCTACATGGCCGGCAAGAACGCGACCGACAACCCGCCGCAGCCCTGGATCGGCCGCTTCACGCGGCTGGGCTACGATCTCTACCGCTTCGACCGCGAATGGATCGCCGATTGGGCAAGCGACGCCACAGCGCTGGCCGACGCGGTCCGCAGGGCGCGCGCAATGGGCTATCGCCGGGTGCTGCTGGCCGGACAATCGGCCGGCGCCTGGGTCTCGCTCGCAGCACTGGCGCGCGGCGCGCCGGTCGACGGCGTGATCTCGATCGCCGCCGCCCACCACGGCGAGGTGAAGAAGATGACCGACACCACGCGCGCCCGCTCCGAGTGGCAGCACATGCTGGAGGCGATCAAGCCTGGCGCGTGGATCGTCCTCGTGAACTTCGCCGAAGACACCTACGACGTCGGCGGCCGCATGGGCGATGCCCGGACGATCTTCGCCAAGACGGGCGTCAGCGCCGAGATCGTCGACGATCCGCCCGGCTTCAAGGGCCACGGCGCCGGCGGCGACTTCACCTTCGCGCGCAAGTTCGGTCCGTGCATTCAGGCCTTCATCGAGACGGGCCACAAACAAGAGCCTTGCTAGGCGAGAGCTGCGCCTCGCCTATCTTGCAATTCTTACGCCTCGGCGCAGTCGGCCGAGGAACATGGACGCGGTGAAGCGGTGGTACGACTCACCTGAAAACCAGGAAGCGGCCCAGGTCCGGCAGCGGGGCGCAAAGTTCCGGTTGGTCGCCATCGAGGGACTACCGGCCGGGAAATAGGCCTTGAGGTTCGGCTAGGGCATATACGAGCCGCCGTTGACATGCATCACCTGCCCCGTCATCGCGCTCGAATCGTCGGACGCGAGGAACACCGCGGTGGTGGCGATCTGCTCGGGCGTCAGCAGCTTGCCGCCGAGCGGGATGGTCGCCTTGGCGATCTCGACCAGCTCGGCGTCGGTATTGCCGTAGCGCGGCTGGGCAGTGTCGGTGGTGCCGGGCGCGATGGCGTTGACCCGAATGTTGTGCGGCGCGAGCTCCAGCGCCATCCCCCGCGTCATCGAGACAACACCGCCCTTGCTCGCGCTGTAGTGCACGCCACGCACCGCGCCGCGCATCGCCTGCGAGGAGAGATTGATGATCGAGCCGCTCTTGCCGGCGGCAATCAGCGCCTTGGCGACGGCGATGGCGGCGAAGCAGCCGGCCTTGAGGTTGATGTCGAGAACGAAGTCCCAGTCGCTCTCGCGCATCTCGAGGAACTTCACCCGGGGAAACACGCCGGCGTTGTTGACCAGGATGTCGGGGACGCCGAGCGTCTCCACGGTCTCGGCGACCATGGCCTCGATGTCGGCAAGCTTCGAGACATCGGCCTGGATGAGATGGGCGCGCCGGCCGGCCTGCTTGGCGTAGTTCGCGACCGCCCGCGCACCGCGATGGTCGTCGAGCCAGGTAAGCGCCACGTCGGCCCCCTCCAGGGCGAGCGCCCGGCCGATCGCCGCTCCGATACCCTGCTGCGCGCCGGTCACCAGCGCCACCTTGCCTGCCAGCTTCATGATCCCGCCTCCAAAGCATCCTCATCCTGAGGAGCACGCCCGTGGCGCATGTGAATGCGCCTTGGGCGTGTGTCTCGAAGGATGGCAGCACGCACCATGCCTGTTGCCCACCCTTCGAGACGCGGCCTACGGCCGCTCCTCAGGGTGAGGTGGTCTTGTCCCGCCCTTGCACGGCCCCCGCCCCGCCGCTATAAGCCCCGTTCTTCGGCGGCCTGGCCGTATAGGGCATTGCCTCGGCCGCCTGGTGTAACCCTTTGAAAAGGAACGAAAATGCCCAAGATGAAGACCAAGAGCGGGGCCAAGAAGCGTTTTCGCTTCACGGCGACCGGCAAAGTGAAGCATGGCGTCGTCGGCAAGCGCCACGGCATGACCAAGCGGGGCAACCGCTTCCTACGCCAGCAGACCGGCATGACCCTGGTGTCCGAGCCCGACACGCGCATCATCAAGCGCAACTTCTTCCCGTACGAGAGGTAGACCATGGCACGCGTCAAGCGGGGCGTGGCTGCACACGCTCGTCACAAGAAGGTCCTGAAGCTCGCCAAGGGCTATCGCGGCCGTGCCAAGGTGGCGTTCCGCGTCGGCATCGAGAAGGTCGAGAAGGGCCTGCAATACGCCTATCGCGACCGGCGCAACAAGAAGCGCACGTTCCGCGGTCTGTGGATCCAGCGCATCAACGCCGCGACTCGCGAGCATGGCATGACCTACTCGCAGTTCATGAACGGCATCCTCAAGGCCGGGATCGAGGTCGACCGCAAGGTCATGGCCGATCTCGCCGTGCGGGAGCCGGCAGCGTTTAAGGCCCTGGTCGAACAGGCCCAGGCCGCCCTCAAGTAATGTCCGCGCGCCCATCGGGGGCGCCAGGATGACGAAAGCAAAGAGGGAGCCTGGACCACGGGCTCCCTTTTTTCGTGTCGGGATTCGGAGAACGAAGGATGAGTGATCTTTCGACCATTCGCAGCGAGGCGCTGGGCGCCGTCGAACAGGCGGCCGACCTGGCCGCCCTCGATGCCGCGCGCGTGGCCGCCCTCGGCAAGAAGGGCAGCGTCACCGGGCTGATGAAGACACTGGGCGGCATGTCGCCCGACCAGCGCCGCGAGTTCGGCGCGCAGGTCAATCAGCTCAAGGGCGAGGTCGAGGCGGCTCTCGAGGCGCGCAAGAGCGCGCTCAGTGCCGCGGCGCTGGCGGCGAGACTGAGCAACGAGAAGGTCGATGTCAGCCTGCCGGCGCGGCCCGAGTTCGCGACCTTCACGCAGGGCACGCTGCATCCGATCGGCCAGGTGATGGACGAGCTCGCCGCCATCTTCGGCGAGATGGGCTTCACCTGGGCCGAAGGTCCCGACATCGAGGACGACTGGCACAACTTCACCGCCCTCAACATCCCGCCCGATCATCCGGCGCGGCAGATGCAGGACACTTTCTATCTGCCGCCGCGCGCCGACGGCACGCCGATGGTGCTGCGCACCCACACCTCGCCGGTGCAGGCGCGCACCATGCTCGACAAGGGCATCCAGAAGATGCTGGCCGACGGCGGGTCGCTCCGCATCATCGTGCCCGGCCGCACCTTCCGCATCGACAACGACGCCACCCACACGCCGATGTTCCATCAGGTCGAGGGCCTGGTGATCGACCGCACGACCCACATGGGCCATCTCAAGGGCTGCCTGGTCGATTTCTGCCGCGCCTTCTTCGAGGTCGACGACCTGCCGCTGCGCTTCCGGCCGTCCTACTTCCCGTTCACCGAACCATCGGCCGAGGTCGATATCGGCTGCTCGTGGAAGGATGGCGAACTCAGGATCGGCGCCGGCGATTCCTGGCTGGAGATCCTGGGCTCGGGCATGGTCCATCCCAACGTGATCGCCAATTGCGGCCTCGATCCCGCAATCTACCAGGGCTTCGCCTTCGGCATGGGCATCGATCGCATCGCCATGCTGAAGTACGGCATTCCCGACCTGCGCAGCTTCTTCGACTCCGACCTGCGCTGGCTGCGCCACTACGGCTTCCAGGCGCTGGAATGGCCGTCGCTGACCGGAGGGCTCGGCCGATGAAGTTCACGCTCTCCTGGCTGAAGGAGCATCTCGACACCAGCGCGGACCTCAACAAGATCCGCGACGCGCTCACCATGCTGGGGCTCGAGGTCGAGGGCATCACCAACCCGGCCGAGACGCTGAAAGGCTTCGTCGTCGGCTACGTCGTCGAGGCGGTGCAGCATCCCAATGCCGACCGGCTGCGCGTCTGCAAGGTCGACACCGGCTCGGGCGTGGTCCAGGTCGTGTGCGGCGCGCCCAACGCCCGCACCGGCATGAAGGGCATCTTCGCGCCGTCGGGCAGTTACATCCCGGGCACCGATCTGCATCTCAAGGCCAGCAAGATCCGCGGCCAGGACAGTAACGGCATGCTCTGCTCCTTCCGCGAGCTGCAGCTGGGCGAGGACCATAGCGGCATCATCGACCTTCCGGCCGAAGCCAAGACCGGCGCGCCGGCGGCCGAGGCGCTCGGCCTCGACGATCCGGTGGTCGAGATCAAGGTGACGCCCAATCGCGCCGATTGCCTCGGCGTGCACGGCATCGCCCGCGATCTCGCGGCGGCGGGCCTCGGCACGCTGAAGGCCATGAAGGCCGACAAGATCACCGGCACCTACAAGAGCCCGATCAAGTGGACCCACGGCTATGAGCCCAAGGCCGACAGCCCCTGCCCTATCGTGGTCGGCCGCCATTTCCGCGGCATCAAGAACGGGCCGTCGCCCGACTGGCTGCAGCGCCGGCTGAAGGCGATCGGCTTGCGGCCGATCTCAGCCCTGGTCGACATCACCAATCTCGTGACCTTCGACCTCAACCGGCCGCTGCACGTGTTCGATGCCAAGAAGCTCGCCGGCGACCTGGTGATGCGCCAGGCGCGCGAGGGCGAGCAGATGCTGGCGCTCGACGGCAAGACCTACACCCTCGATGCGTCGATCGCCGTGATCGCCGATGCGCACGGCGTGCATGGCCTGGGCGGCATCATGGGCGGCGAGGATACCGGCGTGCGCGAGGACACCACCGAGGTATTCCTCGAGGTCGCCTACTTCGATCCGATCCGCACGGCCGCCTCGGGCCGCAAGCTCGGTGTGCTGTCGGACGCGCGCTATCGCTTCGAGCGCGGCATCGATCCGGAGTCGGTCTGGTGGGGCGCCGAAGTCGCGGCCCGCCTGATCCTGGAATTGTGCGGCGGCGAGGCGAGCGAGATCGTGTCGAGCGGCGTGATGCCGAACTGGCAGAAGAGCTTCACGCTGCGCGCCGATCGCGTGAAGACCCTGACGGCGATCGACGTGCCGGCCGCCGAGACGGCGGCGATCCTGGGCAAACTCGGCTTCGTCGTCGAGGGCAGCGGTCCCTGGACGGCGGCGGTGCCGTCATGGCGGCCCGACATCGTGGGCGAGGCCGATCTGGTCGAGGAAGTCGCGCGCGTGTTCGGCTTCGATCACATCCCGTCGGTATCATTGCCGCGACTGACCGCCACCGCCAGGCCGGTGCGCACGCCCCTGCAACGCCGCGTGCCGGTCGCCCGCCGCGCCCTCGCGGCGCGCGGCATGAACGAGGCAGTGACCTGGTCGTTCCTGTCGCGCTCCAAGGCCGAGCGTTTCGGCGGCGGGCAACAGGCCGACCTGCGGCTGCTGAACTCGATCGACGCCACGCTCGACACCATGCGGCCCTCGATCCTGCCCAACCTGATCGACGCCGCCCAGCGCAACGAGGCCCGTGGACTGGCTGATCCGGCGCTGTTCGAGGTCGGTCCGGAGTACAAGAACGCCACGCCCACGGGCCAGCGGACCGTCGCCGCCGGACTGCGCAGCAACATGGCCGTGCCGCGCCACTGGCAGGAGCCGGCGCGCGCCGTCGATGCCTTCGACGCCAAGGCCGATGCCATGGCCGTGCTGGCCGCGATCGGCGCGCCGGTCGACAACATGTCGGCCCAGCCCGGCGCGCCCGACTGGTACCACCCCGGCCGCTCCGGGGTGATCAAGCTCGGCGACCGCGTGATGGCGCAGTTCGGCGAGCTGCATCCCGAGATCGCGGCGGCCGCCGACTTCAAGGGACCGGTGGCCGCCTTCGAGGTGTTCCTCGACGCCCCGCCGCTGCCCAAGGCCAAGGCGAGCAAGGCCAGGCCCAAGCTGGTGCTCTCGGCCTTCCAGCCGCTGGAGCGCGACTTTGCCTTCATCGTCGACGCCGATGTCGAGGCCGACAGACTGGTGCGCGCCGCGCGCAATGCCGACAAGGCATTGGTGACGGCCGTCCGCGTGTTCGACGTCTATTCGGGCAAGGGCGTGCCCGGCGGCAAGAAGTCGGTGGCGCTCACCGTCACCCTGCAGCCAGTCGAGCGCACGCTCACCGATGCCGAGATCGAAGCGGCGAGTGCCAAGATCGTGGCGCAGGTGGCCAAGGCAACCGGTGCTACATTGCGTGGTTAGTTCTTCCGGACCGCGCGCTTCCAGCGCGCTCATGAGGCGCGCAGGATGCGCGCGGTCCAAAAGAGTATGAGATGACCGACCTGTCGTTGATCCGCAATTTCTCGATCATCGCCCATATCGACCACGGCAAGAGCACGCTGGCCGATCGGCTGCTGATGCGCTGTGGCGCGGTGAGCGAGCGCGAGTTCCACGATCAGATGCTCGATTCGATGGACATCGAGCGCGAGCGCGGCATCACCATCAAGGCGCAGACGGTGCGGCTCGACTACACCGCGCTCGACGGCAAGACCTACACGCTGAACCTCATGGACACGCCGGGCCATGTCGACTTCGCCTACGAGGTCAGCCGCTCGCTGGCGGCCTGCGAGGGCTCGCTGCTGGTGGTCGACGCCAGCCAGGGCGTCGAGGCGCAGACGCTGGCCAACGCCTATCACGCGATCGACGCCAACCACGAGATCATCCCGGTCCTGAACAAGATCGACCTGCCCTCGGCCGAGCCTGAGCGGGTCTGCCAGGAGATCGAGGACGTGATCGGCATCGACACGTCAGAAGCCGTCAGGGTCTCGGCCAAGACCGGCCTCGGCATCGACGATCTCCTGGAAGCGATGGTGAAGCGCCTGCCACCGCCCAAGGGCGACCGCAACGCGCCCCTGAAGGCGCTGCTGGTCGACAGCTGGTACGACCCGTATCTCGGCGTCGTGACCCTGGTGCGCGTGCAGGACGGCGTGCTGCGCAAAGGCATGCGCATCCGCATGATGGCGGCCGGCGCCTCCTACGACCTCGACAAGGTCGGCGTGTTCACGCCCAAGCCCAAGGACATGGCCGAGCTCGGCCCGGGCGAGGTCGGCTTCATCATCGCCGGCATCAAGACCATCGCCGACTGCAAGGTCGGCGACACGATCACCGACGACCGCAAGCCCGCGGCCGACATGCTGCCGGGCTTCAAGCCCTCGGTGCCGGTGGTGTTCTGCGGCCTGTTCCCGGCCGATGCCGCCGAGTTCGAGCAATTGCGCGAATCGCTGGCCAAGCTTCGGCTGAACGATTCGTCGTTCCATTTCGAGCCGGAATCGAGCGCGGCGCTGGGTTTCGGCTTCCGCTGCGGCTTCCTCGGCCTGCTGCATCTCGAGATCGTGCAGGAGCGGCTGGAGCGTGAGTTTGACCTCGACCTCGTCACCACCGCGCCGTCCGTCGTCTACAAGCTCAGGATGACCGACGGCACCGAGCGCGAGCTGCACAATCCGGCCGACTATCCCGACCCGGTGCATATCGAGACCATGCAGGAGCCATGGATCAAGGCCACCATCATGACTCCCGACGAGCATCTGGGCTCGGTGCTGACGCTCTGCCAGGAGCGGCGCGGTCAGCAGATCGAGCTCACCTATGCCGGCTCGCGCGCCATGGCGGTCTATCGCCTGCCGCTGAACGAGGTGGTGTTCGACTTCTATGATCGCCTGAAATCGGTGACGCGCGGCTACGCCAGCTTCGACTACGAGATGGTGGGCTACGAGGAAGGCGACCTGGTGAAGCTCACCATCATGGTGAACGGCGAGCCGGTCGACGCGCTCTCCATCATCACCCACAAGAACCAGGCCGAGAGCCGCGGCCGCGCCCTGTGCGAGCGGTTGAAGGACCTGATCCCGCGCCAGCTGTTCAAGATCGCCATCCAGGCCGCGATCGGCGGGCGCATCATCGCCCGCGAGACGATCAGCGCCCTGCGCAAGGACGTGCTGGCCAAGTGCTACGGCGGCGACATCAGCCGCAAGAAGAAGCTCCTGGAGAAGCAGAAGAAGGGCAAGAAGCGCATGCGCCAGGTGGGCGACGTGGAGATCCCGCAGTCGGCCTTCATCGCCGCCCTGAAGATGGACAGCCGCTAGAGCGGGATGACTTGAGATCAACTCATTGCTGGGATCGGCGCCGCCGGCTGACGTAGGTCAGGACAGTCCGCGATTGCGCCGCCGTCGCGGCGGGCGCGAGCCGAGCGTGTAGCCGGGCTCAGGCCGGCCGCCGCTGCGATTGCCGATCCACAGGAACACCAGGCCCAGCACCACGAAGGCCGGCAGGGCGGGAATGAGCAGCACCGGACGGATCAGCCAGGTCCACAGCGCCGACGAGACATGGCGTTGGACAGCAGTCTGGGCGTTACTCAGCGAGCCGATGTCGAGATGCGACCAAAGGTCCCCCAGCCCGAGCAGGTGGAAGGCCCCCTCGGTCCACCAGGACAGCGCATCGTGCACGATTGCTGCGATGGCCATGGCCAACAGAAGCCAGCCCAACGCGCGAAACACTACCATCATTCCCCCAAATGGCGGCGCGCACCCTACAGAAGCGGGGCCGCCGGGGGAAGATGTGTCGGAGATGGCGGACAGGGCGGGATTCGAACCCGCGGTGGCTGTTACACCACGCACGCTTTCCAAGCGTGTGCCTTAAACCACTCGGCCACCTGTCCTGGCGTGGTTCGCCGTCCTTATAGCGCGCCAAACAGGACGGGCAACGACCATAAAGGCTGTGCACCACCGGGCCCTGGCATAGACGCTGCTCCTGCTGTCGGTCGAGCCGGAGGTTTCCAGGGTTTCCACCAGACCGTTTTGCCCTCCATGGAAGTCG
>Ga0209909_100142_pt1 | contig 119768 bp, 106 predicted proteins | sample FECB22metaG_FD_188302 | JGI IMG/M metagenome (GOLD analysis project Ga0209909, IMG submission 188302) | Cyanobacterial communities from the Joint Genome Institute, California, USA - FECB-22 (SPAdes) (version 3) | ecosystem: Environmental > Aquatic > Thermal springs > Hot (42-90C) > Microbial...
TCGGCCGCCGATGTCTGCGGCCCGGTTTTCTGTCTCATCTTCGCTTCCTTTGATAGAGCTACGATGAGCCGAAAATCCTCTCTTCTCAATTAAACCAATTCTGTCTCAAGGGCGCTGATGTCGGACAGAAGTCCCAGAACCCGCCGCCATAATCGAGGGGACTGAGCCGCTCCATGAGACTGTATACCGCGTTCTCGCCGATGATCAGCAGCGAGCGCCCGAACAGGCTGGGCAGGAAGTCCATGCGGCGCTCGTCAGGGACAATAGTGGCGGGTTGGTGAGCAATCTTGGATGTCGACATCGATCTTTCTCCAGGGAGGCAACAGAACTTGAGGCCGGGCGCCCCTCTCTCACCGCCCGGTTCGCGCCTCTCGCGGCCACCCTTACCTCTCTTGCCACCCCTGAGGCCGCCGGCACCTCGGCGACGGCACTGGAAGAACGATGGACCGGTTTCTCAAACCAGGGCCCGGCGCGATGGCCGGGCACTGGATCGTTCGGCTGGCGGCAGCTATTCCGCCGCATCCAGACGTTCACCATCATCATCGGCCGGATCGGTAGACCCCTCCTCCGCACCTTGGCCCTCCGTCAGGAAGGCCGGCAGATTGACCTCAGCGCTCTCGACGACATCGTCTTCAACCGTGGCGTGCGTAGCCGCGGCAACGACCTCGGGTTCCGCAGGGTTCTCATCCGCTGGGAGCCGCAGTATTTCGGGGAGCCATCCGCTGCCTTCCAGCAGGCGGGCGGCCTCGCGCGCCATATCAGGCTTTTTGAGATGAGCGATAAGCTGCACCGATTGCTCGCCCTTGGCTTCGCGCACAGCCTGCAGGATATGCGCCTTGGTGACGCGGCCGAGATAGTTGTCGACCGTCGGTACCCAACCAGCATCGACCATGCCGAACCCGAGCGAATGCGCAAGCTGCCTGGCGTGGACGTTTTCCTTCGTTCGGCGGTTCCAGGCCTGTACGGTGGCGTTCACCGACAGCGAGACGCAATGAGCAAACAGCGCCATGTGACTATCGTGGTCGAGCGCGCTCAGATAGTCCCAGAGCTCGTCGGCATTCCCGGGGAGATCATAACCCCAGGATTCCTGACGCTCACCGATCTCCTTGGCCCAGACCGTATCGCCAAGCCCCTGCGTCTGGCTGAACGCGGTGTGCGCCAGCGTAATCTCCAAGCAGGAGTCTGCTCCGTATCTGTAGAAGATTTTCAGGACCGCGACATGCAGGGCGGCGATGAAGGCTATCGCCGGATCGCTGGCCAGAGCATTGCGGAGCGCGACCGTGCGTGCGGCAGTCAGATCCTCGATGAGGCGATCGGAGAGCGGACGAGCCTTACCGTCGTCGTCATCCGGTTCGTCGGCGCCGGCAGGTTCGCCATTGATGGCGATGCCGCCGTTCACTGAGGCTGCAACGATATCATCACTGCGTTCCTCATTGCCATCGCCGTTATTGGAGCCACCGGTATCACTGCCATCCGACTGGGTGGTGGCCTCGTCTTCGGGGCGAACGAAACCGCGCTCGATCTTCAGTTCTCCATTGGCCCCGAGCGAAACGAAGGCACCGGCGCGGGCAACTTCTTCCGGATCGAAAACGTAGGGCCGGTCGTTGAGGGCATCGAGCGCATTGCCGAGCTCCTCAAGCCGAGCCTCGGTTTCCTTGGAATAACCCTCCGCCGCGGCATATTCGGCGTCGAGCTGCTCATATTCGGCCTTCAGAGTGTCATGACTCACAAGCTCCTCTTCGGTGTACTCAAGCCGTTCGCCGTAGAAGCGGCGAAGACCAGAAGTGTGGCCATAAGGAAAGTCGAACGCAGCATCGACCCATTTCCAGCCCTCATCAGCCTTCAGTGCCCCCGCGTCGGCGGTCAGCCTTTCGAGCACGAGCTGTTCGAGCAGCGCCGGATCCTGTAGCCATCCGCCATTGTCCTGTTCGAACAGGTCACGCATCACGACACCACCGGCTGCCTCGTAGACCTCAATGCCGACATAAACGGCGCGGCGATCGGAGGCCCGGACAGCGGTTTCGGTCAGCATCCGCCGGATATAATAGGCGTCCTGATTGTGCGACCGTGAGATCGTGTCCCACACCTGCTCCTGGCGAACATGATCATTGGTGATCGAGAACGCCATGACCTGGCCGAGCTTCATCTCGTCACTGGCGTAGAGTTCGAGCAGACGCGGCGAGACCGAAGCCAGCCGCAGACGCTGCTTCACCGTTGCAACCGACAAATGGAAGCGGGCGGCGATATCTTCCTCGTCTAGCCCTTGTTCGCGCAGCGTCATGATGGCTCGAAACTCGTCAAGCGGATGCAGGTCGACGCGCTTGAGGTTCTCGGCAAGGGAATCCTCGGCTTCGAGAGTGTCGCCCTTGCTGACGATGCATGGAATGACCGCCGTCTTTGGCAGTTTTTTCTGGTTGACCAGCAGTTCCAGCGCGCGGTACCGCCGACCACCGGCAGGGATACGGTAGATGCCGGTCTCGTTGCCATCGCCGTCGACCTCGGCGCGGACATTGAGGCTGGTCAGCAATCCGCGTCGCGCGATGTCTTCGGCGAGCTCCTCGATCGAGACGCCCGCCTTGGTCTTGCGGACGTTCTGCTGGCTAAGCACGAGCTTATTAAAGGGGATGTCACGCCCGGCATTGAGGGATATTTTCTGGATGGCCTGTGCCATGTCGTTTCTCCGTGGTGGGCCGGCCGGAGCCTCTCTCCGACCGTCTCAACCCGCCACGAACGCCCCTTCCCCCCTCTCCCTCCAGCCCAATCCGCCATCCTCACCGCTTCCCGCCGGCATCCAGCTCGCCGCCGGCTGCAGACAGCGGTCTGTTCAGCGACAGGGCCATCTGGTTTCGCATGATGCCGAAAGGTATAGAGATCTTGGCTGCGTGGCTCGTTACGTGGCTAAGCTACTTCAGAGCCTCCATCACGTCAGCGTCCGTTGTCTCGTTCGGCCGCGCGCGCCGGGACTGCATCGCGATAGTAGATTTCGGTGACGCGAAACTGCCCGTCGATGCGTTTGCACTGCGCGATGACGTCGATCGCAATCGTCAGCATCTGACGAATGTCGTGGCGTTCGAGGTCACCGCCGCCTTCCGATTCCTTCACCAGCAACGTCAACTGCTCAAAGGCAAAGCGCGTGGAATCCGCATGGACCGTCGTGATCGATCCGGGATGCCCGGAGTTCACGTTGCGGATATAATAGAAGGCGGTCCCGTCGCGAAGTTCCTGCAGCAGGATCCGGTCGGGCCGCATCCGCAGACAGGATTCGAGAAGGTCCTTGGCGCCGATCCTGGCAGCCCCCTGGCCGCCCTTCGAATAGAATAGCCGGACGTGGTTTGGCTGTGGGATCACCAGTTCTGGCGTATCTTCGATGGATATGATGCGTTCGGTCTCGGGGATATAGCGGATCAGTGCCTTGGATAGTGTCGTCTTGCCCGATCCCGTCGCGCCGGAGATGATGATGTTTTTCCGGGCAAGCACCGCCTCTTTAAGAAACTGCTTGTAGGCGCCGATCCGGTAGTACTCCGACAGCTTCTCGCCCGATTGGCTTCTGTCTTTTTCAGCCCGGACGACATCGGCGAACAATCCGTCACAATCGAGATCGTCAAGGCTCAGCGAAACCGAGGACGGCTTGCGGATCGTGAGGCTGACGGTTCCTCTCGTCGTGGCAGGTGGAATCACGATCTGGATGCGTTCGTCGTCCGGCAGAGTTGCCGACAGGATCGGACGTGCCTCATCGATCGATTGATTGGAAAAACTGGCGATCGCTCGAGCGAGACGCATTAACCGATCATACGACAATTCCGGTACGTCGTGGGTCCGCCAGCCGTCCGCTCCCTCCGTCACGACTTTTCCGGGCTGGTTGACGATCACCTCATAGAGCGCCTTGTCGCGCAGGAACCGCAAAAGCGGCAGCAGAAGTTCACGAACCACACCGGCGTCGGGAGCTTCAATCACCAGGGCACCTATTTCGTGACAAGACTTGAGGCCGGGCTGAAGTCGCCGAGCACGGCGCGGTCGTAGATGCGATTGCGAGGCTCGGTGACGCGAAGCCGGTAGACGGTCGAAAAGTCGAGATCACGTGCCACGAAGATGGAAACGAGCTCACCCTGATGCTTCAGAAGCGTCGGCGGGATGTTGATCGACTGTTCGACGGCGATCGCCGCTGCCTGCTGGCCCGCGCTGGTGGTATTCTGCGCCCCGACATCACTGTCCTGCAGCCTGCTGCTGGCGTAAGAACTCGCGTCACCGACAATCGACAAGAGGATGGCACTCCCAAATCGTTCCCACCAGTGGGTATCGACATAACCGTCGACGCCGGCCCGGCCAAGGGCATCGGTTGCCGGCGATGCGAGGGTGATGATGACGCCTTTCGGCGTCTTCGCCCGGTTCCAGAGGACGAAGAGACGCTTCTGGCCCCGGCGGAGGCCGCCGCGATATTCGCCGACCACCTGGGTTCCCTTTTCCATCAGCACGACACGGCCGTTGTCGGACAGGACATCCCGATTGATGACGCAGCTCGTAAACCCTGGCTGATCGGACGAAAGTGCGGTCTCCAGCACGCAAGGGACCGACGTACCCATGGCGACGATGAAATCACGGTTGCCGAGCGTACCGGCCAGAGATCCCTGCAATTGCGTCGGCGCCAGCATGCGGTTGAAGCGCTGGTCCTCGTTTTCGCCTTGCGACTGGAAGCTGCCGGGATTGATGCCGGGGGATACGTAGTTCGACAGCTGATCCGTGGTTGGGTCCGAATCTCTCCTCCGGGTCGCCGGCGATTTCTCGCCACCATAAGCGATGACCGGCGCGCGCCTTGCCGCATCGAGCAGCTTGTCGGTGTCGGTAGCCGCCCGTTCGGTCATGACCGGGGTTGGCAGTTGAACTTCGGTCGGCGCCTTCACCGGCTGCACCGGTTCCTTGGCCGGCTCGAAGTCCGATGTCTGACGGATGATGACCCGTTCCGGCTGGGTGCCATCTGACCGCTTCTCCTGTCCGCGCATCGACCAGAGGGCGAAGGCGACGAAGACAACGATCGCCAGGGCGACAATCCCCCGCTTGAGGACCGGATTGTTGTCGAGCCGGCGACCGGCCGATGTTTCGGCACGCTCGCCAGGGATCTGGGTGATTTCTTCATCGGCCATGACATCTCCTACCGCGATGTATCCGGTTGCACCTTGACGACACGCTCGACCGACGGTGACGTCGTGTTGGTATCGGGATTGATGCCGACGCGATCATAGGCCTCGTTGAAGATGCAGAGCACATCGCTTCCCCTGCGCAGGATGAACTTGCGGCTGATTGCGTGGACCAGCACTAGATTGCCGTCGACGGACTTCGGGACAAGACTTTCTGTTCCGTCAGAGTTTTCCATGTAGATGGCAGGCATTTCCTGGTTACCGACGAAGGCGAAGGTCGTGACCTTGCCGTTGTCGTACACCGCCTGCGGCTCAAGGGCCTGGGACCCTTGGGCAGAATAGCGCCAGTTGCGGGGGCCATAGGCTTCATGCAGCCCAAGGACGCGATCGGCTTCGCCAGCCTGTGCGGCCTGAGAGCGAGCAGCGGCCTGTTGCTTGCGGCGCTCCGCCTCATCGGCCGGATAGCGATATTTCACATAGAAGTAGGTGTTCTGCCCGGCTTCGACACTACCGTCGCGGACGGTCAGTTCCATCTGATAGCTGCGCGTCGAACCGTCCCGCCGCGTCGTCACGACAGAGATGTTCGTTACCGGCTGGTTTTCCCGGGGTTTCAGGAACAGGATGTTGCCGGCCGGCGCCACCTCCCATGCGACGCTGTTGCCGAGCGCGACGTGGGCGATCTCCTCGTCGGCGGCAAATTCGATCTGTACCGACGATCTGAGCGTGCCGAGGATCTTGGTGATGTTGTAGGGCTGGTAGTCGACAAAGCGGACGCGGCTGTCCAGCGGGGCGCTGCGCGGCGTGTCGAGCGCGAGAGCCCTCGAAGAAAGTCCAGTAGCCAACACCAACATGAGGGAGACGAGGAAATGCAGTCTCAATTGATGGCCTCCGGATCGGCGCGATAGTCGCTGACGACGAAGCCCAGGGGATTGACCAGGCGGTCTGTCGAGGCCATCGGAGCGTTGGCATAGGAGAAGGTCAGCGTCGCCACCCAATGCGTGGCGCGGACATCGTCGCCTCGCGTGACGGTTCGCATGTACCGGACAGACGTCACACGGGCGTTGATCAGCGAGATGGAGACGATGTTGATCCGTGCCGTTGCGCTCCGGCCATAGATATTCTGCGGCGAATCCGGATTGCTGCCGCGATAGACAGCGGCAAAGCGGGTCTGCTCGGGCTGCGTCGACAACAGCGCCACTGTGCGGAAATTGTCCTCGGCCTCGCTCGAGACATAGCCTTCCCGGGCACGAACATATTTTGCCGCAAAATACTTCGTCACCGCCTCATCGTAAGTGCCGGCAGTCGAAGTCAGCGCAGACACCACATCGACAATGCCCGTGGAATTGTCGACCCGCACGACGAAGGGTTCGACGGTTTTGAGCGGAGTGAGGCCGGCGACGGCGAAAACGGAAACGACAGCGATGATGCTCGCACAAATGGCGACAAACCAGGCGATACGGGCGGAACGTTCCACCTGGATCAGCCGATCCTGGTCGAAGCGGCGAGCCCTATCGAAATAGCGCTTCAGACTATCCTCGTTCACCATGTCACTTGCCCTCACATGGACGATAGGAACTTGCGACATCGAGGTGCGCGAAGGCCGCTGGTGTGGGCGACATCGGCTCTTGCGCGTAGGAGGCAACATGGCTCGGCGGCTTTTCGCTTTTCCCATTGTTCTCCCACTGCCACATGGAACGGTTGAGCGGCCGGCGGGAATAGCCGTCACATTTTGGCAGAGGATGGGAGATCGAGCCGCAGCCTGCGAGGGCCATGGTCAGCGAAAGCAACAAAAGGATACGGATCATCTAATAATAACCTGCCCAATTCCATTGATATCGAGGCCGTCATTCGGCCCGGTTCGGTATCAGTCGGCGGCCGATGCCACGCGCTCCGCGGCCGACCGCCCTGAAGGTGTGAGAGGCAGCCCAGGCGAGCGTGCTTTCGTGTGCATCGCGAGCAGCGCCATAGCCGTAGGTCAGCGACGCTCCGCCCGCTGCGAGCGCCGAGGCGATGCCAGGCAATTGGTAGAAGACGTAGAGCGCGGCGATGCAGATGGCGCAGAGCGCGATCGGACGCATCAGGACGTCGCTATAGGCTTCGATCGCGGTGAATGTCGTATCGATGCAGGTGATCAGCAGCGAGCCGATCGCAACGACCAGCACCTGCAGGATGACGAAGTTTACAAGCTGGCCGATCCAGGATTCGGTGAAACGGCGGGTCGGCTGAAACATCGCGAGCGCAATGAAGATCGGCCCGATCGCCAGTATGATGGCAAGCGCCAGGCGCGCATAGAGCGAGACGATGTAACCGATCGCCGCGACAAGGAAGCTTGCGCCGATGACCAGCAGGCCGCCGATGCCGGTCACGATATCGACCGGCCAGGAGCCCCGCGACCATATCTCTTTAGCGCATTTCTGGCCCTTATCCAGCAGGCTGTCGAATGTAGAGGCGCTTGGCGTCGTGCCGGAGTTCAGAGCCTGCGATATCTCCCGCGGCAACGTGTCGAAGAAGATGTTGGTGACATAGGTTTGATAGTCGCTGGCGTTCCTCACCAGCATGACGATGATCGCAAGCTTGATGGCCCTGAATGCGAATTCGAGAATGGGTTCCTGGACCGAGCCGCGCAGCACGAGATAACCATAGAGCACGACGTAAAGCGTCAGTGCCGCCGTCAACGGACCGCTAACCCAATTGGCGATGTTCGAGGTTCCGGAGGAAATGAAGTTCTCCAATGGGGTCTTGAACTGCCCATCGACGAAGCTGAAGACCTGATACATGCCTCAACCCCCTAGCGCCTTGCCCATGCGCTCAAGGCGGAGCCTGCCGTCGGCGGCCTCCGCATTGCGGCAGTTGGGCGTGTCATGGAGCTCGCCGGGATTGTTGCGGCACGCGCCGATGATCTTCATCAGCAGCGCATCGTCGGCTACCAGTTCATCGACGGCGTAGACTTTCTGATTTTCGGGGGAGCAGGCAGACAGAAGAAGCGCCGCCGCCCCGGAAATGAACCACTTCATTTGAGCGCCGCTCCCATCGTGTCCATTCGCTTGCGCCAATCCTCGGCCTTGCGCTGGTCGTCGACCTGCACCTGGGCTTGCTGGACCATCTGCAGTCCCTGCATGCGCAGGACGTCGGTTTGCAGGAAGGCGGTTTCCGCCTGCAGACGCGCCTGCAGATCGGCAATATCCTTGGCGTCGGCCGCGCTCGATATCTGCTGGCGAAGCAGGTCGATGCCGTCGATTCGCTTGGTTGCTGCATCATAGATCTGCTGGCCGAGGCTCATCTGCCCGGCATTCTGGTTCTGGGCGCGGGAAAGCTCCTGCGCGTAGAAGTCGTTAGCATCGGTGCGATAGGTCGAATTGTCGTGAAGGAACTTCGACGCCGCATTGCCGAAGACGCCGCTTGCGGAACCCTTGAGCAACCCTTCGATGGCGCCGAAGTCCTGCGGCAGCGCCTTGCGGATCGAAGGATCGTTCAGCAACCCGGCGACATCGGCCATGTTGGTGATCTTGTTCAGCGATCCATAGAGCTGCTGGGCCTGCTGGAGTTGCTGGTTCAGGGTATCCAGCTGAGATTTGAGCTGGGTAATGCTCTCGATCTGCTTGGCGATCGCCGATTGGTCGGTAACGGGGATGCCTTGCGCTGCGGCAACATTGATCGACGCCAACAGCGCGGCCGTCGCCCACAAGAGCCCCAACCTGCCTATGCGGATCATGCCGACCTCCTTCTTTTCTGAAACACGGCGAGCCAATCCTCGTCTCCCTCGCCCAGCTCGGAACGGATGGCGTCTGCCAACTCGACGTTCGCTGTGCGGCCCGACAGAATCGCGAGCTCATCGTCGAAACCGTTGAGGTTCAGTTCGGCAACGACGCTATTGTGGCCTTGCTTGACGATGAAGCGGTGGCTCTCAACGGAGAGCTCTCTGGAAACGAGCTCGAATTCGCGTTCCGTCAGCTTGAAGCCGTCGACATAGTCAGCGCGCTCGCCGCGTGGATTGGGCAAAAAAATCTGCGTCGGGCACTGCTCGATGATCGTATGAGCAATCGGCGAGACGATCGCGTCGCGCGGACTTTGGGTCGCAAACAGCATGAGGCCGTTCTGCTTGCGGATCGTCTTCAGCTTGTTCTGGGCAAGATCACGGAAACCCTCGTCCTGCAAAGCCTTCCAGAACTCGTCGATGACGATGATGATGCGGCGCCCGTCGATCAATTGCTCGATCCGGAAGAACAGATAGGCCATCAACGGCGTACGGATCTCCTCGTTGTCGAGGAAGTCTGTCATGTCGTAGCCGACGAATTTTGCGCCAATCCCGATGTCATCGATCTCGTTGTCGAAGACCCAACCGAGCGGTCCTCCCCTCTCCCAGCGTCTGAGCCTGGAAGCAATGCCCTCGGGATCGGTGTTGTTGAGGAAGGTGCGCAAGGCGCCGATGGAGCGGCGCTCGACAGGAAGGTCCGCCAGACCGTCGACGGCCGCGGCAATGTCACGCAGCTCGGTCACAGTCAGTTCTCGGCTTCTCGCTCCCACCAGCTTGCCGACCCAGTGCGTGAGGAACACCTTGTTTTCGGCTGTCAGCTCCAGCGCTTTCAATGGCGCGCAGCCTGTGGCCACGCCGTTCCTGAGCGGCAGATAGGTGCCGCCGGCGGCACGAACGAACAGATCGGCGCCCCTGTCCTTGTCGAAAAACACCATATGGGGATCGTGCTTCTCGAGTTGCGAGAGCATGAAGTTCAGGAGCACCGTCTTGCCGGCACCCGACGGGCCGCAGACGAAGGTATTGCCAAGATCACCATGATGAAAATTGAAGTAGAAGGGTGACCCCGATGCGGTCTTCAGGATGGCGACCGCCGGCCCCCATTCATTGCCGTCCTTCTGGCCGGCCGGATAGGAATGATAGGGAGAGAGGGCTGCAAAGTTGCGCGAGGTAATCGCGCCTGATCGCGCCCGATAGCGGAAATTGCCCGGCAATTGCGCCCACCAGGCGGCCTCTAGCCCGAGATCCTCGCGAGCGACGACCGCTCCGCCGCTGGTGAGATGGGCGCGTGCCTTCGCCATGCGGTCAGTCAATTCCTTGACCGATGGCGCAAGGACGGCAAGGGCCAGATGGTGTTCTCCCACGACGAAGCGATTGGATTCGAGATCGTCCATCGCTTCACCAAGTTCCTCAATCTGCGATGCCGCCTTGTCGCCGGCGCTGACCATCTGGTTCTGCTTGCGACCCATGATCGTGCGGGCATCAGCTTTGGAGGAAAAAGCAAAGGACTGTGTCAGGACGAGTTCAAAGGGCGCGGTCAGGATGCCGTCGAGCATGCCACCGCGTGTCGTTGCCGGATATTCCTTGAAGCCGAGCATGCCGGCATAGCGGCTGTCGGCCTCGTGGCGGATCTCGACGGTCTCGCGTCCGAATATCACCCGGTCCGAATAGATCGCCGAAGAAATGCGCCCCTCCGTCAGCGGGACCGGCTCGCGTCGTCCTCCAACGATCTGATGCAGAACTTCGCTTGGTTCTGAGAACAGGGTGCCGTCCTGATCGTACAGAGACAGAATACGCGGTTCAAAGCGCTTCAGGCCCGCGGTGACATCGGCCACCTTGTCACGCAGATGCTTCAGGGCAGTTTCGTCAAGCTCGATACCGGATCGACGCGCTTTACGCAGGCGCGAGAGAAGATTGGCCGCTTTCTCGGCCGGATCCCGGCTTGGGTGCCAGACGAGTGTGACGTAGAGATCGTTGCGAAACAGGTCCTCGTGGACCATGCGCTCTCGGTATTTGGCATTGAGGCCGTCGGAAAAGCGATTGGCAAACTGCCCTTCGGGGTAAGCATTGTCACGTCGGCGGACGACATGTGTCCACAGCGCCAGCCGCTCGTCGGCGATATTGCGGTAAAGCGTGTTCAGGCTGCGGTGCAGGGCGTTCAAGTCCAAAACGTCGGCAGTCTCGAAGGAAACGCCGTCGAGTGCGATCATCGTTATCAACGCCCTGGAATCGAGCGCCACAGTCGTTTCGTCGACGTGGCGGATATAGGGGATGAAGGTCTCAGGCCCGAGTTCACGGGACCGCAACGTCGCAAGACTAGGCAAGGCTCAGATCCCTTTCGTCATAGCATCGGACAAGCTTAAGCGGCGAGAGTGTCGCGCCACCCCAATAGGAGGCGTTTCGTGAGCGGCCGCGAGTCTCGATCCAGGCAAGCAGGATCCGGAACATATTGTGGTCGTGCTTGACGAGCGCCCGGAACACGAGATGGAAGACGACGCCGACCAGTGCGTAAGCGATCGATCCCGCGATGATAAAGATGATCGTCGTCAGCATGATGTTGAAGCCCATCGCTTCCATGGTCACGCCGGCAATCATCGCCGGGCGCGTGCAGGCGAGGAACAGCGTGTCTTCTTCAATGGCCGGAGCGTCCGCCATGGCGTTCAGCCTCCAACGATAGTGTTGACCAGCTCGGTAGCGCCAAAGATCCCGCCGATACCGATGATCCAGAAGCCGGCTCGGCGCAGATCCATGTAGCCGAACATCCAGGCAATGCAGATGATGATCACGGCTATGACCGCCAGCAGTTTGGCGATGTTGCCGGTAAGCATGGTAACGATGTTCTGCAGTACGTTTTCGATACCGGCGGATTGGGCAAAGGCCGGCTCAATCATGGATACAATGATTGCAGCCGCCATGAGCGTCGAGGCGGCAAAGGGGCGAAGACTGGTTTTGGAGATCATTCACTCTGCTCCGATCGATCATTCTGGAAAATGAGGATTTAAGACCGGCGCCTGGAACTGAACACATCCCAGGATGCGGCTTCTTCGGCTTGGGAGATTTGTCTTGGGAGTGGCTGAGCCACTTGATCCGGTGGCTGGTCGGCAGACGCGGCCTGATCATCCGGTTCGGCAATGGTGAGCGACGCAAGTTTGGCGGAAAGCCGTTTTCCCTCACGGCGCACCTGCTCGTCGTATTTGACCATTGCCCCGACGGATGGATCGTCGCGTCCATAATAGGATTGGAGCATGACCTTCTCGGCCTGGGCCGGATTGGCGCCGACACGCACGGCGAGACGGTAGTAGCCGTCAAGAAGCGTCGCCGTGGCCTTGAGGTTCAGGCACGGGTCGAAAGCGGCCGATACGGATAGGTTCAGCTTGCGGAGCTCTTCGACGCCGATACCGCCAAGGCCGAGCTGGATATCGTGACGGTCCGATATCAGCGATGTGGCGACTTCGATCGCCTCGGCTTTGGTCGTCGGCTGTGCCGCAAGGGGTGCGCCGCTGTTGATGCGGATTGCGAAGGGCTGGAAGCGGCTCTCGAGGCTTACGACTGAGGCGAGTGTTTCCACCTGAACCATGGGTGCGCAGGCTTGGGCGAGATCGACGAATACAGCAGCCATCGGTCAGTACCACACGCGCTGCTTGCCGACGCCGTCGATGGTGACGTCGACATAGTGCGGCTGCGTTCGCATATTCGGGCGCATGATCACATAGCCCATGCATTGAAGACGTCCGCCTTCCCGCTGCCAGCGTGGTGACAGAACCGCGTCGGAGCCGTCGCCATAATTGTCTCGATCATGGGAGCAAAGCAAATTGCTGACACGCTGGAGGGATGTCGAGACGCAGGTTGCCCGCTCACCGCGAGGACCGTAACTCCCCGACAGCCAATATCCAGCATCGCAAAAGTAAGGCTCATAGCCCGGTCGGGAGCTTTGAAAGCCCGCCCCGCTGCAGGCTGGAAACGAATGGCCTTTTGCAAGCTGGTTCCAGAGTTTCTGGATCGGAGGTCGGCATTCCGCGTACTGGGTCGCCCCGCCAGGATTTGAGAGGCAGAGGATAACCCGGCATCCCCAATCGTCAGCCAGCGCTTTACTGTCCGAAATCAGGTAGGGTAATAATATGCAGCAGATCGCAAGTCGTGAATTCAGCAGAAGGTTTTTCATGGACAGGACCCTCCGGAACAGCGCCGCCCCATTGCAGAAGGGAACATCAGCCCCATCAACGCGCCTTTATACTATCTTATATAACACAGTTAAATAACATGACAAGAGCACTCAAGACGCAATGGCACAATCTCGCCTTCTCAGGACTTATTCTCCACGAGATCCTCGATCATCCGCTTGAGGACGAGACGCCGCAGGCTCGACTGAAGGAGATCGGCATGATGACGATCCTCTACACAATGACCCAAGCTCACCAGAAGCTAACTCTTTCAAATATAATAGAAGTTACCGAACTCACCCGGAGCGGAGCTAAGGAGACGGTTGATCTGCTTGTCAAGCGTGGGATGCTTAAGGAAACGATGGTCAAGAACTCCATGGGCCGAGGAACAGCGCGCCAGTTTGAGATCTCGGGGGAGCTTTTGACGAAACTGAGTTCTTTTGACAGTGCCTGACGGCCGCATTTAAACTGACAAATTTAATGGTGTATATGCGCAGAGTTTTAGGCCCGTTCGGCGACATCCGCGAAGGTCTCGTAGCTTGCCTGATAAATGTCTTCCGCTTTCTATGTCCTTAGGAAGCCCTCTGCCTGCGCATTATGGTGGTGCAATCGGGCTGGCGCAGGGCCTCGAGGCGGCGGCCTAAGGCTTCGCTCACCCGCAAAACATCTGGGAAATTCCGCGATAGGCCCACAATCGGCGGCGAACCGCGCTGCCGATTACTATGACGAGCGCCGGAGTTCCTTGTCTAGAATTGCGCCTGAACTCCTGCTCTGGGTCGTTAAGTAAACGCTCGCGATATGCGTGACCGGTTGGGGGCCTCGCCTCGTGCGCGGAAAATAGTTTCCACGCGGCCGATTCTCTTGGCTTAAGCATGACGATCGCATGCGGTGCGATCACGGCCTTCTTCAGCGCTCGCCGTCACACAGATATATGATATCTCGCCCCCATGGTTTCACATGCAAGCGCCCCCCGATTTCCGCTATCCTGCTTGCGGCAGGCTGAATAGAGTCAAGGGATTGTGACGGTGCCGAACGATAATTTCGCTTTCCTGCTTCCGGTAATCCTGCTGATCTTCGGTTGCACCTTTCTCGTCGTCGGGCGCTGGGGATCCAATCAGGCAAAAAGCTGGGGGATCGGCTATCTCTTGGGTGCCGCCGCCTTTTCCGTGCCCCTGGCGCTCGTGCGGCTTCCCGTACAGGCGCAGACATTGACGGCGGATGCGCTTTTTCTCGCCTCCTTCTACTTCTATGGAGGCGCGCTCCTCATTCGATTTGGCCGACCGTCCTTCACGATAGTACGACGGACCGTCGCGCTTGTGGCCTTTGCCGCCAATGTCTATGCCGTCATCGTCGCTGAAAGCCTCTCGGCCGAACTGATCGGCAATGATCTCGCCTGCATCATACTGCTAGCCTTGCCTATCGCTCTCTCTGTCGGCCGCTCGCAGCACATACGCGACAAAGCGCTCTTGACCGTCGCATTCGCAATCGTGCTCGAGACCTTGGTTCGTGACATTATCCTGATCGTTCTGCTGCCACTGCCAGGCGGCGTCGACGACTTCACTACGTCTCGCTACGACTTCTACATGCAGGTCGGCGCCTCGATTCTGGGCCTGCTGTTGGCGCTGACGGCCCTCGCCGCAGTTGCGCTCGACACACTGGAACTCTATCGCGATGCCGCGGACCGGGATCACCTCACCGGTCTCCTCAATCGGCGCGGCTTCGAGCGAGCCGTCGCGGACCGTCATCCCCGCAAGAAGACTGGCGCTATCGTGATCTGCGACATCGATTACTTCAAACAGGTCAATGACAAATTCGGCCATGCCATGGGCGACCGCGTCATTCTCGGGCTGGCAGAATTGCTGAAGGAACGTTTGCCCGCCAGCGCCTTTGCCGCCCGTTTCGGCGGTGAGGAGTTCGTCGTCTTTCTGCCGGCAGTAACGCCAACTGAAGCAGAGCAGTTTGCCAATACGAGCAGGCTCGTATTTGCCAACATCGAGCGCCGGGAAATGCCGCCAGACTACAAGATCACCGCCAGCTTCGGCGTTGCCCTCGCGGAAGACGATGATCGCTCGATCGATGATCAGATACGCCGCGCCGATGCAGCCCTCTACGCGGCCAAGGAAGCGGGGCGCAACCGCGTGATGGTTGCCGGCCAGCCGCCCCAGGACGTGACGACACCTAGAATAGTCGGCGGGAGATGAGTTCAAGATGTCTATCTTATTCTGCCGGAAATCCTTCCGCAATGCCGCCGAAATGACCTCACGAACAGCTTGAGGCTGGCCTGACATGCCGTGGGAGAACTCGCGGCTGCTCCGATGAGTGCAATCCGCGCGATGAGCTCGACTGAACCCGCCTCAATGCCCGTCCCGGGCAACCGCATCTTCCCGAACCGTATCGACCAAGTTCTTCCGATGGAAGATGAAAAGCCCGGCGAGTACGATGATGACGGAGCCGACAATAATCTGCATATCGGGTATATCGCCAAAGAAAACGAAACCCAGCACGATCGCCCATACGAGCAGGCTGTATTGCAGTGGCGCCAGCAGCGACGCGGGCGCGTATTTCAGAGATCGCGTAATCATCAAGTGAGCACTGCCGGCGACAACGCCAAGAGCAAGCATGGCTCCGAGATCGAGGGTTGAGGCGGGACGCCAGCTGCCGATGCTGAGGACCAATCCGGCAACGAGCGCCCCGACCGTTTGCCACGCGACAAGCGTCGCATCGCGCGTCTGCCGCAGCCGCCGGCCAAGCACCAGCGTCAATGCGAAGGCAAGGCTGCCTCCAAGGCCAAACAGCGAAGGCCAGGAAAACATCGCCGCGGATGGTCGGAGCGCAATCAAGACGCCGATAAAGCCGACGAAAACTGCGAGCCAGCGCCGCCAGCCGATCCTCTCACCGAGGAAGAAATGCGAGATCGCCGCGACATAGATGGGACCGGCCATATAGAAGGTCATGACGTCGGCCAGCGGAAGATAGGTGACGGCAGCATAAAAGAGAGCCACGTCAACCGTCGTCATGACGACACGCAGAAGCTGCAGTGGCGGACGTTCCAGACGAAAGAGCGCGTCGCTGCCCTGACGCGCGAGCATCGGCGCGAGAACGATGAAGGAGCCGAACGAGCGGATAACCAGAATTTGGCCTACGGAAAAACTGGCGACCAGCCACTTGCCCATGGCATCGTTCAAGGCAAACATGAAGTCGCCGAACAGCATCAGAAGCATGCCGGCGAGCACAAGATTGCCGTTCGATGCGGCCTTGCCAACAGACATGCTAATTTTTCCTCGCGAATCCTGAGTTTCTACCATCTGCGGCTTAGCCGGTTTTGCCCTCAACCCGCAATGGCATCTCCTGCAGACACCCTACTCCAAAGATCGAGAAGCTCATACTGCGCAGGCTTCAGCAGACGCGCTGCCGTCGGCTGCGTTCTTCCGGTAAAACGCGAGCGGATATTTATAAATTTTGCTATATGATAACATTTATTTGAAGACACAGGACAAACTGCGCCAGCGAGACCAGTCAAATACGCTTTGATGATTGCAGAGTTGCTTGCCGATATTGTCGGTTTGCCGGGTGAGAGAACATAGATGCCACAGCAGAGGGATGGATCGCCAGAGCCAGCGCGCCGAGATGGGGATGGTGCGGATGAGCTACTTCGCGAGCCGATTGAGGCGCTTCGGACTCGCTATCTGTCGCTTACCGAGCGTTACGAATGGCTTGAGGCGATGGTCAATTATGTGCCGGACTACATCTACGCCAAAGACAGAAGCGGCCGTTTCCTTTTTGCCAATCAGGCGATCGTCCTCAATAACGGCTTCACGCATGTTGATGAGCTGATCGGTCTCACGGACGCGGAAATTCACCCAATGGCCGACGCGCACCGGATCGAGGAGGCCGAAAGGCGTGTCATGGAGACCGGCGAGGCCGATCTTGGCGTCGAAGAGCGCCGCCTCAAGGGTGAAGGCTGGCTCATGATGTCGCGCGTGCCGCTGCGGGACAGAAACGGCAACATCATCGGTGTCGTTGGCGCATCGCGCGATATTTCCGCTCGCAAGAGCGCGGAAAAATTGATGCGCGCTCAGACGAAACTCCTGCAGGATGTGGCGCGGGGCGTCGATCTCGATACCTTCCTGAAGGATGCCCGATCCCTCCTCGAAGAGCTGCTCAACGGCAGGTCAGTCAGCTTCCTTCTTGACGGCGAGCGCTCCGCCCCATTCCTCGGCGACATTTTGGAATTTCCCATTTGCTCGCGGGATGGCGGCAAGCATGGGACGTTGGTGACGGAAGCCAACGGCAACGAAACCGGGCTGATGGAATTCCTCGCCGGTATCGCGCAAACCGTCGGGATCGCGATCGATCGCCATCGTGATATTGCGCATATCGCCTATCTGGCCGAGCATGACGTGCTTACCGGCCTGCCGAACCGTATGCTGCTCGACCGCAAGCTCAGCGCGCTTCTGGAAAATCCGTCACGGAAACAAAAATCTCTGGCTGTCGCCTTTGTCGACCTCGATAACTTCAAGCTGGTGAACGACACACTCGGCCATGCGGCAGGTGACGAGTTGTTGATGGTCGTCGCAAAGCGCATATCGGCATATGTCAAAAGCCCCGACATCGTATCGAGAATCGGCGGAGACGAGTTCATCATCGTCCTGGAAGAAACACCGGAGCCAATCTATGAAAGGCTTGCGACCATTCTGGGCGACATATCCCGACCAATGACCGTGCAAGGGGTCGAAATCCGCGTGGGCTGCAGCATCGGTGTCGCTTGCGCCGTCGAGCACGGCGAGACCGTCTCCGAACTGTTCGCCAATGCCGATATGGCGCTCTATCGCGCCAAGGAAGCCGGGCGCAACGCCATTCGGCTGTTTACGCCGTCCATGGCGGAAGATGCCCGCAACAAGCTGATCCGTATCGAAGAATTGCGACGCGCAGTGGAGCGGGATGAATTCATACTGCACTACCAACCGCAGAAGGAGGTTCGCAGCGGCAGGATAATCGGCGTCGAAGCCCTGGTGCGTTGGCAGCATCCTACCGAGGGTCTGTTGCTTCCGAGCGCCTTTATCCCGCTTGCCGAAGAAACGGGGCTCATCGTCCCGCTCGGCGAAATCGTCCTGCGCAAAGCCTGCCAGCAGGCTCGCACCTGGCAGGATCACGGTCTGCCGACGCTGCGTGTGGGCGTCAATGTATCGGCAAGGCAATTCCTGGAACATTCCTTGACAAGCCAGGTGGCCTCCGCGTTGCAGCTCGCGGATCTCGATCCGCAATGGCTTGAGCTTGAGCTGACAGAAAGCTTGATCATGCGCGACGTCGAGGGCGCCATAGAGCGGATGCACGAGCTGAAGAAACTGGGCGTCAGCTTTGCAATTGACGATTTCGGCACAGGATACTCAAGTCTGAGCACCCTCAGACGTTTTCCGCTTTCCCGTTTGAAGATCGACAGATCGTTTATAGCCGATATCCCGGAGAAGCCCGGCGATATGGCAATTACGTCAGCGATCGTGTCGCTCGGCAGAACCCTTGATCTGGAAGTCGTGGCGGAAGGTGTCGAAACGGAGGAGCAGGCCCGCTTTCTTGAAGGCGCCGGCTGCGAATTGCTTCAGGGCTATTTATTCGCCAGACCCCTTCCCTCCTCCGAGGTTGAAAGCCTGCTTGCCGCGGCGGCTGCGCCTTAGAGCAATTTCAGGAAAAGTGAGCAACAGCCGTCCGTCCGGAATTGCTTGAAAACAAAGAGATAATGCAGCTCAGAGATTCCGTGAAAGGATAAACCGCGCTAGGGAAGCGTTACGATCTCAATCCAGTTTGCGCCGGCGTTAACCGGATACCGCCCCACCAGCCCGAGCGTCCCATCCGCCTGATCGATGACATAGACCGACAGTCTGTCGGACTTCTCACCGGATGCGACAAGAAACCGGCCCGATGGATCGACGCGGATGCCGCGTGGCTGCTGCTCGGTCGGATAGTTTGTGACATAGCTTAGTCTTCCATCGTCGGCATCAACGTGGAATAGCGCGATCCGACTGGTGGTTCTCTCCGTGGTATAGAGAAATCTCCCATCCGGCGTGATGCCGATGTCCGCCGCCCATACCTTCGGCTTACCGTCGTCCAGGGGCGCCACGGCCGGTGCGATGCCGGGCGAAAGTCCGGCATCAGCGGGAATGGAAGCGACGCTTTCGATCTCGCTCAATGTGCCATTGTCGGCATCGATCGCATAGTGGATGACGTGGCCGGTCAACTCAGTCAGGACATAGACGGCCCTGTTATCGGGCGAGACGACAATGTGACGCGGACCAAATCCATGGCCGGTCGACACCTGCATCGGATCGTTCGCCTTCAGTATGCCGGTCTCGGGATCGAGCTTGAATTGTTGCACGGCGTCGGAGCCGAGATTGGTGACGAAGACATATTTGCCCGTCCGATCGCTGACGATCGCATGGGCGTTGCGTCCGGTCTCGATCACTTGCTGTGCCTGCGCGGTAACCTGCCCGTTACGGCCGATGAGCAACACGGCGATCTTGTTGCCGCCATAGGATGCCGTGAATAGAAGCCCGCCCGTCGGATCGAGAGAGACATAGGCCATGCTGTCGGGCAAAGCAGCGACAGCCTCCTGCTTAAGTCTCCCGGTTGCAGGATCGATCGTCATCGTCAATACCCGGTAAGGCTGCGAGCGGATGACGGCATAGAGATGCTGCCTGTCGGGACTGACAACCATCGGCATGACCGAGGGGCCGACATCCACATGCGATACCGGCGTGAGCGCGCCTGTCGTCTCATCCATGCTGTATACATCGATAGTTCCGGCGACCGCCGCCGAGACATAGACGAATGTGCGGGGTGTGCTGAAAGAAGCCTGAACCACGGGTCACCTTGTGCGAGCATCGATGCCGGCCCGGCCAGCGATCATGCCGATCTTTTAGCAAATATTATCCGGCCGCCGCGATAATCTTTTCCAAGATCGCCATTTCCTCCGACGTCAGATCGGTCAGAGGCGGCCGGACTGGCCCGGGATCTCGCCCAAGGATGCGCAAGCCTGCCTTGATGATCGAGACCGCATAGCCCTTCTTGCGATTGCGCAACGCTACAAGCGGAAAGAAAAAGGTCTTCAGGATATGATCAACCGTCGCCTGATCCTGCGATCGAAGTGCCGCATAAAAACGCTGCGCCAAGGTCGGTACGAAATTGAAAACCGCCGAAGAATAGGTGGTGACGCCGGCGGCGAAATACGCCTGCGCGTAGACTTCATGCGTCGGCATCCCGCCGACATAGACGAGACGATCCTTGAGGGTCGTGGTGATCTCTATCACCTTGTCGACGTCGCCGACCCCGTCCTTGTAACCGATGAGGTTGGGGCATTCGTCGGCCAGGCGTGCGATGCTGTCGGCGCTGAGCACGGCATTATCGCGATTATAGACGATGATGCCGATCCCCACGGACTGGCAGACCGCTTTGACATGAGCGATCAGGCCCGCCTGCTCGGCGAACATGAGGTATGGTGGCAGCAGTAGCAGTCCGTCCGCGCCAGCCTTTTCCGCAGCCTTGGCGATCTCGATGGCCAGAGACGTGCCGTAGCCGGTTCCCGAGATGATCGGTGTAGAGCCAGCGGACGCCTTTGCGGCGCGCACCACCTGCGGAACTTCGGCTGGATTGAGGGAGAAGAATTCGCCTGTTCCGCCGGCCGCAAAAAGGACCGCGGCTTCGTAACTTGCCAGCCATTCGATGTGGCTTCGATACTTAGCCTCATCGAAAGTCAGGTCTTGATTGAAAGGGGTGACGGGAAATGACAGCAACCCGCTGCCAACGGCCTTTTTCAAGTCGCTCGGGTTCATGACGACATCCTCTTCTCGATCGATCTAGCGGTTAAAGGTTCAAAGCTGCTGTTCGAGGGTCTGCAGGAGAGCGGCGATATAGCCGTAGCAAAAGGCAAACGCGACGCCGGTCGGATCTCGGCCGCTGAGCGTCGGCACGTGATCGGGCATCAGCATGTATCGATAGCCGACTTCCTTGTAGACACGCGCGGAGCGGACCATGTCCATGTCTCCCTCCTCGGGGAAGGTCTCCATGAAGGAAAGCTTGCCGCCCCTGATATTGCGGAAATGGACGTTGAAGATCTTGCCGCGCGTACCGAACCAGCGAATGACGTCATCGATCTCCTCGCGGGGATTGTCGAGCATCTCGCCGATCGATCCCTGGCAGAAGTTCAGCCCGTGATAAGGGCTTTCGCGCATCAGCACGAACTTCTTCAAACCCTCCACCGAGCCGAGGACGCGCGTGACGCCGCGGTAGCCCGGCGGTGTATAGGGGTCATGCGGATGGCAGCCAAGACGAACGCGATTACTTTCCGCAACAGGGACGACCCGCTCCAGGAAATAATCGATCCGCTCCCAGTTCTCGTCTTCCGACAGAACGCCCGCGAGACCAGGTGCAGCCTGATGGTTCGTCTTTTCCCAACGGAAGCTTGCATTCAGCGAACCTCCCCTGCCCGGCTCGTCCGGTGTCCGTGGAATGCCGATTAGATTGAGATTGTATTTTGCGGAGGGAATGCCGGCCGCCGCCACGTCCTCGATAAGCCTGCAGACCGCATCGATCTGTCGATCGCGATCCGGCCCGGCAAGCAAGATATCTGGATAGGAAGCCTTTTCGATCGGCTGCGACGGCAAGGGAAGCTGGATCATGTCCAGAATGAGCCCGAAACTCTCCACCTTGTCACGATGCCGTTCGAGATCGGACAGCGTCCAGCTCTCGGGCTTTCCCGGCGGATCCGCGCAAATATGCTTCACCCCCAGTTGCGCGAAAACCCGATAGTCGTCGTCATCGCGTGCCTCGACCTGCGTTCCCAAATACACTTGCCATACCTCCCAGGAGAGTCATATCATATGACATAATATGACTTGAATTGCCTGTCGAGCATTATTGCGGCTGCAGGTCAGCCAGCAGGCGATAGCGCCGCTGGCTTGCCATCATATGGGCACGCATGGCCTGGCGGGCACGATCGGCATCCTGATCGGCAATCCCGGCCAGAATCTCCGCATGCTCGGCGTGAACCTTCTCAAGATAGGCGCGATCACTTGCCTCAGGCAATGTCGGGAACTGGCCGCGCGGGATGGTCCGTTGACCGAAATGCCGGAGCACATCGACATAAAAGCGATTATTGGTGGCGGCGGCAATCGCCATATGAAACGCATAGTCGGCTTCGACGGTCGACAGCCCCTGCTCTATCAGCATCGCCATCTTGCGGTTGGCGGCAGCTATTGCGGCCTCCTGCTCGGCCGTCCGGCGGTAGGCTGCGATCGCCGCCGCCTCGCCTTCCGTCGCCATGCGGAACTCCAATAGCTCCAGCGTTTCGGGGATGCTGCCAATCTCGACCGGCGTCAGTGATAGGCCGGAGCGCGCCGAAGTGTCGGATACGAATACGCCCTTGCCTTGAACCGGCTTGACCAGACCAGCAGCGCGCAAGTCGGCAATCGCCTCGCGCACGACGGTCCGGCTGACATCGAAGGTAGCTTCAAGCTGAGGCTCGGTCGGAAGCTGGTCGCCAACACGAAGCTTGCCGGCCTCGATCTGCGTGCGCAGCTCATCGATGACCCTCTGCGCAAGCCTCTGCCGCCCCCGGACATGTGTCGTCATTCTCAATTTCAGCCGCAGCTGCCCCTACACTCTTTGCTAGATCATAATATGACTTAACTCTAGCATCGCATGTCTTAAATGCAATCTGTGCGAAAACTCAAACAACGAGTATCGTTACTGCCATGACGAATGGCTCAGGACGGTAACGTGCCTGTGATATGCGATTTAAACACGGCATCGTCTCCCAAGGGGAAGTAGCCAATTTCACTACCTATGTTGGTCATTATCTCAACGCCGATCCAGCCCGCCCAATCGTGGGAATTTAAAATGGCGGCCGATGCCGCAAACTCCTTTGCCGCCAAATCGCGTCTACCCAATCGAAATTTCGCCAATGCCTGGAACGCCGTCGTCAGGCATCGGTTGTAATCGTCACTGCTTTCCGCCTCGGCAAGCATGATCGACGCTTCTTCATAGCGACCCAATTGCACCAGTATTGCACCCCGCGTGCCCTTCAGCGTCGCAAGGTCAGGCCGAAGCGCGACCGCCTCGGCAGTCAGCAGATCAAGGCGACCATCGCAGTCCCTGGCTCGTCCGGCAAGGATAGTAATGGCTATGCTCTCGATTATCAGAAGCCGTTCCGGCGGCGATTTAGCAAAAGACAACTCGCGCTCAAGCGCGGTGACCGCCTCCTGAACTCTATCGTGGGACGAACCTGCCGCCTCCAGCCAAAACGAGGCGATCCGATCGGAGCGATCGCCGAGTTCAAACGGCGGCGTATCTCCCTCGCTATAAGGGCGCAATGCATTCAGATAGCCTTCGCGATAGAGCCTGTTGGGATCGTTTCTCTCCCCTAAGATCCGCCAGGCAGACAGCATATCGTTCGGCAAATGCTCGCTGTAGATCACGCAATGACGCGGCAACAAATTCCGGAAGACCATCCAGATCTGGAACATGATGGCAGGCACCAAAGCAGCGCCCGCAAATTCAGAATCTCGATTATACATCAATGCCGCAACGAGGACGGCAAGCAAGAGAAGATCCATCGCCGGCCCAGCGGTGACGAAGGCAAGCCGCGAATATTTCGAAGGGCGCATCGGTTGGAATATCTTGACGCTACCGCATATCGGCAATGGTGCAAGACGAAAATCGATCCCGAACAGATAAAGACGGAGCAAGATCGGTCCGAGACCAACACGAATTTCTCTTATCTGCAGCTTAGTGAGCCGCCCGACGACGGCATGAGCGCCCTCATGGAGCAGCAGGCTTATCCAAGCGCCTGCTGCGAGGGAAGAGAGGGCGAGAGCGAACAAAAGCATTATCTCCCCCTAGGCTTCTCGTTCCGTGGTTACCCTTTGCGCCCGCTTTGCCGCGCCCTGGATATTTGGCGTCATTTCTTATCCCCAATTTCATTGCCGAGGGTCAACCATTGTGCCCTCACGGTCAACGTTGAGTCATCATACGACGCAGCATTCGCTTGGCAGACCCCGAAGAAAAATCAGCATAGGACGCTCGGTCAGATTTCCCAGTCAGAAGAATAAGTTCTGGAACTCAATCTCGATGACAATTCAAGCTTGACCTCGATCGTCTTACGCAACCTTGCCGCAAGAGTATCGGATAACACAGTGCCATCCACCCAATCCCGTTCCGTAGCGTAAACGACATAGGGATTGATCACGCATTTAAAATCGAGCATCAGCGACATGGCCAAGCTTCCATATGCCATGTAGCTGTGAGGAAGCCCGCCGGAGCAGACGAAAGTCACGATCTGGTCGAACCAGGCGGATTTTCGACCGCCCGCCCCCGTCGCGCCCGTAAGCTCGATCAGACTCTTGGCGGCACTGCCAACAGACCAATTGTAGATGGGTACGGCCAACAGCACGCCATCCGCATCGCGAATAGCACGGCAAAGCCTTTCGTAGGATGGATGGTCGTAACAATTCGAGTTATCGAATACGGGCAACTCAAGCTCGCGTAGGTCGATAAAATCGACATCACATTGCCTTTGCAGCAAGAGCCTTTCCGCTTCACGAGCAATCAGACTGCTCCGGCTTTCCGGGTCCATGCTGCATGACAGAATGGTCATTTTTGATTGATGCATCTCTATCTCACCCGGCTGCCGACGCCATCAGTCGGAACTGCGCTGAGCGTTAGAATTAAGCGGAATCTCCGCATCCACAACCGGTTTTTTCCACACAATCAGTGCATTCTTGCGAACGCTGCACACGTCTCAGCACGATCGAAACAGCATGTTCCACCCCCGTTCGACCACAGCAATCTTCTCGCGGAATCATCGCGAAAATTCTAAATATTTGCAAGTGCTTACAAAAGTTTTTGAAGCTCTTTATCGGGCACCACTGCTCATCAACATCGGCACCGGAAGTCGTCACCACACGAATTCAAAATCGCTATATTGACATTTGTCGAAAGCAAATCGAATATTGTCAACATCGATACGGAATAGAGATCGCTGATCGCATTCGATCTTGCTCCGGCATCCGGAGTGCGGAGGGGAAAGTGGAATTCCTGCTTGAAGTGGAGGGGCTGAAAAAGTCCTTTGGCGGCGTTGCGGCACTACGCGATGGGCGCTTTCAGCTGCGGCCCGGCTCCGTTCACGCCCTTTGCGGCGGCAACGGCGCCGGCAAGTCGACTTTCCTCAAGATCCTGATGGGCATTCACAAGCGCGATGCCGGCTCCATTCGCCGCCGCGGCAAGGACGTCGATTATGCAAGCCCGGCCGAAGCGCTTGCCGCCGGCATTGCCATCATCGAGCAGGAATTAAGCCCCATTCCGCACATGACGGTTGCGGAGAACATCTATCTTGGCCGTGAGCCCTCTGCGCGCTTTGGCGGCATCGATTTCAAGACGATGAACCGCAACGCGCAGGCGCTGCTCGACCGGCTGCAGTTCAACATCCGCGCAACGCAATTCATGATGAACCTCTCGGTTGCCCAGGTTCAGCTGGTCGAGATCGCCAAAGCGCTTAGCCACGATGCCGAAGTTATCTTCATGGACGAGCCCACCTCGGCGATCGGCGAGAAGGAAGCGCAGCAGCTGTTTGCGACCATCGAACGCTTGAAGGCGGAGGGCAAAGGCGTCGTCTACGTCTCGCACCGCCTGTCGGAAATCTTCCAGATCGCCGATTCCTACACCGCCTTCCGCGATGGTTCCTATGTCGGTAGCGGCGCTCTTGCCGATATCGATCGGCCCGGCCTCATCCGCATGATCGTCGGCCGCGAGCTTGGCGAGGAATACATCAAGACGAATGTACCGACGGCGACGCCGGGCCTGGAAGTCGCCGGCCTGACCGCAGCAGGCAAGGTCAACGACATCTCCTTTACCGCCCACCAGGGCGAGATCTTCGGCATCTACGGCCTGATGGGATCGGGCCGAACCGAAATCTTCAACTGCATCTTCGGCGTCGATGCAGTCAGCAGCGGCCAGATCAAGCTTGCCGGCGACCCCATCGTCGTTCGCAAGCCCGCCGAAGCCATGCAGCACGGCATCGCCTTCGTCACGGAAGATCGCAAACTGACCGGCCTCAATCTGATCGACAGCGTCCGCAACAACATCTGCCTTGCGAGCCTGCCTGAAATGAGCCCGCGTTTCTCGATGGATCGCCGGGCCGAGGCCGGCGCCAGCCAGGACATGATCCAGCGTTTCGGCATCAAGGCGGCGCGGGACAGCATGCCGGTCTCAGGCCTTTCCGGCGGCAATCAGCAGAAGGTCGTGCTCGGCAAGTGGTTCCTGCGCAAGCCGAAAGTGCTGCTACTCGACGAACCGACGCGCGGCGTCGATGTCGGCGCCAAGCGCGAAATCTATCGCATCATCTGCGAGTTCGCCGCCGAAGGTGGCACCGTCATCATGATCTCATCCGAAATAGACGAGGTTCTCGGCATGTCCGACCGCATCCTGGTGATGCGCCAGGGCCGCTCTGCCGGAATTCTCAAGAGGGAGGAGGCCGACGCGCAATCGCTCGTGCATCTGTCGACCTGAAGGCGACAAGAGCAAGAAGCCAAGAATGAAGCGCCCGGCAACAAGAGGTATTTGCAATGTCCGCCACTGACAACAATCAGTCCAACTCCTGGTTCAGCTCTGACCGGCGCAGGTTGATTATTCAGGAATACGGGATCTTTCTCGCTTTCCTGCTGCTCGCAGTCGTCCTTTCCTTTTCGAACCAGTACTTCCTGACGGCTGGCAATATTTCCAACGTGTTGCTGCAGACCTCGATCAATGGCGTGTTGGCGATCGGCATGACCTTCGTCATCCTGACGCGCGGCATCGATCTGTCCGTCGGCTCGGTCGTCGCGCTGACCGGCATCGTCAGCGCCAGCTTTGCGACGACCTCGGCGACGGCCGGCATCATCGGCGCACCCTATCCGCCCTATGTCGCGCTCGCCGTCGGTCTGCTGGTCGGTGTTGCCTGCGGAGCCGTCGTCGGCCTCATCGTCTCCCGCTTTGCCGTCCCCGCTTTCGTCGCAACGCTCGGCATGCTCTCTGCAGCGCGCGGCCTGACGCTGATCTATGGCGGCGGCAAGCCGGTTCCGGCACTGACCCCTGATTTCCGCTGGATCGGCACCGGCAGCGTGCTGTCGATCCCGATGCCGGTCATCCTGCTTGCCCTCGTCTTCATCGTCGCCTGGTGGGTTCTGAACCGTACACGCTTCGGCCGCTATATCTATGCTGTCGGCGGCAACCCGCATGCAGCCATCACCTCGGGCATCAATGTCAGCAAGCTGCGCTTCCTGGTCTATGTGATCTCCGGCGGTCTTTCCGGGCTGGCAGGCATGATCCTTGCCGCCCGGACCGGCTCCGCCCTGCCGCAAGCCGGCATTGCCTACGAACTCGACGCGATCGCGGCTGTCGTCATCGGCGGCACGAGCCTTTCCGGCGGTGTCGGCCGCATCACCGGCACGCTGATCGGCGCGCTGATCATCGGCGTCATGAACAACGGCCTCGATCTCATGGGCATCCAGTCCTACTACCAGCAGGTCCTCAAGGGTGCGCTCATCGTCGGCGCCGTCATGCTCGATCAAAAGCGAAATCTGGGCGGCTGAGCCCAAAGAAATTCCGGTGTTCGCACTCGGAAAACCAAACGGCGCGTCAAGGCGACGGCCGGACTTTCAACGGAGGAGACTATAATGAAGAAATTATTGATTGCTCTTGCTGCCGCAACCGCACTTCTGGCGTCACCCGCCCTCGCCCAGGATAAGAAACTGAAGATTGGCGCCGCGCCCTACGGCCTCAATGCCGAGTTCATGCAGATCTGGTCAGCAGCGCTCAAAGAACATCCCGCCGTCAAGAACGGTGATGTCGATCTGACCATCTTCGACGGCCGTTACGATGCGCTCGTGCAGCAGGAACAGGTCAACACGATGATCACGCAGAAGTTCGACGCGATCATCTTCGTGCCGATCGATATCGAGGCTGCAGCGACAGCCGTTCAGGCCGCTCATGACGCCGGCATCCCGGTCGTCGGCTCCAACACCCGCGTTAACTCTGATCTCCTGACCTCCTATGTCGGCTCCGACGATACGATCTCCGGCTACATGGAAGCCAAGACCGTGCTCGACAAGATCGGCTGCAAGGGCAACGTCGTCATCCTCGAAGGCCCGATCGGCCAGTCGGCGCAGATTTCGCGATTGGAAGGCAACAAGAAGGCGCTTGCCGAGTGCCCGAACGTGAAGGTGCTGGAAGATCAGACTGCAAACTGGTCGCGTGCCGAAGCCCAGACGTTGATGGAAAACTGGCTTACTTCGCACCCTGGCCAGATCAATGGTGTTATCGGCCAGAACGACGAGATGGCCCTCGGCGCCATCGAGGCGATCAAGGCTGCCAAGCTCAACGTCAAGGACTTCGCCATTGCCGGTATCGACGGCATCACCGATGCGCTCCATGCCGTCAAGGAAGGCACGATGACCTCCATCCTGCAGGATGCCAGCGCACAGGCCCAGGGCGCCCTCGATCTCGCGATCTTTGCCGCCAAGAAGGGCAACTACAAGCCGGAATCCAAGATCTGGGAACAGTATCCGGCCATGCCGTTCAATGACGGCAAGGACAAGAATTACAACGTTCCGTGGACCCCGGTAACGGCTGAAAACGTCGACAAGCTGCTTGAAACCCGCAAGTAAGATCAATGCGGCGGGGCGAGTTTTCGCCCCGCTTCCCCCAAGACAGAGGCTTGAAAAAGATGACCGAGACATCCCCAGACATCGATTTGAACTTCCCGCTCTCAGGCAAGATAGCGCTTGTGACGGGCGGCGGTTCCGGCATTGGCGCGGCCGTTGCTGCGGCATTTGCCTCCAAGGGCGCAAAAGTCGCCGTTCTCGATATCAATGTCGACATGGCGAAGGCCAAGGCATCTGAAATCGGCGGCGGCGCTGAGGCATTCGTCTGCGATGTCTCCGATCCCGTTTCGGTCAACAAGGCTGTCAGCGATGTCGTCGCGCACTTTGGCGGAATCGATATCGCCGTCAACAGCGCTGGTGTCGTCTTCCTTGCCCCCGCCGAGGATCTGCCGCTCGACTACTGGGACAAGACGATCAACATCAATCTCAAGGGTACGTTCCTTGTCACGCAGGCTGTCGGCCGCGCCATGATTGCCGCCGGCAAGGGTGGCAAAATCGTCAACCTCGCCTCGCAGGCGGGCACCGTCGCCATCGAAGAGCATGTTGCCTACTGCGCCTCCAAGTTCGGCGTGATCGGCATGTCCAAGACCTTCGCCGCCGAATGGGGCAAGCACGGCATCAACGTCAACACCATTTCGCCGACGATCGTACTGACGGAGCTCGGCAAGAAGGCATGGGCCGGTGAAAAGGGCGAGGCAGCCAAGAAGCGCATCCCGACCGGTCGTTTCGCTTTCCCGGAGGAGATCGCAGCCGCGGCTGTTTTCCTTTCTTCGTCCGGCGCGGAGATGATCAACGGCGCCGATCTGCTGATCGACGGCGGCTACACCATTCTTTGAGCGCAAACGCTCGACAATTCGACAGGAGAGACCATGCAGCGGTTCATCAACAACCCCGATGAAGTCGTTGAAGATACTGTAAAAGGCTTCATCAAAGCGCATTCGGACATCGTCCGTCTCGCAGGAAATCCGCGCGTCGTCGTTGCCAAGGATGCCCCGCATGCCGGCAAGGTCGGCGTGATCACCGGCGGCGGTTCGGGCCATGAGCCGGCCTTCATCGGCTATGCCGGCAAGAACATGCTGGATGCGGTCGCGGTCGGCGAGCTTTTTTCGTCTCCAACGGCCAAGAGCTTCCATGACGCAATTCGCGAAGCCAACGGCGGCCGCGGCGTCATCTGCCTTTATGGCAACTATGCCGGCGACAACATGAATGTGAAGATGGCCATCAAGCTAGCCGCCAAGGACGGCATCGAAGTCGCGACCGTTGTTGCCAACGACGATGTCTGCTCCGCACCGCCCGAGGAGCGCGAGAAGCGCCGCGGCGTCGCCGGCGAAATCTTCATGTGGAAGGTTGGAGGCGCCAAGGCCTCCAAGGGCGCAAGCCTCGAGGAAGTGCGTGTCGCCTCACAAAAGGCGATCGACAATTGCCGTTCCGTCGGCATCGGCCTCGGTCCCTGCACCCTGCCCGCCGTTGGGCACCCGAATTTCCAGATCGAGCCCGGCACGATGGAAGTCGGTATCGGCCATCACGGGGAGCCCGGCGTTCGCGTCGAGCCGCTGAAGACGGCTGCAGAGATTGCCGAGGACATGTGCCAGATCGTGCTCGACGACCATAATCTGGCGGCGGGCACGGAAGTGGCCGTCCTCGTATCGGGTCTCGGTGCGACACCGGTCAACGAACTCTACATCCTCAACGATACGATCGAGGCGAAGATCTCCGAACGGGGCCTGAAGATCTACAAGACCTATATCGGCAACTACTTCACGTCGCTCGAAATGGTCGGCGCGACGCTCACCGTGCTGGCACTCGACGAGGAGCTGAAAGAGCTTTTGGACGTCGAGGTCGAATGCACGACGCTGCTCTGAGGGGGACGCACGCATGCAGACATTCAACAACGCAACATCAGGTGACATCGTGTTGGCGATGGCCGATCGCATCGTCGAGAACCGTGCCTATCTTAGCGAGATCGATGGCAAGATCGGCGACGGCGACCATGGCGTCAACATGGCCAAAGGCTTCGGCATGGCTGCCGAACGTCTGAAGGGCAAGGACCAGTCGTTGTCAGCCTCGCTCGACACGCTGGGCACGGTGCTGATGACCGAAATCGGCGGCTCCATGGGTCCGCTGTACGGCGTCATGTTCACCGAGATCGCCGAGAAACTGGAAGGCATGGAAGCCATCGATAGCTCAGCCTACAGCAAGGCATTGCATGCCGGGCTCGAAGGCATTCAGTCGATCGGATCGGCCAAGGTCGGCGACAAGACGCTGCTCGACACGCTGGTTCCGGCGATCGAAGCGTTCGACGCCGCCGATGCGACCGGCAAATCTTTCGCCGATGCACTCGACGCATTGGTCGCAGCCGCCGAGGCCGGTCGTGACTCGACGATCAATCTCGTGGCCAAGATCGGCCGCGCCAGCAGGCTGGGCGAGCGTTCGCTTGGCGTGCTGGATGCGGGCGCGACCTCTTGCGCGATCATTCTGAAGGAGCTTTCAGACGGCGCGCGCGCGCGCCTTCAATAACAAGGCTCTCCCAAGGCTGCGCGATCTCGTGCTCCACCACGGGGTCGCGCGCCGCTCCCTTCGAAGAAGAAGCATTTGCAAACCTGCTCCAATGCTTCCATCTTCTGGCGGAAAATGGGAACAGTGAATCGTCATGACAGGCAAGGCATCTTCGGTCGGTAAACATAGTGCAAGCAAAGCGGGCGTGCCTGATACGTCCGACAGCATGCCGCTGCGCTATGGCGACGACCCATACGTCTGGGCCTGCTGGCTCTATTATGAAGATGGCAAGACCCAGGGCGATATCGCCGAAATCATGGGCATTTCCCGTGCGACCGTGAACAGCTATCTTGCCGATGCCCGCAGCCGAGGCATCGTCAATATTTCGCTCGAGCCGTCCCGCCTGAGTTCGCTCTCCATCGCCCAGGAGCTCAAGCGGCATTTCGGCCTCAACGACTGTCTCGTCGTGCCCAGCGACGACGGCTCACGGCCTCTGATCGATCGTCTTGGAACCGCCGGTGCGCAGGCGATTGCCAGGCTTCTTAAATCTGGTGACACGCTTGCCGTCGCCTGGGGCCGAACCGTTCTTGCCGTCGCTGAACAAGCCAATGTGCCGAACCTGCAGGACGTCACCATCGTCCAGGCAACCGGCGGCACGCGTGCCCGCTTTGCCTACACGCCGGAACTTAGCGCAGCCGCCTTCGCGAACGCGACGGGCGGCAAGCTCGTCAATATCACGGCGCCCGCGATCGTTTCCGCCCCGGAGGTTCGGGAGACCCTGCTGCGCGAGCCGCTGATCGAGGACCAGTTTGCGACACTCGCCAAAGCGAACAAGGCGATCTTCGGGGTGGCATCCCTGAGGCCGAATTCGACGATCCACAGCAGCGGCTTCTTTGAATCCGTCTCGCTGCAGGACTATCTTGCCAAGAACGCAGTCGGCGTTCTCGCCGGCCGCTTCATCGATGCTAAGGGACAACCGATTGCCGGGCCGCTTGACGATCGCACCATCGGCATCTCCCTTGATATGCTGAAATCCATCGGCCTGCGGATCGCCGTCGCCGGCGGTTTCGACAAGGTGCCGGCAATCCTCGCCGCCTTGCGCGGTGGCTATATCAATGTGCTGATTACCGATGCAGCCACAGGCCGCGGCATCCTCAATGCTGACGGCGTCACCGAGTTCGACCCGAAAGCTCAGCAGCGCCCGCGAGCGGACAATAGCGTCGCCCTGCCCAGCAGCTACCGGACGCACATCAAGAAATTCCTCAACAACCCCGACGACGCCGTCGACGAGATGCTCGAGGGTATCGTCAAGGCGCATGCCTTGCACATCGTACCGATCAAGGGATCAAACCGGGCACTGGTGGCTCGAGACGGCCCGAGGAAGGGCAAAGTTGGCCTCGTAATCGGCGGCGGCACGGGGCACGAGCCCTGCTTCCTCGGCTATGTCGGCAAAGGACTTGCCGATGCTGTCGCCATCGGCAACATCTTTTCCTCGCCGCCACCGACGCCGATCCTCGAATGCGCCAAGGCCTCCTCCGGCGGGAAAGGCGTGCTCTTCGTCTATGGCAACTATGCCGGCGACGTCATGAACTTCGAAATGGCCGCGGAAATGGCGCAGGAGCAGCAGATCGACGTCCGCACCGTGTTAACAACGGACGATATCTCCTCTTCGCCGATCGAGGATCGCGAGGGACGCCGTGGCGTTGCCGGCAACTTCTTCATCTTCAAGATTGCTGGCGCGGCCTGCGACAGAGGCCTGTCGCTCGACGCCTGCGAGGCGATAACGCGCAAGGCCAATGACCGCACCTTTACCATGGGTGTTGCGCTGGAGCCCTGCTCGCTGCCGCAGACGCGGCGACACAATTTCGAGATCGGGCCCGACGATATCGAATTCGGCATGGGCATTCACGGCGAACGCGGCGTCACCCGCGAAAAGATGATGAGCGCCGACGAGATCACCGACCGCGTGATGGACCGGATTTTTTCTGAGATGAAACCGGCCGCGGGCGACCGGGTGGCCGTGCTCATCAACTCCTTCGGCGCGACGCCATTGATGGAGCTCTATATCCTGTTCCGCCGCGTCGAGCAGCGGCTGAACGCCAAGGACATCAAGATCGAGGCGAACTGGGTGGGACATTATTGCACCTCGCTCGACATGGTCGGCGCGTCCATATCCATCCTGCATCTCGATCAGGAATTGACCGAGATGCTGCACCATCCATGCGACACCTTCGCCTTGAAGGTCGGATGAACCTATAAGAATGTGCCCGGCGACAACAGAAATGGCCGGGAGCGGGAGGAAGACGATGTCGGAAAAAGCCGCGCGATGCCTGGGCACCATGTTCCAGCGCATATCGATCGCGATCAACGCCGAGAAGGATAGACTCTCCGAGCTGGATGGCGCCATCGGCGACGCCGATCACGGCATCACCATGTCCCTCGGCTTCATGGCCGTGAATGCCGAGTTGGCAAAACTCGATCTTGCACAGGCGCTACCCTCGGAAATCTTCTCCGTCGCGGCCTCCGCCTTCCTGGATGCCGTCGGCGCCTCGACCGGCCCGCTCTATGCCACGGCCTTCCGGCGCGCCTCGCAGGCGCTGAAGACGGATGAATCCCTCTCCACAGCCTGCCAAGCCATGATCGTCGACGAGATGCGCGCCGGCATCCAGCAGCGCGGCAAGGGTCAGCGCGGCGACAAAACCATGCTCGACGCCTGGATTCCTGCCGCCGAAGCTGCCGTCAACGCAAAAGCTCATTCTCGCGACGTCACCCCCATGTGGAACGCCATCCTCGAAGCCGCCGAAACGGGCGCAAACTCCACAAGCTCCATGGTCGCCGCCCGCGGTCGCGCGGCGCGGCTGGGGGAAAGGTCGCTGGGACATGTTGATCCAGGGGCGGCCTCGGCGGTGATTATTCTGCGGGCGATGCGAGAGACGTTTGTGGAGGCAAAGTCGTCAGTTGAACGAAGATGAATTTCATCAGATGTCTGCCGAGCTGGGCAATCATAAGAGATTGCAAGAATACTTGGCTTTGCTGAAAACACAGGAGAATACTTCAGAGGTTCGTGACGCAGTGACGCCAATAGGGATAGAAACCACACTTGGCTCTGGATGCGATATCCTAAAAACATCAAATTCGATAGTCATTGATAGCCAGTGCGTCAAAGTCAATAAATAACGAACCGGCCCTTCGGAAAGGGGCCGGAATACCCGCAGGGAAAATGACCTTTGAAATAATAAAACGAAAGAGAGGAAAAAAATGCTGGCTCCACCAGATCAGAATATTCAGCCTCCATGCACAAATGGAATATGTCCCATCTAACACAGTTCAGAAATGTATCAGGAAGCTTATTTGATACCGAAATATGCTCAGACTTGTCTGCGACCAAAGCATCAGAAAATGGCTTGACAACCTTCAAGATGGAATTCCATTGATTGAATCTATCCAAACTCTTCTCTCTCACTCGCTCCGCTAACTGATTTGCAGCTTCTGAAGTAAGGTCTTCCCACTCAGTGTTCGAGCAGGATTTTAGGGCTTCATCCCACGAGTTTACGTACTCAGCGTAAGTCTGGTCTCTCTTTCCGACATTCGAAAACCATTCAATAGAATCCAGCTTATCTAACGTCGCAATTGTACGGGGATTGGGCTCCGACAAGAGTTTCTCCATGCTACTTCGATTGATTTATGCGTCCTGGTATTCTAGGCACCAGGCTATCTGTGTTCAAGCCGTAGGTTGCGCGATTCTGTGCGGCCAACCCGGCCAAGTTATCCACTTCGGAAGATGAGTATCCTCCAGCTTTCAATGCCTCGCGTAGAGCATTATCATATTCACCTATAGTTGGGCGCGCTCCCTCTAAAGCTCCTCCCTTGCGATACTGATTCCAGAAACCTTCCAAAGATTTGTGGAACTCGTAATGCGGTGATCCTACATCTTTAAATGCATTTCCTGACATCGCATTTGCGATACCTTCGTCACTCGGAATCACATCGCGAAACGCCGCGTCTTGATTCATGTGATTTGCTTGTTTACCTGTTCCCTCCAATTGTTTACGCAAATCTTTGTAAGAGCCGGTTTGCGTAACTCGCGCGCCTTTAGCACCGCTTTCGGTCGCAATGGCCGCAGCTTCATCGGCCTTTTTCTTCGCCGCGGCCTCGGCCGCCTCTTTTGCGGCCTGCTCTTCCAACTTTTTTGCGGCAGCCCGTTCAAGCTGCTTCTCGACGATGTTTTCCGCACCCTTTTCCAAACCTTTTTCGGCCAGCCGTCCGGGGCCGAAGCCAATGAGAACACCGGCTGACTGAATACTTCCCAGCAGATAGTTGTGCGAAGCGAAGGAGCGGCGTGCATCGTCATACGAAAGGGCGTTTCCCACGAAGGGCACAAAGCCAGCCAAGCCACCTACTTTCCGGCCATATTCACCAGCCTGGTATGTGCCCATGCCCATGGACATAAGCCCATCTTGAACGGAGCCTTCAATTTTCTCCGTCCATGAGGGTGTGTAGGCCTTTATCTCCGATGGGCCTGAACCAAGTGAGAGCGGCTGGATATTGCCTCGGCCGCTGTTCACATAGTCCATTTCCTCCCCAAGCTTGTCATTGGAAACCCAGCCATTCGTGCTGTTCGGATCGGTATACCATCCGCCATCCGGAGCACGGCGATAATGCCTGGAATCCGCATAATCCGCGATTTTTTCGTCCCGCGTCTTATCTTGCTTGTCCTTTCCATCAGGTGCTTTGTCGGTCTCTGTCGACTTGACATAAACATATTCACCGGGAGCGTTACCCTTGTTAAGCGTACAACGGTCCGTGTGGCGCTGAACCCATTGACCATTCGCCTTGACGATCGTCGACGACGTTACAGGCTCGACAACATCGCCAACGGTGTTGGATTTTATGCCGCGCCCAACGCCCGGTTGATCCCCGTAACAACAAGAAAACTTCGAGTTCTGGAGCTTGATCACCTGGCCATTGGCGCGCACATCAGGCGAATAGTTTTGATTATCCGAGCCCTTTCCCCATGTCATGTAGGGGATCGGATGCTCCGGTGATCGGCATACGTCCGGTGAGGTGACGATCGCCAGCGCGGTATCTTCTTTTGGTATGATCTCCGGCGGCGCGGGATCGGGCGCCGTGGGCTTTACCCTGGGACCTTTCACAGCTTTCTTGCCAGGGAGCGGCAGCGGGTTCTCGTTGGTCGGATCGATCCGGATGTACTCTAAAGGCTCTGGTTCCGGCGGGCTTTCCGCGGGTCGGTTGTCGGCCATCAGCTAACACCCTCAGAAAGGTCGACCATACTCATCCTGGGGAGCTCCACTCGTTCCGGCCAAGGAAAATTGCAGCGCCATGTGAGAAAAACGCGGCCGACACCTGGGCGCATGTCGAAATGAACGCCATCGAGCACCATCCACCCTTCGGGTGAGTTCGACTTTTGATCAATTTCGACATAAAGTCCGATATGCGGAAGGCGGCCTTTTAACGTCTTTCGCTGCGGAAGGAGGTTTTCCAACTCGAACTCTTCGTCGCCTTGAAGCCATGGCTCAGCTACCAGGTCGGGATGCGCAGCCTGCCAGAAATGATAGTCAAAATCTCTGGGTAGAAGCGGATGCCGTTCCCTCAGCCAGGCGTCATCATAGGTTCCCGCGCGTTCTGCCCGATCCTTCCAGAATGGAGATAGAAAGCCCAACCCCGCCGGAGCCGGTCGGTCATCGACAGACAAGACGGGCCGCGCCTCGTCTTCAATTTGTGGCGCTGGCCATTCCGATGCATCGAGATAGTCTTGTTGAGCGACCACACCCCTCCCTATCGGGTTCTTTGCCAGCGACGCCCCCTTCTCGTTCGAGCCGGGGCCGCCAAAGGCAAGCTTCCAATCCAAGGGCAGATACTTGATCGGTTCTCCCTCCGTCAGCTCCCAATGATCAAGAGCATTCTCCTTGGTGCTGTCGAGAAGGCCGCGCCAGGTCTTGCGAGTATGGGCGCGCCAGACACGGGGGCCATGCACACGCAACCGCTTGCTAACGGGTCCGACCTTTAAGCCGCAATTCCAGGATGATAAAGCCTCCCCGTCGGGTGGAAAGGCAGCACCGAGAAAGGTCACATCGGTTCCTGGTTTGAAAGGCGCCAAGTCGGTACAAGCCAGCTGCTGCGTTTTATGCGGGTCACCCTCATAGGTATCCGACATGACCAGGGGATATTGCTCTTCGGCAATCAGAAGCGGACCGCCATCCGTTAACTTGAACGTGCCTCTGGCTACGACGATGCCAGCAAGTTCTCCTTCCAGATTGTACTGCCGGAAGGCGAGCGCCGGAAAAGGTGTGCGATTGTCGACCGACATGGCGCTTCAGCCCTGCGCCGTCGTATCCGACGATGTCGGCGAAGCCTCGGCGAAACCGCCGCCCGGCTTGTTGAGATCGACGACCTTGCCGTTGATTTGCGTCGGCCCGGATGCCGTGAAGTTGAAATGCGTCCCCAGAATGATGACGGTGCCGTCCTGGCGCATGATGAATTTGGATGCGCCGCATTCGATGACGAACTCGTCGCCCACGATCACTTTCTTGAATTTTCCGACCTTTTCGAGCGACGTCTGGCCGACATGCGTGACCTTGCTCACACCAATCTGCTCAACCCTTGCGACGCCGACGGTATCCGATTTGAACGACCCGACGACCGTATTCATGATGCCGGGGAGCGGAAAGAGGCCGCCTGCCGCCTCGCCTAGACCACTGCCGGAACCGGACAGGCTCGTTCCCGCATCCGCTCTCGGATTCGGTCCGGAAACCACGCCTTCGCGGCTGCCAAGTCCTCCCAATCCGAGGAAGCCCAAGGCCGAAGAGGCAATTGTGCCTGCGAATGCGGCCAGTCCTTCTCCCCCGCCACCAGCAATCTGACCGGCTTGGGAAAGCAACCCAGCCGTCTGTCCCGAAAGCCCCTGCACCGCCCCCATCAGCGCCATGGCCATCGGACCGGTACCGCCAACCACGGTATTCACCGACCCGCCTATCTCGTGCTTTTGGTTGCCACTCACCTCGACCGCGCGGTTGCCGCCGATGGAGGCGACTTCGTGGCGGTCGACGCGTTTGGTGCGGTCGTTGCGGATGCGCGTCGTCTGGTCCTTCTGGGCGTGGAAGAACATGTTTTCGCGGCCGGCATCGTCCTCGAAGGTCATTTCGTTGAAGCCGGTGCCCTTATGCGTGTTGGAGCGCATGACCATGCGGGTCTTATTTGTGGGCAGATCGTAAGGTACGCCGTTGCTCGGGTTCGGCACCACGCCGGTCACCAGCGGCCGGTCCGGATCGCCGTCGATGAAGGCAACCATGACTTCCATGCCGATGCGCGGAATGACCTGGCCGCCCCATGTGCCGCCGGCCCAGTTCTGGGCGACGCGCACCCAGCATGTGTCCGAACCATCCTTCTTGGCGCGGCGGTCCCATGGATACCAGAGCTTGATGCGGCCGTACTGGTCGGGATGGATTTCCTCTCCGGAAGGCCCGGCAACGATTGCGACCTGCGTGCCGCGGATGCGCGGCCGCTCGGTGTTGCGATGCGGCGTCATCGCGACGCGCGACGGCACGGCTTCGAATTCATTGGTGTATTCGGGCTGGTCCGTGTTGGTCTCATAGGAGGGATCGACCGCGAAATGCGTCGCACGGATGATGACGTGCTCCTCGTAGACATGCTCCGGATGCGCGACTTCATAGGGCGTGAAGCGCCGCCCGGCCTCAAGGATGCGTGACGATGAGCGCCCGACGACCCGATTGTGATCGGCTTCGCTTGCCTGCATGCGCAACTTCTGCGCACGTTCGGCTTCCGCGACCGACGAAATACGGGCGGGATATTCGTAGAGTTCCCGCTTCATCGCACCCGGCATCTGGATCAGCGACGGCGTGGTCGTGCCCGGCACCATCTGCGGCGTCTCGAAATTCCAGTCGGCGCCGGCGCGCTGGCCGGGAACATAGGCGTAATGCTTCATCCAGTCGTTGATGTGGTTGCGATCCGTCGAGCCCTGAGCGAGACGCACATTGCCCTCGCCCAGCGCGGAGGGAGACGGTCCCAGCCAGGAATTGGCGCCGTCGGCGACATGCAGGCGATGGCTGCCTTCCTCATGCGAGAACCAGTAGAAGAGGCCGTCCTCCTCGAAGCGGCGGGTCAGAAAATCCAGATCCGTTTCGTTCCACTGCACGGAATAATGCTGCGGTGGAGGTGGCGTGACGACGCCGGAAACATCCGGAGCGGGAATTCCGTGCTCGGAAAAGAGGGTCTCGACGATATCGAGGCTGGTCTTATCCATCCAGATGCGGCAGTCGGAGCGCTGTGACAGCAGCCACATCTGCGGTTTCAAGACCATCGAATAGGAGCGCAGGCCGCGCGTGATCGGCGGTCCCTCCTGAAGTGCTGTCACGAGACCGTTGAAAGGGCGGCGAACACCATCTCCGCCATCTTCGGCTTGTTGAACTTCAAGCGAGACATCGATCAGACGCCCGATCAGGTCCTGCGGCTGGATGACCTCACGCTTGGCGCGTACGGAAAGCCGGATGTCGAAAAGCGACGATACGCCTTCCGTTATCATCACTCGCTCCGGCAGGAGCTGGTCCGTGCCAAGCGGCGAAACGACCCGGAGATTTCGGGTCGCCTGGATGAAATCATTGGCCGACGGCTGATCGTTCATAAAACGCTTCTCGCTTTTTGCCTTGTGTCAAAACCGATCCTGAGCGACCGGATAATTACCCGGTCGCCGACATGGCCTGCGAAAAGCGGCGTTGGAAATTCTGCAGGAGTGTCAACCGGTCGAACTGCTGCAGGATTTCGAAGCGCTTGGACTGACTATTGTAATAGGCAGCCGCCATCGGCTTGTCGTCGCCCTGTTGGATGAAGGGCACCGCAGGGTTGCCGTAAAGAACCTTGTCCGGCGCCGGGTCGTTACCGAAAATGTTGAGAAAGGCCAGTGGAACCGAGGCCTTGTAATGTTCCAGAGCGGTCGCCTGGATGATGTTCTTCTTGCCGGTATAGGCATGAACGATACTGGTCTTGCCGTTCGGAACGCTGACAATATGCTGGCCCGGCTGTATCCATTCGGTCAGAAGCTGGCGGAAACCAGGCATTTCCTGGAGCTTCTTGCCGTCGAAATAGACATCTTCGACCAGCGCAAGCGTATAGACGTAGCGCATGACCTGGAAATGGCTTGTACCGACGACCTTCACGCCCTTGATCTTGTAGCTGGGCGCAACCATGCCGAAGATGCTCTCGGTCGACGTATATTCAACGATCAAATGCTGTGGCGTCAAAGACACTTTATCTATCGGCAATCCACTCACGGGACGATCTCCTAGCTTTCCCGAACGGCCACAAGATGCCCCCGACCGCATGTGCGATATCGGATACATCTGCACCAAGTGCCGTGATTGACTTCAGACATTCGGACGATGCAGAGGCGCCGGCACAGTCGGTCGGCGCCTCTGTTTCATGGATAGTCTTAGGCAGCCTTGGTCGTTGCCAGATCGTAAGAAGCGATCATCGGCGACTGCGGCGTCTGCGAGTCGTCGTAAGGCGTGTACTTCACTTCCATCTTGGTGAAGTTGAGCTTGATCGTCTCGACCGGACGGTCGCCGTTGGAATCGACCGAGTAGCTGGCGATCAGCGTGTTGGTGAGCGTGTACTCGATGTAGGTGTCGCCCGGGTTGCCGGTCGTGACCAGGTGGATCACAGCCTGCTTGCCGGTACGGCCCGAGCATGCTTCCTGGAACAGCTTGGTCGACGAGGAATCGCTGACCTTGGTCAGGATGACTTCCGAAACGGTGGGCTCGGAAGCTTCGCGGTTCGCCGCCGAACCGGCTGACGTCTTCATGTTGCGCGCGACGTTCCAGTGGATGACTTCGATATCCATCCACTTCTTGTGCTGCTCGTGGGTTGCATCGCCCTGAATTCCGTCGATCTGCAGATAAATCGGCATGCTCTGAACTCTCCTGTTGGGATTTGAATTCGCCCTGTCGCTGCAGGGCGGGGTTGCCTTTCCGTCTAATGCCGCATCCGGGCGTTGTGTTCGTCCGGGGCTGCCTCATTCGTCGTGCCACCTTGTTCGGGGCCGGCGAATTCCTTGCCGATCGCCTCGTCCTCCTCGATGAGAAACCGGTGATCGTGAAAACTGATGGTGATGCCGCCAACCTTGCGCCCAGCCGCAACCGCGTCGAGGAAGAAGGTTGAAAGCTCTGGCAAAAGATCGCGCCCGATCATGGTTTCGATGGCGCGCGCACCCATTTCGCTTGCCTTGGCCCGGCCGACCAGCGCCTCGCGGGCCTCAGGAGCGAGCGAAACGCTGGTACCGTAGGAAGCAGCGACACGATCGCGGATACGGCCGATCTGGATATCGACGATCCCGCTCAGCGTCTCGCCATCAAGCGGCATGAAGGGCAGAACGGTCGTACGGCCGACGAAGGCGGGCTTGAACTGCTTCTGCAACTCTGGAAGCAGCAGCGCTTCCAGCGCCTCGCCTTCGGGCATCGTCTCCGGATCAGCCGCGAGCGCGGCCAGCAATTCCGAGCCGGTGTTGGCGGTCATCACGATGGTGGTGTTCTTGAAATCGATGTCGCGGCCTTCACCGTCGCGCAAAGTTCCCTTGTCGAAGACCTGGTAGAACACCTCCTGGACACCCGGATGCGCCTTGTCGATCTCGTCAAGCAGCAGGACGCCATAGGGACGGCGGCGCACGGCCTCGGTCAGCACACCACCCTCGCCATAGCCAACGTAGCCGGGGGGCGATCCGAGGAGCAGCGAGACCTTATGCTCCTCCTTGAACTCGGACATGTTGATAGTCGTCAAATACTGGCTGCCGCCATAAAGGAGATCGGCGAGCGAAAGCGCCGTCTCGGTCTTGCCCGTCCCAGACATGCCAACAAGCAAGAAAACGGCGGGCGGGCGGCGCGGATCGGAAAGGCCGGCACGCGCGGACCGCATCGCGGCTGAAATCCGCCCGATCGCGCTATCCTGTCCGAGGACGCGCTCCTTAAGCCTGACATCAAGCGTCTTGACGGTTTCTACCTGATCCGACAGCAGCTTGCCGACCGGAATGCCGGTCCAGCGCGCGACGATACCGGCAATGACTTCCTTGTCGACCACGCGGGGAACCAATGGCGTTTCGCCCGCTATATCGGCCAGGTTGCGTTCAGCCTGCACCAGGGCCGCACGCGCCACATCAAGGGACGAGCCGTTCGGTGGGAAGAGCGCGACATTGTCGCCGCGCGTACGAGCGCCCTCTTCCGCCTGCTGGGTATTGGGATCGGCGAGCGAGGCCTCGATGCGGTCCGCCTCCCCCGATAGCCTGATCTCAGCATCAAGCTTGGCTTGAAGCCGCTCGATCTCGGTCGCCGCTTCGCGCTTTTCGCTCTCGATGACAGCAAGGCGCTCAACAAGCTCCGAAGTCGGCGGTTCAGCAGACAGCGCTACGGCTTCAGCCTCCAGCATCTCCTGCTCGTTGCGCAATTCCTTCAGCGCCTCGGGCACAGTCTGGCGGGCCAGAGACACCGCGGCGGCGGCGGTGTCGATGAGACTGATCGCCTTGTCCGGCAATTGCCGCGCGGGAATGTATCGCGCTGAAAGGCGAACGGCGGCGGCCAGCGCCTCGTCGCGAATGCGAACCTTGTGATGGGCCTTGAAGCTACCGACCACACCGCGCAACATGCGGATTGCCGTTTCCTCGTCAGGCTCAAGCACTTGAACAAGCTGGAAACGCCGGGTCAGCGCCGCATCCTTCTCGATATGGCGCTTGTATTCGCTCCAGGTCGTTGCTGCGATTGTCCTGAGTTCGCCACGCGCCAAAGCCGGCTTCAGGATGTTGGCGGCATCGCCCTGCCCGGCCTGCCCGCCGGCGCCGATCAAGCCATGCGCCTCGTCGATGAACAAGATGATCGGTTCCGCCGAGGCCTTCACGGCTGCGACAACGCCGTGCAGGCGCCGTTCATATTCACCCTTCACGCCAGCGCCTGCCTGTAGCAGGCTGAGGTCGAGAAGCAGAATCCGCACCGGCTTCAGCATGTCTGGCACGTTGCCGGCCGCGATCTCAAGCGCCAGCGCTTCGGCAACCGCCGTCTTGCCGACACCCGCCTCGCCGACCAAAATCGGATTGTTCTGCCGACGGCGCATCAGGATATCGATGACCTGACGCAGCTCACGGTCGCGTCCGATAACAGGATCGACGCGTCCAGCTCTCGCATCCGACGTCATGTCACGTGTGTAGAGACGCAGGAATTCGTTCTCGGCGGCGGAAACGGCTTCGGAAGCCTGGACCGGTGGCGTCGCGTCGGAGGAGGAAACCGCGCTCAACCGCTTTTCGAGCACGTTGCGATCGAGATTCCGCAGCGAGGGCGCCATGCCTCGTGCCATGATTCGCAAGGATTGATCGTCGGTCAAGGCGGTCAGAAGATCGACCAGAGTGATACTGTTTCGCCCGCATTGAAGCGAAGCGACGAGCCATGCTTCGCGCATCAGGCCAAGCAGATTTTGAGAGAGCACCAGCGCGCTTCCGTCCCCCCTCGGCAGGTCGGCAATGGCGCTATCGAGCTCGTTGCGGAGCGCCTGTGTTGAAATGCTAAGCTCTTCAAACAATGAGCAAACTTCGGATACGTTCAGCAATGATAGTATCCAATGTGCGACATCGACATTTGCATGCCGATCGCGTGCTGCCAGCGATGCCGCAGCCTCGAGACCAACGCGCAATGCGGGCTCAAGCGTTCTGATCAGACGATTGAGATCGATGTTGGACACTTAGAAGTTTCCTCCTTCTGGTTTCATTTCAACTGTACCCTCCATGCAGCGGCAACAACTAGGGCGGTTATTCCCAGGCGTCCAGATCGAAACATAAAATTTTTCGCTCAACCACAAACTCGAATCGTCACAATTGTGTTGCAGAATAGTCATGGTTGACAAAGGAATATATCGACCTAACTATCACGCCCTCTGACAATGTATTTTGTGATACGGAGTTAATCACCTGATCAACGTTCGCGACATAGAAACTCCATTTGAAGAAAGTGCGCCATGCGGAGAAAATATTCGCAGCAATACTTCTATGCGTGAAATATACTATAGAATAAAGGACGCGAGAAACCAGGCGCGTGCTGCAGAACGAGGTATATCACCAGGCGAAAATATTAGCCTTTCACCTCTTTGGTCGGACGTCAGCAATCTCGGATTGCAGATTATTTCTTCAAAAAGTAAGGACCTCGAAGTATTAGCATGGTTGGCTGAGGCTGAATTACGTCAGCGCGGATTCGAGGGGTTGCGGGACGTCTACCTTGCTATCGCGTCGCTTTTAGACAAGCACTGGGAGAAGTTTCACTCTGTCGGAGCAGACGATCTCGAAGAGCGCCTAGCGCCGCTTTCCGGTCTCAACGGCATCGGCGGCGAAGGCACCATCATCCAAGCCATCAGATTGTCGCCGCTCATTCCCGAGGCCAAATTCGGCCAGTTTTCCCTATGGGATTTCCAGCTCTCGCAGCGACCCAACGAGGTGAAACGGCGCGATGAGCTGAACCAAGCCGTCCTTGAAGCCGGCACGGCCGCGATGAGTTTGCATCTGGAAATGGTCAATGGCTGCCTTGCCGCCTTCGATCGGCTCGTATCCATCCTCAACGAGCGCTGCGGGCAGATGGCACCGCCGAGTTCCAATACCCACAACGTCCTGCAGGAGGCAGCCTTGGCGCTTCGCGCTCTCGCCGGCATCGAAATACACGCGACAACTGAGACCGCTGCCGACCCGCAGCAGCAGGATGGCACCGGCGATCAAGCTCAAGGCCGCCAGCGCCCCTCGAGCGCCGAGCAGATCGGCTCACGCGAGGAGGCGTTCGAGCTGCTGCTTTCGGTCGCACGCTACTTCCGCCGAACCGAGCCGCATTCGCCGATCTCGATGTCGATCGAGACGATGGTTAGACGCGGCCGCATGGATTTTTCCGAACTACTGGCCGAATTGCTGCCGGAACAGCAGGCACGGAACGCCGTGCTGACAGCGGCGGGGATTCAGCTGAAACCGAACAAGAATGGCTGAGAAATGCAACCGTCGTCCTGAACTTTTTGCAACCCGCCCTTTCCAAAGTCGAGTTGCGCCACATGTGAAAAAGCAAATTGCCGCTGGCATTGAAGGAGAAATTTTATGGCGAGTGTTCACGAAAAGCTGGAGCGAGTGCGCAAGCCCAGGGTCCACATCAAGTACGAAGTGGAGACTGAAGGCGCCATGGTCATCAAGGAATTGCCTTTCGTCGTCGGCGTTCTCGGCGATTTCTCGGGCAACCCGACCCAGCCGCTGAAACCGTTCGGCGAGCGCAAGTTCGTTCAGATCGACCGCGACAATTTCGACGACGTGATGCGCCGCATGACGCCTGGCCTGAACATATCGGTCGAAAACACGCTGGAGGGCGATGGCTCTCAGCTGCCCGTCTCGCTGAAGTTCGAGAGCATGGAGGATTTCGAGCCAGGCTCGGTCGTAAGCCAGGTCCCGGCCCTGAAGGCGCTTCTCGATGCGCGCAATCAGCTTCGCGATCTCATGAGCAAGGCGGACCGCTCGGAAGAGCTGGAACGGCTGCTTGAAGACGTCCTGCAGAACAAGGCCGATCTCTCGAAGCTGATGTCCGAGCTCGGTCTGGCCGAAAAGCCCGCTGCCGCAAGCTGATCATCATCGGCGATCCGTAAGCGTCGGTCGCCCAGTCCCGTTTCAAGCAGCCGATAGCGGCAGGCAATAAGCTCAACCACTATCGCCCGCATTTTCCGCAAGGATCGAACAATGAGCGCTGAAAGCCAACTGAAGACCAAAGAGGCCGAGTTTGCGCCCGAGGAAAACCTCCTGTCGCAGATCGTCGCCGCCACCCGCCAGACCGAACCCGATCGTGCCCAGGATCTCTTGAGGACGCTGACCGATCAGGCTCTGAAGGGCACCGTTACCTATGATCGCAACCTGACCGTCACGCTCAACAAGGCGATTGCCGAGCTTGACCGGAAAATCTCCCGCCAGCTTGCCGCGATCATGCAGTCGCCGGAATTCGCCAAGCTCGAAGGCAGCTGGCGCGGCCTCAACTACCTGGTCAAGAACAGCGAGACCAGCGTCAATCTGAAGATCCGCGTGCTGAACGCCTCCAAGCGCGACGTCTCCAGGGATCTGGCAAAGGCCGTGGAGTTCGACCAGTCGCGGCTCTTCAAGTCGATCTACGAAGACGAGTTCGGCACGCCGGGCGGCGAACCCATGGGTGCGCTGATCGGCGACTATGAATTCGACAATTCCTTCGATGACGTACAGACGCTGCAGGCGATTTCGTCGATCGCGGCCGCTGCCTTCGCGCCGTTCATTTCGGCCGCCAGCCCGCGCATGTTCGGCTTCGACGACTACCGCGAACTTGCCCGCCCGCGCGATCTCGAAAAGATCTTCGAAACGGTCGAGTATGCCAAGTGGCGCAGCCTGCGCGACAGCGAGGATTCGCGCTTCGTCACACTCGCCCTTCCCCGCGTTCTCGCCCGCATGCCCTATGGCCCGAAGACCAATCCGATCGACGACTTCGGTTTCGATGAAACCGAACATTCAAAGACCGGCGAGCTCGACCACAATTCCTATTGCTGGATGAACGCATCCTACGTGATGGGAACGCGGCTGACGGACGCTTTCGCCCAGAGCGGCTGGTGTACGGCGATCCGTGGCGCGGAAAACGGCGGTAAGGTCGAGAACCTGCCGATGCACATCTTCTCGAGCGATGATGGCGACCTCGACCTCAAGTGCCCGACCGAAGTCGGCATCACCGACCGTCGCGACGCCGAACTCGGCAAGCTCGGCTTCCTGCCGCTCTGCCACTACAAGAACACCGACTACGCCGTGTTCTTCGGCGCCCAGACGACGCATAAGCCGAAGCTTTACGACAAGCCGGAAGCAACGGCCAATGCCGCCGTTTCCGCCCGCCTGCCCTACATGATGGCCACCTCTCGCTTCGCGCATTACCTGAAGGTGATGGGCCGCGACAAGATCGGCTCCTTCATGGAAGCGCAGGATTGCGAGAACTGGCTGAACCGCTGGATCGCCAACTACGTCAACGCCAACGACGATGCCGGCGAGGAATCGCGCGCCAAGTATCCGTTGCGCGATGCGAAGGTCACGGTTCAGGAAGTGCCCGGCAAGCCGGGCTCCTACAACGCCGTCGCCTGGATGCGTCCCTGGCTGCAGATGGAAGAGCTGACCACTTCGCTCCGCATGGTCGCCCGTATCCCGAGCAAGAGCTAGGAGAGGTAGCGCGGCGATCTCCTCGCCGCGCGCCTTCAGTAAGCGCCCATGACCGCGACAACGATGGAACCGAGAGCAGCCTGGCCGCGTCAGGTGCATCGCGTGATCGCCATGATCGACGATGCGCTCAACAGGCAGGTCAACGCCATTTTACACCATCCCGAATTCCAGGCGATGGAAGCGCGGTGGCGTGGGCTTGCCATGCTCATGCGCCACACCGGCCGATCCGAAGAGGTGAAGGTCAAGATCCTGAGCGTCAGCTGGCCCCAGCTGACGCGGCATCTCGAGCGGACGACGGAGTTCGACCAGAGCCATCTGTTCGAGCTGATTTATAGCCGCGAATTCGGCATGCCCGGCGGCGAGCCCTTCGGCCTCCTGATCGGCGATTACGAACTCTCGCCGCAAGGGTCGGCCGGCAGCGATACTGTGGGTGCACTGACCCAGATCAGCATGGCCGCAGCTGCTGCCTTCTGCCCTTTCGTGGCCGCCGCCGCGCCACAAGCAATCGGCCTCCAGGAATTCGATGAGCTCAATCGCGTCCAGGATTTCTCGTGGCTTGCCTATGATCCCAATCGCATCCGCTGGAACGGGCTTCGCGCCCGTGATGACTCTCGCTTCCTGGGGCTGGTCGCACCACGGATTCTGATGCGCGCGCCCTATGAGGCGTTTTCCCGCGAGCGCGACGATCAGTTTCCGTTCCGCGAAAGCGTCGCCGCCGATGGCAGCACTCTGCTTTGGGGCAACGGCGCTTTCGCTTTCGCGATGATCGTCATTCGCAATTTCATCGAGTCCGGCTGGTTTGCGGATATCCGCGGGGTGACGCAGGATGTCATCGACGGCGGCATGCTGAGCACGGAGGAGCTCGCCCCCTACGATCTCGGCATCGAAAGCAATGGGCTGTCGGAGCAGGCTCCCGTCGAGATACGGCTAACCAACGGACAGGAGCAGCAGCTCAGCGAACTCGGCATCGTGCCTATCGCAACAACGTATCTTTCCTCCTCGGCGATCTTCAACTCCAATCAGTCGCTGCATGCGCCGCCGCATTATTCGAGCGAGCACGCGCGGCAGAATGCCCGCATCGCGGCAATGCTACAATATGTGCTCTGCGCCTCGCGCTTCTCGCACTATCTCAAAGTCATCATGCGCGATGATATCGGCAAACTGGCCGATAGCGCCTCGATCGAACGCAAGCTGAACGACTGGCTGTCGACCTATACGCTTGGCAATGACGATGCGGATCTCTCGCTGCGCACGCGCTTCCCGCTACGCTCGGCCGGCATCAGCGTCGACGAGATTCCCGGCAAGCCGGGCATGTTTGCTTGCACGGTGCGGCTCCAACCGCACTTCCAGCTCGATGACGTCTCGACAAGTTTTCACCTCATCGCGGAGACGGCAAACGCGACTTACGCATTCGCTCGCCCCGCAAGCACACCGCAAAGGATGTCCGCATGACGCTCTCCGCCAAGATCGCCGAAGCTCTCAGCGAGAACGCGCTCGACGATGCGATCGGGCTGGCGAAAGCGCATGTCAAAGCGGCACCCACCGACAAGGACGGTCGACATCTCCTCATCGATCTTTTGATCCTTGCCGGCGATTACGCTCGCGCCGACGCTCAATGCAACCTTGCAACGACGTTTGCACCGGAAGATGTCATGGGCTTTGCCATGCTGCGCAATCAATTACGGGCAATGGCGGCACGCTCGGCTTGGTTCGACGAAGCTGCGGCACCGGAATTTCCGCACGGCCCGACCGCCCTGGATCAGGCAGCGATCAAGGTGGCAATCGCGCATCGCGACCATTCCGCGGATACGGTCACAGCGCTGCAGTCCTTGGAGGAAATTCGTGGCGAGAGGCCAATGAATTGGAATGGCCGACTCGTCTCCGACCTACGCGATCTCGACGATCGGATTCCGCACGCTCTCGAAGTTATCATGACTGGCGGCGCCTATCTCTGGATTGATTTCTCCAGGATCGCGGCTCTTCGCGTCGAGCCGATCGCCCGCCCGCGCGATCTTGCCTTCCGGCGGGCGGAGCTGGAACTCGTGGATGGGGCAAACGCGCCTGTACTTCTGCCGGCGATCTATCACGGCACGACGGGAGCAAAACTGCTGCTTGGCCGCGAGACGGAATGGGTCGACGAACCGACCGGCATCACCACCGGACGAGGACAGAAGTGTTTCCTCGCGGGCGACGATCTGGTCTCCTTCCATGATCTGAAGTCGCTGGAAGTTGCGTCCACCGCCGGTGAGACGAGGCGCGCCGTCCATGGTTGATCCGCTGGAGCGCTACAGACCGCGGGAAAGGATCGTCGCCAGATCGATCATCGATCGACTGATCGACGACAATCCCGATCGCCTGCAGGACCCGCCGCAGACGGCAGCCGAACAGCTGCGCGAACTGCGCGAATGCATTCGCCGCGACCTCGAAGCCCTGCTCAACACCCGGCGCCGGCCGAACGCACCGCCTTCAAACTATGACGAGCTCGGCGATGCTTTGGTATCATTCGGCGTCGACGGCATGGTCTCGGCAAATCTCGTCACCGACGAAGCCAAGAGCCGGCTTGCCCGTCTGATAGAGCGGCGCATCGCGCTGTTCGAAACGCGGCTTACCGACGTGCAGGTGAGCATCCTTAAGAGCCGCGGCAATGGCGAGCGCGCCCTGCGGCTGCGCATTCACGCGACCTTCCGCGTGCATGAGGGCATGCCACCGATCAGCTTTGAATCGACAATCGACCCATCGACGCAGCGCTTCCTGGTGGAGGCGAATAATGGCTGACGGCTTCCTGCAGCGCTACAACGACGAGCTGGCCGCCATTCGCCGGAGGGCCGCACGTTTTGCCGATGCCTTTCCGAAAATTGCCGGCCGTCTACGCGTAACTGGCGAGGTTGCCGATGATCCACATGTCGAGCGCCTGATCCAGAGCTTTGCCTATTCGGCAGCCCGCGTGCGCCAGAAGCTCGACGATGAATTTCCTGAACTGACCGATGGGCTGCTCGAAACGCTCTATCCGCATTATCTGGCGCCGCTGCCGTCGATGAGCATCGTGCGTTTTACGCCCAGCAGTACGCTCGCATCCATCCAGACCGTACCGCGCCATACGGAAATCTTCGCAGAGCCGATCGGCGGCGAAAGCTGCCGCTTCCGCACGACGCAGGATACGCAGGTTGCCCCGATCGAGATCGTCTCGGCTTCGTTGACCGGCCATCCCATCAGTGCGCCGCCATCGTCTCACGCCGGTGCCGCCGGTTGCCTGCGCCTGTCGATCCGGGCGCGCGATACCAACAAGCCATTTAGCGAGATCGGCTTGGACAGGTTACGGCTTCACATCGGCTCGTCGTGGCAGCAGGCCGTCGCCATTCACGAGCTTCTGGTCAACCACACGCTTGGTATCGCGCTTGCCCATCATGCCGACGACCGCTCCCCGGTCATGCTGCCTGCCAAAGCGCTGCAGGCTGTCGGCTTCGAGCCGGACGAAGCAATTCTGCCCTACCCCAGCGCAAGCTTTGCCGGCTACCGCCTGCTGACGGAATTCTTCGCCCTACCGCAGAAGTTCCTCTTTATCGACATTGTCGGTCTGAGGGCTTGGCGCGGTGAGACGCTGGAGATCTTCATCTATCTCGACGAAACCAGCGCGAAGCTGGAGCGCGACATTTCTGCCCGCGATTTCGTCCTCAATGCCACGCCGATCGTCAATCTGTTTCGCCAGAAATGCGAACCGATCGCACTCGACGGCACGCGCACCGAATATCGCGTCCTGCCGGATGCCAGACGGCAGAAGACGCGGGAGATCTATGCGATCGAGAAAGTAGTCGTATCCGGGCGTACCGGAGACGAGGAACAGTGCCAACCCTTCTTCGGTCGCAGCCTGAAGGGCGGAGCTTCCTCGCTGTTCTGGCAGTGCGCTCGCCGCTTCGATGCCGACGACCACACGTCCGACATGGAAATTACCTTCGTCGATCGCGCGCGCCGGCCAAGTGGCCCGATCGACAAGATCGCCAGCATCGACGCGCTGTGCCTCAATCGCGAATTGCCCGAGCAGTTGCCGTTCGGCGGCGGCCATCCCTATCTGCAGCTTGCCTCAGGCAGCGAGGCAGTCGGTTCGGTCGAGGCGCTGATGGCACCTACGCCATCGGTCCGAATGAACGAGCAGCAAGGCCGCAATTGGCGGCTGATGTCGCATCTTCAGCTGAACCACCTGTCCATTTTCGACAATGACGGGGCTGCGCTGAAAGACATTCTGGCGCTTTATGCGTTCAGGGACAGCCGCGAAACCCGGCAGCTTGCCGACGCTTTGGTTCGGGTTGAGGCGAAAAGCTCAATGACGCGGCTTGGCAGCGGCGGGATGGTGACGGGCACAGATATCCGGCTGGAATTCGATCCGGCCGCCATCGACCGGCCCTCGGCCTATCTCTTCGGCAGCGTTCTCGACCGGTTCTTCGGGCTTTACACCTCGATCAACAGCTTCACCCGCCTCTCCGTCTCGATGAAGGGGCAAACAAAGCCAATCGCCGTCTGGCCGGCCCGCGCCGCCGAGCGGCCGCTATTGTGACGGAAGGGTGATCGAAAGCGATGGATCAGTTCCGGCCAAATGACAGCGAAACACTCGCCGCATTGCTCGAAAGCGACCCCGGTCGCTTCGAGCCGACAACGGCGTTTCGCGTTGCCCAACATGCGGCTGGCGATCATTTGACCGTGTCTTCGCCGCTCGGCGTTTCGCCAGCCCCGCTTGCGGTCAGCGACTTCAAGAAGAGGGGCACGACGGGATCAGTCAAGGCGAGCATGGCAGGCCTGCTTGGCCCTCTCGGCGCAATGCCGCCGAGCTACAACGAGCTCGTCATGCGCGAAGAGCGCAACCGCGCTCACGGGCTTTCGAGCTTTTTCGATCTCTTCACGAGCCGCCTTGCCGAGCTTTTCGCCGATGCGAGCGAGAAATATCGCCTTGCCCGGCGGCTGCGATGGAGCCCGGATAGAAACGGCAATACCTTCATCAAGACGCTGTTCTCGCTGGCGGGCTTCGGCACGGCGCGGCTGAAGGAACGGGTTTGTCCTGACGACGAGCTGATCCTTAGGTTTTCCGGCTTCTTTGCCGCCCGCACGCGTAATGCGGTCAATCTGCAGGCCATGCTGCAGGAGTTCAGCGGCCTGCCGGTCGCGATCGAACTGTTCAAAGGCAGATGGCTTTCCATTCCCGAGAGCGAACGCAGCCGCATGGGGCAGCCGCAGGGCGTGCAGCTGGGCGTCAATTCGACGGCGGGTGCCGCAATCCATGATTTCGGCGGAAGTTTCCGTGTGGTGATCGGTCCTGTCGACTACGAGGACTATCGGGCTCTTTCGCCGGGCAGCGCGAATATCGATGCGCTGTTCGCACTGACGCGCCTTTATGTCGACCCGTCGCTCGATTTCGACGTTCAAGTGGTTCTGAAGAAAGAAGATATCCCCTTCTGCCAGCTCGGCGAAGGCGGCGATCCGCCGAGGCTCGGATGGAATAGCTGGGCGCGTGTCGCCGTGGCGGACCGCGATAGCGGCGATGCCGTCATCAGCGAACCACGCAAGACGCAAAGGCAATCCGATCAGGGAGGGCTCCATGCGGCTTGAACTGCGGCAAATCGCTGGCGAAGGCTCCAGCAAGGGATGGTTCTTCGAGCGCGGGAAACGCACGCTCGGCCGGTCGCCGGATTGCGACTGGCAGGTCTCCGATCAGCAACGCTCAATCTCGAAGGTGCATTGCGTGATCGAGCGCGATCGCTCCGGCTTTCTCCTGCGCGACCAGAGCGCAAACGGGACGCGCGTCGACGGAGCCGTGATCCTGGAGGGCGAGACGGCAAGACTTGCGGACAGATCCAAGATAGCGTTCGGCGATATTGCCTTCAGTGTCTTTATCACGGGAGAAGCGGACCGCGACATCGACGATCCGGCCGCCGATCTGCGTCTCAGCGACGAAACCATGACGATCTCGTCCATCCTTGCCGATATCGCGCCCGGCGGCGGAACGGCGACGGGCGTGCTCGGCGAGCGGAGTGGCAACGACTGGATCGCAGCACTCCCGCAATCGGCAAAGAAGGGCAAATCTCCCAGCCGGAACGTCGACATCGGCTGGAACGGCCCGCCTGATATCAACGGCATCAAGCCGATCCTTCCGACCGACTGGAATTCGGATTTCGAGCTCGGCAGCCAGCTGGAACACGGCGCGGCAACGCATGTCTCCGTCGCCGTTGCCCGCGGTGCCGGATCAGACCCGGCCGAGACTGCCAAGACGATCGTACCGGCCAACGATGTCCGCGCCATCGCCGATGAGAGCGAAGGTCAGGAGGAGACGAGCTTCGCGCTGCAATTCGACCCGTTGCGGCAACTCGAAGCTCTCGTCTCGACGCTGGAACAGACGCTCGACGACGAAGCCGCCGTCTTCGGAATTGACGACAACCGCGCGCATTCTTCGGCTTCGCTCTTCAGCCGCGAACGGACGGAACAGCTTGCCGAGCGTCTCCGATCATTGATCTCCCGGCAATCCGCCTTCAATGCCGGCCTTGAAAATCTCGTGCGCGAGGCCAACCGCATGTTCGAACCCCGCATGGTCGAAGCGCAGGTCGATGCCTCCCAGCGTAAGGCGCTTTGGCGCGGCAATGGCGATTACTGGAAGGCCTATCGCGCCCAATTCGAAATAGGCGGCAAAAGCATCTCGGTTCGCGACCTGCTGGCGGAGGCATTCCGCACCTCAGCCGATGACAGCCGCGAACTGGACATCACCAGTTTGGCAGAGAGGACGGGCAACACCCGATGAAGAACGAAAATCGCGTGGCTTGGAGCGAGGGCATGTTCCTTCGCGTGCAGCATTTCCAGCAGGCTGACCGCTGGACCGAACGGCTGGTCCGCACGACGGCGCGGGGACTTGCACCCTACCCTTGGGGCATTGCGGAAATCGGCATCGATCGCAGCGCACTCGCGATCGGCCAGTTCGCGCTGTCGAACCTGCGCGGCATCCTGCCCGACGGCACGCCGTTCGAAGCGCCTGTTGATGCGGATCTGCCACCGCCGCTGGAGCTCGACGATTCCACGAAGAATGCCATCGTCTATCTCGCCCTGCCGACCCGTCAGCCCGGGAGGGCCGATGTTGCGATGAACGGCAGCGCGATGCGCAACAGCGTGCGCGTTACCGCTTCGCAATATGAAGCGCCGGATGCGAATCTGGAAACGGACTTCATGGCGCCGATCGACGTCGGCCGTCTAAGCCTGCGATACCTGAAAACCGGCGATGAGCTGGCAGGCTACGACCTGATCGGCCTTGCCCGCATCATCGAAGTTCGCTCCGACAAAGCGGTCATTCTCGATCCCGATTATATCGCACCATCGCTCAACTGCGCCGCCGAAGCACGGTTGAATGAACTCATTACCGAGCTGCTCGGCATCGTACGTCACCGGGCGGAGGCGATCGCCGAGCGTATCGGCGACCCCACGGTGCGTGGCACGGCGGAAGTGGGCGATTATTTTCTGCTGCATATCCTCAATCGCGTCGATCCGATGCTGCGCCATATTGCGGCGAACGCATCGCGCATCCACCCGATCACCTTTTATGAGGAATGCATCCAGCTTGCCGGCGAACTCGCCACCTTCACGACCGATCGCAAGCGGGCCAGCGATTTCCCTCCCTATCGCCATGACGATCTGAAGGCAACATTTTCGTCTGTTTTCAACGATCTGCGTGCGTCTCTTTCCGCAGTGCTGGAACAAGCAGCGGTGGCGATCGAACTCATCGAGCGTCGTCACGACGTGCGCGTCGGCACCATCAACGACCGCTCGCTGCTCAAGGATGCCGGCTTCGTGCTTGCCGTCCGCGCCGAAATGTCCGCCGAGGATGTCAGGCGCAAGCTGCCCGCGCAGATCAAGATCGGCCCCGTGGAACGGATCGCGGAGCTCGTCAATGTCGCGCTGCCAGGCATCCCCGTGAGGCCGCTTCCCGTGCTGCCGCGGCAGCTGCCCTATCGTTCGGGCACGATCTATTTCGAACTCGATACGAAAAACCCTCTTTGGAAACAGCTTGATACCTCTGGCGCGATCGCCCTGCACCTCGCAGGCGACTTCCCTGGTCTGGAGATGGAACTGTGGGCTCTCAGAGAATGAACACACCACGCTCAACACCCTGGCACGAGTTGCCGACGATCATCGAGCTGACCGAGGACGGCGCGCGCAAGAACGACGCCGCCCGCAAGATGGCCGATATTCTGGATGAAGAACTGGATAAGCAGCCGGCCGGTGTAAGCGGCGGTTGGTCCGTCGATGCGCTGATCCGTGGCTTTCGCTTCGGCGGCGACGACGTTCCCACAATCGTCCGCTCGGCAGCACCGTTGCTGAACCTCGCGCACAGCCTGCGTAACACCGAAGAGCAGCCCGATATCGACGAACTGCGGCGGGTGACTATCGATGCGGTCGGACGCTACGAGCGCGACCTTGCCAGTGCCCGCATCAGTCCCGAACGCGCCCGCGCGGCACATTATGTGATCTGCGCAACCATCGACGACGTGGTTTTGAGCAAGCGCTGGGGCGTACGCGCCGGCTGGGCGCGGTCCGGCCTCGTCTCGACCTTCCACATGGATGTGACCGGCGGCGATCGCGTTTTCGACCTCCTCGATCATTTCCAGCAGAGCCCGGGCGCCAACAAGGATCTGCTGCTCCTCATCTATCTCTGCCTGTCGCTCGCCTTCGAAGGCCGCACGCGTGTTTCGCCGCGCGGATCGCTGGAACTCGGGCGTATCCGCGACAGCCTCTACAAGACGTTGCTCGGCCAGTATGGCGTGTTCGAGCGCGAGCTGTCGCCGCATTGGCGCGGTGTCTCCGCACGCCACAAGCCGCTGCGCACTGCCGTCGCGCTCTGGACCATTCTTTCGGTGCTCGCGCTTCTATTTGCGCTCGGCTACATGTTCTTCACGCTGTCGCTGAACAATGCTTCCGACGCAACCTTCGAGCGCCTGGCCAATCTGCCGCCACGCGACACGCCGAGCGTTCTGATCGACACGCCGAAGCCGAAGGAAGTCGTTGCGCAGACGCCGCCGGTGAAGAAGCTGCCGGAAACGCCGCCGCCCGTCGTCAAGCCGCAGCCGACGCCGCTCGATAATCTGCTGGCCTTCCTCCAGCCGGAAGTCGACCGCAAACTCGTCACGCTTTCGAATTCCAACGGCAGGCTGCTGGTCCGCATTAATAATTCCGGCCTGTTCGATACGGGCAGCGCCGAGGTCAGCGACAAGTTCCGCGATCTGCTCCAGCGCATCGGCGGCGCACTGGCTTCGGAAAAATTCCGTGCTGTTGTCGTCGGCTATACCGACAATGTGCCGATCCGCACCGCCCAGTTCCCATCTAATTGGCACCTTTCCGAAGCCCGGGCCCGCGCCGTCGGCGATATTCTTGCGGCCTATACCGGCAAGGATGCGATCCTGACGGAGGGGCGCGCCGACAGCGATCCGCTCGCAAGCAACGACACGCAGGAGGGCCGCGAGGCAAATCGCCGGACCGAAATCCTGGTACTGACGGATCCGACCCAGCGCCTCGGCGATGCCGCTCTCAACCCGCAGGCGACGCCTCAAACGCAGATCGACGCGCCGCTGGCGCCAGCTACGACGACGGGAGGAGCCCGATGAATCCGCTTGGCGCGTTTTACACGCTTCGCTCCTATGTCTCCGCCTATGCCGGCCTTCTCGGGCAACGCTTCATATCGCTGATCTGGGTAGTGGCGATCTGCGTCGTCATCTGGTTCTACGGCTCGATGGCCGGCTATGGCAGCTTCAGGCCGCTGGCAGGGGTAACAGCAAGGCTGATCGCGATTGGCGTGATCATTGCCGCATGGCTTATCTATCTGCTGATCACGACGTTGCGCGCCCGCAAGCGCGACAAGGCGCTGGTGGACGGCATTGCCGACGATGCCGCAAGCCAGCAGGCGGAAGTTGGCGAAATCCATAGCCGCCTGAAGGAGGCGCTGTTGCTTCTGCGCCGTATCAGCAAGAAGCGCTTCGGCTACATCTACGAACTTCCCTGGTACGTCATTTTTGGTGCGCCTGGATCGGGAAAGACGACGGCACTCACCAATTCGGGGCTGAAGTTCCCCCTTGGCGACGCCATGGGTAGCAACTCAGTCCAGGGCGCCGGTGGCACCCGCAACTGCAATTGGTGGTTCGCCGACGAGGCGATCCTGATCGACACAGCCGGCCGCTATACCACGCAGGATGATTTGAACGGTGCATCGAAGGCGGGGTGGGAAGGCTTCCTCGGGCTTCTGCGCAAGTATCGCCGCTCGCAGCCGATCAACGGCGCACTCATCACGCTTTCGATCGCCGACCTCCTCGGCCGCGAGCACGAGGTGCAGCTCGAAGAGGTGCGTTCCATCCGCAAACGCCTGTCGGAACTTGACGAGTTCCTGCATGCCCGCGTGCCCGTCTACGTCGTCCTGACCAAGGCCGATCTTCTGACCGGCTTCGTCGAATTCTTCGACGGACTTGCCAAAACCGACCGCGAGCAGGTCTGGGGCACGACCTTCGATCTCGACGAAAGCTACAAGGGCCAGAACCTGCCCGAACGTTTCATGGAAGAATTCGCGCTGTTGCAGCAGCGGGTCGACGCCATGCTGATCGAGCGGCTGCAACAGGAGCCGAATGTCGAGGTTCGCGGCCGAATTTTCCGCTTTCCTGCCGAACTTGCCTCTTTGGGTGAGCGCCTGCACGAGGTGCTGACCGAGCTTTGCGCATCCTCCAACCTTGTCGAATCCCCTCTGGTTCGCGGCGTCTATTTCGCTTCCGGCACGCAGAGCCGGGAGACCGACACACCGCGCACGCGCCGCAGCTATTTCCTATCGCGCCTGTTCAAGGAGGTGATCTTCGGCGAGGCTTCGCTGGTTGCCCGCGACAGGCGCCTGTCAGGCCGGCAGGCGATGATCAGACGCATTGCTTACGGTGCGGCCGCAATCGCGCTGGCGATCGTTTTCACCGGCTGGACGGCGACCTATTTTCAGAATTCGCGCGCGATCGCAGCAGCCGAACGCCGTATCGACAACTACGAAAAACTGGCAAGCGGCATCCAGGTGCGCGATGTCACCGATGCGGATTTCCTCCGTGTCCTGCCGGCGCTCGACAATCTGCGCGCCGTCACCAGCGGCTTCGACGAGGCACGCATCTGGCCGACGAGCTTCGGTCTCGACCAGGAGGACAAGATCGCCAGCCGCCAGCGGGGCGCCTATCAGCGTGCGCTGAACTCGCTCCTGCTCCCGCGCATGCTGGTAGAACTGCAAAAGGAGATCAAGCAGACATCGGACGTTCAGAAGACCTTCGATGCGTTGAAACTCTATGGCATGCTCGGCGGGTTGGGACCAATCGACAAGGAGTTCGTCTCACAGCAATCGGACGATATGTTTGCAGCACTTTATCCCGGCGAGGGCCGGTCCGCCGCGCGCAAGGCACTTCTCACCCATGTCGACGCCATGGCCGCAGGCAGCCTGCCGGCGATCGAGCTCGACACCAGCCTGATCGCCAAGGCACGCGAGACGATCCACACCCAAAGTCTTGCAGCCCGAGCCTATGACATCGTGACACATTCCCGACAGGCCCGGCAGCTTGACGCCTGGCTTCCGGCCGATGCCCTGGGACCGCTCGGCGCGCAGATATTCCAGCGGAAATCGAAGGCAACGCTGCGCGACGGCATCCCCGGCATTTTCACCGGCAAGGGCTATCGCGAGGTCGTGCTGCCGTCGATCGCAGCCGCTGCGTCGGAAGCGCTTAGGGAACAATGGGTTCGTGGCGACAATGCCGCAGCTCCATCGGGGATGACCACGGACGCGATTTCACAGGCGGCACTGCAGCTCTATTTTGACGCTTTCCAGCAGCGCTGGTCTTCGCTTCTTGCCGATCTGCAGGTGCGGCCATCGAGCAACCTTGCCGATGCGACCGAGACGGCGCGTATCCTGGCGGCCAATCCGAGCCCCGTGGAGATGACGCTGAAGTCCATAGCGGTGGCGACGGATTTACGCCCGGCCGCTGGCGCCGAAGTCGCATCGCTCGACGACGCTCCGGATGCAGCGCTGACGGCCGCCACCGCAGGCGCCGTCAATGCGCCCGATCCCTATGGTCCATTGCGGGCGGCGCTGGAGGTCAATCCTGCCAACACCCAACCGGCCTCGCAGGATGGGAAGGCCGATGACGGCAGCGGCAAGCCGCGCTCGCAGATCCAGAGCCTGCAGCCGACCCTTCAGAATATCTACGGCCAGCTGTCGCGCGCTACAAATTCGACGGCGGAGGTTGCGCGTGTCTTCGACGCCGGCGGCCAGCTTGCCAATGCCAATCAGGATCTGGTGCAGCAGGCCCGCGGCCTGCCGGCGCCCGCCGATGCGTGGATGGTCGCGGTCGCCGCCGATATGGGATCGCTGGCGGTCAAGACGGCGCGCACACGCATCAACGACCTATGGGCCAGCGAAGGCGCCGATCTTTGCGCCCGCATCGTCTCCGGCCGCTATCCCTTCGACAGGTCTTCCGGTCAGGATATCGCCATGGCTGATTTTGTGAGGCTCTTTGGCCCGCAGGGCCTGTTCCAGTCCTTCTTCAAGAGCCGGTTGGAAGCATTCGTCGATACGAGTGCCCAGCCCTGGGGTTGGCGCGGTACCTTCGGCGGCGACAGCATCCCCAGCCAGGCAATCGCGCAGTTCGAAAATGCCAGCAAGATCGAGCACGCCTTTTTCCCAGCCGGCAGTGATAAACCGGCGATATCGATCAATGTAAAACCGATTTCGCTCTCGGATTCCGCCAATGCGGTCATCATGGAAATCGGCGGCGAGCGCGTCGTCTATTATCATGGTCCAGTACAGTCGAAATCCATCGGGTGGCCGGCGGCAAATGCCGACAACCAGTCGCGGATCGCGTTCCTGCCCGGAGGCTGGCAGGAGGCGATGGTACAAAGCGGCGACTGGTCGCCCTTCCGCCTGTTCGATGCGGCAAAGGTGACTGTCGAAGGACCCGATCTCTTCAGGGCAAGTTTCGACAACAAGGGCCAGACCGCGGAATTCGATGTACAGTTCGGATCGGTACTCAACCCCTTCCGGCTGCAAGCATTGTCCGACTTCAGCTGCCCGGCGCAGTTCTGACGGTTTGCCGATGAACGAACCGCTCGCCCGCACCCAGTCGCCGCTGCAAGCCGATACGATCGGCTTCTTCGGGAAATTGCCGACGCATGGCGATTTCGTCTCGGCAGCAATTGGCTCGCGTCTGCAGGGAGAACTCGACCAGTGGGTCCGCAATGGCCTGATCGCGCTCGAATCGGCACAGGGGCCAGATTGGCGCCGATTGTTTCATGCGACGTCTGCCTGGCGCTTCGTCGTCGGCAGGGGCGTATGGGCTCCATCTGCGATAGCGGGCGTTCTGCTGCCCAGCCGCGACCGCGTCGGCCGCAGCTTCCCTTTGATTATCGCCGCCCAATTGCAACGCTTTTCCGGGCATCTACGCGATCTCTGTGAAGACGATAGTTGGTTTACCGCTGTCGAGGCCCTGGCCGAGACGTCCGACAAGGCCGATTTCGAGATGCCGCGTTTCGTCGAGGGCATCAAGCGGCTTCGCCCGCCATTCATAGACAAGCGTTCGTCTACAATGCAGTCCGCTGCCGTCGAGAATATACCAGCCCCGGCATCGCTCTGGTGGCGCATCAGCCCCGGCACTCGCCACGGCAAGGGCTTTCGCACGATGGCTGCCCCGACGGCTGAGGATTTCGTCAAGCTTGTGACGGTGGCCACGCGGAAAACGCTCGAAACGCCCGAACCCGCAATACACGCTGTCCTGCCCACCCCTGTCGAGCAACCGCAAACGACGACGGCGCGGCCCGAGTTTGCGATAGCACACAGCCATGCCAGCCATGCGGGAACACGTCTTTCCCTGAATGCCGACGCACTTCTCGTGAGCGCCGCGCCGCCGATCTTCGCAATTGCCGATGGTGTCGGCGACGGCATAGGTGCCATCGAGGCGGCACGGATCACCACGGGAATTCTTGCAGGCATTTCGCAGCGTGACACCCCGCAAACCCTTGTGCAGGACATCAAGAGCAAGCTCAGTCATGCCCATGCGATCCTGCGCGCCAAGGGTTCGAGCGCGGAGCGCGACCCTCCTGTCGCCAGCATAATCGCTGCTGCTTTGCTGGACGGCGAGTTTGCCGCCATATGGGCAGGAGACGCGCGATGCTATCTGCTGCGCGACGGGATGATGCGGCTCCTGACCCACGACCATATCGATATCGGGCTTCGGCGCACGCTCGGTCGCGGTCTGGGGTTGAAGGATCAGTTCGTTTCGGACGTCGTTGGCGATCGCCTTCAATCGGGCGACCGCCTTCTGCTCGCCAGCAATCCGCTTTCCCGCACGCTCACCGATCGCGTCATTGCCGAGATCCTGCTTGAAACGCCGCTGGAGCAGGCCGCTGAAGCGCTGATCCAGGAAGCGCTGATCGCCAATTGCCGCGAAAACGTCAGCGCCATCGTCATCGGCGCGACATGAGCGCAGATCCGAGCGGTGAGGATATGAGGAAGATCGCGGCAAGCTTCGCCGAACTGTTGCATCTTCTTGGCCACGACGGCAAAGCCGAGCGACCGAAGGTCATGCGCGATCTTCTGGTCGATCGATTGCGCGACGCATTGGACCGGCGCCTGCCTTCTCTTCCCGATAGTGAGCCAGCCTTTATCGGAAACACTTTTCTCGTCGAAGCCGTTGTTCACCGCAATGAACGAACGGAAATCAGCCGGCTACGCCATCGCGATCTCGGCACACTTCATGCCATGAAAACGGTCCCGGCTGATCGAGCCAATGAGGCGACGATCAAAGCCCTGCTGTTGCGCGAAGCCAGGCTCGGCATGATGCTTTCCGGCAGCAATCTTGTCGCGCCTCAATGCACCATTCGTCTGCCCGATGGACGTCCGGCAATCATCATGCAATGGGCCGATCGATCCTTGTCGCAACGATTGGCGGCAGGTTCGCTGTCGTCAGCCGATGTCAAGGCGGCGGTGAAATCCATACTTGTCGGGCTGGGCGCGATCCATCAGGCCGGCTATGTCCACGGCGACGTTTCGCCGGCTAATTTATTGCTTGGCGGCAATGATTTCCGCGAGCTAAAGCTCGCCGATTTCGGCACGATGGTAGAACACGGCGCGCGATACAGCGATTTCGATATTGCCGGGGTCGCAACGCCGGACTTCACCGCCCCGGAACTTGCGGTCGATACGACCATGCAGTTCAGCGCCGACCTTTACTCGGCCGGTCGCGTAATGAACCTGCTTGTCTCGCATTGCAATGAGATCGATGAAACGATCATTGCCGTCAAGGCGGCGGCCCTGCATCTGGCAGACCCCATCCCCGCGAAAAGGCCGCCGGACGTAGCGGCGGCCCTTGCTCTGATAGCCGGAATCTAGTGCGATCCCCGTCAGTTGGCGGATGAAGAGCTGCCCGGAAGCGGGGCAGCCGCCGTCGGTACGCTCTTCTGATAGATGGTAAACAGTTTGGCGAAGTCGACCGTGTCTGCATTGCTGGCGAAAATCGTGTCACCATCCTGCATCTTGAACTGCTGCATCAGCACGAAATTCGAGACTTGCTTGAGGTTGACGCTGTAAATGACGGGTTTGACGGTCACAACCGCCGGCGCACTTGCGCCATTAGCTGTCATCGACGCCGTGCGTGCATAGACCTGCTGATTGCGGAAAAGGTAGAAGTTGCGGGAGTCCGCACGATCATCGAGCATGCCGCCGGCGCGGGCAAGCGCCTGCGCCAACGTGGTCTGGCCCGGTTCCAGCGGGAACTCGCCGACACTCTTGAAGGCGCCAAGTGCCGTGAAGGTCTGCGCCGTGCCCTTGACGAAGAGCTGATCGCCAGGCAGGAGGCGCACATTCTGCTTGTTGTCCTGCAGGATGCGATCCAGCGGTGCAGTTGCCCTTTGCGAACCGCGCGTCACCGTCACGGTCGTGTTGGCCGGCGCGGAGGATGCGCCGCCGGCAAGAGCGAGCACGTCAAGCACGCGTTCGCCGCGGGCTGTCAGCGGGAAGCGGCCAGCCGAGCGGACCTTGCCGTCGACGGTTACGGCGCTGGAGGGCTTGTCGACGACCGTCACGACGGCCTGAGGGTTGACGGAAGAACCTTTGAGGGCAGTGACGATCTTCGACTGCAGACCTTCCGGGGTCGAATCGATGACGCGCTGCTTGCCGACATAGGGCATGGTGACGAAACCACGGGAATCGACGGTGAAGCGCCCAAGATTTAAGGACTTGCTCTGCGTGGCGGACAGCAATCCATCCTCGCCGGTATCCAGCACCGTTACATCGAATACGTCGCCTGGACGCAAGCGGGCGTCCGAAAAGCCACCCGAGCGCAGGCTTGTGAGCCCCTGATCGCTGGGCAAATAGGACGGCGCAACAACCTGCGAACCCATCGGGGCCTCGGAGAGCGGCACCACCGGAATCTTCCGCTGCGTGTCGGGCATCCTTGCATTGCGAATGTTGAGGGCGCTTGGTCCATCAGATGGCCCTGCACAGGCACCGAGGACAACCAAGGGTAAAATCGCCGCCCATTTCCGCATTCCGGAATCTCCTTCGGATGTTAGAAGCAAGGCAGAAATATCAACCACAAGGCGGGAGGCAATATGCGCGGCTAATAAATAATGAATTGTGACAGTTCGGTTGTTTACCATTGTGTCCAAATAGCAACCGATCCCGATCATGACTGTCGAAATGCGGCTCCTGAGACGGCGGCTCGAAGCAGCCTTTGGGCTGAAATATCCGGGGAAATGCGAATGGGAAGCAACTATCGCGATAGGGAGTGGAGCAAGAAAACACGCAAGCCCCATTGCCATTTGAACGTGTCGACCTAATTCCACCAATGCCATTTTCACAAGGCACAAATGATAATTTTCTGTCGAAACTCTCCACTTATGCGCTTCTCGCTTGGCGGAAGACTTCCATCAGAAATAGCAGGATTGGCAGCACCGGGACCGGATGGTCTTTCTCGGCATTAGGAAGGCAATGACATCATGCTTACAAGGATAGCTTGCGCATTTGCGCTCGGGGTTCTCTCCGCCACGCCAGCATTTGCTGACGCCTGCTCGGATCACTATGAGAGCAGCGGTGTCCCGCTCGTAACCGGCATCACCTACAAGACCTGGATGGTCTTCCCATCCGTCAATCCCAATGCTGCCTTCGACAAGGTATCCCGCGCCGTTCTGGCAGAAGGCTTCGTCGATGTGAACGTCGAAAAGAAGCTCGGCACCCTGACCGCGCAGCAGGAAACGAGCGGCTCCGGCCGGCCGCAGACCCTTCGAGTTGTGGTGCGCAAGAATGGCAAGGGCAGCCGCGTCGATGCGCTGTTCCTGGTGCAGGCCGGGCAAGTGGCGCCAGGCGTCAGCAAGAATCTCTGCCGCATCGTGAACGCGGTCGGCGAATAGGCCCCGTCTAGGCGCCCGCCTTCATCCGCTGAACAGATCGCAACCCTATCTATCCCCATACCGAGGCTGTCTGGCGGTCTCGGACGGCATTTCGCCGAAGGATTGATAGTAAAGCGCCGCAAAGCGGCCCATGTGGGAAAATCCCCAATCGCGCGCGACGTCGGCAACCAATCGCGATTGATCTGCGCTCATCAAGGCTCGCCGCGCACCCTGCAGGCGGATCATCCGCAGGTAGCCGATGGGTGTGGTGTCCTTGAACTGCTGAAACGCGGCCTGCAAGGTGCGCACGCTCGTGCCGGCCTGGCGCGCGATATCCGCCATTCTGATGTCGGCGCCGACGTTGGCGTGCATATATTCCATTGCCCGTTTCAACTGCTTCGGGACTGCCGGCGAAGCTGGCTTTTGCAACTGCATCGAATAGTTGTGCGGTACGGTTTCAAGCAGAACGATCATCATTGCCTGCAAGAGACGTTCGCTGAATGTGGCCGAAGATCTTTCCGAGCAATCCGCCGTTAGATTCTGCCAGATCAGATTTCCAAGCGTGGCAATCTGCATCCCCCGCTCCGACAGCAGATCGACGGGACCGTCGAATTTCAGATCGTCCGCAACGGGCGCATCCAGCAATTCGCTGAGTTGCCGAACCATCGCCGACTTTTCGAATGCAATGCCCATATGGCCACGCTGTTCGAACAAAGTAAGCCGCCTGAACAACGACATGTCAGCCAACAGTCCCCTGCCCGGTGCAGATTCCAATTGCCGGCCGCCAGCATCAACGAGCATCTGGCCGGCGGCAGGTAGATAGAGGCCGTAGGCATCGGGACCACCGGGCAGCGTAACTTTCATGCCGGAATGACACTTGCCACTCCAGACACTGCAGGAACCAATCGTAAAATGGCGATCTTCCACCGAAATTGCGCCGCATCCACTCAGTGGCTCGACAACGGCAGGAAACAGGGTTCTCGCGTAGTGCGCCGTCATCTCCTCGGCATCAGCCTTGTCGACTTTGAACATCGAGCGCGTCGCGTAGGTCAAACAATCCCCTCTTATGCTGCGTGAGTTGACCGCCTTTCAGGCCTCAGATGACTTAGTCTGAAAGTAGATCCCCGCTCGCATTGCATCGAAACTAATTCCAATCGAAAATAGAATATATTTTCAACAATATCAATACTATTGCATGCCATGCGCGCCTATATCAGCATATCACTTATATATATTTTTTGATTATATTTATATAATCCAATAATATGATAACACGAACCAAAATATATTTTACACGTAAAGCAACTCCGTGACCTGAACGGTAGCTTTTTGCGGTAGCGAGGCTGATTGTGAGACCATTCCTCGAGAAGCCGCTGGGGCTCTTGACGTAATGTTATCGATAACATAGCCTCTCGTCATCAAAGCTTTGGGAGGAGCAGGATGGATAACGGGAAGCTGCTCGAATTTTCCGATATCACCAAGGAATTTGGCGGCACGCGCGCGCTGTCTAACGTCTCGCTCGATTTGCACCGGGGCGAAATCCTGGCACTTCTCGGAGAGAACGGCGCCGGAAAATCGACGCTTATCAAGACATTGGCGGGTATCTACAAACCGGATGGCGGGCAGATCCTGTTTCGCGGCAAGCCGTATCATCACCGCCCGCCGCAACCCAATCAGCGCCAGCCGGTCGCCTTCATCCATCAGGATCTCGGGCTGATCGAGTGGATGACGGTCGGTGAGAATGTCGGGCTTGCGCAGGGCTATTCGTTGCGCGGCCGGCTGATCGACTGGCGGGCAACCGAGCGGCGCACCGCCGAAGCCCTCAAGCTTGTCGGCTGCGACTTCGATCCTTCGACCCGCGTCCAGGAGTTGACGCGCACGGAGAAGTCGCTTGTTGCCATTGCCCGCGCGCTTGCCGTCGAAGCGGATGTGCTGGTTCTCGACGAACCGACGGCAAGCTTGCCCGCCGATGAAGTCGAGAAACTCTTTGCCGCCATTCGTCCCCTCAAGGAGCGCGGCGTGGCGATGATCTACGTCTCGCATCGCCTCGACGAAATCTTCCGCATCGCCGACCGCGTTGCAGTTCTGCGCGATGGGCAACTGGTCGGCCAGAAGCCGGTCGCGGAGACCACACCCGATGAACTCATCCGCATGATCGTCGGACGCAAGGCCGATCAGCTTTTCGTCAAGGCGGAGAAAAGCCCGGGGCCTGCAATCGTTTCGGTCAATGAGCTTTCCTGCCGTGGCGCAGGACCAGTATCCTTCGATATCCGTCAGGGCGAATTGCTCGGACTTGTCGGCCTGCGCGGCGCCGGTCAGGAACTGATCGGGCGCGCTTTGTTTGGCTGCGAGCCATCACAGGGCAGCGTGCGCTTGAATGGCACGATGCCCGATCTTTCCAGCACGGTTGCTGCGATGGCCTCCGGAATTGGACTTATCGCCAGGGATCGCACGGAAGAGTCCGTCGCCATGTCGCTCAGCCTTAGGGAGAACACCTTCCTCAATCCCGGCGCCTCCGGACGCAGCCTATTTTCGTTCCTCTCGCCACGCCGGGAAGCGGAGGCCGCCTATTCCCTTGGCAGCCGTGTCGGCCTCAGGCCCAATGACCAGAGCCTTGCCATCGAGGCGCTATCGGGCGGTAACCAGCAGAAGGTTGTCGTCGGACGGTGGCTGGCGACGGGCCGCAAATTACTGATTGCCGAAGACCCAACCGCCGGCGTCGATGTCGGCGCGAAGGCCGATATCTATCGCCTGATCGCCGAGGCGGTCAAGGCTGGCCTCGCCGTCCTCGTCGTCTCCACCGATTTCGAGGAAATCGCCCACATCTGCCATCGTGCCCTTGTGTTTTCGCGCGGAAGGATCGTGCGCGAACTGAGCGGTGCTGATCTTACAACACCGGCGGTCATCGCCGCCGCATCTGCGTCCGAAGCGGCCTGACCCGGAGGAGAACACCATGCAATCGATCGAATCCAACGCGCTCGAGCCGACCCGCGCCGAGCTTTCGGCCATGAGCTTCGGCCAGAAGATCCAGCGCCTGCTGCCGGTCTATGGCCTCGTGATCCTGACCGTCTTCCTGATCCTGCTTTTCTCCATTCTGCTGCCGCAGACATTCCCGACGATGCTCAATCTGCGTTCGATCATTTCGGATAAGACGATCATCGCAATCCTGTCTCTGGCGGCGATGATCCCGATGGCGGCGGGACGCATCGATCTGACGATCGGCTATGGCATCGTGCTTTGGCATGTGCTGGCGATCAGCCTGCAGACGATGTTCGGGCTGCCTTGGCCGGTTGCCGTGCTCATTGTCATAGCGCTGGGCGCGCTGACGGGCTTCCTGAATGGTCTCCTGGTGGAGATCGCCAAGATCGACAGCTTCATCGCAACGCTTGGTACCGGTACCGTCCTCTATGCGATCGCGCTCTGGCATACGGGCGGGCGGCAGGTCGTGGGCATGCTGCCGCAAGGATTTTACGCGCTGAATGGCACCATGGTCTTCGGACTGCCGATCACCGGCATCTATGTCCTTGTCCTTGCCTTCGTCATGTGGATCGTCCTCGAATATCTGCCGATAGGCCGTTACATCTATGCGATCGGCGCCAACCCGAAGGCAGCTGCGCTGAACGGCATCCCGGTCCGCCGCTTCGTTATCGGCGCCTTCGTCACCTCGGGCACGCTTGCCGCCATCGCCGGCGTCCTGCTCGCATCGAAGCTGCGCATCGGTCAGGCAAGCGTCGGGCTTGAGTATTTGCTGCCCGCTCTAGTGGGCGCATTCCTCGGATCGACGACGATCAAGCCTGGCCGCGTCAACGTCTGGGGCACGATGATCGGCGTCATCATCCTGGCCGTCGGCATCGCCGGCATCCAGCAGTTCGGCGGCTCCTTCTATGTCGAGCCCCTGTTCAACGGCGTCACCCTGCTCGTTGCCATCGGCATTGCCGGCTACGCCCAGCGTCGCCGCAGCCATGCCGGGCGCATGGCGCCGGCTCAAGCATCGCAGCTCTCCGCCAAGCCGGCGGAGAAATAACCATCATCTCAGTTCAAATGTCAGGGAGGAGAAGACATGAACCGTAGACAATTCCTGCAGGCCACGACCGCCGTTCTGGTGCTCTGCGCCAGCCAGGCCTATGCCGATCCCATGGCGGACGCGAAAGCGGTCGTCGACAAATATGCTACTCCGGTCACCAAATGGGACGGTCCGACGACCGGCCCGAAGGCGCAGGCTGGCAAGACCATTGTCGTCTTGGCAGGCGACCTCAAGAATGGTGGCATTCTCGGCGTTAGCAACGGTGTTGAGGAAGCGGCGAAAGCGATCGGCTGGCAGGTGAAGGTTCTCGATGGCGCAGGCTCCATCGGCGGGCGCACAGCCGCCTTCGGGCAGGCCATGGCGCTGCAGCCTGCCGGTATCATCATCGATGGCTTCGATGCCGTCGAACAGGGGCCGGCGCTGGAACAGGCAAAGGCCGCCAAGATCCCGCTAGTCGCCTGGCATGCCGGCCCAACCATTGGTCCGGATGAGAAGAATGGCCTCTTCGCCAATGTCAGCACCGACGCGATGGAAGTCTCGAAGGCAGCCGCCGACTGGGCATTCGTTGACGCCAAGGGCAAGCCCGGTGTCATCATCTTCACCGACTCCACCTATGCGATCGCCATCGCCAAGGCCGACAAGATGAAGCAAGAGATAGAGCGGCTCGGCGGCAAGGTGCTCGAATATGTCGACACCCCGATCGCCGAGACCTCGCAGCGTATGCCGCAGCTCACCACGTCTCTCCTGCAGAAATACGGTGACAGCTGGACCCATTCGCTTGCCATCAACGACCTCTATTTCGATTTCATGGGTCCTTCGCTTGCCTCCGCCGGCAAGGGCGGCACCGATGCGCCTATCAATGTCGCCGCCGGCGACGGCTCGCAATCGGCCTATGAACGCATCCGCGCCGGCCAATACCAGAAGGTCACCGTGGCCGAGCCCCTCAATCTTCAGGGCTGGCAGCTGGTCGACGAACTCAATCGCGCCTTCTCCGGCGAGAAATGGTCCGGCTATCTCTCACCGCTGCATGTCGTCACAGCGGACAATATCCAATCGGATGGCGGCCCGAAGAACACCTTCGATCCGGATAACGGTTACAAGGACGAATATAAGAAGATCTGGGGCAAATGACCATTCGTCATTAGGAGGCGCGCAGTTCGGCCCGCTCCCGGTCCTGAATTCCGGCATCAGCCGCAAAACCCGGTAACGAGACACCAGGCTTTGCGGCGGGCCTTTCACTGTCACCGAGCCTGGTTGTGACCACTCTTCTGCAGATCTCTAGTCGCTTATGCGGGTACCTCTTCGAGACGTACCCCACGCGTTGTCATGTGTCGTTCCCATGAAATAAATTATGTCTTGGCACTCATCGAAATATATGTCTGCCAGTTTGCTGGTCTTATCACGGACCATTTCGATGAATGTTTCATACGGAACAAGCTCAACGGAATCTACCTCGCCCTTATCGATTGAGATGTCTTCAAAGGAAAATGTACCTCGGGCAACATAGACATCATTAAACTGCCTATCGATGTAAGCTGGACCTAGAACGGCGTCTCTTCTGTACGAGAACATGAAATCAATTTCGTATCCATCTGGATTTAAACCAAGCTCCTCTCTTATCTCCCTTCTCGCTGTGTCCATGCTGCTCTCGCCTGCATCGATGTGCGCCAGAACCGAAATGGTGAATGCACCTGGATAATGATCGACGTTTTGCGATCGCTTCTGGAGGACAATCATATTGTCCTGGTTGAGGAGATAGAGATGAACTACGCGATGAGGTTTGCCCAATGCGTGGATCTCGTGCCTTGAAAGGATCTCCCCCGTACGCAAACCGTTTTCATCGAGAACGTCGATCAGACTGCTCATCACTTTCTCCTGATAGAGATAAGATTTTGCCTGCAATGAGGTTTCCCTGAATTTGTTCGTGAACGCATTCCACATTGCAAGCGCTATCTGACCTCCGGCGAAACGCGGGATCAGCATTGCCCGAGCCCCGGCTCCCGAGCATGTCTTCGTCGGCAGCTCCTCACGTATGGACCACCGTCATAGCCCTTTTCCGTCGCGCAAGCCCGGTTCGTCGATCGGCGCTGCGGCAAGTCGAACGACGTTGAAGCCTTCTTCGTCCGACGGCGGCACGAAATACCGCGTGATTTCGTCGAACTGCGCGTCGGAGGCTGAAAAATCGTGGGTTCCGCTAGCGTTGCGCGCAGGCGCGCTTTGCAAAGCTCATCCGGCACATCAAGGAAATACAGTCTGTGATCGGCGCTCGCCGCTTCGAAAAGCGCTCGCATCCACGACCTGATGGCCGGCGTATTCGCGGGAAAACCCAGAACGACCGATACCCCGATGCGCAACAGATCCGAGACGACCGGACCGATGGCGTCACGCAGACGACGGGAATAGCGGATATAATCCGAGACATCGTTCAGCTCGGCGCCGAAAAGGCGGCTCATCCACCAATCTTCGCTCAGCACGCGCGTTGACGGCATATGGCTAAGCTCGGCAGTCAATGTCGACTTTCCGGGCGCTATTTTTCCACAAAGCATATAAAGCGTGGCGCGCGGCATATTAACTTGATGATCTGACATCTCCGGTCAAAGCCCGCGGAACGGAACAAAAAAACCCACCTCGGGGCGGGTTGCATCATTTGAACAAAAAACGCGCAAAACCCACCATTCAATGAATGGTGCGAATAATCGAAAAGTTGTGGCTACGAAGCTTGTTCATGGAACTCATACATCATTGGTTTTACCGCGATCCAATCCGCAAAGCGGCGCAGCTGGCGTCCATTTCCTGGAAAAGCCTCAAAGCACTTTGCTGCTATCGCGCACGATCAGCTGTGGAGAAATCCGGACATTGCCAGCCTGCTGCGCGCCATCGAGAATATCGAGGATCAACTCAGCGGTCCGCTCGCCGATCTCACGCGCAAAGACGTTGGTGGTGGTGAGCGTCGGGACGCAGACTTCGCCGATTTCATAGTTGCCGAAGCCGCCGATGGAAAACCGTCCCGGCACGGGAATGTCGAGCCGCCGGCATTCCGTCAGCGCACCATAGGCGGCAAGATCGGAGACGCAAACGACGGCTTCTGTATCCGGATGAAGCGCGATCAGCTTCGCCATGGCATTGGCGCCCTCGCGCATCGAAATCGGCGGTGGACCCGCTGCGATCAATCTGGAAGCATCGAGGCCATGCGCTTGCATCGCCTCGATGAAGCCGAGCCTGCGTTCGCTGCCGCGTGAATCCCGCTGGACATCGCCGCCGATGAAAGCGATGCGACGACAGCCGAGTGCAACGAAGTGATCGACCATATCGCGCATGACGGCCCTGTTGGAAAAGCCGACATAGTGGTCGATCGGATGGGCCGGGATGTCCCAGGTCTCGATGACGGGGATTGCCACGGTCTGCAACAGCTTGCGCGCCCGCTCCGTATGCGTGCCACCGGTGACGACGATGGCCTGCGGCTTGCGGCGGAGCAATTGCTCGATCAGCCGCTCCTCCTCCTCGACATTATAGTTCGTATAACCGAGCAGGATCTGCATGTCCCGTTTGGACAGGGTATCGGAGAGGCCGCCAACCGTATCGGCAAAATTGGCATTGTTGATCGAGGGAATGGTAACCGCGACAAAGCCCGACTTTTGCGAACGCAGATTGGCGGCCGTGCTGTCGAAGACATAGCCCAGCTCTTCCGCCGCCCTCAGGATCGCTTCGCGGGTCTCGGGGCTAACCAGGCTGTCCGCCTTGAAGGCGCGCGATACCGTCATGGGAGAGACTCCCATGACCCGGGCTATGTCCGCCATGGTCGGCGTTTTGCGATCGCTACTCATCAATGCCCTATGTTATCGTTACCATCACAGTAATATGCCTCATCCCATAATGGCAAGAGCCCCTATCAAACGTCACATCAAGCGAGCAAAGGGCGGCGGATGGTTCGCATCGGACCCCATTTTGCGAAAGCGACCTACAATTGAAATTCATGGGCCAGCGTCACGTGATGATGGATGCGCCCTTCAAAGAAGCGTGCGAGAACCGTTTCGGTCGCGGCACGGGCTTCGGCACGCATCGGACTTGCGAGAGCCTTTTCCACTGCGGCCATATCCGGATAGTTGACAGCCAGGATCATCGGAAACTCGGGCGCGCCTTCATCGCGTGTTTCGGCGAACGTCACCCGCACATCGAGAGCACCTGGAAACTGCTTCCATTTCGGCAGAATGGTTTCCATCACAGCCGTCCGAAATGCCTCTGCCTCCCCTTCCCTGACCTTGCCTTCGAATAATGCGTATCGGGTAATCATCCAGCGATCTCCTTGTCCGGTCCTTTGAAGAATTCCATCAATGCCGCCTGATCCTCGCCCCCAAGCCCGGAAGCCGTCAGCATACGGTGTATCTCGGCGCAGACTGCCGTCAGCGGCATGGCGGTATTGGTCCTGCGCGCAAGATCCTGCGCACCGTTCAGATCCTTGACCATGTTGTCGATCCGGCCGGTGCGGCGATAATCCTTGGTGACGTAGCGCGGCATATATTCCTGCAGAATGGCGCTATCGGCTCTCCCGCCCTTCAGTGCCTGCGGGATTTTTGCGGCGTCAACACCGGCATCGAGCGCCAGTTGCGTGGCCTCCGCGACGGCAACGAAGTTCAGCGCGCAAAGCACCTGGTTGATGAGCTTGGTGGTCTGCCCCGCCCCGACAGGGCCCATATGCGTGTAGTTCGAGGCCACATGCTGCAGGAGCTGGTGCGCGTCCGCGACGTCCTGTTCGCGGCCGCCGGCCATCAGGGTCAATTGCCCGACCAGCGCCTTAGGCGCGCCGCCGGATAGCGGGCTATCCACCCAACGCAATCCCTTCTCTGCCGCTTCGGCGGCAAGCGCTTTGGTCGCATCGGGATCGATCGACGACATGTCGATAATCAGCGTGCCCGGCCTTGCGCCAGCAGCAGCGCCCTCGGGTCCAAATACTGCGGCATGGACGATCTTCGGCGAGTTGAGGCTGAGGACGACGTAATCGGAAACGGCGGCCGCCTCGGCTGCACTCGCGGCCGCCGTGCCACCTTTTGCCACCAGCGCTGCGACCTTATCCTTGTCGAGATCGAAAACCATCAGCCGATTACCGGTTTCCACCAGGCGGGCACCGATCGCTCCACCCATGGCGCCGGCGCCGATCAGCGCTGCCTTGTTACTCATGATTGCATCTCCTCCAAATTTGCGACGATGGCCGCAACAAGCATATCCAGCGGCTGATCGATATCGACGGTGATCGCCTGCTCGTCGGCGCCTGGCGGTTCGAGCGCTGCAAATTGACTATCCAGCAATGCCGGCGGCATGAAGTGATCACGTCTCGCCTGAAGGCGCCTCAGTATGGTTTCCCTCGCGCCGGCAAGATGAACGAAGGAAACCTTTGCGCCGACGACATCACGAATGCGATCACGATAGGCTCGCTTCAGCGCCGAGCATCCAATCAGCACGGTCTCATCCGCCAGGGCCAGGCAATGCCCGATCTTGTCGAGCCAGGGCCATCGATCCGCATCGGTCAATGGAATGCCGTTGCTCATCTTGGCAACATTGGCGGCCGGGTGCAGATCATCGCCATCCACATAGATGCCGCCAAGGCATGCGGCCAGTGCCGAGCCCACGGACGACTTGCCGCAGCCGCTGACGCCCATGACGACGATCCGGCGCGCGCCGGCAGCATTAGAGCGAGGCTGTGATGCCGCCGTCGACATAGAGAACATGACCGTTGACAAAGGAGGAAGCGTCGGAGGCGAGGAAGATGCAAGCGCCGACCAGTTCTTCGACTTGCCCCCAACGTCCGGCCGGCGTGCGCTTTTCAAGCCATGCGGAGAAATCGGCATCAGCAACGAGCGCTGCGTTCAGTGGCGTATCGAAATAGCCAGGCGCAATGGCGTTGCATTGCAGCCCGTACTTGGCCCAGTCCGTCGCCATGCCCTTGGTCAGATTGCCGACAGCGCCCTTGGTTGCCGTGTAAGGCGCGATCGAGGGCCGTGCCAATGCCGTCTGCACGCTTGCGATGTTGATGATCTTGCCCGCGCCTCGCTTGATCATGTGTCGCGCGACGGCCTGCCCGACGTTGAAGACGCTCGAGATGTTCGTGCGCAACAGACGTTCGAAAGCGTCTGCCGGAAAATCCTCGAGCGGCGTGCGAAACTGCATGCCGGCATTGTTGACGAGAATGTCGATCGCGCCCTTCTCGGCTTCGAAAGCATCGACCGCCTGACGCGCGGCCTCGTGGTCGGTGGCGTCGAATGCCAGGATATGTGCCGCGCCCTCGAAGCTTTCAGCGGCCTTGGCAAGCCTGTCCTTGTCACGGCCATTGAGCACCAGCTCGGCGCCGGCCGCCGCCAGTCCCTTGGCAAGCGCAAGCCCGATGCCTTGGGAAGAACCCGTCACCAGGGCACGCCGCCCTTTCAGATCGAACAGACCAAGAGACATCGTTTCCTCCGTTTTTTATCTCGACAATGATCGCCTCCCCTGTTTATGTTATCGATAACATTCGAAGTCAAGGGAGGAAACTATCAGATGGCCAAGCCAACAATCCTGCAGATTGGCCCCTACCCGCAATGGGATCAAGAGCCGCTCGACGCAGCGTTTGAGGTTCATCGCTATTTCGAGGCCGCCGACAAGGCGAAGCTGCTCGCAGAGGTCGGAATGTCGATCAGGGCCATTGCGACGCGGGGCGAGCTCGGCGCCAACCGCACCATGATCGAGGCCTGCCCCAATCTGGAAGTGATTTCGGTCTATGGCGTCGGCTTCGACGCCGTTGACCTGCAGGCATGCCGCGAGCGCGGCATCCGCGTCACCAATACCCCCGATGTCCTGACCAATGACGTCGCGGATCTCGGGATCGCCATGATGCTCTGCCAGTCGCGCGGCATGATGGGCGCGGAGACCTGGGTGCGTGACGGTAGTTGGGCAGAGAAGGGTCTTTATCCCCTCAAGCGTCGTGTCTGGGGACGGCGAGCCGGCGTGCTCGGCCTCGGCCGCATCGGCTTCGAGGTCGCCAAACGCTTGAAGGGTTTTGATATGCAGATTGCCTATTCGGATGTCGAGGCGAAATCCTATGCTCAAGACATGAGTTTCGTGGCAGATCCGGTCGAACTGGCACGGCAGTCGGATTTCCTGTTCGTCACCCTCGCCGCGTCCGCGGCGACCCGTCATATCGTCGGCCAGGAGGTGATCGAGGCGCTCGGTCCGGAAGGCATGCTAATCAATATTTCCCGCGCCTCCAATATCGATGAGGAAGCGCTGCTTATGGCGCTGGAGACCGGCAAGCTCGGCTCGGCTGCCCTTGACGTGTTCGAAGGCGAACCGAAGCTTAATCCGCGCTTTCTCGCCCTCGACAATGTGCTGCTGCAGCCCCACCATGCGTCCGGCACGGTGGAGACGCGCAAGGCCATGGGTCAGCTGGTGCGCGACAATCTCGCGGCCCATTTCGCCGGCCAGGCGCTGCCGACACCCGTTCTTTGAGGAGGAAGACATGAAAGCCATCGTCGCTCACGCCGCCAAGGATGTGCGGATCGAGGATTATCCGGAGGAAGAACCGGGTGTAGGGGAAGTGAAGCTAAAGCTCGCCACCGGCGGCGTCTGCGGTAGCGATCTGCATTACTACCATCACGGCGGTTTCGGCACCGTGCGGCTGAAAGAGCCGATGATCCTTGGCCATGAGGTCAGCGCAGAGGTGATCGCGCTCGGTCCCGGCGTACAGGGGCTGGAGGTCGGCCAGCTTGTTGCCGTTTCTCCTTCCCGCCCCTGTCGGACCTGCCGCTATTGCCTGCAGGGTCTGCCCAACCAGTGCCTCAACATGCGCTTCTATGGCAGCGCCATGCCCTTCCCGCATATTCAGGGGGCGTTCCGCGAGACGCTCGTTGCCGACGCCATCCAATGCGTGCCGGCCGACGGCCTGACGCCGGGCGAGGCGGCGATGGCGGAACCCCTTGCCGTAACCCTGCATGCGACACGCCGCGCCGGCGAGATGCTTGGCAAGCGGGTTCTCGTGACCGGCTGCGGTCCGATCGGCGTCTTGTCGATCCTTGCCGCGAGACGGGCGGGAGCGGCCGAGATCGTGGCGACCGATCTTTCAGATTTCACCTTGTCGCTAGCCAGGGAAGCCGGCGCCGACAAGGTCATCAACACGAAGAACGAGCCAGAGGCGCTTGCCGCCTATTCTGCGGACAAAGGCACCTTCGATGTGCTCTACGAATGCTCCGGTGCCGCGGCAGCCCTTGTCGGCGGCATTGCGGCACTCCGACCGCGTGGGATCATCGTCCAGCTGGGTATCGGCGGAGACATGAGCCTGCCGATGCTGGCGATCACGGCCAAGGAGCTGGAATTGCGCGGCTCCTTCCGCTTTCATGAGGAGTTTGCCGTCGGCGTCGACCTGATGCGCAAGCGCCTGATCGATGTCCGCCCGCTCATTACGCACACGGTGCCGCTTGCCGATGCGCTTAGCGCCTTCGAGATCGCCTCGGATCGAAGCAAGGCGATGAAGGCTCAGATCGTCTTCGCCTGAACCCAAATCGGCGCGAAGCCCACTCGGCCGCAAACAAAGATGGGTTTCGCGCCGATACCTGACCTAGTCGATATCCGCGCCAATCGCCTTGAGAGCGGCGCGGGCAACCTGTTCGTCCTGCTCACCCGAACCTGAGCCGACGCCGATGCCGCCGACGAGCGTACCGCCAACGCGAATTGGCAAGCCGCCGCGCAAGCCGGTCATCCCGCCATGAGTGGCAATGGCCAGAGGCACCCTTGCATGTTCCGCCAGGGAATGGCTTGGCGCGCCGATGGAGGCCGATGTCAGCGCCTTGGCGAGCGCGCTCTTCAGCGACTGAAAGCGCGAGCCGCGCATACGGAAGGAACCGAGCGTCACGCCGGACTGGTCGACGATGACAATGCATTGCGGTTGCCCCATCTGCGAAGCAGCCGAGATCGCAGCGGTCAGCAATGTCATCACCCCTTCGTCACTCAAGACACTCGACGCCAGAATATGGCTCATGCACTATCCTCCCAGCTTGCGGACTCTATTGGATATGTTATCGATAACACATCGATCCCTAGATGTAACCTTATGGGAGGTATTGTTACAATGTCGTTCTTCGAGATCATGGACCCGGCCTTCGGGAAATTCGTTCTTGGCAATGCTCCCGTCAAGCAGATCGCCACGGGCTTCGATTGGGTGGAAGGGCCGGTATGGTTCGGAGATCTGAATTGCCTGCTCTTCTCCGACATCCCCAACAACCGCATCATGCGCTGGATACCCGGCGCCGGCGCCAGCGTCTTTCGCGAGCCTTCGAATTTTTCGAATGGCCATACGCGGGATCGCCAAGGCCGTCTTGTCAGTTGCGAGCATGGCGGCAGGCGCGTGACCCGCACCGAATATGACGGATCGATCACGATCATCGCCGACGGCTATCAGGGCAGACGTCTGAACTCGCCCAACGATGTGATCGTCGCCTCGGACGGCGCCATCTGGTTCACCGATCCGCATTACGGCATCGCGACGGACTATGAAGGCCACAAGAGCGAGCAAGAACTGCCCTGCAACGTCTACCGCGTCGATCCGTCCGGTTCCATGCAGGCGGTCCTGACCGATTTCAATTGCCCCAATGGGCTTGCATTCAGTCCAGACGAAAGGAAGCTCTATGTCGCCGATACCGGGCGTATGCATGGCAGCGATCCGCAGCATATCCGGGTCTTCAACGTCAGTGAAAACTGGCATCTATCGGGCGGCGAGGTGTTTCATGTGATATCGCCGGGCTGCGCCGACGGCATGCGCCTCGATACCGATGGCAATCTCTGGTCGTCAGCGGCCGACGGCGTGCATTGCATCGCTCCGGACGGTCATCTCATGGGCAAGATCCTGGTGCCGGAAACGGTCTCCAACCTCTGCTTCGGGGGCCGCGGCAAGCACAAGCTCTTCATCACGGGAACCACCAGCGTCTATGCGATTTCGCTCAACCGGGAAGGCGCCCTTTGACATCAACTCGAACGCATTGTCGAACCAGCGACAGGCAGGTGCGGAAATGACGGCAGCCTTACCGAGGTCGCGGAGAAAGCTCAGTGATCTCTGACTGCAAAGGGTGGCGGTAAAAAACTTGCGGTCCCGAAATATCTCAGCGACCATCGCCGTTCATGCGGCAATGGTCGCGGTTGAGTGATACGACTATCAACGTAAGTCGGCTTGCGGCACGGAATGTGCGGCAGCATGCGCAATCGGCGCAAGCTTGACGGATAAGGCGCGTTCCTGCCGGCGCGCGGCGTCCTGCAGCAGGTTCGCCATCCGGGCGACGGATATGCGATCTGCGCGCATGACCTGGCGGATCAGCGGATCTTGGAGAACTTCGGCGATCGTCAAGTCCCTTTGGGTCATGGTTACCTCCTGTTCGATGAGACAGAAGATAGACCGCTTAATTAGCACTGCGATGTCAAAAGGCGGACAAAAACAAGGCAGTTCGTTCGATTTTGTTACAGAATAATCGCAAATCGAATGCGGGACATATTCCCAAAATACAATACGACCCTAGTTGTCGGCTAAGGAAGGGTTGATCAGCTGCGATCGACTTAAGTGGGAGGTCCGTTTGCTCCGCGAAGGCGCAACGTTTTTGCAATAATTTAGACCATAATTTTGCAACTTTTGCGTTTATCATCGTGTGATGCCAGGGACTTTGTAGTTTAACACCAACGATTGGCCGCGCGATGTACTCAGATCAGACTACGGAAGATGAACGCCTCATCTATCATGCAGATCTTCTCAGCCAGCTCTCCAATCCCAAGCGTCTGGAAGTCTGTATTCATCTGTCCGGCCATGAGGAGGATGTGAATAGTCTCGCCAAGAAGCTAGGGATATCGCAATCCGCACTGAGCCAGCACCTGACGCGTCTGCATCATTCCGGGATCGTCAAAGTACGGCGTCAGGCGCAATTCAGATACTATACTTGCAATCATCCAGGCGTTCTGCAGATCTTGAAGACACTTGCAGACATTTTCGATCTCGACCTCAAGCCGGCGGCAACGAACGCCGTCGAGGACGACGCCCACGACGGGAAATCATGACATAGTACCCCGGCTTTTGCCGGATTTGGCCACCGCTAGAAAGCGCCAGATGCCAGCGGATGGCACAGAGCTCCGCTATGGCCGCCGGCAATTTCCTTAAACGCCGCGCCTGTTTCCCCAGACGATGACATGCAATTGCGGTAGCACTCTTGCCTCGAACCACCGGTCGTCGCTGACCCTTTCGACCAGCCAGCGCATGCGTTCGACAATGCCGTCGATATCGACAGAGGCATCTTCGGCATCGGCTGGCGGCGGGGTATGATTGCCAGGCTGGAGATAGAGGGGCAGTTGAGGATAGCGAGAGGCAGCCTCACGGGCATAGGCATAGTCGAGATCATCGAATATGACGATCTTCAATGCGATTTGCGGTCCGTCGCCCGCCATGCGCAGACAGTCATCGAAGGCTGCCCAATCCGTCGCCATGCCGCTCGACGGCGGCTTCGGGCTCAATACCAGCACATCGAGAGCGCCGAACCACTCCCTGGCCAAGCTTCCTTGAGTTTCCAGCGCGAAGCGATAGCCTTCGGCATGGCCGCGCGCGATCAGCGGAGCGAGCGGCTGGATCGCGGGGTTGCCGCCGGAGAGCGATACGGTCAGCGGTTTGCCGCCGGAAAGCCGCGTAACCTCGCGCCAGATTTGGTCGACCGACATCGGCCGCCATTGATCGCGATAATCGCTATCGACCGCATGCAGCGTATCGCACCATGAGCAGCGATAGTCGCAGCCGCCGGTGCGCACGAAAATCGTGGGCAGGCCGATCAATATCCCCTCGCCCTGTATCGTCGGCCCGAAGATCTCGCTGACGCGAATGCGCGCGTCGCTCATGGCCGGTATTCCGCCCATGTCTTCGGCGTCTCGCTGACACGCACGGCAGATGTCTGCGGCAGGCGCTCTCTGCACCAGTCATAAAAGTGCTTCGCGAGATATTCAGAGGTGACGCGATCATGCCCGAGGACATCGTTCAAGTGACGATGATCGAAGGTCTCGTCGATATAGCGCTTCAACGGCTGCAGCTCATGATAATCGCGAACAAAGCCGTTCTCATCGAGTTCAGCGGCCGAAAGCTCGATGACGACGATATAATTGTGCCCGTGCATGCGCGCGCATTGATGATCATCGGGCAGATGCGAGAGTTGATGAGAGGCGGAGAAATGAAACTCCTTGGTGATGCGGAACATCACTTCACCTCCTCGGCGGAAAAGCCGGCCGTCGCAGCAACCCAAAAATCCGGATCGTCGTATTCTGTGGGATCGACGATGCCGGCAAGGTGGAAGGCTTCGCGGCGCTCGACGCAGGTGCCACAGCGGCCGCAATGACGCTCGCCGCCCTTGTAGCAGGACCAGGTTTCGGCAAAGGGGGTCTGATGCCTGGCGCCGTCTGTAACAATATCTGCCTTCGAGATCGTCACATAAGGCGCATGGAGCGAGACGCTGGCATAGCCGGCGAGCGCGTGGTTCTGCATCTGCTGGAAGGCGTCGATGAAACCCGGTCGGCAATCGGGATAGATGAAGTGATCACCGCCATGAACGGCGACGGCGACGGCATCCGCCTTCTGCGCGGCCGCGAGCCCGAAGGCAATCGCGAGCATGATGGCGTTGCGGTTCGGCACCACCGTCGCCTTCATGGTTTCCTCGGCATAATGCCCGTCCGGCACCTCGACATCGTCGGTCAGGGCCGATCCGGTCAAGTGTTTGCCGATGGCGGTGATGTCGATGATATCATGCGGCACGGCGAGCCGTCTGGCGCAGGCTGCGGCAAATTCCAGCTCCTTGCGATGCCGCTGACCGTAGTCGAAGGAGACGAGTCCAACAAGCTGATGTTCGGCTGCGACCTTGTGGGCGAGCGAAACGGAGTCCAATCCGCCGGAGCAGATGACGATGGTCTTCATACTGTGTGATCCCTTGTTTTGACCGGGTGGGCTGCGACCGGATTTCATGGCTCCTCGGAGCCACAGCCGGCCGTCTAGCAGCAGAACCGGGAAGAAACAAGGCACCCGCTTCATTTCACGGCAATATGCCGACTGTCGCCGGCATATTGCCCGCAGTCACGGGGGATCAGCTCACGCCAGCAAACTTTCCAGAGATATTCAAATCCGGATAGTAACCCGCCGGCTTGCCTCCAACAGTCTGGCCGCCGGTCAGGCTGCCCTGAATCTCTGCGCCGAAGAAGGAATAGGGGAAGGTTGGCGGCAATGCGCCGACTTCATCCAGGCGCCGGCGCAGTTTGCTCGGTATCGTGAATTCGAGAGCGCCGAGATTGTCGCGCAGCTGCTCCAATTTCGTGGCACCGATGATAACGGAAGCAATGCCGGGCTGCGTCATTGTCCAGTTGACGGCCACCTGTGCCATGCTGCGGCCGATCTCAGCCGCCACCTTCTCGAGTTCTGCAACGACGGCCCAGTTGCGCGCGTTAAACTTCTGGAAGCCGGGATTAGATGTGCCTCGCACGGTTTCAAGGCGGCCCGTAACTTCCCCTTCCCCGCCGCTTGGGCGATATTTGCCGCTGAGCAGGCCGCTCGCAAGCGGGCTCCAGGCCATGATGCCGGCGCCATAACGCGTACCGAAAGCCACGAATTCGTTTTCGATGTTTCGCTCGGCCAGCGAATATTCGAGCTGCAATGCCGAGATCGGCTCGTAGCCGCGATGTTCCGCGACAGCTTGGGCGCGACTGGCGTACCATGCCGGCACATCGGACAAGCCGACATGCAGCACCTTCCCCGAGCGAACGAGGTCGTCAAAGGTGCGCATGACCTCTTCAGGCGGGGTCAGGCGGTCCCAGCAATGCATGAGGTAGAGATCGATATGATCGATGTTGAGCCGCTTCAGAGAACCTTCGACCGCCCGCAGGATGTTCTTGCGACCATTGCCGGCCGCGTTCGGCGTATGCGCCGTAAGGTTCATGGTGAATTTTGTCGCGATAACAGCGTCGTCGCGCAATCCGCGTTCAGCGATGAACTCTCCGAGCCAGCTTTCCGAGGTGCCGCCCGTATAGGCATCGGCGGTATCGAAGAAATTGCCGCCAGCGTCGACATAGGCGTCGAAGATCGCACGGGCGGCTTCCTTGTCGGCTCCCCAACCCCATTCTGTGCCGAAGGTCATGGTGCCGAGCGCAAGCCTCGTCACCTTCAGGCCGCTATTGCCCAACGTATAGAATTCCATGCTCATCTCTTGCTCCTCGTTAAATTGGCGAGCTGTTCTCGACGACCAGCCACGCTCCGTAATGCGATGCGCTCAATGTTGCCGCTTGCGAGCCATTCGATAAGATCATTTAATTCGCATGCATTATGCGATATTGTGCAGCAATGGATCGCGATCTGCTGACACATCTGCCCATCGTCGCCGCCGTCGCCCGCCGCGGAGGATTTGCCGCCGCCGCGAGCGAATTGGGCATGAGCGCATCAGCCGTCAGCCATGCCGTGCGGCTGGTAGAGGAAAGACTTGGCCAGCCCCTCTTCGCGCGCACGACGCGCAGCGTCGCGTTGACCGAGGCCGGCAGGAGCCTGATCGGTACGATCACTCCGGCATTGCAGGACATTCATGAGCGCATCGAGCGCATCAAGGCCGTCAAGGGCAGACCAAGCGGCCTGTTGCGCATCAATGCCTCCCGCATCAGCCTGCCACTGGCAGTGACCCGCGTGATCGCCGCCATGGCGGTGCGCTATCCCGAAGTCGAAGTGGAAATCTTTTCCGATGAAAGGCTGACCGATATCGTCTCTGAAGGCTTCGACGCCGGCATCCGCGTTGGTGAGATGATCGCGCAGGATATGGTCGCCGTTCGCCTTACTCCTCCCTTCCGATCGATCGTGGTTGCATCGCCCCGATATATCGGGCGCTTCGGGCGTCCGGGCACGCTTGCGGATCTCGCCAGCCACAATTGCATCGGCTATCGCTTGATCCGCTCCGGCGGCCTCTATCAATGGGAATTCGTCGAGAATGGACGAGATGTGGCAGTCGCTGTGAATGGTCGGGCGATCGTCACGGAATCGCACTCGGCCATCGAACTCGCCGTTGCGGGCGTGGGGCTGGCCTATGTTTTCGAACCATTGGTCGAAGCGGACATCGCATCCGGCAGACTTGTTCACCTCTTGAGCGACTATGCGGTGACGGAAGCCGGGCTTTTCCTTTACTTTCCGCGTCGTGCCGAACTCGCGCCAAAGCTCAGGGCCTTCATCGACACGGTGCGACAGATCGGCCGTGAGTCGGCCGCCGATTAGACGGAAACTCCATTCGCCCTCCATCAGCACGGTGCGGAATGGTCAAATTGCGCAGCTATTGTACCAAATGCGCATGAAATACCGCGCCTTATCCCGCTCCGGGTGAATCGCAATTGCCGTCTTCCAGAACGCTCGGCAGTCATAGGCTGAAAGCTTCGCCAAGGGGACATTCAGGCGTTCGGTGGCATCGGTCAAAGGCCCTCGAAGTTCAACGGCGGCTTTCCGCTCAGGAAGAGGAACCCGTGCAAGAAAGCCCCAAAAGAAAGCCCCCCAGCCCGATCGATATCGAAGTCGGCAAACGCATCCGCGCACAACGACGCCTGCTTGGCATGAGCCAATCGGCTCTGGCCGAAAGGCTGGATCTGACATTCCAGCAGGTTCAGAAGTATGAAAAAGGCGCCAATCGCGTCGGCGCCAGCCGATTGCAGCGCGTTGCGGACTGCCTAAACGTTCCGATCTCCCACTTCTTCGACAATCCCGTCTCTGACGATGATCTCTCCGCCGACGAGGCACGAGCCGTCCGAAACGATCTCGTCAGCTTTCTCTCATCCGACGAGGGAATCGAACTCAATCGGGCCTTTGCCAAGATCAGGGATGCAAGGACGCGGCAGAAGATCGTGGGTCTCATCAAGTCTCTGGCTTTTACCTGATCGTCCTGCCGGCACCAGTGCACATCCCCATCGTCAACTCGTGATGCGCGGTGTGCGAATGACCTTGAGGAACAGCGCGTTCATGGCGTCCGAGATGCCCTGCGTCGGGCTGACCTCGAAATAAAGCCCAGGCGACGCGCAATTCTGCAGGTCGGTGCCGATTTGCGATTGGAACGGTGCGATCCACTGATTGTACCAGCCATTTGTCGGCAGCGGGAAATAGGTCGTGTAGAGAATGGCGATCTTGATGTTCTGGTTCTTCAACGGCTGACAGAAGGCCGTCGCGAGCGGCTCCTGACAACGCCCACCAGTCGTCGGTTCGGTGCAACTGTTGGGCTTGTAGCTGTCGCCGACGCCATCCGTGACAATAAATAGGATCTTCTGCCGGTCGGTGGTGGTCGTGCCGCCGCCGCCGGTGCCGATGATCGGCGCGAGCTGTGTCAGCATCGTGTCGAAGCTTGTATCCTGATCATTGTTGTACCCCTGGTTGGGAACCGTCATCAGGTCGACTGCGCTCGTCGTGTTCTTGACCTGCGTCATGTCGGATGACAACGTCGATACGCTCGTCAGCCCGATGTTTTCCGCCTGCGTGCCGAACGTATAGACCGCCATGCGGTATTGATCGGGCGTTGTCCGATTGGTTGCCGCCGTATCGGTAAGCGACTGTGTCGCCTGGCGAACGACGTCGATACGAGTCTGGACACCGAGGCTCTTCGCAAGATTATAGTAATTGTTCGTCGTATCGAGATTGTGGCATGCAAAGGCGCAGCTATCCGGTGTCTTTGCCACCATTGTCTGAATATCGGTCAAAGTGGCGCCTATGCCCATGGACGGCGTATTGTCCAGCAGCATGTAGAAGTCCATGAAACTTGCCGTCTGATACTGTGCCGATGCCGAGCCGCTGACGGGAATTGATGTCTTTCCAATGACCTGGCTAAGCGTAGTCGGCACGTTCGCAGTAAAATTGACCGTTGAGAAGACGACGTTTCCCGTGCGCGTTACGGCGGCATTGACATTGACAGGTATGTTCTGGAGATCGCTAGACGCCTGGCCGAAGAAGAGCTTGTTCGCATCGCTTTGACCGATATTGACGGTCCCGTCGCTTGTCATCGCCATGGCGGCGGCAACTGCGGGGGATGAATCCGCGATCGCACCGACCGCCGCCGCATCGGCGGCATTCTGCAATTCCGTTCTGACGAGCATCGCATCGGTGACATCGAGCGCAAGGCCGCCCACCGCAATCAACGGAACGGCAACGAGTGCCGTTGTGATCGCAAAATTGCCTGAGCGGTCCAGAAACAGCTTTCCCGAAAATTTACGCAGCGCATCGAACGACTGTCGGCAAACCTTGAATCTCATAACGAACAAACTCTCTATAGTATAAGTTGTATTTTTGAGATACTCGCGAAATGAAAGTATTATTACTTTCAAATATACTTATTAATATTATCGCTCGCAAATATTTAAATTCCCATAAGGGCGACTTTCTAATTTATATTTCAGTTATTCATAGGAAATTTACCAATATTTCTCCTATCTATTTATTGACTGGCGGGCGAAGCCTGTGAAAATTTGACCCAAATTATCCCCATTATGAGCGGAATTTTGCCGAACAACGTCATATTTGTGAAAATGGAGCGCGCTTCATGCGCCGAAATGAAATTCTCGTGCGCAAAAATAACTCAATCATCGCAGTTTTGCTCAAAGCATCTTTACTCGATTTTTAGTGTTCGAGCGCGAAAGCAATGCACATCGATTTCAGGCGCGGCCGCCGTAGTTGGAGCGGTTCCCTCCTGTTAGCTATAGTTGGGATCTCTACGTGCGCGTTCTTTCCTGCATCTTCACGGAGCATAATCTCTGGCTCGTTCTTCTCGCGGCATTCGTCTGTGTCAGTGGAGGATGGATTACGCTTAGCCTGCTCAGGCGAGCAGAAAAGACACACGAATTTCAACGCGGCGGCTGGATTTTCCTGACTGCCGTGGCAGCCGGGTCATCGATCTGGTGCACCCATTTCATCGCCATGCTGGCCTATGAGGTGGGCGCGCCGGTGACCTTCGATCCGATCCTGACCATGGTCTCCTTCCTGCTGGCCGTCATCGGCTGTGCCATCGGTTTTGCAATCGCCCTGTCGCATCTGCCGCGCATCGCGCCGGAATTCGGAGGAGCCGTCGTCGGCCTTGCCATCACCGCCATGCACTATACAGGCATGATGGCCTACCATGTCGATGGCATTGTCGAGTGGAACCAGGGTTATGTCATCGGCTCCGTGCTGCTTTCGGTGATCTTCGCGGCGCTCGCGCTCAATCAGTCGGTGCGCAGGCCTTGGCAGTTTTCCTGGTTTGCCGGTCTTGCTCTCTTTGTCGTTGCCGTCGTCTCGCTTCACTTCACGGCCATGACCGCCGTATCGGTCACGCCGCTTGCGACCGGCGCTGCCCTTGTCGATACCTATGCACTGAAGGCCATGGCTGTCGCCGTTGCAGGCGGCGGATTGCTCATCATCGGCACCGGCGTCGCAAGCTACATGATCGACGAACGGGCCTCTCGCGAATCCATTCAGAAGCTTCAGCATATGGCGCTCAACGACCTTCTGACGGGCCTGCCCAATCGCAGCAGTTTTGCTGACCATCTTGAGAATGAGATGGGGCATGCCAGGGAAGACGGCGTGAAGCTTGCAGTGATCGGCATAGACCTTGACCGCTTCAAGGAAATCAACGACCTGCGCGGTCACAAGGCCGGCGACCAGGCGCTGAAGGCGATCGGGCGCCGGCTGCTGCGCTTGGTCCGGGACGGCGAGTTCGTCGCCCGTGTCGGCGGCGACGAATTTGCCGCGGTCAAGCGGTTCGGTGAAGAAAGCGAACTTCTGGATTTCGTCGCCCGACTTGAGAAGATCCTGTTCGAGCCTATCCAGATTGAAGGCTTCGAGACTGTAACGGGCGCCAGCATCGGCGTTGCCATCTATCCGGATGACGGCATCGACCATGAACGCCTCGTCAGCAATGCCGATCTCGCAATGTATCGCGCCAAGGCCGATATCGGCCGCGCCGTCTGCTTTTATGAATCCAAGATGGATGAGGCTGCCCGCGCGCGCCATACGCTGGCACAGGACCTGCGACGCGCCGTCGAACTGGACCAGCTCGACCTGCATTATCAGGTGCAGACATCCGTTCGCACCGGAGAGATCTGTGGCTACGAAGTTCTCGTCCGCTGGCATCACCCGGAGCGTGGAGCCGTGCCGCCCTCGGAATTCATCCCCATTGCCGAGGAAAGCGGTACGATCCTTGTCATCGGCGAATGGGTATTGCGGACGGCCTGCAAGGAGGCCGCCTCCTGGGACCAGCCCTACAAGATTGCCGTCAACCTTTCGCCCGTGCAATTCGCGCACGCCGATCTTGCCAAACTCATCCATACGATCCTTATCGAGACGGGCCTGTCGCCGTCGCGACTGGAGCTGGAGATCACCGAGTCGACCATTATCGCCGACAAGAGCCGGACGCTGCATGTCCTGCGGCAAATCCGGGCGCTCGGCGTCACCGTTGCGATCGACGATTTCGGAACCGGATATTCGTCTCTCGATACGTTGCGCTCCTTCCCCTTCGACAAGATCAAGCTCGACCGCTCCTTCATGAACGAGGTGGATCACAGTATTCAGGCAAAGGCGATCGTCCGCGCCGTGCTCACGCTCGGAAAGAGCCTCGAGATTCCGGTTCTGGCGGAAGGTGTCGAGACCAACCATCAACTCGAAATTCTTCGCGTCGAAGGCTGCGACGAGGCGCAAGGCTTCTTCCTTGGGCGGCCAAAGCCCGTCGGACAGATCTTCCAGGAAGCAGCCGTTGCCGAGGACGATGGAGCATCCGCATTTTCCGGCCGCTTGCCGCCGCAACGGATGCGCCGCCGTTAAACAGGCGCAGCAATAATCATCTGCAGGAGTAGAGCAAGATCGCGCAGGCCCTAGCCTGCGCGATTTTCGTACAATCGAGCCTGATCTTCAGATTGCGTAGCGCTCGACCGGCAGCACGCCCCAAATACCGGCATCTGATGGCGTCCCGATATGCCTTCGGGCGTCCTTTTCCCCAAACCTGTTATCGACCATCACGCTCTCGTGGGCCAAATCCCTGTATCTCATCGCCATTGCGTGAGACGGATTCGTATTTAAGACAAATAAATCATAAACGCCGCCGAAACCCTTTGGTAACAGACTTATCCATTTGAAATATAATATTTATTTCCGAACTTCCATGGCGATTTTCACCCGAGAGCGCGTTTCGTAACCGTTCGGAAATCATAAAGTCGGCCTCCGGTCGGCGGCCCAGGAATAGCATGGCAGTCGAAAGCGCCAGTTCGATAAAATGCGAATAATCTTCTTTCGAATAAATTCGACCGCATCGGATTTCATGAGCTCAACTCATGGAGCCGAGTATGCGTTCACTTCTAGTCGCTGCAAGCTTTCTCTTCGTTGCCGGCCTGTTGTTCTCGACGACAACAACCGCAAAACCGGTCGTTAATGCCACCACCACGCACGCGCACCAGTTTGCCCGCGAGGTGACGGAGGCGGCCGTACCGGTTGGCTGGACAAGCTTCTGCAAGGCCCAGCCTGCCGAATGCGTGGCCGGTGAAAAGACCGCATCGCTCGTCAATCTCGATCGGGACCATTGGGTCCAGCTGCAGCAGATCAACAGTCTCGTCAATCACGAGATCCAGGGCATCGGCGACAACGACCATTACGGCATCTACAAGCTCGGCATCATCAACTGGTGGACCTATCCCGACGATGGCGCCGGCAATTGCAATGACTATGTCCTGTTGAAAAAGAAGCTGCTTGTCGAAGCCGGCTGGCCGCGCTCGGCGTTGCTGCTGACGGTCGTTCTCGACACCCATAACGAGGGACATCTCGTCCTGATGGCTCGCACCGACGATGGCGATCTGATCCTCGACAATCTGACCGATACAGTCAAAAACTGGAGCGGAACGGGCTACACCTTCATCAAGCGCCAGACGGCCGACGATCCCAACAACTGGGTTCGGCTGGAATCGGGACGCACGCCGGAAGAGCTGGCCATGATCAGCAGGGCCCTGGCTTCTCACTCACAGTGATTGGCGGACCAATAGCTATCGACAAGACCTTTGCCGTCCTGATCAAGGACGGCAAAATTGCCGGGGATAACGACGAAGAAGCGCTCTCCACCCTCGGCACCCGTGTCGTCATTCCCGCCCGCCGTCTCGACACGACCGCAAACGACGAAGCCCGGCATTCGTTCGCTCGGCTTGGCAGCCAGAATATGAATGGCTGAGGGCGGCACCTCGATCCGTCGAGCGACCGCCGCCTTGGCAAGAGTCGGAACATCCGCCATCGTCGGCAAAGCTTCTCCAGGGGCGGCGGCAAGCAAGATGCTCCCTGCGATCACAAGATGGTTCACCGGCATACCCTCGAAAATCAAGGCAACAGGGATGCAACCCCTAACGGCAGCATCCGACAGGTATCTGCAGCCGATAGCTGCGTTTCGTTAAAGTTTATTGTGATTCGCGCGGCAGAAGAAGCATCCGCTCTTGCGCTCACGCCCCGATCGCGTATGAAGATCGTCCCCGCGCCGGGGAATATTTTGGAAAGTCACTTTGCGAATGCGAACACGCCTGTCGACAATCCCGGCACTCGGTTTCCTTCTTGCCCTTGCCTTGACGAACGCCAGTTTCGCTCATGAACTCGTGCGCGTGCCACCGGGCAATCGGAACACCGTTCAGCCGCCCGTACCCAATACATCGGCGCTGCGGGCCAAAGCCTTCAATACGACCTATGAGGAAAAATACGAGAAGATCGTCGGCGTGCTTCGTGACGACAAGGATCTGATGGCCTCGATCAAGAAGGCCGGCCAGGCCTATCAGATCGACCCGATCCACATCGTTGGCGCCCTCGTCGGCGAACACACCTACAACATCACGATCGTCAACAGGGTGAAATCCTACTACGTCAAGGCGATGGCCTATTCGCAGTCGGATTTCAAGTTCGCCTACAAGGACGTCACCGTCCAGACCTTCCTGAAAAAGCCGGAATTCGCCCATTGCAACGCCTTTGCCGGCAGTGCCGAATTGTGGGAGTGCCGCGACGAGACCTGGGACAAGAGTTTTCGCGCCAAGGTCATCGATGGCGTCACTTACGAGAACATGACGTTCCAGCGCGCGTTCTTCCAGCCCTTCTTCGCAGGCCAGACCTTCGGCCTTGGACAGATCAGCCCGCTGACGGCGCTCGAAGTCACCGATCTCGTGCATGCGACGAGCGGCCTGCCGAAACTTTCCGTCGACGATCCGCAGGCCATCTATCGCGACATCATGGACCCCGATCGCAGCGTCATCTACATCGCCGCGATCGTGAAGGATGCCATCGATGCCTATCGCGCCCAGGGCTTCGACATCACCGACAATCCGGGCTTGACCGCGACGCTCTATAATGTCGGCCAGCCGCGTCGCCGCGCGCTTGCCTTGCGCCAAGCCGCAGACGCTTCGGGCGGCAAGAAGCTGCCGGAAGAAAACTACTATGGCTGGCTGGTGAACGACAAACTGCCGGAACTGCGCGGATTGCTTGGCAGCGGCAACAGCCAGTAGAGCGGTAGAACCTGCCACACCCTGACTATCGGATGGATCAGGTGATCAGGCTGAGGCGGTCGTCGGCAATCCTGTTTTCGACCCAGATACGCTCCTTTTGCCAATCGTGGCGCTTCCATCCTTCCCAGCTGAAGCCACATAGCTTGACGTCCCATTCGGATGCCGGAAATTTCGCAAGCGTATAGGCGATGCCAAGGAAACCCGTGCTCGGAAAGATCTGGTGCATGTAAGGTCCGGCGATACCAAGCTCGCTGCAGCCGTCCATGTAGGTTTGCGGCGGCATGATGCGGATCTCCTTGCCCGCCTTGCCCAGCTGCTTGATCGCCTGCATCGTCCAATCGGCCCTTCTGCCCGACAAACGCTGGAAAATGTTGGGCCGAGGGTGATATTGGCGAATGATCTCGGGATGATAGGCAAGCATCACGACCTTTGCCGCCTTCAGTGCCTTGTTGTCCAGGAAATCCGGTTCGATCATCCGCCGATACAAGGTCTTGCTCGAGGCGGCCAGCATGATCATGTCGGTGCGTTCGCCGCTCATGCCGCCGGTGAGGTTCGGCTCGTTGAAGCGCATGACGAACTGCGCGCCATCCACGATATCGGCGATATCGCGCTCCAGTTTTCCATTGCCGACGATGATTGCAGTCTTGCGCGCCAATATGGTCGTCCAGAAAATACGGCCGTGCATTAACAAGGGGTTCTGACGGCACGCTGAAGTATCGATGATGCGGAACTGAAATCCCTTAGACCAACTATTCCAGCATGTCCGGACAAATATGTGATCAGGCTACCTGATACGCGTATTTGACGGCTCCTCCAAGGGTAACAGGCTTTGGTGGCAGACTGCGCCAAATCGCCGTAGACTGTAGGCTCTGAATGCCGAAAAGCGGCTCGAGTGGACGGCTTATGAAGCAAATGGATCGTATGAACTCGACGTCTAACGATTGGGAGGCTGATCCGTGGGACGCTCCCGACGAGGTAGCGGACTTACAGTTTGCCGGATTTCAGGACAGAGCGGTTAAGACAATTATTTGGACTTCCATACCTGATACCGGCCAATCGCTATTCGGCATAGAGGTCGGAAAGCTTCGTAGCTCCGATGTCGAATTCTATGCGACGTATGATGGTGAAGATATGCTTCTGATGCGGCTGATTTGGCACGGGTTTCCAGATCCACCGGAATGGCGGCTGGCGACGCGACCCAGCAACAGGCGTGATCTCCCCTGGGCATCGTGGGGTTATTTCGCAGACCTACCGGAAAGATGGCGAATACCGAATATCTAGGTGGCATTCTTCCACCAAGTCCCACGTCAATCCGTTGACGAAAACAAGCCAGCATTCCTCGCCGCAGCGCTCATGCCGGTCAGGCCTACCCACGCCTCCTCGGGCTTGGATGCAAGCAGGCTCACACGAAATAGCGGAACTTTAGTGGAAGCAAGGCCGCTCCGATCGCACTGGCATCACCTTCGGCTTCACTGAGAACCAGCCGCGGACCCGACGGCGCGATGCCATAGCGGTGGGGGCGTTGCGAGGGCACGCGGGCACGCTCGATCATCATCTGCCCAAGCTTGGGCGGCAGTTGGCCGCCGAAGACGATGGCCTGCGGATCAATTACTCCCGTAAGTGTAGCTATGAGTCTATCGAGCATCGGCATGGTTTCTGACAGCCAATTCTCGACGCCAGGCCAACGGGGATCGAAATCTTGCTTCAGCTCCTCGATGGAACCCATGCCGATACCATTGTCCTGCAACATGCGGATGAGATATTGAAGGGCCGGCCGACGCGGCGCCTCGTCTGGATCATAGATGACGCTGAATTCACCCGCATTTCCATGGAAGCCGAGATAGGGCCGTCCCTCCAGGACAAGACCACCACCAAATCCGTAATTGAAGGAGAGGTATGCAAAGGTCTGACACCAGCGCCCGACACCGCGCAAGCTCTCGCCGATGGCGCCCGTGGTCGCGTTATTTTCCAACCAGACAGGCAATGCGAATGCGCGCTCGAGTTCCGGCTGCAGATCGACCAGCGACCAGTCCCGCAGAGGCTCGGGTGCATTGAAGAGACGCACATCGCCAACGAAGAAGCCCGACATACCGAAACCGAGCCCGATGAGGTTCTCGTGCGATATTCCTCGCCGCGCCAGGATCAAGTCCAATTTTTCGGCAAGCACCGTCAATGCCATCCTGCGGTCCGAAGGCACCCCCCTCACCGTCTCCTGATCCACGATATCGCAGCCAAAATCCGCAACTGAGAGTGTCATGGCATCCGTATTGACGGAAATGCCGACCGAATGGACAGACTGCCTCGCCAGTTCGATTGTCGGGCTCGGCTGCCCCCGCGCCCTTTTTAGCGGCGAGCCGGCGCAAAGCAGCCCCCGCGCCGTCAGTGCTTCAACAAGGCGATGCACCGATTGCTGCGTTAAATTGGTGTGAGCTGTTATGGCCGCGCGCGGGATTGGCTCGTGACGGCGGACGATATCGAGGATGAGGCGCTCGTTCTCGCTTGCCAGTGGGGATTTTTCAAGCGCTGTCATGATTGCAATCCTGCTGCTGCGATCCCGCCTTAGCCGCTCATCCGCTTGGCCGCAATCCGCACTCCCACATATTCGCAGCCTCGTCATAATTATTACACCTTAAGTGTAATAAAACCATATGAGGCAACGGTGTAGATGATATTGCGCCCGCCGGAGCCATTGACGCCCGCTTTCGACGGCGGACATCAACTCGCTTACTCCCACCAATGAACGACACCGCACGAAAGCAATCCTCCCATGCACAGCCACGCCGCCGCCTCATCCTCTCCCCGTATTGCAGATATCTATGATCTTCTCTCGCGCACGAATACGGACATTCTGACGATCGCCCATCGTGGCCTTTGGTCCCAGGCGCCGGAAAATTCCCTGCCGGCGATCCGCGGGGCAGCCGAACTCGGCGTCGAATTCGTGGAAATCGACACACAGGCAACCGCTGACGGCCATCTCGTCGTCATTCACGACAAGACGCTGGAGCGCACGACGTCCGGCAAGGGCATTGTCGGAGCAAGCAGCTTGGACACGATCCGTGGCTTGCGTCTGCGCTCAGGCGCCGGTGGGGAGATAGCGGCATTGACGGATGAGCGCGTCCCCACACTCGAAGAGGCGCTTGAAGAAGCGCGCGGCCGCGTCTTCGTCAATATCGACACAAAGTTTCCGCATGAGTTGCCGTTAGTCATTGCGACAGTGCGGCGGCTGGGGGCGGAAGGTCATGTCATCATCAAATCGGATATCGAACCACAGGCGGCCAATTTTCCTGTGCTTGATGCAGACTGGTTCGGTGCCATTCCGCACATGCCCATGTTTTCCGCCCGCCCTAGGAAATTCGCCGACGACCTGCGGATGATCGAACGGCTCCGGGCACCGATGATCGAGGTAAAGTTTACCGACATCGCCGATCTCGCCGCCGCACGCGAAGAACTGGAGCGGCAGAATATCCGGCTTTGGGTCAACACGCTCGACGTCTCCCACAATCTCGACTTCAACGACAGCCGCGCGCTCAGAGATCCCGAAGGCGTCTGGGGCGCACTCACCGCCGCCGGTGTCGGCGCCATCCAGACCGACACGAATGTCGAATTCAAGCAGTGGCTAGCCGGTAGAAGCGACAAATAACAGGCCTCCCAGCTCATTGGTTTGCGAAGAAAATCCCGGCCGATCGGAAGGATCGGCTTGGAATTCATTTCTTGGGCAATCAGGTTTAACGGATCTTGTGTTCGGATGGCCTTCGTGGATCTCGCGCTTGCGATACCCTACACCCTGTCAGCCTGGCCGGCAGCAATCTCGATGTTTACCCGAAAACCGAACCTCTTACTTGTTATTGTGACGACTGAGATGGTCTTCCCAGTTCAGTGCGGTGCGCACGATAAAATCCAGATTGTCGTGCCGTGGCTGCCATCCAAACTCGGATTTGGCCACCGATGGATTCGCCACGATAGAGGCCGCATCGCCAGGACGGCGGCCGACAAGATTAAAACGAAAATCCCTTCCGGACACTCGCTTCACGGTATCGACAACATCAAGAACCGAGAATCCGCGACCATATCCACAGTTTGCAACAAGCGATCCGCCACCGCCACGCATTCGTTGCAGCGCCTTAAGGTGCGCGTCTGTGAGATCCGATACATGGATGTAATCTCGGACACAGGTCCCGTCCGGCGTCGGGTAATCTGTACCATAAACATTCAGCTCAGACCTTTTGCCGAGTGCTGTCTCGCAGGCGACCTTGATCAGATGAGTTGCCCCTGCAGTCGATTGGCCGGTACGGCCGTCAGGGTCTGCGCCGGCAACGTTGAAGTATCGCAAGGCGGTATAATTGAGGGATGTTGCTGCAGCCGTGTCTGCAAGCATAATCTCGGTCATCAGTTTCGACGATCCGTAGGGAGATTCTGGACGTAATTGAGCGCTTTCAATAACAGGATGATCGTCAGTCGGCGTGCCGTAAACAGCTGCAGTCGAGGAAAACACGAAATGCGGTATGCCAGCGGCCACAGCTGCAGCTATCAGCTCGCGCGATTTCACCGTGTTGTTTTCATAATAGCTGAGCGGATCGGAAACGGAATCCGGCACCACAACTGAGCCAGCAAAATGAATGATCGCGTCTATGTCGTGCTTCGCGAAGATGGATTTCAGCAGGCTTCGATCGGCAATATCACCTTCATAGAACACTGCCTCTGGCGCGACCGCCCATCTGAAGCCCGTGGAAAGGCGATCTATAACAATAACATCGTCACCGTTATCCAGCAAAGCCCAGACCATATGGCTTCCAATGTAACCCGCACCACCTGTGACGAGAACCGCCATTGATATATTCCTCTTAGCTAACCACTCTGTGACCGATGTGCCGCATAGTCAATTCAACCAACACGCGCTACATCGTCTTCCAACACTCGTCCAGCCCGATCCGTTGCCCAAAGCGACCTGCGGCGCTGAACCAATCAAATAAACATTACCAGGTGCGCGTTTGCCGACACCGCTAGCCGACCGCCGCGATCGCCTTTTGACGGTGTTGCATCTGACTTGCATCAAACCTGACAAACGAACCCGCATCTTGTGAATAGCAGTAATGCGCTACTCCTCTTTCATCAACTTGCCGCGTGCGATGAGCTTGGTTTTACAAATCGCCACTCATGCTATTCGCAGCGCTATACAGATCTTTACGTTTTACGACAACAGCACGCAGGGCTGGATTGGCTTAGATTCCGCTTCTCCATGGCGTCGGCCATTTGCATCTCACCATGCCCTTTGGTGGAGGAAGAAACGCGCCCATAAGTGGGCATCATCGGCACCATCTCTCCTATAATGCGTAGCGAATGCCACGAGCAAAATGATGCTGAAATGAATTAAAACTGATGCGAAAATGAACCGAAAATGTTGACTTAGGGATTCATCGAACTAGTTCCCGCTCAGACGCCGGGGCCTGCCCCATCCAGAGTGACCATATGATTTCGCATAATCTTACGCAGCTATTCCAACCCTAAGCCGTTGGAATGGCGAGGAATATCTATGCGATTGAGAGGTCACGCCACAGCCTAGTGGGACTTCAGTATCCTATGAGCAGCATCACCGGACGGCTCGTCAAGGGAAGCATGTGGTTAAGTCTGTCTCGGACGATCGTGAACGGACTTGCAACTCTCAGCACTTTCGTATTGGCGCGCTATCTGGCGCCCGCCGACTTCGGTGTGGTTGCTCTAGGCATGACGATCCTCATGATCGTCACGACCATTACCGAGCTTTCCCTTTCCGAGGCGCTGATCCGCCATGCCGCACCGGACGAGTCCCACTTCAGCGCCGCCTGGACCCTGAATGCCGCGCGCGGGCTGGCGATCTGCATCCTGTTTGCGATTTTTGCCTATCCGGCCGCTACCCTGTTCGATGAACCCAGACTGGCAGGCGTCATGTTCGCTCTAGGCATCAGCATGCTGATGGGCGGTCTCACGAATCCGCGGCGCATCATGCTCCAGCGCGACCTGATCTTCTGGCAGGAATTCGTGCTTGCCGTTTCGCAGAAATTCGCAGGCTTCGTCGCCTCTGTTGCGATCGCGATCATCTATCAGAGCTATTGGGCGCTGATCATCGGCACGCTTCTCAGCCAGGCGACGAATGTCATCGTCTCCTATCTCGTGCTGCCGTTCAGGCCCAGGATCACCTTTCAGCACATGAGGGAGTTTTTCTCCTTTTCGGCCTGGCTTACCGCTGGCCAGATCGTCAGCACGCTCAACTGGCGTTTCGACTACCTGCTTGTTGGCAAGATGCTCGGCGGGATACAGCTCGGCTATTATTCGGTTGGCAGCAACCTTGCCATGATGCCGACACGCGAGGCGACAGCTCCCCTCACCCAGACGATCTATCCGGCTTTTGCAGGCATCCACAACGATCCTGGCCGGCTCGCCGCCGCTTATCAGCGGGTGCAGGCGCTGGTGGCCGCCGTTGCGCTTCCAGCCGGCATCGGTGTTGCCGTAACAGCCGATCCGCTGGTCAGGCTCGCACTCGGCGACAAATGGGCGCCAGTCATCTTCATCATTCAGTCGCTTGCCTCCGTCTTCGCGCTGCAAACGCTCGGCTCGCTGGTGCAGCCGCTCGGCATGGCAAAGGGCGAGACGCGCGTGCTCTTCGTTCGAGACACGCAGATGTTCTGCCTACGGGTGCCGATCATGATCGCCGGCTTGCTCCTCTATGGGCTTCCGGGCGTCATCGCCGGCCGCGTGTTCACCGGCCTCTTCAGCACCGTCGTCAACATGATGCTCGTGCGGCGCTTCACCGGCATCACCGTCGCCCGGCAGCTTTCGGTGAACCTGCGGGCACTCGCCAGCGTCGCCGTGATGGCGGCAGGCGTCGCGCTCGCCTCAAGCCATCTGGCCTACACCGACGACAAATTCGTGCTCGTGACACACCTCGCAATCCTGATCCTGCTTGGCGGCCTGCTCTACTGCGGTTCCACGCTGCTGTTGTGGACATTGATGAAGCGGCCGACCGGCCCTGAAACGGAGGTTCGAAACATCCTCGGCAAGGTGCTGCCGAGACTACGTCCTGCCTGAAAACGCGCGGCCACATTGGCCGGATTGACTTGTCATCTGAATGGGGGAATGGGGAAATGACATTACCATCAAATCGAGCGTTGATCGCGAAACTCGACAACATGATCCACGATTGCCTGAAGGATTACATCGGCAATGATGAGCCGCTGGCGATCCTCGACTTTCCCGACATCCGCAACTGCGGCGACTCTGCCATCTGGCTGGGCGAAATGGCCTATCTCGACAGGCGATACGGCAAGCGACCGACCTATGTCTCGCGCATCGATGATTTTTCGCCCGAGCAACTCGAACGCACCATGCCGACCGGCCCGATCTTCATTCATGGCGGCGGCAATTTCGGTGACATCTGGGATGCTCACCAAGACTTTCGCGAACGGGTGCTTGAACGCTTTCCCGATCGCCAGGTGATCCAGTTCCCGCAATCCATTCATTACAAGTCGCAGGCGCGCCTGGATGAAAGCGCCCGCGCCATCGGGCGCCACAAGAACTTCGTATTGCTGGTGCGCGACGAGGAATCGAAGGAATTTGCCCATAAGCATTTCGATTGCGAGGTGCGCCTTTGCCCGGACATGGCCTTCAGCATCGGAGCCATTCAGCCGGAGGAACCACAATTTCCCGTGCTCGCCATGCTGCGCTCAGATCTTGAGAAGGTAGGAGACGCCAATCTCCAGGCCTATCCCGATATTCCCAAAGAGGATTGGACGACCGAATCCGCAAAACGCGTGCGAATCTCGAAGGCGCTTGGCGCGGCAACGGCCCTGCTGGCTCTTAAACCGGCGGAAATACGGCTGCGCAAACTGGACGCGGCGGCACATAACCGACTGCGGCGCGGTATCCGTCAAATCTCCCGCGGCCAGGCGCTCGTCACCGACCGGCTACATGTCCATATCTGCTCGATTTTGCTCGGACGGCCGCATGCGGTGCTGGACAATAGCTACGGCAAGATACGTCGGTTCATGGCGGCATTTTCCGGCGGAACGGATCTCGCCTATCGAGCGACCTCCCTTGAAGACGGCATAGCGTGGGCGCGCCATCAAGCCGCTCAGCCGCTTGCGCCCGCTGCCTGACGCGACTGTCTCATATCATAAAGTTTGGGAATGTGCCCGCAGAAGCGGGCGCCTCCTCTTTTGCACGAAGATCAGGTATCCTCGCTCGAGCGCTATGCTGTGGATATTGCGGCCCTGCGCCATTCGGCGAAACAGTTGATCTGCCATAGATCCGTGATCTGCTGGCAAGGCTGCAACATCGCTTCGGACTGAAGCGTGCCGATTGCCTCCGCCCATGCAGATCGATATGTCCCGGATATAAGTTTCTTGGAAAACAGCTGTTAGTGCCTTCCTGGCAACATCACGCATGCGCAAGAACCCAGAAAAAGCCGTTGGCGAACGATGGAACATAGAATGCCGCGATCGTCTCAAGCTTTACGCTGCTTTCAGCGCGACTCCATTCGATATTGTACGCAAGACTTACTGTTAATATATGTAGTTTTCCCGGAACATATCTCCACATCTATATATTTCTTATTGTTTATTTGTATCCATGCATTAATTTTCATTTCATTTTCACATGCGAGTTTATTTTATAAGAATATTTCAAATAACTACTTCAAGGGCAGGAAGCATCGATTATGACATCATCAGAGCGGCAGAAACTTTCTCGCTTTATCATGATGACGTTACTGCCAATATTTGGTTGTCCAACCCTATTCGCGGCAATTTCACTGACAGCGTTTCGTTGAGGTAGTAGATTGACGGCCTCGACACCGTTCCATCTCTGTCGGCAACATTCTCTCCGACCTAGAAAAATCATCGATGGTAGCAGATGGCCGAACCACCGAGAGGCCCGACGATTGAGGCAAAATTGCCCACCTTATCCGTCTCGTCACAACTCGCTTCGGCGCCGTCCTGACCGAAACGAATATCAAGTTTGAGCTCGACTGACAGGGGCTCGCCGCGATCGCCTGATACAGAAAACCCGGCAGATCGGTGAAAATGCCGGGTTTATCTTTCTATCGACCGGGAGATAGGCTCAGCGGGCGTTGTACTTGGCATCAACCTCGTTCATCGCCTTGACGTTACCGGCAGAGCCGCCGTTTTCGTCGAAAGTCTGCGCCAGGAAGGCGTCGGCAATCGCCTTGGCAAGCTCGGTACCAATGACGCGAGCGCCCATGGTGATGATCTGGGCGTTGTTCGAAAGAGCTGCACGCTCCGCCGAATAGGTGTCATGTGTGAGAGCCGCGCGAATACCCGGCACCTTGTTGGCCGAGATGCAGACGCCGATGCCGGTGCCGCAGACAAGGATCGCCTTGTCGTAGGTGCCGTCGATCACGCCTGATGCAACGCGGTCGGCAAGATTGGCATAGAAGGCATCGGGGCCTTCCTGCGTGCGCGAGACTTCGCTCACTTCGAAACGATCCTTAAGGTGGCCGGCGAGAACCTTGGCGAGGCCTTCGCCGGCGCTGTCTCCAGCAATAGCAAGTTTCATGATGATCTCCAATGAAAGAACACAAGGGGCAAAACGCCTTCAACTGGCGGCTTTTCCTTGGATTCGGTTGTGGTTTGACCGGCATTGGCGCCGATCGGCTAAATCTCTTCCTTCCGCTGGACAGCGTGTTGCCGTCCTGCGGTTCTGAACCAATCTCCAATACGTGACCTGATGCGTTAGCTTCGGTCACAGAGTGACGTTCGGCTCCCGGTTTCTCATTCTCCTTCAAGAGCGCAGCCCAGACCTGCCGGGCTCGCTAGACCGTCATCAGGACAACCGGCATATCGTCGACGCGCCTTCCGTGGTGCTTTCGCCGCGCAGCTCGTAAGCGCGCTGGTCACGCAGGATCTGGAAGGCGATCGTCAAAAGCTTGCGCGCGATCGCGACGCGCGCCTTGTTTACTCCTCTGATCTTCAGGTGCTCGTATTGGGCGCGAAGTTGCGCATCGGTGGCGATGGCGGGCGTCACCGCCTCGACGAAGGCCCAGCGCAGCCACTTGTTGCCCTGCTTGATGATCTTGCCATGAAAGGTCTTGCCGCCGCTCGAATAGGTCGACGGCACCAGTCCGGCATAGGCGGCAAGCTTCTTCGGATTGCGGAACCGCGAGATGTCGTCGATCTCCGCATCGATCAGCCGAGCGAAGAACTCACCGATGCCGGGGATCGTCTTCAACAGTTTCACATTGCCATTGGCCTTGGTCATCGCCCGGATCGTTGCTTCCGACTGCTTGATGCGCCCGTCGATGTCGCCGATGAACTCCAGCCCCCGGTTGATCTGGACGCGGTCGATCTCCGACACATTGAGCGCGGCGAGTTGCTGACGCCCGGCCTTGCCGAACAGGTCGCCCAGCTTCTTCAACTGGGCTGTCTGCTCCGGGTAACGGTCGAACACCGTCACGATCCGGTTCTTCACCATCGTGCGCAGCCGCACGTAGAACATGCGTTCGCGAAGCGCCACGCGAAGCTCCCGCGCCTTCTCTCCGGGAGCCCATGCCTCCGGCACCAGATCGGCCCGTAACAGATGCGCCAGCACCGTCGCGTCGATCTTGTCCGTCTTGATCTTCGCGTCGGCGATCGCCTTCACCTTCAAAGGATGCGCCAGAACGACATCGTCGCAGATGTCGTCGAGCCAGTCGTACATCACCATCCAGTTGCGGGTCGCCTCGACAACGGCATGCGAGTTCTCGCGGTAGCGTTCCAGAAACTCGCCCAGCGACTGGCGATCGTTCTTCACCCGGCCAGAGCGCAGCGTTTTGCCGCTACTGTCCTGCACCACAAGGTGGCTATAGGATTTGTGGTAGTCGACGCCGATATGGTATTCATAAGAGGCAGTCATGCTTCCAACTCCTTTATTGAGATCTGTGAAACCCCAATAAGGTAAGCCGAAAGGCTGGAAGCGTGACTGTCCCTCGATCATCACCTGCATCTCAGTGATCCGTTCTATCGGTGGAGGCGGCCTCTTTCATGTCACCTCCTTCAGAGTTTGGCGGCGCACTTGGCGAGGATGTCGAGATAACCCTCGACGTTCCAGGCCGAACGGCCGATGAAAAGCCCGTCTATGTTCGGGCAAGATATGAGTTCTTCACAATTTTGCGGATTGACCGATCCGCCGTAGAGGCACGGGATCTTTCGACCAAGCGCCTTTTCCGCAACCGCAATGATCTCCGCCTGGCGCGCATCGGCATAGGAAGGTTCTGCCGGAATGCCCTTTTCGCCAATCGCCCAGACCGGCTCGTAGGCGAGCAATATCTCGGCGTGCTTCTGAGCATCAGTGAGCTTGGAGAGTGCGCCGACCACCTGTTTGCTCAAAATCTCCGCTGCCCGACCGCTTTCGCGATCCTCCAGCGTCTCACCGATACAGATGAGCGGGATCAGGCCATGGCGCACGGCCGCCTCGGTCTTCAGTCCGACGGTTTCGTTGGTCTCGCCGAAATGTTCGCGGCGTTCGGAATGACCGAGCTCGACGATATCGAGGTTGCAATCCCTAAGCATCAGCGGCGAAATCTCGCCTGTCCAGGCACCGCGATCGGCCCAATGCATATTCTGGGCCCCGACCTTGACGGAGCTGTCCGACAGGATTGATTTCACTTCGCGCACGGCCGTGAACGGCGGGATGATAAAGCGCTGGATGCGCTCGTCCCTCAGCGCATCGGCGGCACGCAAGGCCTCGGCAAAGGCGCGCGCCTCCGCCAGCGTCTTGTTCATCTTCCAGCTTGTGCCGATCCAATAGCGAGGCTTATCTGTCATGTCATATCCTGGTTCGAGGCGATGGTCAGGGCGATGCCATCCCGGCGGAATTGCTCGAGGATGACGGCATCAGGCGCGTGATCGGTAATCACGGCGCCGAAGTCGGTAAGGTCTGCCATCACATGCATGGCGGTGTGCCCTATGCGGTGATGGTTGACGAGCAGGCAGCTCTTTGCCGCGGACGCTATCATCGCACGCTTCGTGCGTACGACATTGTCATCCATATGATAGGCGAGCTTGCCGGAGACGGCCGGCGTCGACAGAAACGCGACGTCGGCCCTAAGCCGTGACAGCGCCTCTTCTGTCACCACGCCCAGAAAGGCGTTGAACTTGGCGGAATAGACACCGCCGAGCGCGATCAGAGTGATGCCGCTTTCGTTTCTCATGCGGTCGATGATCGCGGCATTGTTGGTAATCAGCGTCAGCGGCCGTTTCTGTAACAGCATCTCGCCGAGCACGGCCGCCATCGAGCCGTCGTTGATCATGATGGTCATGCCCGGCTCGACCAGTTCCAGCGCCGAGCGCGCCATGGCGACCTTTTCGTCATGGCCCTGGCGCTCGCGGAAACGGAAATCGCTTTCGAACTGCGTTCCCGCGTCGATCGTCGCACCGCCGCGAACCTTGCGCAACACACCGGCCTGCTCGAGATCATCGAGATCGCGATGGATCGTCATCTTGGAGACGACGAAACGATCGGCCAGATCGTCGAGATCGACGGTCTTGTGCTCGATGAGCAGATTGATGATCGATTGCTGGCGCTCTTCCCGTTTCACCTTTGCACCCCGGGCCAAAGACCTAAATGACGCTGATAGGAATATAACACCGATACATCACAATTCAACATTTTTACTGTTACATTGAGATGAATTCATGTTTTCACACTAGCGTCAGCGCTGGAGCAGCGCCCTTGCCGTTTTCTCGTCCGTGATCAGCCCGTAGAGACAGTGGCTCTTGAGGACTGCACGAATGGCTTCCACCTTCGGCAATCCGCCTGATAGCGCCACAAGCCGCTCGCCTTTTGCGCGCGGCAAGGAGGCCGACAGCGTTCGGGCCGTCAGCGTCGTCTCCAGAATATTGCCATCGACATCGAAGAAATGGCCGAGAATTTCGCCGACGCCACCGGCTGCGGTGATCTCCTTGATCTCCTTCGGCTCAACCATGCCCGACAAGACGAGCTGCGCATCGGTATCCACCGTACCGAGGCCGACGAGCTTGAGATCGGCACCGTTGGCGAGATCGAAGACCTCCTTGACGCCGCGCTGGGCCAATAGCACATCACGGTCTTCGCGCGTATTGGCGAAGAAAGGCACCGGCATCACATGCGACTGCATTCCGGTCTTCTCGGCAATGCGATGCATCACATCATAAGGATTGGCCGCATAGTTTCTCGTCAGACCGCCGAGCAGCGAGACGAAACGCAGATCCTTGGCGCCGACCCGGGCCATATGGTGAACCGCGGACGACAGCGTGCGCCCATGGCCAAGACCGATGACCTTGTTGTTGCCGCTTTCGATCTCCCGCCGCAAGAAGCCGGCCCCCGCCTGCCCGAGGGCGCGAAATTCAAAACCCTCTTCGCCGAGATCAGGCGCTACCTCGCAATATTGCAGGCCGAAGCGGGCCGAAAGTTCGGTTTCGAGTTCGACGCATTCGACGATGTCGCCGTCAATCGTCACCTTGACGACGCCTTCGGCGACGGCGCGCGCGATCAGCCGATGCGCCTTTACCGAGGGCACGCCGAGACGCTTTGCCACTTCGGACTGAGTCAATCCGCCGGCATAGTGCAACCAGGCCGCCCGCACGGCGAGCGAAGCATCCGCATCCGTCATCGATCATTCCCTTTCATTTCGCTGTGCATAGCTCCTCGCCAGCCTTCCATCCGGCCAAAACACCCCAATCCACCTCCTCCGTTTAGAAATGAGGCGCTCATGGAATCGAGACTCGGCCGCTCCAGCGGCTAGATATGCAAGTCGTTGACGCCCGTGTCGATATGAGGCGCCCAGAAGGCAATGCTTTCGGCAATCTGCGGGATGACCTGCCGATCGTTGGGCTCACGCTCCTTGAACGACAACTCCAGGCAGATCTCATTGTCCTTGGCGCCCCCTTCGGCGAAGGCCTTCAGCAGCGGTTCCGGCTGGATGCGACCCTTGGCGTTGAATTCCGCCGTGAAGGGACGGTGACCGCCTTTATCCATCAGGCTCTGCTTGATGTGCATGATCGGCGACACTTTCGGCACGGCGCGCGCCCAGGCATAGGGATCAAAATCGTCGGGATTGGACGAGGTGACGTCGCCATGATCGATATCGGCCATCATCCACATCGGAATGGCGAATGGCGCCCTGGTCAATCTGTCCTGCAGGGAAAGACAGGCTTCGATTGTCTCACCGAATTCGCGGCCGATGCTCATCGGCTCCCAGAAGACATAGGAAAGACCGGCACCGCGGGCATGCTCTGCCACCTCGCCCCAGCAATCGATCGCAATCCGGATCAGGTCTTCGCGCCGAACCGGATCGTCATAGTCCTTGTAGGTAAAGATCGCGAACTGGGTGCCGACGGAATGACCGCCGAGATCGGCGGTAATATCGGCAAAGGTCTTGAACCAGTCGACGTAATAGCGGCGGACATCCTTATCGGGATGACCGAAATGGTTGAGGCGGCCGTAAGGGCCGGTCATGCCCGACGTCACGCGGACGCCGGTCCTCTTCAGTGCTGCCTGCATGTCGCGCGTCAGGCGTCGAATGACCGGCGCCTGCCAGCTCGGATTGATGAATTCATGCGTGAGCTGCAGGTCGCGAATTCGCAGATCGCGCGCGACCGTTTCGATCAGATCGGAAGGCTCGGCAAATCGGTTCACCAGCGGGTTGGTGTTGAGTGAAAGCGTCAAGGGCATTTACGGTCTCCCGGCAAGTCTGTTGGTTCAGGCGGCAAGCGCCAGTTCAGCATCGAACCAGGCAGAGAAAGCCGCTTTCTCCTCAGCCGTCATGCGCAGACCCTCCTTGGTGCGGCGCATCAGCACGTCTTCGGCCGCCCGCGCCCATTCGAAGGCGACGAGATAGCGGACTTCGGCTTCATAGAGATTGCCGCCGAAATGCCGGCCAAGTTCCGCGAGAGACGCGGCATTCCCGACGATCTGCCTGGTGCGGGCGCCATAGAGATGGCCGTAATGATTGACGAGCGCACGCGGCATCCAGGGATAGGCCGCACGCAGCGTGTCGGAAAAGGCGACATAATCGGCGTTCGGGATTTCGCCGCCAGGCAGAACGGCCCCGCGCGTCCAGTCGCCTCCCATCTTCGGAAAGAATTTGGCGAGCCGCTGCATAGCGTGCTCCGAGAGCTTACGGAAGGTGGTGATCTTGCCGCCGAAGACGCTCAGGAGCGGCGCACCGCCAGTCTCGTCGAGATCGAAGACATAATCGCGCGTGACGGCCGAAGGGTTGCCCTTGCCGTCGTCGAACAGCGGCCGCACACCGGAGAAGCTTTCAAGCACGTCGGAGCGGCGCAGCTTCTCCTTGAAATAACGGTTCACGGCCGTGATCAGATAATCGATTTCCTTCTCGTCGGCCTTCACCTCTTCCGGCTTGCCCTCATAGGGAATGTCGGTCGTACCAATCAGCGCCTTGTCGCCCTCGTAAGGGTTGATGAAGATGACGCGCTTGTCATGGTTCTGGACGAGATAGGCCTGCTGACCGGCCCAGAACTTCGGGACGATGATGTGGCTGCCCTTGACGAGCCGGACGCTGCGCTGGCTGTTCGAACCGACGACGCGGCCGATAATGTCATTGACCCAGGGCCCCGCGGCATTGACCAGCACGCGGGCGCGCACGGTTCGCACGTCGCCGGAACGCTGGTCGCGCATCTGGACGATCCAATTACCCTGCTCGCGCCGCGCGCTGACGCAAGCCGTGCGCGTCAGGATCTGCGCGCCCTTGGCGGAGGCGTCAAGCGCATTGAGAACGACGAGCCTGGCGTCATCGACCCAGCAATCGGAATATTCGAACCCCCTGGAATACTGATCGAGGATCGGCGCCCCTTCCGGATCGCGATGCAAATCGAGCGAGCGGGTGCCCGGCAGCTTCTTGCGGCCGCCGAGATGATCGTAGAGGAAAAGACCGAGGCGCACGAGCCAGGCGGGGCGGTCGGTCGGGCTATGAGGCAGCACGAAACGCATCGGCCAGATGATGTGGCTTGCCGAGTTCAGGAGCACCTCGCGCTCGATCAGCGCTTCGCGCACGAGACGGAATTCGTAATATTCCAGATAGCGCAGGCCGCCATGCACCAGCTTGCCCGAGCGCGAAGAGGTTCCCTCCGCGAGGTCGCCCTTCTCGCACATGACAACCGAAAGGCCGCGGCCGGCTGCATCGCGGGCAATGCCGGCACCATTGATGCCTCCGCCGATCACGAAAAGATCAAAGATTTCCGGTTCCATCATGTCATGCTCCTTCGGATGCCTGGGGCATCATCAAATCAATCTTTACGGACGGCCGCCCGTCGGTCCGATATCCTAGTGCTGGGCCAGTTTGTCCCAGGCCGGCGCGATTGCCTGCCGCACATCCTTGTAGGCCTCGAACAAGCGGTCGTAGCGCTCAGCGTTTTTCGGATCGGGCGCCTCGGCCTCGCCAAGCAGCGGCGTCACCCAGTCGGCAATGCAACTGTCCATGTCCTGATAGGCACCGATTGCAACTGCGGCCATCATTGCGACACCGGCGGCGCCTGCCTCCTCGCGATCCGAAATCCGCACGGGCGCCTTGACGGCGGCGGAAAGCGAGCCCCGCAGCGCACTAGAACGGGCGGCACCTCCGGTGATGCGCAGTTCGGAAGGCATGTCGCCCATGGCCGCATAACAGTCGCGCGTCGCCATGCCGAGACCTTCGACCACAGCTCTTAGCATGTCGGCAAAACCATGCCGGGTTGAAAGGCCGGTAAAGCCGGCGCGCGCATGCGCATTGACGAAGGGCCCTCGCTCGCCCGCCTCGGAAATATAAGGGTGATAGAGAAGGTTCGTCGGCCGCGCTTCGGCAAACCAGGCGTCGATGCGGGGAATAAGGTCGGAGTAGGAAACCTTGCTTCCGCCCGCCGACATCAGATCTGCCGCGATTCGCAAGAGCCAGTCGATATTGATCGTCGCGCCCATATTGGTCTGGACCTGCGTGACAATCCCAGGGATGGGCAAGGCGATGACATATCCCGTCCCCTCATCGTTGAGCTGAACGTCAGGCACGGCTTTGGCGCGCATATGCACGCCCGTCGACCCGATCGTCGAGCAGGCGGCATTCTGGCCGCCGGTGCGCACGCCGGCGCCAAGCGCCGTCATCACCATATCGACATAACCCAGCGAGACCGGCGTTCCAGCAAGCAGGCCGGCGGCCTTCGCCGCCTCCGCCGTCAAGGGATGGCTCGTCTGCGTCCCGTCGATAATGTCAGGCAGAAGCGAGCGCCGGCGTTGAAGACCGAGCGCATCGATAACCACCTCGTCATACTGACGGTTGCGGAAATTGCCGAAGGTAAAGCTTGCCTCGGAGGGATCGGTCGCGCGCACGCCGGTAAGGTTGAGATAGAGCCAGTCCTTGCAGTGCAATGCCGTCTCGGCTCGATCGAGGAGTTCGGGCATGAAGCGATCCATATGGGCAAGCTGCGTGCCCTGCTGACAGGTATTCAAACCCGTTCCGGTCGCCTCGAAGCGGGCGCGATTGGCCGCCGTCTCGCCAAGGCGCGTGACCGTCGGCGCCGCGCGAGCGTCGAGCCAGAGCCAGGCATCGTCAACCGGGGTATTGCCGGAGCCGACAAGCCAGGTGCCGTCACCCTGGCCGGTAACCGCGATCGCGGCGGTTCGGGCAGCAAGGTTCTCGACCTTCTCGCCAAGCCCGCGCAATGCACTGACGCAGTCCGACCAGGTCTGGCCGAGCGACTGCGTGACCGAACCGTCCTCACCCATCTCATAGCGATTTCGCGCCGACGCCGAGGCGATCTGCCTTCCGGTCAGCTCAAAGGCAACAGCCTTTAAAACAGAGGTACCCGCATCGATCCCGATGATGATCCCGTCACTCTTAGGCATTGTACGCCAGCTCCACCATGCTGCACCCCGCGATAGGGGCATAGGCATACATCACAAACATTTTCATTCCTCCCCACGCAGCCAAGGGCATAATCTACGCGAAGTCGCATATATCGTCGCCACCGCACTCTACCCGACAAGGGAAGATCGCGAACGAAGCGTTAGCAGATACCAGACCCCAGCCGCATAACCGGACACGGCGCCGCCGGCGATCCATCAAACAGTTCGCCGATTTATAACATAAAGATACCGCCGTTACAGTAATATTTTTCTGGTGTTGTAATTTTTTTCATATAAAATGCACATGAAAGATCGCTCCGCCACTGCTGCAAACAGCTATGGCGATGCCTTGGAGGAAGGTCACCTAGTAATCGACGCATCCCCTCGATACCATGGCTGACGCCTTTAGCCGCACGAAAGCTCTGTCGATTTAATTATTTACTATCAGTATCTTATGCTATTTTTCTCGTATCAATCTGACCAAGACGATAGCTGGAATGCGCTTTCAACGAGACGTCGGGCAACTGCTGGCATCCTGGACAAGATGGCAGGAATGGCCGGAGCGCATTCAGGCAGATCAAATACGGGACATGCTAAAACGCAGTTGACAGGCTCCGGAATTCATAACATACAGAATGCAGTTATTAACATACTTCTATCACAAATATCGCATAGACGCGACGATTGTGAACCAGAAATGGGCGACTGGAGGAGACAGCCGCTCGGACGCTGAGGAGGCTCCTGATGTTGAATTTCCTTTCCGGTGGCGGCAAAGCCCGAAACCAAGCGGAGCGCTTGTTGGCCCGGACGCGGAAGCCAGGCTTCCGTTAAGCCGCACCATGGCACTTTTCTCCCTTTCTCCATCAGGCAATCCGGCTGACATGCCCAAGGTCGTTTGAACATGAATACGCAAGCTCAATATGCAACTGCCAAGCCGACAGGCTCCAAACTCAAGATCGTCGCCGGCATTGCCGCTGTGGTGATCGTGATCGGCGCCATCGCCGCCGATACCAAGGTGGTCAAGATCGGCTCTGCACACGATGTGCGCGAGCAGGGCTTCCAGCCGGAAGCCTATGGCGCTGCGGAATTCCCGAAGGTGCAGGCGGATGTCGAAAAGCGCGCCGTCGATGCAGTAACGCTCGCCAATGCCGTTCTCGCCGACAAGAAAGCAGCCGGCACGAAATATGGCGTCGCAACCAGCACCGGTCCGGTTCTCCCGGTTTCGCTGAATGGCACATTCGGCGATCGCAAGGCCAATCTCAACGAGTTCAAGGTCGACGGCATGCCCGACGGTGTCACCATCCGGGTACAAACGGGTCCTGCGATCAACGGCACCGATCTTCGCGACGCCACCGGCACTATCCAGTTCGGGCAGTTCACCAACCAGATCGAATATCAGGACGCCGGTTCCGCCATCAACAACGAGATGAAGAAGGCCACACTGGGCAGCCTCGATCCGGAGAAGCTGACCGGCAAGACCGCTACGGTCGTCGGCGTGTTCAAGCTCATCAATCCGAAGAACTGGCTCATCACTCCGGTAAAGGTCGATGTAAAATGAGCCAGGTCCAGCAGAATGGGGCGGCCATAGGCCAGGTCGTTCTCGCCGCCCGCAACGTCGCCAAGTCCTATGGCAGCGTTCACGCGCTGAAGGGTGTGAACTTCGATATCCGCCGTGGCGAAGTCACGACGCTCTTCGGCGAAAACGGCGCCGGCAAGTCGACCCTGATGAAGATCCTGTCCGGCGTCATCCAGCCGACATCGGGGGAGATCATCCTCGACGGCAATCCGATCAGCTTTGCGTCCTCCACCCATGCCCGCTCCTGCGGCATCTCCATCATCCACCAGGAATTGAGCCTGGCGCCGAACCTGAGCGTCCGCGACAACATCTTCATGGGTCGCGAGATCATGAAAGGCGGCGTGGTCGACTTTGCCGAAGAGGAGCGCCAGACCCGCGCGCTGATGGAAGAGTTGGAAGAGCATATCGATCCCCTCACCCCGGTCGAGGATCTCCGTCTCGGCCAGCAGCAGATTGTGGAAATCGCCCGTGCCCTCTCCGTCAATTCGCGCATCCTGATCATGGATGAGCCGACTTCGGCGCTGAGCGCCACCGAAGTCGAGGTTCTGTTCAAGGTTATCCGCGACCTGACCGCGCGCGGTGTGTCGATCGTCTACATCTCGCATCATCTGGAAGAGGCGCTGCAGATCACCAACCACGCCGTCGTGCTGCGCGACGGCAACATGACTGCCTATGCCGAGCGCAAGGATATCGACCTCGAATGGATCGTGCGCAACATGGTCGGCGACAATTTCGACCTCGGCAGTCCGCCGACTGGCCACAAAATGGGCGACGTCGCGCTGACGATCGACAGTCTCACGGTCCCCGGCCCTTCGGGCGCTGCCTATAATGCCGTCGACCGTATGTCGCTTGCGGTTCGCGCTGGCGAAATCGTCTGCATCTATGGCCTGATGGGCGCGGGGCGCACCGAGCTGCTCGAATGCGTGGCGGGACGCCTGAGATCGAGCGGCGGCCGTGTCCTTCTCGGAAATACCGATGTCGGCGGTCTCAGCATCGCCGGTCGCATTGCTCAAGGCCTGGTTCTTGTGCCGGAGGACCGGCAGCGCGACGGCCTGGTTCAGACGATGACTGTCGGCTCGAACCTCTCACTTGCCAGCATCGGCGCGTTTACCAAGGGTCTCTTCACTTCGGGCGGCCGCGAGCGGGCTCTGGTGAATGAGTCGATCCGCAAGGTTCATATCAAGACTGATGGCGGCGACGCGGCGATCGGTTCGCTGTCGGGCGGCAATCAACAGAAGGTCGTCATCGGCAAGATGCTGGCGACAGACCCGCGAGTGATCCTGCTTGACGAGCCGAGCCGCGGCATCGACATCGGCGCGAAGGCGGAAGTCTTCAAGCTGCTCGCCGAGCGCGCCAAGGAAGGTCTGGCGGTGATCTATTCGACATCGGAAGTCGCCGAATGCCTGAGCATCGCCCATCGCATCATCGTCATGCACCGCGGCAAGATCTCTGCCGAATTCGGTCCGGACGTCACCAAAGAAAAGATCATGGCCGCCTCGGGCGAAGCAGTGGTCGCGCACTAGCCGCATTCATGGAGCACTGATTATGTCAGTCACGAACATCACAGATAAAAAGCCAATCGCGAACGGACAGCGGCGGAACTTCAGTCTCGTGCGGCTGATCCTGGAAGGGCGCGCCTTCTTCGCGCTGATCGTCATCATCGCGGTCTTCTCCTTCCTGTCGCCCTACTACTTCTCGCTCAGCAACTTCCTGACCATGGCCTCGCATGTCGCGATCTTCGGCATTCTTGCCATAGGCATGCTGCTGGTCATCCTGAACGGCGGCATCGATCTGTCGGTCGGCTCGACGCTTGGCCTCGCCGGCTGTATCGCCGGCTTCCTGATGCAGGGCGTCACGCTTTCGAGCCTCGGCGTCATTCTCTACCTGCCGGTCTGGGCCGTCGTCGTGGTGACCTGCGTGCTTGGCGGCGTGGTCGGAGCGGTCAACGGCGTGCTAATTGCCTATCTGCGCGTGCCGGCCTTCGTCGCTTCGCTCGGCGTGCTCTATGTTGCCCGCGGCATCGCGTTGCTGATGACCAACGGCCTCACCTACAACAATCTCGGCGGCCATGCGGAACTCGGCAATACTGGCTTCAACTGGCTGGGCTTCAACCGCCTCGCCGGCGTTCCGATCGGTGTGATCGTGCTTGCCGTGCTTGCCATCATCTGCGGCCTCGTTCTCAGCCGCACGGCGTTCGGCCGCTGGCTTTATGCCTCCGGCGGCAACGAGCGCGCCGCTGATCTTTCCGGCGTCCCCGTCAAGCGCGTCAAGATCATCGTCTATGTCCTGTCGGGCGTCTGCGCCGCCATCGCCGGCCTGGTGCTGTCCTCGCAGCTGACATCGGCTGGCCCGAACGCCGGCACCAGCTACGAGCTGACGGCGATTGCCGCAGTCGTCATCGGCGGTGCGGCATTGACCGGCGGCCGCGGTACGGTGCGCGGCACCATGCTTGGCGCCTTCGTCATCGGCTTTCTGGCGGACGGCCTCGTCATCATCGGCGTGTCCTCCTACTGGCAGACGGTCTTTACCGGCGCCGTCATCGTGCTCGCCGTGCTGATGAACAGCATCCAGTACGGACGCCGGACCAAATCGAGCTGACACAGCAAACGAACTTGTCACCGGCCGACACATGGAGCTGGCCGATGAAAGAACCGCCGGTTCACCGGTATCACCAGAGCTCATCAAAGGGAGAGAGACTAATGTTTAAAAAAGGTTTGCGCATTGTCATGGCAGCGGTTGCTATCGCTCCGCTACTGACGGGAGCAGCATGGGCCGCCGGCCAAATGACGATCATCGTCAACGATCCGTCCAACCCCTACTGGCTGACCGAAGGCAATATCGCCAAGGCGACCGCCGAAAAGCTCGGCTATACCGCAACGGTCGGCGCGCACAAGGGCGATACCAATACCGAGAGCAACCTGATCGACACGGCCATCACCAACAAGTCGGTCGCCATCATCCTCGATCCGGCCAATGCTGACGGCTCCGTCGGCGCGGTCAAGAAGGCCGTTGCCGCAGGCATCCCGGTCTTCCTCGTCAACGCTGAAATCAACCAGGAAGGCCTTGCCAAGGCACAGCTCGTTTCCAACAACGCCCAGGGTGCCGCGATCGGCGCTCAGCAGTGGGTCGAAGCCGTTGGCGACAAGGGCAATTATGCCGAACTCTTCGGTTCGCCCTCGGACAACAACGCCGCAACCCGCTCGAACGGCTATGAAACCGTTCTCACCCAGTATCCCGACCTGAAGAAGGTTGCTCAGGAAGTTGCCAACTGGGACCGCACCCAGGGCCACAACAAGATGCAGTCCATCCTGCAGGCTCATCCGGATATTATCGGCGTGATCTCCGGCAATGACGAAATGGCGCTCGGCGCGATTGCCGCTCTCAAGGAAGCTGGCAAGCTCGCCAACGTCAAGGTCGGCGGCTTCGACGGTTCGCCGGATGCAGTTGCCGCCATCAAGGCCGGTGAACTTCAGTACACCGTCCTGCAGCCGGTCGCCGTTTTCTCTGCGGAAGCCGTCAAGCAGGCCGACAGCTTCATCAAGACCGGCAAGACGGGTGCTGCAAGCGAAAAGCAGCTTTTCGACTGCATCCTGATCACCAAGGACAATGTCAACAAGTACACGGCACCGTTCGTCCTCTCCGAGTAATGATATCGGGAGCGCCGCAAGCCGGCGCTCCCACCCCTTGACCGCAATGAACGGCGCTTCGGCTGAACATCAGGAAGTACTTTTAGAAACCAGGATAGCGAACTGTTCTTTATACTCTTTTCCATAGCGTAACATTCGCTGCAGCGAGTTCATCTCCGCAAGGCTCAGCGTCAGAGGCCAAAGTGACAGACAAAACAAGCCCCGTATCATTCCTGCAGGACGAGTTGCCGAGCGACAGCCGCCATTCCCGCCAGATCGCCAGGCGCCAGATGATCGCCGAAGCCGTGATGGCGGAGGGCTCCATGCGCATAGAGGATCTGACCGAGCGCTTCGGCATCAGTCTGATGACGGCACATCGCGATGTCGATGAACTGGTCAGCCGCGGCCTCTTCCGCAAAACGCGCGGCATCGTATCGGCCGCAGCAACCAGCCTGATTGAATCGAGCGACGTCTATCGCGCCAATCGACAGGCAGGCGAGAAGAAGATGATTGCGGCGGCGGCAATGCAGTTCATCGAACCGGGTCAGGCGATTTTCTTCGACGATTCCACCACCGTTTTGCAGATGGCCTCACAGCTTCCCACCAAGGTGCCGCTGACGGCGATCACCAATTCGCTGACGCTGATGAATGCGCTGAAGGACATGCATGACGTGACGCTGCTCGCGCTCGGTGGACAGTATTATAACTGGTGCAATGCCTTTATGGGCCGCATGACGATCAACGAAATCAACCGTTTGCGGGCCGATGTCGCTTTCATTTCGATGTCGGCCATCATCGATGATGTCGTTTTCCATCAGTCGCCGGAGATCGTCGACATCAAGCGGGCAATGTTCGATAGCGCCGCCAAGAGCATCCTGCTGATGGATCACACGAAGTTCGAACGGCGCGCGCTGCACAGTTTCGCACATCTCAGCGAATTCGATGTCGTCATCGTCGACGAGAAGACGCCAGCGGCGCATCTGGAGCGCATGCGGAGCAAGAATATCAATGTGGTCGTCGCCAAAGGCGACAGGGAACGAACCTGACGGCCGAGCCCATCGGTGGCCGCCGCACGTCGTTCACGATCAGGAGTCATGAGAATGCCGAGTCTGCTCGGGATAGACAGCGGTCTGACTGTTACCAAAGCCGTCATCTTCGATATCGATGGCACACCGCTTGCCGTTGCGCGCCGCCGCGTCACCCAATTCATGCCGAAGGCTCGTCACGTCGAGCGCGACATGGAAGAACTCTGGACGCAGACGGCGGACGCCATTGCCGAGGCGATCAGGCTGAGCAACCGACCCGCCAGCGACATTCAGGCGATTGCCGCCACCGCACATGGCGATGGGATCTATCTGCTTGACCACGCAAAGAAGCCGCTCGGCCGCGCCATTCTCTCGCTCGACAGCCGCGCCGGGTCGGTCGTCGAACGATGGCTGAAGAGCCCCGTAGCCGACGAGTCCTTGAAGCTGACCGGACAATTGCCGCATGTCTCGGCGCCTTCTGCGCTGCTTGCCTGGATCAAGGTCAACGAGCCCGGACGCTTTGCGCAGATCGGCCAGATCCTGAGTTGCAAGGACTGGCTGCGCTTCTGCCTGACCGGCGTCGCCGGCACCGACCGGACCGAGGCAAGCACCTCCTTCACCAATGTTTCGACGCAGGACTATTCTCCGGATGCACTGACGCTCTTCGGCGTGTCAGAGGTGGCCGACGCCTTGCCGCCAGCTTCGCGATCCGACGAGGTTGTCGGATATGTAACCGAAGCCGTCGCCAAGCGAACCGGCCTTGCGGAAGGGACGCCCGTCGTTGCCGGCCTGCACGACGTGACCGCCTCCGCTCTCGGCGCCGGCGGCTATGCCTCCCGCGTCGTCGCTGTCATCGCCGGCACCTATTCGATCAACGAAACGCTGTCGTCGGAACCGCGCGTCGACCGCCGCTGGTTCTGCCGCAACGCCATTGCGCCGGGCCAATGGAACAACATGTCGATCTCGCCGGCGTCCTCGGCAAATTACGAGTGGTTTCTCGACAAGCTCTGCGCCAGCGACATCGCAAGTGCCGAGGCTCAGGGCCAGTCCATCCATGCCCTGCTCGCCCCCGAGATCGAGGCGGCGTTTAATCGGCCATCGAGCGCGCTGTTCCACCCCTATCTGTTTGGCTCGCCCTATGGCGCCGATGCAAGCGCCAGCTTCTTCGGGCTTGGCGGCTGGCATGATCGCGGTGATATGCTGCGCGCGGTCCTCGAAGGCATCGCCTTCAATCACAAGATTCATATCGATGCCCTGAGCGACGGCTTTTCCTTCGATCGGGCTAGGTTGGCGGGCGGTGTGTCGCGCAATCCGATCGTCGTTCAGATGTTTGCCGATATTCTTGGCATGCCTGTTACCACGACCGAAACCGATGAAGCCGCCGCCTGGGGTGCCGCCCTTTGCGCCGGAGCCGGGATCGGTGCCTACACCAGCCCGGAAAGCGACCCTCGCGATGTCGGTAAGATCGCCAGGACCTACTATCCGGATTCCACCCGCAATGCTGATTACCGAATCCGCTACGACCTATTCAAGGATATCGCCGAGGCGATGACGCCACTTTGGCCGCGGATCGGAGATCTCGCAGCGCAACACTCCCAAGACTGACCGCCAATTGCGCCGCGCGAACCAGCTGTTTTCGCGGCAACCCAGCAGGACGATGATGTTATGACCGATATGGCCGCCGATCTGAAACAACGCTTCTCGCAACTCCAGGATGGCGATATCGACGTCGTCATTCTCGGAGCCGGCGTCAACGGCGCCGGAGTGTTTCGCGATCTGTCCGTGCAAGGCGTCAACTGCCTGATCGTCGACAAATCAGACTTCGGTTCGGGAACGAGTGCGGCGCCATCCAGGTTGATCCACGGCGGCCTGAAATATCTGGAAACTGGCGAATTCCGGCTGGTCGCCCAGTCGGCGCTCGAGCGAAACCTGCTGTTGAAGAACGCGCCGCACTGCGTCGAGGCACTGCCGACTTTCGTGCCGATCTTCTCCTGGATGCGTGGCATACCGGCCGCGCTTCGCACACTTATGGGATCGACGACAGCGCCGCGCAGCCGCGGCGCGGTGCTCATCAAGATCGGGCTTGCGCTTTACGACTTCTTCGGGTCGCGCAATCGCGTCATGCCGCGCCACAGATTTCTGCTGAAGGGCCGCGCGCTGAAGGAAATGCCGCATGTCACGCCCGAGATCGTTGCGGGCGGCATCTATTACGACGCCAAGATCAGCCGACCGGAACGATTGGTCTTTGAACTGGTCAATGACGGGCTTGAGGCCAATAAGGGCTCGCTTGCCGCCAATGCGACAAAACTCGTTTCCGCCGTCGATGGCACGCTGACTTTCCAGCGCTCCGATGGCTATGCTTTCTCCGTGAAGCCGAAGCTCGTCGTCAATGCCGCCGGCCCCTGGATCGATCACGTCAATACCGCTCTCGGCGCGCCGGCTCATCTGATCGGCGGCACCAAGGGATCGCATATCCTGCTCGATCACCCGGAACTCGTTCGCAGCCTCAACGGCCACATGATCTATTTCGAAGCCGACGACGGCCGCATCTGCCTCGTCTACGGCTATTTGGGCCAGGCGCTTGTGGGATCGACCGATATCCCGTGCGACGATCCTGACAATGTGCGCTGCGAGGAACCGGAGATCGAGTACTTCCTGGATAGCGTGCGTTCGCTTCTGCCGAGCCTGCGTTTCGACCGCAGCCAGGTGACATACAGCTATAGCGGCATCCGCCCCCTGCCCGCCTCCGACGCCTCATCGCCGGGTCTGATCAGCCGCGATCACTCCGCCCCTGTCTTCGAGCCACAGGCGGGCCGACCCTTCCCGATCATCTCGCTGGTCGGCGGCAAATGGACCACGTTCCGCGGCTTTGCCGAAGAGGTCGCCGATATGGTGCTTACGCGCCTTCAACGGACCCGCAAGACCTCTACCGAACGGCTTGCCATCGGCGGCGGCAGGGACTTTCCGATGACCTCCGATGAGCGTGCGAATTGGATCAAGTCGGTCGCGGCGAAGACCGGTGTCGAGGCAAGCAGAGCCGATGAGCTTTTGAGTCGATACGGCACGACGGCGACAGAGATCTTCGCACATCAATCAGACTACAGCGACAACCAGCGCATCAGCGGCGCGCAACGTCATAGCGTCCGCGAGATCGACTGGATCGCACGCCAGGAACTGGTCGTTCATCTCTCTGACATCGTCTTCCGCCGTTCGACCATGGCAATCGAGGGCCTTCTGACGATCCAGGGCTTGCGCGAAATCGGCGCCATCGCAGCTGCCGCGCGGAATTGGGATTCTCAGCGGCTGGCCGAAGAAATCGACGATGTTATCGCGTTGCTTTCTAAACTTCATGGTCAGACACTAACCGAGGAAAGCGTGCGTCTGGCGACAAGTCCGTCCCCGCGCTGATTACGCTTTGTTGGTTCACAACATAACCAACTCGTGTACGGATGCCCCCGTTCATGCAAGTTTTTCTTTGAGGGATCTGAACGTGTGATTGGATGCGCTCATGTATTAGGCCTTTAATGCAGTCCGGATATTACACCTGGCCGGTATGGAACTGAGGGAAGCTGGCGCAAATCATTTCTACGAGCTCGTGGCTCACTGAGCCGGTTGCATTTCCCGCCCCTCTTCCACCTCCGGCGAGACGAGAAGCTGACGGTGCACAAGTGCGGCGGCCGGAAACAAGCGATAGGCACACGAGCGTCGATGCTGATCCCGCTTGCCGCAATGATCGCCGGTGACTGGACTTCGTATCAGATCAACTCATCGTGGTCGCAGGTTCCGGGTGCTTACGGTCGTCGACGATTGCATCAGGGAGCGCTTGGGCCTCGTCGCCGATACGTCCCTTTCCGGCCTCCGGGTTGCCCGTGAGCTGGACCGGATCATCAAGGGACGAGGCAAGCCAAAGATGATCGTCAGCGACAATGGCAGCGAGTTCACCAGCAACGCGATCCTGCAATGGACGGATCGGACCAAGGTGGAATGGCACTACATCGCACCGGGCAAACCGATACAGAATGCCTTCATCGAAAGCTTCAATGGACGGCTGCGAGACGAGTTCTTGCACGAAACTCTCTTCTCGTCACTGACCCATGCTCCATGCTCGATCAGCGCTTTCAAACTGGCGCAGCGATTACAATCCTGTTTCATAACGCCCATCTTTCGTAAGCGCCGTCTTTGTCCCATTTTGTCCGCTGCTTTTTGAGCATGGTTTCTCATGCGAGAAGGCTTCCATGTTATCTGGAAGCTGAATGATGGATGATGGATTTGTTGGTCGCTATGAGGTTGTTG